>ATLU01000067.1_pt1 | contig 42413 bp, 41 predicted proteins | sample 178751 | NCBI WGS metagenome assembly ATLU01 (sample SAMN02211837, study PRJNA209200) | bioreactor metagenome | isolation source: day 23 sample from continuous culture bioreactor inoculated with sediment... | place: Germany: Wadden Sea | collected 2011
ATAGCCCTCTTTCCAATATGGGAAAGGGGGCTTGATAAAACTACTGTGCCACCATAGTGACTATAAATTCAGAAAGTAGTAAGTAATGAAAGAATCAAGCAGTATCGCCATTCAACGCAATGGTATTCAATCTTCAATTTCCACCACCACAACAAATAAAACTTTCGCATATCACAAATCAGAGATACTTGTACGAGCCATAATCTGGGGTTTCGTTGGCAGTATTTTTGGCGGGCTCTACATCGGTTTTACCAGCATGTTGGCGCCTCTCGCATCAGGTCATCTTGTTGTTATCCCCGCTGCTGCATTTGCTGGTGCGGTAGGTGCTGCCTTTTATGGTTCATTCCAGGTAGCCATCATCGGTACGCTTGCGGGATCAGTATCTGGAATTGGCTATATGGTTATCGCCGATAATCTGCAGATGAATGAACTGGCAATGGTTTCACTCCTTGCTGGCATTGTTGCAGGTTTTCTTTATGGCAATACGCATGATGCCGTAAGTGGTGCATTGATGAAGGCGCTTACAGGATTCATAGCGGGTGCTATTGCCGGTTTTTTTCTTTGGCTTGTTAGCAGTGCAGGAATTACCTTTAACAGTTTTGTAGCCGGCGCACTCTTAGTACCGGTAACCGGTACGTTCTACATCTATGGTATCTTTCAAATCATCAGTAAGCTGGAATGCAAGTTGCCATTGCCACTTGTTGGGTCCGTCGTCGCTGGTGCACTCTCGCTCGTCGTGGCCAGTAGCATCTGGACAGTACATGAAGCTGTGCTAACCAGTTACCAGGTGACAGCCCCCTCAATCGTACAAGTCGGGTTCAAACAGATAATGGGTGCTATTCTGGGTGGTGCGACAGGGGGGATGATTGCTGGCGGACTCTATGCTTGGGTGGGTGTGAAGTGGCTTGGTCGGAGTTAAAGCATGATCTGGTTTATTACATAATCAATTAGCGAACTGAATGCGCCGTTTCGCTGTAAAATGCTTCTTAGATCTCTGTGTCAGCACGTAAGTTAACTATCCGGGGGCTCGACTATTCATGGGTAACCCGGAAACCTAACACCGCCATCACCGGTGACAAAACCGCAGAGAAACAGAGGGCTTGGCATCCGATGCATGATTTGGTTATGTGCGGTCCTGGGTGGTAACCAGCTTCCTGGCCCTAAGTGCTCTGCGATGCTGCCAGTAAGGCTTTGGGTGGATTATCATTTGCTGTTGGCTAAGGATAAAGCTTCACGCAAAAAGCGTACATCGGCACTGCCCGGTGATTGGTGAATACGCAAATCAAAGGCATCCATCACGGCATAAATATGATCAAAAATATCACTTTGAATGGCTTCATATTCGGCCCACACGGTGGTATTGGTGAAGGCATAAATCTGTAGGGGGATGCCTTGGTTATTGGCTGCCTGCTGGCGCACCATTAAAGTCATGCCCTGATGAATACCCGGGTGGTTTTTCAGCATATTAACCAAATAAGCCCGCAGTGTACCCAAATTAGTCAAATGCCGGCCGTTTATTTTTAATTCCATGTTAAAGTTATGCTTGGAATTATAGTCCTTGATTTCCTTATTTTTCTTTTCTAAATAGGGTTCTAATAAACTGGCCTGGCTCAGCCGTTCCATGAGTTCATCATCCATAAATTTTACACTGGTTACGTCAATATAAATGGCGCGCATAATCCGGCGTCCACCGGATTGAGTCATACCTTGCCAGTTTTTAAAAGAATCAGATATCAGCGCATAGGTTGGGATGGTGGTGATGGTTTTGTCCCAGTTTTGCACTTTAACGGTAGTCAAGCCGATTTCAATAACATCACCATCAGCACCATGACTGGGCATTTCTAACCAATCACCAATGCGCAGCATGTCATTGACCGATAACTGAATGCCGGCTACAAAGCCTAACAAAGGGTCTTTAAAGATTAACATCAACACCGCTGCCATGGCACCCAAACCACTGATAATCAAGGTTGGTGATTTATTCACCACCACCGCAATCATAAAAATAATGGCCACTACCGTGAACACCAGTTTTAATGCCTGTAAAAAACCCTGAATTGGTAAATTATGGGTGCGATGATGTGCTCTAGCCATATAGCCTAAACCGTTAATTAGAGAAAACACTGTCAGCAATAAAAACAGCGTAATCCATAACAGTGTCACGGTTTGCAGCCAATTAAAAAGCATGGTCTCAGGATTTAACCAGAGGTTAATTTGAATGGATATAATGACGCCCTGAACGGACAAAGCCAGTCGGCTAAAAAGCTTTTTCTCAAAAAATATTGTGCGCCATATATGCCTGGATTTGCGAGTCATCTTATCGACAACTTTGACCATCACTTTATGAAACAACCAATGTATCAGAACTGAGGTTAAAACAATCACCCCCACCATGACCAAAGCTATTTGTAATTGTGATAGTTCAATCCCAAATTCTGCAAACCAGTGTTTAATGTAATCTTTCATAAGTATGCCAGTGGTGTTGTGTACTTAAATATTTTTGAAAATTACTTGTATAATGTTTAAGGGGACCTGTAAAAAACCACCCAGATCTGTGATAATAATACCCTTGCACTATCTCCTTTAGAAAAGCCATGCCCCCCCAGCTTCTTTGATCATCTAAACCGCTTCTGACTGTTTGATCACCCCGGTGATCCGCTACCAAAACTGGAACAGATCATCGAATGGTAGGTCTTTCTAGACCTGCTCAACACGGTTTATAAAAACAGTGATGTCCGCAGGAGCAGACACACACCTTTTGATACGATCCTGATGTTCAAGGTACTGGTGCTCCAGCACTTTTACAACCTCTCTGACGGCCTGGTGGATTTTCCGATCCGTGATCGGTAAAACTTATGGCTTTTTCATGGGCTAATCCCGGAGAGCCGACTGTCGGATGCCAAGACAATCGGGGTGTTTCGTGAACAATTGAAGAGATTTGACAATTAGAACAGGCGATCATCAGAAAACGCTCCAAGAAACGGGCGTGGGTTGTACAGGTGCTTACCCAGTTGGCGGAACGTTTCATGCGTACTATTGGCAAGCCACGAGTAGAGTTTAAGATCGGGCTGATGAACGTGATATAAAACATGTGCTGGCTGGCCGGATGAATGGAGGCTCGATTATTGGAACCTCTCTGGGTGACGGACCTCTGATTGAACGGATACGTGGTCACTGGCCGAAGCGGTCGGTTAAGGATGACATATCCTATACTTGCCCGGTCGGTGTGATGTTTTCAGTTTATTGGGTCTTGATTTCATTCTAATCCCATAATAAAAAGAAGGACTTAAGCGCAATAGCCTTTGCGTTTTTTGTGCCCTTTATATATATAATGACGTCCTTATGAAGTCAGGAGGCCGTATGTCCGCACAACAGAAATTTGATAAAGCCATTGAATTGTTTGACCAGGCCAATAGCGCTGATCCAAATAAGGTTATTGTTGATGGAGAGGCATGGCCAAAGGAGCTGCTCTATTCCAAGCGCATGTCTGAGATGCTGCAGCGTTTCGCACCCGATACAGATGATGCCATGAAGCTGGCGATTCGAGGGCAGCACATTCAGCGCTGGCTGTCTCCCCGTACAGACTATCCTGAAGGGCGTGAAGGCTATTTTAAATGGCGTACTCAACTATATAAGTTCCATGCTGAGACAACGGGTAAATTGATGGCTGAGGCGGGTTACAGTGAAGAGAGTATTGAGCGCGCCATGAAAGCTGTCGGAAAGAAGGCCTTGAAGGTGAACCCTGACAGTCAGTTGCTTGAGGATATTGCGGATCTGGTATTCATAGAGCACTACATGCTCGAGTTTGTGGAAAAACATCCTGAGTATGATGAAGGGAAGTGGTTGGATATTGTTCGTAAAACCTGGAAAAAGATGTCACCGAATGCTCAGCAGTTTGCTCTCTCCGGTGCCCTTAAACTACCAGAATCACTGGTGCCGCTGATTCAGAAAGCTGTTGCAGGGTAGATTGCTGGTTAGATCTGCCGTCTTTTGGTGTGTTATTTGCTTGCGATTAAACCATATCCAAATAATGCACCGGAGTAACAAAAAATGTGGCCGCTAATTGTTATATCTTTTGAGATTCTGTTCTGAATGGAAACAGAAATTCTTATTATTGGTGGGGGTGTTAGTGGGCTCTATGCGGCCTACCGTTTGGAACAGGCAGGTATAGACTATCAACTGTGTGAGTCCAGAGATCGATTAGGTGGTCGTATTCACGGAGAACGCCACCCCGATTCAGATAGTGGTTCATATTTTGATTATGGCCCCTCCTGGGTCTGGCCTGAATTCCAACCGCAAATTGCAAAACTACTCACCGAGCTTGGCTTAACGACGTTTGAGCAGTATCTTGACGGTGACATGCTATTTGAAGAGGCTGCTGGTAATGAAGTAAAGCGAATGTCTGATTCATCAGCCATGCAAGGCTCCTACCGAATCACGGGTGGAACACAAGCGTTAATAAATACCCTTGCTAGCCGCATTCCCATGCAACGTATCCATCTCAGTTTACCGGTTACACACCTTATTCAGCAGGAACACAGCATCACTATACGTTGTGCGAATGAGCAGGCTGCTACTATAAAGTCACAGCGCTGCATTCTCTCTATGCCACCACGTTTAATTGCCAGGACGCTATCCTTTACGCCGCCTTTATCTGACAAATTAACAGATCAATTCATTAGAACGGCCACATGGATGGCTGGGCATGCCAAGGTGATCGCTCTATATGAGTCGCCCTTTTGGCGACAAGATGGACTGTCTGGAGATGGTTTTAGTCATCGTGGGCCACTCACTGAAATTCATGATGCCTCCCCTGCGGTAGGCGGGCCATATGCCTTGTTTGGTTTTGTTGGTTATCCTTCCAAAGCTCGAAAATTGATGGGTGAAGAGGCACTGCTTGATGCGGTTCAGCAGCAGTTAGAACGCATGTACGGCCCAGAAGCTGCCACACCGTTGAAACTGTCTGTGAAGGACTGGTCAGCAGACCCTTATACAGCGACCCGTGATGACCTTCTTCCACTTCACGGTCATCCAGAATACGGTCTGCCGAATAGGGCTGTTGATCAATGGTCTAATAAAGTCTACTTCGCGGGCACAGAAATGGCGGATCAGCATGGTGGTTATATTGAAGGTGCTTTCATTGCCGTGAATAGTGTCCTAGAAAAAATTCAGTACGACTCGGCCTAGATTAAAACAAACTCTGTGATAATAGGCTGCATCCCTGCAACCTTTTTATAAATTATATCCTGGTTCAGATTTTCCCTTCGAGACCCATCTGAAAATACTTGTGAGTAATCTTATCCTGGTTTTCTAATAGCCAATCTATACTGGGCTCATGGTGCATTGCCTTACGAATAGCTTCAGCCGTGGCTTTGCGATGAATATCAAACAAAATCTGATGATCCAGGTCATCCTGTTCAGCCACTATGGGATTAAGCCAGACCGATACAATAATGCCTAAGTCATTCGCCTTCTCTTTAGGGATATCGCCACAACGCACGGCATCTAATACACCATTGGCTATAGCCCCCTGAACAGTTCCCATAAGAATATTGGTATAGCGACTGCTTTTAACCGTGACTTTGCTGACCATTATGGTGGCAGGGCGAACCATGATGTCGGTATTCATGATGGCCAAAACCCGCGAGTGCCCCTTTACCTGATCACCAAGAAGATGGGCGAATGCCGTCCCAAAAGGTCCATCAAATTCACCAATAATTACCTCTGGCTCTGCTGCTGTACCCGCTGGTCCACCTGCAACCAAAGCTTCACCGGTTCGCATTATGATTCTCTCGCTCATTGTATTTCCCATGACGTTGAAAATCAGAGGACGATGCAAGAACCAATCCAGCTACTCATCCATGTGCCATAGGAAAAAAGTCGATATAAGCGATGCCAAAGACGTGACAGAGTGTTAACCCGTTGTTCATTTAATAGCTTAATGAGGGGATGGAATAAAGTATCGATTTAACGGGTCCTATTTAATAGCTGACGATGCTGCCACCCTTATTTTCAGTTTATGGAGATAAATTGGTGCAGTTCTGGTGGTTGGCGGCGCACACAAAATAGAGCTCAGCCGGTCAAGTCCATGCCTAAGGATATGATCAATGTCGAGTATTCCGCAATGGTGTAACGCTCTAATACGGGATTCAAAAGGCGACAGGAACAAAAAGAGAGGATTGACGACTGGAGAACGAATTGTTACACGAGAGCGGATCGGGAGAACAGATCAGTTAATTGCCGGTGTTCCGGCACTAAAGGACTTTTAGAGGAGATGCATAGTTACTGCAAACTGTTTACAAGGGCTAAAAAACTTGGATAACACGAAGCTTGAGTCAGTCAACTGGATAGGCCGTACTCTTACAGACCGTTCGAATACCAATGGCGGTCTTGATTCTGGCCACACCGGGTAGGGCTGACAAGTGATGCTTGTGGAGCCGCTCATAATCGGTGGTACCACCAGCAGCTACACGCAATAGATAATCTGCTTCCCCGGTCATCAGATAGCACTCCATGATTTCCGGATTTTTTCGTACGGCACTCTCGAAGGCTTCCTGGCATTGTACAGACTGACTTTCCAGCGTGATCTCCACAAATATTGTTGTCGGTCTGCCAATAGCTGTCGGATTAACCAGCATGACATACCCATCAATAATGCCGGACTCTTCCAGTTGTTTGACCCGTCGCAGGCAGGCAGAGGGCGACAGACTGATACGCTCTGCAAGCTCAGCATTGGTCAGCCGCCCATCATTCTGGAGTACTTTCAGTATCTTTCGATCAGTAGGATCAAGTTTCATTATGATATATAATTCTTATTTAAAAGTATTTTATCGCATAATATTGCGTGATATTCAATTATTTCCGATTAAATAGCAAGCACCTATCAACCGCTTTCTCGTATTCTTTGCCTCAGTTATGGTCATTCATCTTTGGAGCAGACAGCAATGAAAGTTGTGATTCTTGGTAGTGGTGTGATCGGTGTAACGAATGCCTATTACCTGGCACAGCAAGGGCACGAAGTGACGGTGATTGATCGCCAGCCTGAACCCGCGCTGGAGACCAGCTTTGCCAATGCAGGGGAGGTCTCTCCTGGATACTCTGCTCCTTGGGCTGCTCCAGGTATTCCTTTGAAGGCTATAAAGTGGCTGATGATGAAACATAGCCCACTGGTGATTAAGCCGTCTCTGGACCCTGCCATGTGGTCCTGGAGTCTGCAAATGCTACGCAACTGTACGACGGCACGCTATGAACGCAACAAAAGCCGCATGGTACGTCTGGCTGAATACAGCAGGGATGCCATCAAGGCATTGCGAGCAGAGACAGGCATTCAATATGATGAGCGTACTCGGGGTACACTGCAGATGTTTCGTAATCAGAAGCAACTGGATGCGGCTGTAACTGACATGGCCATTCTGGATCGCTTTGGTGTGCCTTACGAGTTACTGGATAGTGAAGGGTGTATTGCTGCTGAACCTGGACTCATTCATGTAAAAGAGAAAGTGGCAGGTGGTCTGCGTCTCATCAATGATGAAACGGGTGATTGCTATATGTTTACCCAGTCCCTGGCAAAAGCGGCTGAGGCGTTGGGGGTTAAATTTCATATGGGCGTGAATATACGACGCTTGTTGACAGATCAGGGCAAGATCAGTGGTGTGGAAACAGATGCCGGCGAGTTTACTGGTGACGCCTATGTCATGGCGCTGGGTAGTTACTCGCCGCTATTCTTAAAAGCCGTAGGTATAAAAGCACCAATCTATCCGGTGAAAGGTTACTCGATAACCTTACCTATTGTTGATGCTGATGCAGCACCTGTTTCAACAATCATGGATGAAACCCATAAAGTCGCCATTACCCGTTTGGGAGATCGTATTCGTGTGGCTGGTACCGCTGAACTGGCTGGCTATAATACAGATCTGAATGAGCACAGGCGCGAAACAGTGGAGTTTGTTGTGTCAGACCTGTTCCCTAAAGGTGGCGATATAAGCAAGAGCGAATTCTGGTGCGGTCTTCGTCCCATGACGCCGGATGGCACACCCTGTGTTGGACCCACAAAGATTCCTAATCTCTATCTCAATACAGGCCACGGTACCTTGGGGTGGACAATGGCTTGTGGCTCTGGCCGACTGCTTAGTGACCTTATATCAAATAAACAACCTGAAATTGATACTGAAGGTTTATCCATAGACCGCTATGCGGCTTAACAGACAGAAGATGAAGTGAGAAATGTTATGAAGACTATTGCAACCAAAGAAGCACCCGCAGCGATTGGCCCTTACTGTCAGGCAATTCATGTTGATGGCCTGCTGTTTGCGTCTGGACAGATACCACTAACAGCCGCAGGAGAGTTTGTTGAGGGCGATGTGCAGGTACAGGCACGTCAGGTCTTCAGTAATATACGGGCTGTACTGGCTGCAGCAGGCGGAACATTAAATAATGTGGTTAAAGCCACTGTATTTGTTCAGGACCTGAATGACTTTGCACTGCTCAACGAAGTCTATGCAGAAGCCTTTGGTGATCATAAGCCAGCACGCTCAACAGTACAGGTGGCGCGCTTGCCGCTGGATGCGAAGGTAGAAATAGAGGTTATTGCAAAAATTTAATTGCCATAGCCTCTCCTTTAAGGAGAGGCTGGTCTTAAAGGCTTTTCTGTTATTGGCTAAGTACTTTTGAAAGCAGTTTTAAGTTCCTGTTGAATCTTATTAAACAGCGTCTCCATCTGAATTCGTTTTTTTTCATTGTTATCAGTCCTGGATAGATTCTCCATACAGGCGTTGTGATAAGTAGCGAGCAATACCTCAAGCACTCTCTCTGTTTCTTCGCTCCGCTGATCATTATCTGCGATTTGTGTCTGTGGAAGTTGGACATTGGCAGCACGCATAATCGTTTTTTCAATACCAGTTGAATTTGCCACAGCCTGTAAAGGACCACTTTTTGTATACTCGGTTTCTTGATAGATAAACCGATCTCCAATATTGAGTTGACTGAATTTCATGGTAGGTAAGTAATTGCCTGTGCTGAGAGATTGTCTAATTCATAGCATTTTACAGTGTAAATTACTTTTTAATGAAAATTACATTCACACTCAAATACTGCGAAGAAATTATTGAGCTAAATCAATAATTGTCGGTCATTTAATTCAGAAAAGAAAAGGGTTCCCGACTTTTTTCAGTTAACTGCAATTTTCTTGATGTTTCGTGTTGCGCGACAGCAAAACCCTTACTAAAGTAGGCCAACTAAAAAAGTGTAACAAGAATAATTCACAAATGGACCATTTTAGTCATGCCCATCAACTGCTTGCAGCGCCAGCAGAAACCGAAACAGCGTTCCTGGAGCTTGCAGCCCAAGCCGTTGTTGTCGCATCTAAGAGTCGCTGGGGTGGGGTAGGGTTCCTTTCTCCAGAATCGAAAGACCTCCAAGTAGTTGCATTTTGGCAGGGTGATAGCTTAGGTGAGCCGTTCAGGTTTCGTGTTCCAGGTTCGCCATGTGAGGCTATTTATAGGAGCCCGGCCATGTCAGGTGATCATCAATATATTCATTATGGATCGGATATTCGTACCCAATTCAGTGATAGCGAATTGTTAATGCGATTTCCCGGTGAGTGTTATCACGCACACTCTATTCATGATGATTCACAATCAGTTATTGGGCATGTTTTTGCACTTGATGATAAGCCTGGCGGTGATCAGAAAGAACTTCGTAACTTTTTTAATCTATTGAGCAAGCGAATCAGCTCTGAGTACAATCGGTTTAAACGTGAAGCTAAACTGGCTCGCACCGCTAACATGGTTAAGCTGACCAGAAACATGTTTTCATTTGTTGATAGGTCATATACCTATCATGCCGTGAGCCAAGGATATGTGGATGCTTTCGCCCAGTCACATGATGAACTGGTTGGAAAAAAATCAAGCGAACTTCATGGTAAAGCCGTTTTTAATAATGTACTAGAGCCACTGCTTAAACGTAGCTTTTCCGGCGAAACCGTTAACTCCCAAATCTGGATTCATCCGCCAAATATTGAACCAAAATATATTGATGTTGTACAAACCCCTTTTTACGAAACCGATGGGACGATCAACGGTGTTGTCATTAGTGCCCATGATATAACGTCACAAAAAGTTACAGAAGATACGCTACAAAAACTCTCTCTCGCCGTAACACACAGCCCGGTATTAACCGTAATTACTTCTCCAGAGGGAGTTATTGAATATGTTAGTCCTATTGTTGAAGCAATTACTGGCTACTCGGTTAATGAAGTGATCGGAGAAACTCCCCGCTTATTTAAATCAGGCCGTACTGACCCGTCAGTATATAAAGCTCTTTGGAAGGCCATAAAAAGTAAGCAGCCATGGCAGGGGGAGATAGAAAACAAAAGAAAAGACGGCGTGTTTTACTGGGAGTATATTTCCATAGCACCTGTGCTAAACGATCTTGGTGAGGTGCTTGCATATGTTGGCAGCAGTCTGGATATTACACAGCGCAAACAGATGGAAAACCAACTCTTGGAGTTGGCTTCAACTGATTCACTAACAGGTGTATCAAATCGTCGTCATTTTCTGGAAGTGGTTGAATCGCATCGGGCTGAATCAGAAAGATACAAATCACCTCTCTCTCTTATGATTATCGATATTGATAGATTTAAACATCTTAATGACAGTGGTGGCCATGCGCTGGGTGATGAGGTGATTAAGCAATTTACCCAGATATGTGAAAAAACTATACGAACTGTGGATATCTTAGGCCGGCTGGGGGGGGATGAATTTTCTATTCTCTTGCCTGAAACAACTGCTGAAGAGGCGTTGATACTGGCTGAGCGCCTGAAAGATGCTATCAGCGCATTTAAAATACACTATAAAGAAAAGACTCTACAGATTACAGTTAGTATTGGTCTCTCGACCTATCAAAACGATGAAGAGACAAAAGATACGGTGCAGTCACTACTGGCAAGAGCTGATGAAGGCCTCTATACAGCAAAGCGGGGCGGTCGTAATCTGATCGGTTTTGTCTAACCACTCTATTCGTATAACAAACTACGACTTGTCAGCTATATAATCACCCGTTAGGATAACCAGTGACCTAAATCTGTATTATTCTACGCGATGCCTGAACACACACCTCCTGCACCTGAAAATAACTATAGAGAAGATCATGTCATACGGCTCTATACAAGCTTCTATGAGCTGACCGGCAGGCATCTGATTGAGTGCCCCGTCAAACAGTTAGGTGAACAGCTCTACTATGCCCCTTTTGCACTGGTATCTCACGACACATCTGAAGATCCGGTGTTCAATTATGCTAATCAGGCAGCACTAAATCTGTTTGAAATGGAGTGGGCGGAATTCACCTCACTGCCTTCAAGAAAATCTGCAGAGCAGCCTCTACGCGAAGAGCGCGCGCGGCTGTTGGCTGCCGTTAATTCCAAGGGTTATATAGATGACTACACAGGCATCAGGATAGCCCGTTCGGGGAAGCGTTTTTTTATTGAGAATGCTACTGTCTGGAATGTTGAATATCAGCTGCAAGCTTATGGACAGGCCGCCATGTTCATGACATGGCGACCTATAGAGTGATGTGATAGCGACAATACGCTAGATAGCCACTATCTCGTAGCAAGGCACATACTCTCCCTTAACCTGCATGCGGCCTTGCTGAGCGAATGATTTCAATAACTCATCCATTGCCTGCATCAATTCCGGTTCGCCTCTTATCTGAAAGGGTCCATGCTTACGTATCGCATTGATACCCTGTTCTTTGACATTGCCAGCAACTATACCCGAGAGTGCTCGCCTTAGATTGGCAGCTAACTCCTGTGTTGGTAGATCACGCGTCAGTTGTAATTTTGCCATAGATTCATGATCGGGCAGAAAAGGCTCTTGAAAAGCATCATCAAGATGCAGTGACCAATTGTAGTGAAATGAGTCATCACGTTGTCTTCTTTCCCGTGTTACATGAATCAATGCATCATTCACCAGTTTTGAAACCAGTTCAGGGTCACCGATAACCTTGCGAACCAGGTTAAGAGACTGACTGCCCAGCGTCATCTCGATAAATCGAATGACTGTATCGAAGTAAGCGCCTGAACTGGGAGGCCCAGTGAGAAAAATGGGTAGTTCGATGGCTTTATTTTCCGGATGTGACAAGACACCAAGCAAGAACAGCAGCTCTTCCATGGTCCCCACGCCGCCGGGGAATATGATCAGAACATGCCCCAGTCGGATGAAGGCTTCCAAGCGTTTTTCAATGTCAGGCATGACAATCAGTTCATTGACGATGGCATTAGGTGCTTCTGCGGCAATAATACCCGGTTCTGTCAGGCCGATATGTCGCCCCTCCTTGTGCCGTTGCTTCGCATGGGCGATGGCCGCACCTTTCATGGGGCCTTTCATAGCACCCGCACCACAACCGGTACAGATATCTATACCGCGTAAACCAAGATGGTAGCCAATCTCTTTTGTGTAGTCATACTCTTCAACCGGTATCGAGTGACCACCCCAGCAGACTACGGTATTGGGCTTTACACCAGGATAAAAGGCTCCCGCATGCCTCAGACGATAAAAAATCTCATGGCTGATTTGCATGGTGGGGGAGAGGTTTTTATGGTTGCTGGTGGTGTCGCGCAGATAAAGGATATCGCGCAGTACTGAGAAAAGATGATAGCGAATACCTTCGATTAATTTGTCATCCAAAAAAGCATCTGCTGGTGCATTTTTAACCTCGAGGACGATACCTTGATGACGCTCCCTGACTTGAATATGGAAGTCAGGGTACATGTGCATCAGCTCTTCACAATTATCTATCTGTGACCCGGAACTCAATACGGCTAGAGCACACTTGCGGAATAACTTATGTAAACCGGTGCCGGTTACATCGCGTAACTGTTCGATTTCTCGGCGGGAAAGTACCGCCATGTCTGTGGCAGGATGGATGGTACTATTAACTACTCTATGAACTACCGTCTCTTTTAACATGACTATCCTGAATGGGCTGGCAACTTCCAGCCACAAATAATTATTGTCTGGATCGATGAGTGACTGACATTACGATTTAATTAAATAAAACAGCTAAACCATATGGGAGTGAGAATGTTACCCTATCCCTCACGTCGATCTCTTTATTTACGCGCTACGTTAAGCATAGCTGATTTTTAGCGCAGGGCATCGAACTCCCATCAGGAAAAATTCCGGGCTCGGTTTTCCGTTCTGTTACATGAAGGGCTTTGTTTATTGGCTTAGTAACTTCATGCCGTTCTCCAATCCTTCCAGGGTCAGTGGGAACATTCGGTTCATCATAATGTCCCGCATTAGCTGAACTGAGTGTATATGTGGCCAGTGACTTTCAGGCTGGGGATTTATCCAGATCGCATTGGGATAGGCCTCTAGCAACCGTCCCATCCAGACCATGCCAGTCTCCTGGTTCCAGTGTTCAACAGAACCACCAGCATAGGTGATCTCATAGGGACTCATAGTGGCATCACCAACAAAAATCAACTGGTAGTCTGAGCCGTAGGTATGAATTACATCCCAGGTTGACAGCGGCTCGGAACGACGGCTGCGGTTATCTTTCCATACCGCCTCATAAATGCAGTTATGAAAATAGAAATGTTCAAGGTGTTTAAACTCAGAATGGGCAGCAGAGAATAGCTCTTCACATACCTGAACGTGGTCATCCATCGAACCACCAGCATCCAGGAATAAAAGCACTTTAGCTTTGTTATGTCGCTCGGGTACCATCTTTAGGTCGAGAAGCCCCCCATGATGGGCCGTAGAGCGGATGGTCTCTTCCAGATCCAGCTCTTCAGGTGCACCTGATCGCGCAAAACGACGCAGGCGTTTCAGCGCAACCTTGATATTTCGGGTGCCCAGTTCAACCGAATCATCCAGGTTACGAAACTCCCGTTTATCCCAAACCTTTACGGCCTTTCGGTTACGAGATCGATCCTGCCCTATACGTATACCTTCTGGGTTATAACCGTAAGCCCCGAAGGGTGAGGTGCCCCCGGTGCCAATCCATTTACTGCCGCCCTGGTGACGCTCTTTCTGCTCTTCCAGACGCTGTTTCAGTGTCTCCATGAGCTTCTGCCATCCCATGGCATCGAGTTTTTTCTTCTCCTCTTCACTGAGGTGTTTTTCCAGTTGTTTGCGTAGCCACTCTTCAGGAATCTCTGCGGTTACATTCTCACCATCACCAATAATGCCTTTGAAATAATGGCCAAAGGCCTGGTCAAATCGATCGAATAGCCGCTCATCTTTTATCAGACAGATACGGGAGAGATGATAGAAATCATCCACGCTGGAATGAATCACCTTCGCCTTCATGGCGCTTAACAGGTCAAGAAACTCCCGGATGGTTACAGGCAGTCCGGCATCTTTAAGGTGATAAAAATAGTCAACCAACATCAGTTAATCAGGTCCGGGTTCTACGATGCATAAAAGCAAGCCGCTCGAACAGGTGGATGTCCTGCTCGTTTTTCAGGAGTGCACCATGTAGTGGGGGGATGGATTGGCGCTGATCATCACTGTGTAGTGCTTCGGCAGGTATATCTTCTGCCATCAGCAATTTCAGCCAATCAAGCAGTTCAGAAGTAGAGGGTTTCTTTTTCAATCCTGGTACTTCGCGCAGTTCGAAAAATGCTTCCAGTGCGCTTTTTAGCAGATCTTTTTTCAAGTCAGGGTAGTGAACCTGGACAATTTGTTCCATGGTCTCTTTATCTGGAAAACGAATATAGTGAAAAAAGCAGCGGCGCAGAAAGGCATCCGGAAGCTCTTTCTCGTTATTACTGGTAATAATAATCAGCGGTCGGTGTTTGGCCTTAATAAGTTGCTGCGTCTCATAAACATAGAACTCCATCCGGTCCAGTTCACGCAGCAGGTCATTTGGAAACTCGATATCAGCCTTGTCCACTTCATCAATGAGTACCACGGAATGGTCATCATGGGCGAAGGCATCCCATAGCTTGCCGCGAACAATATAATTGCCGATATCATGAACCCGGTCGTCACCCAGCTGGGAGTCGCGTAGACGCGATACGGCATCATATTCATACAGACCGTGTTGCGCCTTGGTGGTTGATTTAATGTGCCACTGAAAAAGTGGGTGTCCCAATGATTTTGCGACTTCTTCCGCCAGCATCGTTTTACCGGTTCCGGGTTCACCTTTAATCAGCAGTGGTCTTTCAAGTTGTATCGCAGCATTGACCGCCAACATCAGGTCATCAGTGGCTACGTAAGTATCTGTTCCGTTAAATCGCATGTTATTTCCGGGCTGTCTGCTACTGTAATGGCGCTATTCTCCCGCAATATCGTTTCAATTGAAAATAATAATGATAAACAGCACAGAGGGGTCAATAAGGCTTGACGTTCTCAATTGGTTCTCTATATAATCTGTTGGAAATTCAGTGTGCCCCGGTAATAGACGGGGCTACAAACCAAGTGAGGTTGATATGGCCGTAATTTCAATGTGGAAATGTGATCGGGATAACAGCATGTTTGATAATAAAAAAGAGGCCGATGCCCACGATAAAATGCTAGAACTGGCTGAACAGTTTTCTCTGTTGTTAGAGAAGGTTGTACCGCAGGTTGATGAAAAGGCCGCCGAGGAGTTTGGTCTGGTGCTTGCCCGAAACAAGGAACGGGTTCTACAGGCCTGCAAAGGAAAACCGGAGGCCATTGCCGAAATCATACTGGAAGAAGGCAACGTCACAAAATTAAAGGCCTCCTGAAACTGTTTTGGAAGTCGGTAGCACAGAGTTTCCCCCAATCCCACTCGCTACCGGCTTCCACCTATCTGCGGTATAGTTGCGCCTCGATAACTGACAGTATCGAGGTTAATTAAATCAAAATAAATTGAAACTCGCTCTGTCATACCTACGTTAATGTAATCAGATGAGTGAGTTTGCAGAAATAATCCTACGTTCAGGGAAAGCGGGTGTGGAACTTGCTTTCTTTGTGTTTCTGCCTGTAATGGTAGTGATGCTGACCTTCATGCGCCTGCTGGAAGCAAAAGGCGTACTGGATTGGATAACGGCTAGACTTTCCCCCCTGTTAAATCCTCTTGGATTGCCGGACCTGGGGATTTTTGCACTTATTCAAATCCTCTTTGTCAGTTTTGCCGCGCCAGTTGCCACACTGGCCATCATGGATAGAGGGGGTACGTCAAAGCGACATATAGCGGCTTCTCTTGCTATGGTGCTCTCTTGCGCTCAGGCCAATGTGGTATTCCCCATGTCAGCAGTGGGACTGAATGGTCTTGCCACCATTCTAATCTCGGCCGTTTGTGGTATTTTTGGCGCTTCTTTAACCTATTATTTTTTTGCCAAGTCACTGGACGACAAAGAGGTTCTACCTGAACCCAAGCCTGAACACCCCGTTGCAGATAATACCTTGAGCCTGCTTTCGGTTATTAATCGTGCGGGTAGAGAGGCGATTGAGATCTCTGTGGGTGCTGTCCCCATGCTGATCCTGGCTTTGTTGCTGGTTAATATACTGCGTAGTGTCGGCTTTGTTGATCTGCTTGAACCCATCATGGCACCCATTTTTTCCCTGTTCGATCTGCCATCAGCGGCCCTTCTACCGATCGTGACAAAAAACATCGCAGGCGGAACAGCTATGATGGGTGTCACCATGGAGTTTGTGCAGAATGATCTGTTCACTCGTTCTGAGCTAAATAGACTGGCTGGCTTTTTGATCAGTCCCTTTGATATTGTTGGCATTGCCATACTGATATCTGCCGGGCCACGAGTAGCTGCCGTACTTAGGCCGGCACTTTATGGGGCTATCGTGGCTATTCTATTAAGGACGATTATTCATGGTGTACTCTTTTAAAAAAACCCTGAGCCTTACGGCCGTCAATCACTCTCTTTACCTCCATTTCAGCTTCACCGCTTGGAATAGATAACCATGAATGTTGTCTTTTTTGTTCTCGTACTTTCCGCCTTTCTCACAGCAGCATGGCGTCAGTTTTATACAGAAGTTTCAGACATCTCACCGATGGATGCACTTTCAAGTGCCATGATTGATTCAGCGACCGGAGCTGTTGAACTGGCGCTGGGACTGGTTGGTGTCATGGCGCTATTTCTGGGATTAATGAAAATTGCAGAGCAGGGCGGTCTGTTGAAAATTCTTGCAAAGCTTATCCGTCCATTAATGGTTCGACTGTTTCCTGATGTACCTGCTAATCACCCGGCTATGGGTGCCATGATATTGAATATGTCAGCTAACATGCTGGGTCTGGGCAATGCTGCAACCCCTTTTGGCATCAAGGCGATGCAGGAACTGAATCGCCTGAATCCCGTAAAAGGTTGTGCGACTGACTCCATGGTGCTGTTCCTGGCTATTAATACCTCAAGCATAACCCTGTTGCCCACGGGTGTTATTGCCCTTCGGGCATCGGCCGGTTCAGCCGACCCGGCGGGAATTCTACCAACCACGCTGTTTGCAACCCTCTGCTCAACCGTAGCGGCTGTTATTGCGGTAAAAAGCTATCGACATTTTTTTCCCATAACGGAGGCCGTCACTGAGGAAAACGAACCGCCGATTGAAGCAACAGAAAATAAGGTCACATTGGCTGATGCGGATTCTGACGGGTATCCAGCCTGGGTATCCCTATTGGCTCTGTTGGGCTTTCTATTGTTGATACCCCTAACAGTTTTGTATGGTCAGGTCATCTCACCGTGGATTTTACCGGGTCTGATGCTGGGTTTTCTTCTGTTTGGTGTGATTCGTAAGGTTCCCATCTATGAAAGTTTTGTAGAGGGCGCCAAAGAAGGTTTTCAGGTTGCATTGAAGATCATCCCTTATCTTGTGGCTATACTGGTAGCTGTCGGTATGTTCCGCGCCAGTGGTGCACTGGAGTGGGTGGTGGGGCAGATCGGGCAATTCACGACATTAATAGGGTTACCCGCCGAGGCACTCCCTATGGCTCTGTTGAGACCCTTGTCAGGTTCAGGGGCCTATGGTGTGATGGCTTCAATAATCAATGATCCAGCGATAGGGCCTGATAGTTATATTGGCTACCTTGTTTCGACTCTGCAGGGTTCGACAGAGACCACATTCTATGTACTGGCTGTCTATTTTGGTGCGGTACAGATACGGCGTATCCGCCATGCACTTGCGGCTGGGCTAACGGCGGATATAGTAGGTGTTGTAGCCGCTGTAGCCGCTGTCTCGTACTTATATGGTTAAGCTATGTTAAAACTATCCAACAACATCATCATTCCTGAGCGGGAACTCGAATTTAATGCAATTCGCGCACAGGGCGCCGGTGGTCAGAATGTCAACAAGGTATCAACAGCGGTGCATCTTCGTTTTGATATCAGAAACTCCTCACTGCCTGCCAGCTACAAAGATAGACTGCTCACTTTTAATGATCAGCGAATCTCCAATGACGGCATTGTCATTATCAAAGCACAAAAATTCCGCAGTCAGGAAAAGAATCGGGAAGAGGCGTTGCAGCGTCTAAAACAGTTGATTTTACAAGCAAACACCGTCCAGAAACCGAGAAAAGCAACCAAACCAACAAAGAGCTCTCAACTGAAACGACTGGCAGGCAAAGAGCACAAGGGTAAAATCAAGGCACTACGTGGTCGTGTAACTGATTAGCCCTTCTACTGGCTGTTATTTTTTTGATGTAGCGCAATTGAATAACAGCGTCTGCTATTTTCTTAAAGAATATCCCGGCATTATATTTATGATGATACTTATAGGTAGAGAGGGGCTTTCTTGTGGCAAAAGTTAAAAAAAGAAGCAAAAAAAGTAAAAAAATGGCAATTCCTTATGTGGAAGAGGCACTCGGCGAAGTACAAGACGCACCGATAAAGAAGATTAAAAATTCAGTCTATGAAAAAGAGCTGTTTCGTTTGCAGCTGGAACTGGTAAAACTGCAGGCCTGGATAGCCAAGCAGAAACTTCGGGTCGTGGTGATTTTTGAAGGCCGTGATGCTGCGGGAAAGGGGGGGGTCATCAAACGGATTAATCAACACCTCAATCCTCGTATCTGCCGAGTGGTGGCACTTCCCGCACCGACAGACCGGGAAACTACCCAGTGGTATTTCCAACGCTATGTCGCCCACCTTCCTGCCGCTGGAGAAATGGTGCTGTTTGATCGCAGTTGGTATAACCGGGCCGGTGTTGAGCGGGTAATGGGGTTCTGTGATAACGAAGAGTACAGTGAATTTCTCCGTTCATGCCCTGAGTTTGAACGGATGTTAGTTCGCTCCGGCATTATGGTGATCAAGTATTGGTTCTCAGTGTCAGATGAGGAACAGGAAAAACGATTCCAGAGTCGCCTGGAAGAGCCACACAAGCGCTGGAAACTGAGTCCGATGGATCTGGAGTCCCGTTCGCGCTGGGTTGAATATTCGAAGGCAAAAGATATGATGTTTGCCCATACCGATATCAAGCAAGCTCCCTGGTATGTTGTTAAGTCAGACATCAAAAAACACGCACGACTTAACTGTATCGCACACCTGTTAAGTATGATCCCATACGAGGACCTGACACCGAAGCCCATTGTTTTGCCGAAACGAAAGGACAGTGCGGGTTATGTCAGGCCACCGATGTCAGACCAAACCTTTGTTCCCGATGTCTATCCGTAAAAAGATTACGTTGTTAACAACCTTTAAAGCCATGGTTGTACCATGGCTTTTCTCATTGTGACTATTTGGTTCCAGGGGCCGATGTATTACGTATCACCAGGTAGACACCATAGGCCGTCAATCCAACGCCCGCCATTCCCCATGCTGTTAAGCGTTCATCAAACAAGAACCAGGCCAGCAGGGCCGTGACGGGGGGTGTCAAATAAAAATAGGCCGCCACTTTGGTGGATTCACCTTCGCGAATCATCAGCATCAGTAATAGAATGGCACTGAGTGAAAGACCAAACACCAGCCATAAAAGTGCGGCAATGAATGGTGGGGTCCACTGAACCACACCTGTTTCAAAGAGCAGCGAGAGTACAGTCATCAAAAAGGCATTGGCGAGATATTGAAAAAAAGTACCGGGTAGCAGATCAATTTTGCCACAGAAGCGTTTTTGATAAAGGGTTCCCATCGTGATTCCACTGAGTGCCATTAGGGCAAAAAGCAGGGACACCGTCGTCACCTCAAGTGAATTCTGCTGGGTTTTACCCAGAATCAACACAGTGGCCACTCCTGCAATACCCAGTAACAGACCCAGTAACTGTTTTTGACTGATCCTGTCACCCATCCAACCCCAGGCAATAAGCGCTGTCAGAATGGGCTGTAGTCCGACCAGCAGGGAAGCAAGACCAGCCGACATGCCAGCATTAATGGCCGCGAAGACTCCTCCGAGATAGGCCCCATGGACCAATAGACCGACTACCATTGAGTGTAGAATGCCAGACCCTGTGGGCCATGCTGGCCTATAAAATCGTATGAGGGCCAGGAACACAACGAGGGTGATATACATGCGTATGGCCAGCACCGTGAAAGGTTCGGCGTAGGGCAATGCGTATTTTGCCCCAATGAATCCGGTGCTCCAGAGCAGAACAAATAGAAAAGGGATCCATCTCAGTAACTGGGGAGAGAGCATTAATAGTTTTCCTTAAGCTGATCGACAGAATATATCGGCTCACTTGAAGTGGCTATAGGGGCAGATGGACTGAATAAAATAGGGTACAGATCAATCAATAACCATCTCAATTTGCTAAATAATCCATTTGTACCTATTCTGATTAGAGTTTTTTTGTGGATTTAACTTATTACTGAGCCTGTTTCATTGCATCTCTATCAACAACTGATTACACAGATCCAAAAACAGATCCATTCAGGTGTTCTTCGCCCTGGGCAGGCCTTGCCTTCGATACGTGAACTGGCCAGTCAGAAGTCGGTCAGTCGTAATACGGTCATTCAAGCCTACGAACATTTGGCGGAGATGGGACTGGTTGCTTCAAAGGACAGAACTGGGTTCTATGTACTGTCTCCGGTGCCCAGAGAGGATCGTATTGGTCTTGTTGATAATCTTATGCCATCAACCCCGCGCCGGGATCACTTGGCACTCTCTGTTGTACGTTCTGCGGCCTCACGTCTGTTGGCTCCATTAGGTAGTGCACACCCGAGTGGCGAGTTTCCAGCACTTCAGCACTTCCGGCGCATCTATAACAGGCAACAAAGGCTTGCCCGAAAAGAAGAGGTGCGACTAACGCAGTATGAAGTGCCACCGGGCCATGCCGGTTTAAGGCAACAGCTGGCGCGTCATATGACACGCTCATCAGCCCTTGTTGATCCAGATGAGATCATTATTACGAATGGATGCCAGGAGGCGCTGAGTCTGGCATTACAGACTGTCGTCAAGCCGGGAGAGATTGTTGCTGTAGAAGCACCAAGTTTTTATGGCACACTTCAATGCATTGAAGTACTGGGTATGCAGATTATTGAGATACCCGCCGATCCTGTGCAGGGAATGAATCTTGATCTGCTTCAGCAGGCCCTTCAGCGCTGGTCGATTAAAGCTGTCCTGATCAACCCCACATTTAATAATCCTCAAGGGCATGTAATGACAGAGGCATCGGCCAAGCGACTATTGGAAATGACGCGCCCTTACGATCTACCGATTATTGAGGATGATGTCTTTGGTGACATCAGCTACGAAAAGAGTCGGCCCCGAAGTGTGCGTTCCTGGGACCGGGAAGGGCGTGTGTTACTCTGTTCATCCTTGTCAAAAAGTCTGGATTCTGACCTTCGACTTGGTTGGGTTGCAGCCGGGCGCTATAGCGAACAGCTCTGTTATCGAAAATATGTCACCACAATGGCTGGGCGCGGGCAACTTCAGGCTGCGGCCGCTGATTTTCTCGCTGGAAACCGATTTGCACGTCATTTGAAACAGATTGCGCGCTGTTATGAAGAGCGGCGTGATTTGACTCTGGATACCATCACCCGGCAGATCCCTGGGATATCACTTGTCAATACACCAAGGGGGGGCTTTCACTGCTGGTTGGAATTACCGGGTAATGTCAGCTCCACTCGGCTTTATACTGAACTGATGAAACAGGGGATCAGCACCGCTCCGGGTTCACTCTTTGGTACCCAGGGGCAGTTTGATAACTTCCTTAGGATCAATTATTCATGTATAAATGTCAAAGAACAATATGTAAATATATTCAATAAGATAAATGATGTAATTAATGTAATAAGTAATGATAAATAATTTAAAAAGTCACCGGGTAAGAGGTACATAATGGCAAAAGAAGATGCCCGATTACCCTCCGATATTGCTTGCCTGGATACTGACAAGCTTCGTGTAACACTCATCTCAACGGTGGGTGCACACTGCGATGTGTGGCAGACGGCTGGATACCATTTTGAAAAAGAAAAGAATAGAACGTTCGATATGGTGATCAAACGCCATACGCTAACGTGCACCCCGACTGAAGCGAAGATCTATCGTCGTGATTATGCCCAGCTAAAAAATCTGCTTCACGACATAATACCTGAGGCCATATTTGTTCGTACCCGGGTCGACGGCGAACACAATTTGCTCGTATTTGCCCGTGCATTTACCCCCTGGTTCAACCTAGCCAATCCAGCCGTTGCAGAAGATGCCATACCCCTTATGGCAAAACTGCCCAAAGCCAGGCGTCAGCTAACGCTTTTTATAGAGGCCGTTAAACGTATTCATACTGTCGAGCAAAAAGTAATTGATCTGTATGGTCTGGACAATCTCGTACTGGATAAAAATAAAGATGTACGTTATCTGGATAGCTTTGAGGTCTTCTTCCATGAAGATATGCTTTATCTCATAGATGATCCTTGTGAAGATCTCAGAGAAAAAATTACTGTCTCGTTAAAACGACTGGATTACTTAGAGGATATGCTGGCCAAAGCCGAGGCTTTGGCCAATGAAATAGCAGAAGAAGCGAGCTGACAGCTGTTTTCCTGAATCAAATACCTAATTCATCCAGCAGGCTATCTGATTCCGATGGTTTTTCCGGGCTTGATTCCGTTTTAGCTTTCGTACTGGCGGCCCGTTTATTGGCTTCGCCTTCCAGAATATCGTCAGGATCGAAATCTTCCTGCTGCTCAAATTCATGGAGTTGAATGAACTCGGTTTTATCCATCGCCAATTCAAGATAGAAGATGTTATTGCGTTCGGTGGTAAAGGTGACGCGTCTTGCCTGAGGCCTATCGAGGTTAGTGTTAATAGAGAGTAAGACCTCTTTATTAATGGTCAGCATCTTGGGTTGGTTTTGATTAATCGGGGTTTGAAGTTGCTTTCCAACATTACAGATAAAATCGCCGATCATTTGATTCATCAGTTCACCCAATACATTACCCACTTCATCTGATGTGTGGGAAACCGCAAGCTCTTCCCGAGGGATACCCATGTTTGATAGGTAGGCCTGATACAGCTCCAGGGCGGCACTGGCAGTAAAGTTGATTACGACCAGACCAGAAAATCCGCCATCAAACAATACAAAGCAACCGATATCGGGCTTGAGACAGGTACGGTTAATCTTTTGAACCATAGCCGAATAATTGATTTCATCTGAGGTCGCTGCTGTAAGAACAGATGTGACCGATTTACATAGCATCAATAGAATATCATCGGTTGATACAATCTTTGTTTTTGCCATCGAGAAAAAACCTCGTTTTCTTGTAGATATGCTATATATATAGTGTAGCTAAGGTAGCGACCGCATGAACTATTTCTTGATAAAGATACGCACTCTATGACACCACGGCAACTGATTAGTGAAGCAGGTGATCTCCTCTCACTTCCCGATGTTTGTATTCGAATCAATCAGCTGGCTGATGACCCCACCAGTTCTGCTCTGGATATGGGGCAAGTCATTAGTCAGGACGCCGGGCTGAGTGTAAGACTGCTGAAGATAGTAAATAGCGCCTTCTATGGATTCCCCGGGAGAATTGACACGATTTCCCGGGCTATCACGATTATCGGCACCAAAGAGTTGCGCGACCTGGCCATGCTGACCGCAGCCTGTAGTGTGTTTACCGGTATTCCACGTAATCTCATTAATATGGAAACGTTCTGGCACAGCTCACTGACCTGTGGTGTTCTGGCTAGAAACCTGGCTAGATCCTGCCAGGTATTGCACCCGGAGCGTCTCTTTCTGATGGGCGTATTGCATGATGTAGGGCGTCTGCTTTTACTTCAGCAACTACCCGTACAGTCCAGGGATGTCCTGTTAATCAGCAAGGGACGGGATGACCTGATCTCTTCCGCTGAACGGGAAGTTTTCGGCTTTTCACATACCGAGTTAGGCTATGAGCTGGCAAAAGAGTGGGGGTTGCCCACACCTATAAGATCAGCCATGCGTTGGCACCATTCGCCGGAACAGGCCGATCAGGATGAACTGGAGTGTTATCTTATCTACTTGGCGAATCGATTGGCTGATGCACTGATGTGGGACAATGACCTTGCTCTTGTTAAAGATCAGATAACTCAGAACACTTGGCAAATTACCGGTTTGAGCCATGAGCAGTGCGATCTGGCTATTGCTGAGATAAGTAGCGAGATCCGAGAGCTGTATGCCATACTCATGGATCAACCCCAGCAGACCAGCCGCCAGGATCAATCGAGCTAAACAAGCCCTTTGCGTTCAAACAGTTCGCGCATCTCAGGTTTGTTCGCCAGAATTTCTTCTATTTGCAGCCCTTTCATCTCATGTGGAAAGACCAGCCACTGATCGGTCTCATGGATGTAATAGTCGGGTTTTAACGCGGTCTGGTTATTTCCCGGTTTATACCAGGGAGTGGCAATGCGCACCTCTTTTGGCATATTTCGACGTGATTTAGCATTCAAGGTATTCAGAATCGCCTGCAGACTCAGCCCGGAATCAAAGACGTCATCGACAATCAGTAGTGAGCTGTCCCAGTTCATATTCCTAATCAAATAGCCAAGGCCGTGAACACGAACCTCTTTGTTGCGTTCTCCAATGCCCGTATAGGAGGAGGTCCGAATAGCAATATGATCTGATTGAATATCGAAATAATCCAGAATCTCCTGAACGGCAATGCCAACCGGTGTGCCACCGCGCCAGACACCGACGATAAAATCCGGTTTAAACCCACTTTGCAGGATATCTATACCCATTTGAAATGAATCATTCAGTAACGCTTGGGCTGTAATGTAATGTTTGTCACTCATAGTGGGGTCTGGTTGTGAATCCTGTTTGGAAACTATCTGTTTTTTACAACTTAGGCAAGCTGACGCTTGCCCATCTGTTGCAAGGCGTTACCGGCAATAATCAGTAACAAGCCAACACCACTGGACCAGTGAATTGTTTCGCCCACAATAAAATGGATCAGGAAAAGTGAAAGTATCGGGGAGAGGAAGATCAGGTTTGCCACCTTGGATGCACTCTCTGTCAGGCGCAGCGCCTTCAGCCAGAGCACAAACGTAATACCCATCTCAAACAGCCCCACATAGGCCGCGCCGTAGAAGCCTTCCTGAGATTCGATCTGAAAGCCTGTCGTATACCAGGTGATAAAGGCAATCACCGGCAGGGCAAACAAAAAGTTAAAAAAGAGACCGACAACCGGTTCAATATGACTGCGTGTATTGAAAATCCAGAAAAGTGACCAGATCAGTGTACTACCCAAAGCAAGGGCCACACCGAATCCATCACTGAAGTGCAATGACAGTGGTGATCCATGGGTAGCTATGACCAGTATGCCAAAATAACTGACACAGATTGCCACAAGGTCAATTTTACGTAAGCGCTGCTTGAGTAGGGGGACCGCCAGAATCGAAAGGGTGATGGCCCAGGTGTAGTTCAGCGGCTGGGCCTCCTGTGCAGGCAACAGATCATAGGCCTTGAATAGCACCCAATAATAGAGACAGGGATTAAGCAACCCCATACCCGCACAGAAAATCAGCTCAGATCGCGGAACTGACTTCAATTGCTTAAGATGACCCTGTACCACTAATACAATAAAGAGGATGGTGGCGGACGAGATACTGGCATAAAAAAGCAGCTGTATCGGCTCCATGTGACGTAGCGACAACTTGAAAGCAGTCGCTACTGTCGACCAAAGCAGTACGGCACTGATGCCATAGAGATAAGCTTTTGATTGCTGGATCATGCAGTGAACCGAAACAGTGTTTGTCGTATTGGACGAAAACAGTAGAGGAGAAGATTAGTCACGCTGATTGCTTACAAGTTGGTCCAGACAACTCAGTATCAGTTGTAAATCAGCGGGCTCGGATAATCGATGGTCACCCTGTTTTATAAGCGTAAGCGTCGCATCATTACTCTCAAGCTGTTCGCAGGTTCTGCGACTGAAGTCCCAGGGTACATCCGGGTCCTGCATGCCATGAAACATCCTTACCGGACAGTGAATGGGTATCGGGCTATCAAGCAGTAGGTGGTTTTTACCCTCTTCAAGCAGGTCCCGAGTGATGGGGTAGGGTTGCTGATCATCATAATCACAGGGAATAAACAGGCTGCCGCGTTCTTGGAGCTGTAACATCTGCTCTTCCGAAAACATCGGCATCAGTAGGCGCTGCGTAAAGTCTGTGGCGCAGGCCAGTGTTATAAGGGCTCGAGTGCGTTCGGGGCGGGCAATGGCGGCCAGAAGTGAAAGCCAGCCGCCCATGCTGGAACCGATCAAGACCAAGGGGCCTTTGGTCAGCTGATCAATTACGGCAAGCGCATCTTCCAGCCATTCACCAATGGTACCTGACTCAAAAGAGCCCGATGATTGTCCATGGCCGGAATAGTCAAAACGGACAAATGAACGCTTATTTGTCTGACACCACTGCTCCAGCGTAACGGCCTTGATTCCAGTCATGTCTGACTTGAAACCGCCAAAGAACAGCACACCCGGGTCAGCCCCCTCAGTTTTGTGATAAGCAATTTGTTTACCGCTTGGTAATTCAAGAAAGCGGGCTGTCTTATAATTCACGTGGTGTTATCTCGCAGTGATTAAGAGATGAATCATACCGGTCAGTCAGCCTATTTCAACCGGGAAAAGAACCCGTCTATTGCTGGTTGGTACGTACCCGCCGAATAGCATCTTCCCACCCTTCAAGAAGCGCATCGCGAATGGTGTCGTCTAAATCGGGTGAGTAGGCAGCATCCTGTTCCCAGTTGGCTTCCAGATCATCTAACGAGTTATAGATGCCACACTGCAGACCTGCCAGATAGGCTGCTCCAAGTGCTGTCGTTTCAATCTGCATTGGCCGTTGTACTGTCAACTGCAGAATGTCAGCGAGAAACTGACAGAGCCAGTTGTTCCTTACCATGCCACCATCAACCCGTACATGAGTCGGTCTCATTCCATCATCTGATATGGCGCGAAACAGATCATGGGTCTGATAGCATACCGACTCCAGCGTTGCCCGTACGATCTCTTTTATGCCGGTTCCACGGGTCAAGCCAGAAAGTGCACCACGTGCATCAGGATCCCAATGGGGTGCGCCCAGACCAGTAAAGGCAGGAACCAGATAGACACCCTGATTATGTTCAACTGTTCGGGCAATAGCCTCGGTCTCTTCGGCACTTTTTATCAGGCCTAAACCATCCCGCAACCACTGTATAGCGGCACCCGCGACAAAGATGGAACCCTCCATCGCATAAGAGGTTTTCCCATTCAATCGATAACCAATAGTCGTCAACAGTTTATTACGGGATGCAATGGGGGAATCACCTGTATTGACCAATACAAAACAGCCGGTACCGTAGGTGCTCTTGGTCATGCCCGGATGGAAGCAGGCCTGCCCAAAGGCGGCCGCCTGTTGATCGCCAGCCATACCACTTATAACGAATGATTCGCCAGTCAACGCTCTATCTGTCTCACCAAAAAGTGCAGCACACTCTTTGACTTCAGGCAGAACAGAGGCAGGCACATTAAGCAGGGAGAGTAATGCATCGTCCCATTGGTTGGTTTTGATATTAAACAGGAGTGTCCTGGCCGCATTCGTGGCATCAGTAGCGTGTGCTTTTCCATTGGTCAGTCGCCAGAGCAGGAAGCTGTCGATCGTGCCAAAGGCGAGGTCACCTTTTGTAGCCCTGTCACGGGCGAGCGGGACGTTATCCAGAATCCAGGCTAATTTGGTACCGGAAAAGTAGGGATCCAACAGCAGTCCTGTTTTATCCATAACGGCCTGCTCATGACCTGCCTGCTTGAGTTCATTGCAGCGTGCGGCTGTCCGCCTGTCCTGCCAGACAATCGCGTTATAGATAGGCTTACCGCTGCTTCGTTCCCAAACCACCGTGGTTTCACGTTGATTGGTGATACCGATGGATGCAATCGTGCGGCCCATTTTTTTAGCGGCTGTAATGGCTTCACGGGTTACCGCAAGCACAGTAGTCCAGATCTCTTCAGGGTCATGTTCCACCCAACCAGACTTTGGAAAATACTGCTTGAACTCCTGCTGAGTGGTAAACAGTGATTGACCATTCTTCTCAAATAGAATGGCACGGGAACTGGTGGTGCCCTGGTCAATGCTGAGTATCAGTGGGGTGTCCGCCATTTTGCGCTCCGGTAATTTTTTAGTGTTCATTCATTATTATGTCTTATACGGTATCGCTAAAATCAAAATCAGATATTCGTAAAATCAATAAAACGAAAATCTAATATACTTAATTATTACCACTCAAGACAATCATTCTTCTCTCTTCGAGAAGAAAAACCCAATCACGAAGGTGTTGCAGCAGGATACCTTTTTTTGATTTATAAAATCTACCTGACACATTTTATGCCGGGTTAATATGTTCGTATCTATCTGTATATTAAAGAATATTAAAGACATTTAATAACGTACAGAGAAGATTTAAAGATAAAACCTCAACACGCTGAACAACCATTTTTAACACGTCATTCGTGGCATACGTTGGGCAGTATTAATGGATAACTGTAATGTTCGTAATGACTTTATAAAATACGCGAATGAAAATAAATATGACTAGTAACGAACATTATTTGTGTTAGTATCGGCCACTCAACAAGACAAGAAACGTCGGAGGAGAGTTTAATGAGAACTAAAATTGCTGTAGCGCTCGCGACCAGTGCACTCTGTTTCTCATCGGGTCTGTTTGCTGGTAAAGCAGATGCCGAGAAATGGATCAACAGCGAATTCCAACCGTCCACACTCAACAAGGCAAAACAGATTGAGGAGATGGAGTGGTTCATAAAGGCCGCGGCACCTTTGAAAGGCATGGAGATCAATGTTCTTTCAGAAACCATTCCAACCCACGAATATGAGTCCAAGGTACTCACCAAAGCATTCGAAGAGATTACAGGTATAAAGGTCAACCACCAGTTGTTGGGTGAAGGAGAAGTGGTGCAGGCGGTACAAACGCAGATGCAGACCAAGCGCAATCTGTATGACGCCTATATCAACGACTCCGATTTGATCGGCACACATTCACGACTTCAGCTTGCTGTTAATCTGACCGACTGGATGGCCGGCGAAGGCAAGGATGTCACCAATCCCATGTTGGATCTGGATGACTTCATGGGGATCTCATTCACAACCGGCCCCGATGGAAAGCTTTATCAACTCCCGGATCAACAGTTCGCCAATCTTTACTGGTTCCGCTATGACTGGTTCCAGCGCCCCGAACTTAAAAAGCAGTTCAAGGATCGTTATGGTTACGATCTGGGTGTACCCGTCAACTGGTCTGCATATGAAGATATTGCAGAGTTCTTCTCTATTCATGTTAAAGAGATCGATGGCAAGAAAATCTATGGCCATATGGATTATGGCAAACGCGCACCTGATCTGGGGTGGCGTATGACTGATGCCTGGCTTTCGATGGCCGGCGCAGGTAGTAAGGGTCTTCCAAACGGTCGTCCCGTCGATGAATGGGGCATTCGAATGGAGGAGGGTTCCTGTAATCCTGTAGGTGCTTCGGTGTCGCGCGGTGGTGCAACGAATGGCCCAGCCGCTGTTTATGCGATTCGGAAGTGGGATGAGTGGTTACGTAAATATGCCCCTCCCGGTGCGGCTAACTATGATTTTTACCAGTCATTGCCCGCGCTATCACAAGGTAATGTGGCTCAGCAGATATTTTGGTATACCGCCTTTACTTCATCAATGGTTGCACCGAAAAGTGAAGGCAACAACACGGTCGATGATGCCGGCATGCCACAATGGCGTATGGCGCCATCACCACACGGCCCATACTGGGAAGAGGGTCAAAAGCTTGGTTATCAGGATACTGGTTCATGGACGTTGTTTAAATCAACACCGGTTGATCGTCGCAAGGCAGCCTGGCTCTATGCGCAGTTTGTAGTCTCAAAGACTGTCTCACTGAAAAAAACCCATGTAGGATTGACCCCGATTCGTGACAGTGATATTCGGCATGAGTCATTCACCGAGCGGGCGCCAAAGTTGGGTGGACTGGTTGAATTCTACCGTTCGCCTGACCGGGTACGTTGGACACCGACCGGCGTCAATGTTCCTGATTATCCAAAGCTTGCACAGATATGGTGGCAACAGATTGGTGATGTTAACTCAGGTGCCTTTACACCACAGCAGGCAATGGATCGACTCGCTGAAGAGATGGATATCACGATGTCTAGAATGCAGCGAGCTGATGAAAAAGCCAATGTCTATGGTGGTTGCGGACCTCGGCTAAACGAGGAGCAGGACCCTTCAGTTTGGCTAAACAAGCCGGGTTCTCCAAAGGCCAAATTAGCCAATGAGAAACCTAAAGGTGAAACCATCGATTATGATGAGTTGGTAAAACGCTGGAAAACATCAGGCTGATTAAAAACCTGATTGTGGTGGATGCGCAATACGGAATGCGTATCCACCACAGACACCAAATGTACAAACGTAGACTGTAAGCAGAGCAATAATAACCGTGACGAATCCTTCAAAAGCATCCAACCTGAATCAAAGACAGCGCGACATACTTGACTATGCGCGTAGTCACGGCGAGGTTGAAGTAGACTCACTTTCTGAGCAGTTTAATGTCACTCCACAGACCATTCGGCGCGATCTGAACCTATTGTGTGACATGCGTTTATTGCAACGTGTTCATGGTGGGGCGATTGCGCATGACGGCGTGTCAAACCTTGGCTATGAAGCAAGAAGCCGACTGGCTACTGAAGAAAAGAGCACCATAGGCAAGCATACTGCTGAACTGATACCCGATGACTGCTCTCTGTTTGTCAATATTGGGACTACAACAGAGCAAGTTGCAAAGCATCTGGTCAGTCATGTCGGCATGCTGGTCATTACAAACAACATTAATGTTGTCAATACACTGCTGCACAGTGAAACAATTCAGGTAATGACGGCAGGTGGTATTGTCCGCCGTGAAGATGGCGGCATTGTCGGTGATGCCACCGTTGATTTCATAAGACAGTTCAAAGTGGACTACGCCGTAATCGGTGCTTCGGCACTTGAAGAGGATGGCACCATTCTGGATTATGATCCACGTGAGGTCCGCGTAACACAAGCCATTATCGCCAATGCACGATCCGTCATTCTTGTGGCGGATGAGATCAAGTTTGAACGCAATGCACCCGTTCGAATCGGGAATATTTCCCAGATTGATTACCTGGTGACTGATGCCAGACCTTCTAAGGCTTTTTGTGAACTTTGCCGGGAACATGATGTAACACTGATTATTACATCAGAACCATAAAACGAAGTACCTGCTCCAAACCTATTGCTGAATACCATAATAATTACGGGGGACCTTGATGTCTGTAGAACTGAGGAACGTCACCAAACTTTCCGGACTGGAAACTCATATCCATGAGACCAATCTAAAGTTTGAAGAAGGTGGCTTCAATATTCTTCTGGGTACCACCCTCTCAGGAAAGACGACATTGTTGCGCTTGATGGCGGGCCTGGAAAAACCGTCTCAAGGTGAGGTCTGGTTTAATGGGCAGAACGTCACGGGCATGGCGGTACAGAAGCGTAATGTCTCCATGGTCTATCAGCAGTTTATCAATTATCCCAACATGACCGTGTATGAAAATATTGCCTCCCCGCTAAGGGTTTTACGTATGCCGGCGAAAGTAATCAAAGAAAAAGTGGGGCAGGTCGCTGATCTGATGAAACTGACCCCCATGCTGGACCGGATGCCCAATGAGTTATCAGGTGGACAACAACAGCGTACAGCCTTGGCCAGGGCATTGGTCAAACAGGCTGATCTGGTCTTGCTGGATGAGCCTTTAGCCAATTTGGATTACAAACTTAGAGAAGAGCTGCGGGAAGAGTTACCAAAAATATTCGCTGGCACTGGCGCTACTGTCGTCTACGCCACCACTGAGCCCGTTGAGGCGATGTTGTTGGGTGGCTATACCGCAACCCTGAATGAAGGTCGTGTCACACAATACGGTCGCACGGCCGATGTTTATCATAGGCCGGCCGACCTGGTGAGTGCCGAGGTGTTTTCCGATCCACCCATCAATACGACCCGGGTTGAGAAAAAAGGTGATCGATTTTTACTCTCCGACACCGTCAGCTGGAAAGTAACACCTTCACTGTGCCATATCCCGGATGGGCCCTATACCATCGGCTTCAGACCCCATCACATAAACCTGAATCCCATAGGTGATTCTAGTGTGAAGGTGGAAGGCCGGGTATTGATCACGGAGATCAGTGGTTCTGAAAGCGTCGCGCATGTCAATGTTGGTGACAGCAACTGGGTCTCGCTGTCACACGGTATTCATCAGCTTGAAGTCGGTAACACAGTCGAGCTGTTTATCCAGACGGATCACTGCTTTTGTTTTGATAATCAACGGCAGCGCGTCACTAATTAATATGGCAATCACAATGCACAAGAATGGCTAACCCATGGCAAATATCACACTGAATAAAATCCGTCACAGCTATACAGCCGATCTTGAAAAGAGCGGTGACTGGGCACTTAAAGAGATGGATGTGGTCTGGCAGGATGGCGGTGCTTATGCGCTACTTGGACCTTCAGGCTGCGGTAAAACAACACTATTGAATATCATTTCTGGCTTGTTAGTACCTACAGAAGGCCGTGTACTCTTTGACGATCGAGATGTCACTGACCTGCCTTCAGATCAACGCCAGATAGCCCAGGTTTTTCAGTTCCCGGTGGTATACGACACCATGACCGTATTTGACAATCTTGCGTTTCCATTACGCAATCGCGGCATGGCCCCAGACATGATTACAGCGCGAGTACATGAAATTGCACAGATGCTGGATCTTGAAGAGGTACTCAATAATCGCGCATCAGGCCTGACTGCAGATGGTAAGCAGAAAATATCATTAGGACGCGGACTGGTTCGTTCCGATGTTAACGTCATTATGTTTGATGAGCCCTTAACGGTTATTGATCCGCATTTAAAATGGTTGCTACGATCAAAACTCAAGGAACTTCACCAGCAGGTGAAGGCCACCATGATCTATGTAACTCATGACCAAACAGAAGCGCTCACATTCGCCGATAAAGTAGTGGTCATGCATGATGGTGTAGTCGTACAGATCGGCACGCCAGTTGAACTGTTTGAAAAACCCAACCACACCTTTGTGGGTCACTTTATCGGATCACCCGGTATGAATCTGCTGCCCTGTGAACTACACAATGGGGAGCCCCGGTTTGAGGGGCATACCATTGGGGTGTCTGCGCCTTTCAAAATGCCACAGCCAAATGCACAACTTCAGATCGGTATACGACCAGAGTTTGTACGCTTTGCAGAGCAGGGGCTGCCCGTCGATATTGTCAAAGTAGATGATGTAGGCCGCTATCGCATTGTAGAGACACGGATCAATAATCAAACAATCAAGATCGTATCCCCCGAAGGTATTTCCATACCGGCCGACAAGGCACATATTCGGTTTGAACAGGAAAGCACCCATCTCTATGCCGATCACTGGATACTGACCTGAGGGCCTGACTATGAGTGAAAAAACAACCAATCAAAAGGCCTGGCTTCTAGTAGCACCCGTAGTCATTCTGGTGGCATTCAATGCATTGATCCCGTTAATGACTGTGGTTAACTATTCAGTACAGGAGACATTTGGAGATAACGTATTTTTCTGGGAAGGTATGAAATGGTTTGAAGATGTTCTTCATTCTGAACGCTTTCATGCCTCGCTTCTTCGCCAACTCTCTTTCACTGGCATCATACTGGCCATTGAAGTACCACTCGGTGTGGCCATTGCCTTGACCATGCCTAAAAAAGGCCCCTGGGTCTCCGTCTGCCTGGTCTTGATGGCATTGCCGCTGCTGATCCCCTGGAACGTAGTAGGGGCGATGTGGAATATTTTTGCCCTGCCCGATATTGGTCTGCTGGGAAAGATGATCAATGGACTGGGTATTGACTACAACTTCACCCAGCAACCCATGGCCGCCTGGTTCACCACCATATTGATGGATGTCTGGCACTGGACATCATTGGTCGTCTTGCTGGCTTATGCCGGTCTCTGCTCGATACCTGACGCCTATTACCAGGCCGCAAGAATAGACGGTGCTACCCGCTGGGCAGTATTCCGTTTTATTCAGCTGCCCAAGATGAAGCGGGTTCTGACCATTGCTGTGTTATTACGTTTTATGGACAGTTTTATGATCTATACCGAACCGTTCGTTTTAACGGGGGGCGGGCCAGGCAACACCACTACATTCCTCTCGATTGATCTGGTGAAGATCGCACTGGGGCAATTTGACCTGGGGCCAGCCGCCGCCATGTCACTGATCTATTTTCTGATTATCCTGCTCCTCAGCTGGATCTTCTACACCCTGATGATGCGTAACGAGGAGCAGTAACCATGAAAAGTTTCAAATGGCTCGCGCCTACGCTTTACATCCTGTTTCTGATGTTGCCGATCTATTGGCTGGTCACTATGTCATTTAAAACCACCAATGAGATTCTTGGTGGCTTTTCACTCTGGCCACAAGAGTTCACCATCGCTAACTACGTTACAATTTTTACCGACCCCTCCTGGTATATCGGTTATCTGAATTCGATTACCTATGTCACCATCAACACCATCATATCGGTCTCTGTGGCGTTGCCGGCTGCCTATGCCTTCTCACGCTATCGTTTTCTGGGCGACAAACACCTGTTCTTCTGGCTGCTGACCAACCGTATGGCCCCACCCGCTGTATTTGCCTTACCTTTTTTTCAGCTCTATTCTGCAGTGGGACTGTTTGACACACCCATTGCCGTAGCATTGGCCCACGCATTGTTCAATGTACCGCTGGCGGTCTGGATCCTTGAAGGCTTTATGTCCGGCGTCCCCAAAGAGCTGGATGAGACAGCTTTTATCGATGGTTACTCATTCTGGCGTTTCTTTATCAAAATATTTATACCGACCATTGCAGCGGGAATCGGAGTAGCCATGTTCTTCTGCTTCATGTTTTCCTGGGTGGAGCTGTTACTGGCAAAGACATTGACTTCGGTTGATGCCAAACCGATTGCCGCCATCATGACCAAGACAGCCAGTACATCAGGTTATGAACTGGGCCTGTTGGCTGCGGCCGGAACCTTGACCATTATTCCAGGTGCTTTTGTTATCTGGTTTGTCCGACATAACATCGCCAAGGGCTTTGCCCTCGGGCGGGTTTAGACCGGGAGGAATGACAATGACTTTATCCTGGATGGCTTGGACCTGGCCGACTGCAGCGTTCTTTATCTTTATCGCCTCAGCAATCATCACAATGGGTATTTGGGAGCGCTACAGTCCGGGTGGTGGGCCGCGACGAGGCATACTGGGTCTGGATACCACAAGAGGCGATCGCCTGTTCATCTCCATTCTGGGCAGTGCCTTTATCCATCTTGCCTGGCTGGGAATAATGGGCACACCGCTCTGGGGCGCCGTTATTATCTCCATCATCTATCTCATAGCCGTTTTTAAATGGGTCTGAACTGATGTCAGCACTTGAGACAAGCACACCTATTGTTGATCTCCTGGTAATCGGTGGGGGCATCAATGGTGTGGGTGTGGCAAGGGATGCAGCAGGCAGGGGATTGCAGGTCTACCTCTGTGAAAAAGATGACCTGGCACAGCACACCTCTTCGGCCAGTACCAAGCTGATACATGGTGGATTGCGCTATCTTGAGTTTTACGATTTCAAACTGGTACATCACGCACTGCAAGAGCGGGAAGTGCTGCTTCGTTCAGCACCACACATCATCTACCCGATGCGCTTTATTCTTCCCCATCACAAAGCGTTACGCCCCAAGTGGATGATACGTATTGGCCTGTTTTTGTATGACCATCTGGGTGGACGGAAAATTCTGCCGGCTTCACACAGTGTTGATCTACGAAAGCATATCGCTGGGGGCATGCTAAAACCGGTCTATAAATCTGGCTTCGAGTATTCGGATTGTTGGGTGCATGATGCCCGCCTGGTTGTTTTGACCGCCAAGGATGCCGAGGCACGTGGCGCAGTTATCGCCACACATACACGCTGTCTTTCACTCAAACGCCACACGGACCATTGGTCTGCAACTCTACAAAATGAACGTGATGGGAAAACCATCGAAGTTAAAACAAAGGCCGTTGTTAATGCCGCAGGCCCCTGGGTAGAGGAAGTGCTAGGCTTGGGTGTCAGTGCTGACCAGACCCATGGTGTTCGTTTCGTAAAGGGAAGCCATATTGTTGTCCCGCGGCTGTTTGAGCATGACTATCCCTATATCTTTCAGCACACCGATGGGCGGGTTCTTTTTGCTATTCCCTTTGAAGAGAACTATACCTTGCTGGGCACAACGGATATTGAATTGGATGAACTGCCTGACGAAGTAGCAATAACACCGGACGAGGTGGAATACATCTGTACAGCAGTAAGTGAATATTTTAAGCAACCCATCCATCCTGAGTCTGTGATCTGGAGCTTCAGTGGTGTGCGTCCACTCTATGATGATGCTGTAAGTAATGCATCAAAAGTCACCCGTGACTACAACCTGCACCTGGATAGCCAACAAGCACCCATACTTTCCATCTACGGAGGAAAGATCACCACATTCCGAAAACTTGCGGAAGAGGTGATGGACCTGCTATCTGAGTCTATGACGATCGAAGGGGCGGCCTGGACAGCCGAGAGCCACCTGCCCGGTGGTGATATGGCTAACAGTGATTTCAAACTGTTTTTCAATCAGTGTACAAGGCGTTACCCCTGGATGAATAAACAACTGCTGAAATCCTATGCGGGGCACTACGGCACCTGCATACAAACCTTGCTTGAAGAGAGTGCAAGTGAAGCAGATCTGGGAATTCATTTTGGCGGGCAACTCTATGAAAAAGAGGTGCGCTACCTGATTGACTATGAGTATGCCGAATCTGCAGACGATATTCTCTGGCGGAGAACAAAGCGTGGGCTACGATTAAGTGCGATTGAGATTGAGCAATTTGCAACTTGGGTTGAAGGTATTAAATAGTTATTTCAACAAAACATCCATATACACCTGCGTAGAAAACCGAATTCAGCGCCATGTGTTGTAAAACTCCCTCGAAACAAATACCAATATATATCATGATCACAGCAATATACGATTGATTATAAACAAGACCACTTATGCGCGTAACCAGAACAATGTCAGGGAAAAACATGAAGGCTATCGTATACTCAGAATATGGAACTCCCGATGTTCTGCACATTAGTGAACTTGAAAAACCGATTCCTAAAGATAATGAAGTCTTGATTAAGATACATGCAGCAGAGGTTACTAAGGCTGACTGCGAACTGCGGAGTTTTAACTTTCCCGTCAAATGGTTCTGGCTACCCTTACGCATTGTAATGGGAATCACGAAACCAAAGCGGCCAGTCTTAGGCGGTTATTTTTCGGGAGAGATTGAATCTGTAGGGCGGGATGTTACAGCGTTTAATCCAGGTGATACGATTTTTGGAGCAACCAAGCTTCGTATGGGTGCTTATGCTGAGTATCTGTGCTTGCCTGGTGATTATACGATGGCTGCTAAGCCAGATAATATTTCATTTGATGAGGCCGCCGCCGTACCGCTTGGTGGATTGAATGCACTCCATTTCCTTAGAAAAGCTGATATCAAACCAGGTGACAAGGTATTAATAAACGGTGCAGGAGGGAGTATAGGTACCTTTGCTGTGCAGATTGCCAAGGCAATGGGTGCAGAAGTAACCGCAGTCGATAGCGCTATCAAGGAAGAGATGCTACGACAGATTGGGGCTGATCATTTTATTGATTACACTCGTGCTCATTTTTCCGCAAATGATAAAACCTATGATGTCATTTTTGATATGGTTGCAAAGAGCTCTTACAGCGACTGTATTAATAGCCTTAAATCTAAAGGACGCTATCTGATGGGTAACCCGCGCTTGTCAGATATGTTGCGATCAGTTTTTACGCCGCTATTTTCTGACAAATCAGTCTTTTTTGCATTTGCAGGTGAAACCAAGGAGGAGCTGAATACGTTAAAGAAAATGATTGAAACGGGCACTATCAGGCCGGCCATCGATAAGATCTTCATGCAAGATCAAGCGGCGGCGGCTCATTTTCGTGTAGAGACTGAACAGCGGATAGGTATTGTCATACTCTCTATGAACAAATAGGATGCACGCTTGATTTATCTTTAATCAGGCTATTCGTGAGATCAAAGATAATTATTTTAAACTAACTGTTAAGACCCCGACTCAACCTGATAGCAAAAGGCTGTCATCGGCCAATGATTCACCTTGGCGCTTCTCAAACAGGGCAAGCAGATCGGGCACATCCAGACCTTCTCGATCTTTACCCGTCACGTCAAATACAATTCTACCCTGATGCATCATGATTGTTCGACTACCAACATCGAGTGCCTGACGCATGCTGTGAGTCACCATCAGGGTGGTGAGTGTCTGCTCTTCAATAATCTCACGACTGAGATCCAGGACAAATGCGGCCGTTTTCGGATCCAATGCGGCTGTATGCTCGTCCAACAGTAATATTTTCGCTGGTTGTAGTGTGGCCATTAACAAACTGACGGCCTGTCGCTGACCGCCTGAAAGCAAGCCCATCTGATCGCCAAGACGGTCCTCAAGACCCAGGCCCAGTCTTTCAAGTTGTTCCTTGAAGCGATTACGCAGTTTACCGTTCAGTGCTTGACTAAGGGTACGCCGACGTCCGCGACCGCAGGCGAGTGCCAGATTCTCTTCAATAGTTAGTTGCTCACAGGTTCCAGCCAATGGATCCTGAAATACGCGAGCCACAAGACCCGCTCTGGCATGAGTCGAGCGGCGCGTCAGTTCTTCATTATCAATAAACAAATGACCACTGTCTGCCAACGCTTCACCTGAGAGTATGTTGAGCAGTGTTGATTTCCCCGCACCATTACTGCCTATAACAGTAACAAACTCTCCCTTATTGATATCCAGATCGACAGATCTGAGTGCTAATGTTTCAAGCGGTGTTCCCTTACTAAAGGAAACAACAATTTCGCGCAGTGAAATCATCAGTTGTCACCTCGAGTAAAAACCCCAGTCAGTGAACGCTTCATACCTGGGAATACAATAGCTGCAGTGACCAGTACGGCTGTTACCAAATTGAGATCTTGTGACTTTAGACCAAGCATATCCAGATTCAATGCTGTGGCGATGGCCAGGCGATAGAGAATGGCACCGATCAGGCAGGCCACAATGGCCAGAAGCATGGTTCGGGTTGACATAACCGCCTCACCGCCAATGACTGAGGCGAGACCGATCACAATCACACCAACCCCCATGGTGACATCCGCACTGCCCTGACTTTGTGCAAAGAGTGCCCCGGCAATGGCTACCAATGCATTTGATATCGCCATTCCTAATAGAATCATGCGGCCGGTGTTGATGCCATGTGCCCGAGCCATACGGGGATTGGCACCAGTAGCGCGCATGGAGAGGCCAATTTCTGAATAAAGGAACGCCACCAGCGCCACCAGAATTATCAGCACGATAACTGAAAAGACCAGTGGTGTAATGACGTAGTAGGGGAGTGAACCACCCTCAAAAGGTGTTAAAACCGTTTGTTCGCCCAGTAAAGCCACATTCGGTCGGCCCATAATGCGCAGATTGATCGAATAGAGTGCAATCATGGTCAGGATTGATGCCAATAGATGCAATATCTTCAATCGTACATTTAACCAGGCGGTGATTAATCCAGCGCCAGCACCGGCGATAGCCGCCACAAAGGTTGAGAGCCAGGGATCAAACCCACTAACGATCATGGTTGCACTGACCGCTGCGCCTAAAGGAAAGCTGCCATCAACCGTCAAATCAGGAAATTGCAAAATACGAAATGAAAGAAAGACACCAAAGGCGACCAGTCCAAAGACCAGCCCGCTCTCTATGGCGCCCAGAAAGGCAATTTGGTTCATAGGATTACATCTATTTTCTGCACGACAACCACGCGGCTGCCGTGCAGTGACAATACAGGAAGGCTTATTCTATCACTTTTGACGCGCGGTCAATGAGCGCATCGCTAAAGGTTACACCCATTTTTTCAGCTGAACCCAGATTTAGAAAAAGCTCTGTTTTCTGAACAGTCTCAACAGCAATATTACCTGCTTTTTCACCATTCAGTACCTGAGCGGCCATCCGTCCGGTCTGACGACCGACGTCATAGTAATCGAAACCAACTGCTGCGATAGCACCCCTGTCTACAGATGAAGTATCGCCAGCAATAACAGGTAGCTTAGCCTGCTGCCCAACACGTACAACACTCTCAAATGCAGAGACTACGGTGTTGTCGGTCGGCACATAGATTGCGTCAACTTTCCCCACCAGGGAACGTGCCGCTGCCAGTACCTCGGATGATTTTGCTGCGCCACCTTCCACAATAACCCATCCGCGTTTTTCGGCGGCGACCGTCATCTGTCTCACACTGCTGACAGAATTAGTCTCTCCCGGATTAAACATGACACCCAGTTTTTTTAAGCCGGGTACGATCTCCTGGATAAGATCGAGATGCTTTTCAATCGGAAGTGCATCGCTGGTTCCTGTGATCATGCCGCCCGGTTTTTCCAGGTTGCTGACTAGTTTTGCAGCAACAGGATCGGTTACCGCACTGAAAATCAGTGGTATTCCCCGGGCTGAGGCGGCCAATGTCTGAGCAGAAGGAGTAGATATACCAATCACCAGATCCGGCTTTTCCCCGGCAAATTTCTTGGCAATCTGAGCGGCGGTGGAAGGGCTACCCTGGGCGCTCTCATAACTCCACTTGAGGTTTTTACCTACTATAAAACCCCTTTCCGCCAGTTCATCCTGAATACCCTGACGGGCAGCGTCAAGCGCCGGATGCTCTACGATCTGGCTTATTGCAACGTGTTTTTCAGCTGCAAAAACTTGCATTGAGGTTGCTGTGAGTGCGGCCAGTGATAGGGAGGTCAGTAGGGTTAACCCACGTTTCATTATAGGATTTTTCATTCAACGTGCTCTTTAATTAATGTGATGAGATAGATTCCAGACTGAATGATACTAAGTGAGCAGGCACTTCGCCAGTAATCCCGGTTTGGAATACATATTCTTAGGGTTCATGTTCAGTATGTAAATTGACTTGATATGGCTATTTGTTCAGGCGTACTATTTATCAGGAAATCTACTGGTCAGTAGATAGCCGTTTTCACTCTTGTATTGATGTATTGAGATATTTTTACTAAATGATTGGTCCCGTCGATTCCAACTGTGCCAAGACGCTATGCAAGAGTCATCGCAAGGTAAGTGCGGCCGCCTCAGAAGGTGAAGTCAGCATTTTTTTCAACCTCTGCATGGATCGGGTTCATTATGTGCCCGAGCGACGAGCCATCTATTTTGTCGATTCAAACCATATAAAAGTAGCTGCCATCCTAGAACGCGTATTTTCAGGCTTGCAGTCTGAACTACAGATTGATCAACTCTACCTTGATCAGCTAAGCATCTTTAAAAGTCTCAAACGGGTCGTCATGAACGAGGTTCAGGCGCGTGCAGTAATGGTGGCCCTGCGTATGGAAGGTATGCAAATTACTATTTCCAAATAATTTTCTACAGCTGGATGCGTTGCAACACGTTTTGTTCCAGTTGCATACTCTTGCTTTCGTCACGAATATCATCAGCAAGTTGGCGCAATGCCGTGTGTATCTCCTTTATTGTTGGGGGATTGTTGGCACTCGCCATATATTTCTTACAGAGTACGGAAGCAAAAGGCCCCATGAACTCGGTCGTTTCATCAATCAGTATGCTCAATACTGCATCGAGTGTTTTCACCACAGTTTCTGACGAATCGGATTGGGTCGACCTTTCGGTTATTATCTGTATTGTATCTGTAGGGTCAATTGCCTGTTTATCTTTACCCTGCAATAGATCAAGGATAATGTCTGTTTTTGGAAGATCTTTATTTACCGGCAGAAGCTTAACACCTGCGTAATACCTCGTTTTACAAAGTTGCACCTGACTGATTGGCAGGATGGCGTCTTCTCCACGGATAGATTGATAGGAGAGGGCGGTAATTTCACCGTTAAGCAAAACCAACTTCACGGTTGCACTCTTTTCCGTCAAGAGAAACAGCGTTCCTGTATCACTCGTAAGGCAGTCGC
>ATLU01000068.1_pt1 | contig 42151 bp, 45 predicted proteins | sample 178751 | NCBI WGS metagenome assembly ATLU01 (sample SAMN02211837, study PRJNA209200) | bioreactor metagenome | isolation source: day 23 sample from continuous culture bioreactor inoculated with sediment... | place: Germany: Wadden Sea | collected 2011
CGCCTTGAATAAAGACAGGGCCTATGGTGCTGGGTAGATTGGTACTGCCGCGCAATTGAAAGCCGCACCCCTGGAGCATCAGTGATGCCGCCATTATCAGAAGTGCTAGGTGGCGTGACTGTATCCCGATCATGTTGTTCTCCGCTCATGCAGACAGGGTCTGCTCCTTAAGGCTTTATTTTGCGACGATGTTAACCAATTTATTGGCTATGACAATAACTTTACGTATTGGCGCATCACCGATGAATTTCTGGGCATTGGGGTCAGATAAGGCAGTCTGTTCTACCGTTGCCTTGTCAGCATCAGCGGAAACTTCAATCTTGGCTCTTACCTTTCCATTGACCTGTATGACATATTGAACGTTTTCTTGAACCAGTGCCTCTTCATCTGCCTGTGGCCAGTTGGAGTCGAGGATCTCCTCGCCAAAGCCCAGTACGCGCCATAGTTCATGGGTAACATGGGGCGCTACTGGGCCCAGCAGGCGCAAAACAATGCTGATACCTTCACGCAGTATCGCTTTGTCGTTCTGCTCCTCGCCCAATTTATAGAGGGTGTTAACGATCTTCATGGCAGCAGAAACCACCGTGTTGAATTGCTGGCGATCGTAGTCAAAACAGGCCTGTTTGAGGGCGGTATGTATCTCACGCCGGGCTGTTTTCTGCTCGTCATTCAACGCACTGACCGATTGATCGGCCTGGGCTATAGCGGCATGGTTTTTATAGGCCAGAGCCCACAGACGGCGGAGGAATCGATTGGCACCTTCTACACCGTCATCTGACCACTCAAGTGACTGGTCGGGTGGCGAGGTGAACATGGTGTAGAGCCGAACCGTATCTGCCCCAAAACGATCCACCAGTGACTGTGGGTCGACACCATTATTTTTTGATTTCGACATCTTTTCGATGCCGCCAATCTCGACTGCCTGACCATCGCTAATCAGTTTCGCGCTGGTTACCCGGCCCTTTTCATCCTGCTCGGTCTCGACGTCTGCCGGGTTGTACCAGCTCTTGCCGCCATCGGACTCATCGCGGTAGTAGGTCTCGGCCACCACCATGCCCTGGGTGAGAAGCTTGGTGAACGGCTCGCTGTTATCGATCAGCCCGGCGTCGCGCATCAGCTTGTTGTAAAAGCGTGCGTAAAGCAGATGCAAGATGGCATGCTCGATGCCGCCAATGTAGTGATCGACCGGCAGCCAGTAGCGTGCCCGTTGGTCCAGCATCTGGTCATCTGCATCTGCGCAGGCGTAGCGGGCGTAATACCAAGAGGACTCCATGAAGGTGTCAAAGGTGTCTGTTTCACGCTCGGCGTCGCCACCACACTCGGGGCAGTGAGTCTGATACCACTCGGGCATCTTTTTGATCGGTGAGCCGCCGGTCGCATCAAACTCAATATCTTCCGGCAGTACCACGGGAAGTCGCTCTTTGGGTACGGGAACAATCCCGCACTTATCACAGTGAACCATGGGAATGGGCGCGCCCCAGTAACGTTGGCGTGATACGCCCCAGTCACGCAGGCGGAAGTTAACACGTTTCTCGCCTTTACCTTCTGTCTGCAGGTGTTGAGCTATCGCATCAAATGCCTCTGATGAGCTGAGCCCATCAAACGCCCCCGAGTTGGTCAGTACCCCTTTGTCGGCGAAAGCCGCCTGGTCGATGGCACAATCGCTGCCATCGGCTGAAAGGATTACCTGCTTGATGGGGATGTTGTAGCGGTGGGCGAACTCCCAGTCGCGTTGATCGTGTCCGGGTACGGCCATCACGGCACCCGTGCCATAGCCCATCAAGACGAAATTGGCGGCAAATATCGGAACCGGTTCTCCCGTGATGGGGTGCAGGGCGTTAATACCTAGACGATGACCCTTTTTCTCCATCAGCTCAATATCGGCCTCAGAGGTGCTGCCTTGTCGGCACTCATCGATGAATGCACTTAGGTCGGCATTGTTCTGTGCCGCCTGGAGGGCCAGTGGATGCTCGGCGGCAACGGCCATGTAAGTAACGCCCATCAGTGTATCCGGGCGGGTGGTATAGATGGTGACTGTCTCCTCTGACCCTTCAATGCCAAAGTCCATCTGTACGCCTTCAGAGCGTCCGATCCAGTTGCGCTGCATGGTGCGCACCTGTTCTGGCCACTCCTCCATGTTATCCAGTTCGCTCAGTAGTTCGTCGGCATAGTCTGTGATCTTGACAAACCATTGGGGGATTTCACGTCGTTCTACGAGTGCGCCTGAGCGCCAGCCCCGGCCATCGATCACCTGTTCATTGGCGAGCACGGTTTGATCAACAGGATCCCAGTTGACGATTGAATTCTTGCGATAGACCAGACCTTTTTTGAACAGCTCGGTAAACAGCCACTGCTCCCATTTGTAGTAGTTGGGTTTGCAGGTGGCCAGTTCCCGGTTCCAGTCATAGCCAAAGCCCAGCTGCTGCAACTGGTTTTTCATGTAATCGATATTGGCATAGGTCCATTTTGCCGGTGCCATCTTGTTTTTAATGGCAGCGCCTTCTGCTGGAAGCCCGAAGGCATCCCAACCCATCGGCTGTAAGACGTTTTTCCCCAGCATCCGCTGATAGCGGGTAATGACATCACCAATGGTGTAGTTCCGTACATGCCCCATATGCAGCTTGCCGCTGGGATAGGGGAACATGGAGAGACAGTAGTACTTCTCCTTGGTCGTATCTTCAGTGACCTGGAAGCATTTGTTATCTGTCCAGTGCTGTTGTGCTGCAGTCTCGATTGAGGCTGGGGTGTATGTCTCTTTCATGTTTGGGCGGGTTACTGATTTTTGCGTTAGTTTAAACAACCAAGGATACCCTACCGTTGGTTATACATGAAGGCATAACATGGGTCTGAGGCACATGAAACGACAAGGAAGAGGACTTTTTGTCAAGAAACAGGAAAAAAGCGCATTTTCGGGCGGTGCTACACCTTGAGTTATGGCGTGGTTGGTGTAAAACATAATTATGGTGTGCTCGTTTTCTGGGCCTTAACAGAGACAAACAGCGGGATGGGTCATGAACGATAAACAAGATAAAGATCCGGTTGAGCGGATGGTCAATGCCTATGAGCAGATGTTGGAGTATGTTGATGATGTCATCGGTAAAGCAGAAAAGAGCGCCTTGCCTACACTCAAGAAGAGTTTGGATGCGGCCCGTGAAAAAGCGGTTGAATTGAATGAGCTGACCCGGGAAGAGGCTGAAAAGATAGCCACTTATGTCGAGCGGGATATGAAAGAGGCGGCACATTTCCTGGTTGAAACCGGTGATGAGTTTCGCGACTGGTTCCGCTTTGATGTGAAATTGATCGAGGGGCGGCTAATGGAGATGTTTGCCTCGGTAGCCGATAGAACACGTTTGGAGTTGGATCGTTTTGCCAATCAGGCGCGACAAGCGGCGATCTATCGTACGGGTGAGATTACCGGTCCAGGCACACTGGTATGTGACCAGTGTGGTAAGGAGTTACATTTTCATAAGGCCGGTCACATCCCGCCTTGTTCGAAATGCCGGGGTACCACCTATCGACGTCGTTCTGAAGAAGCATAGTCATTAATCCGGCATAGACATAAAAAAACCCGTCAATGCTGACGGGTTTTTAGTGTCGCTCGGCGCTGAAATTATTTAATCTTGGCTTCCTTGTACATCACATGCTTGCGGACTTTGGGATCAAACTTTTTGATCTCCATCTTGCCAGGCATGTTGCGCTTGTTCTTGGTGGTGGTATAGAAGTGGCCGGTACCGGCACTTGATACGAGTCTGATTTTATCACGCATGGTCTCTGCTCCTTAGACCTTTTCGCCACGGCTGCGCATGTCACTCAGAACTGCGTCGATGCCCTTTTTATCAATAATGCGCATGCCACTGGCAGATACGCGCAGACGAACCCAACGGTTCTCGCTCTCAACCCAGAAGCGATGCTGGTGAAGGTTTGGCAAGAAACGACGGCGAGTCTTGTTGTGGGCGTGGGAAACATTGTTCCCTGTCACAGGCCGTTTGCCCGTAACCTGACACACTCTGGACATGGTTAAATCCTCGAAAAGCTATTTTTTGCGACCCCGAAATTCAGGGTGCTGTGAAATCTGTTACACCCCCAGTGGGGTGAAGAGGCGGATTTATAGCAAAAAGCTTTTTACGTTACAAGTTTTCTTTGTGCGTTTTTTTTCGTCAGGGCCGTTTTTTATTTCGGTGCCCTGGAGTAATTATAATGTTTTACAGTCAGTTAGGACGCTTTTCTGCTAAATTGACCCTTCTTCAGCCAGCGAGGTGACTTCACCGCTTCCAATGATCAAATGATCGAGCAGGCGAATATCCACAAGGGCCAGTGCGTTTTTCAGTTGTTGGGTGATAGCGCGGTCAGCTTGACTGGGTTCTGCCACGCCGGAAGGGTGGTTGTGTGCCAGAATGACCGCTGCCGCATTATGGCTCAAAGACCGTTTTACCACTTCCCGAGGATGTACACTGGCCCCATCAATGGTCCCTCGAAACAGCTCTTCGTATTCGATTACGCGATGACGGTTGTCCAGAAATAGACAGGCAAACACTTCATGTGGATAGTGACAAAGGCGGGACTGCAGGTAGTCCCGTGTCTGGCGGGGGCTGGTGATCGCGTCGCCTTTATCCAGATTCTCTCGCAGGTGGCGTCGGCTCATCTCCAGTACTGCCTGCAATTGGGCAAACTTGGCACTGCCCAGACCGTGACTCCGGCAGAAGCTGGCTTGATCGGCGGCGAGGAGGTTCCCTAGACCTTTATGATGGATGAGGAGATCTCGGGCAAGATCAACCGCGCTTTTACCTCGAACACCGGTGCGTAGAAAAATGGCCAGTAACTCGGCGTCCGACAGGGCGTTGGCGCCACGCTGCAGTAATTTTTCTCGGGGCCGCTCATCGGCAGGCCAATCAGTAATCGCCATCTAAACCTCCTTGTTTTAATAGGCGATAAAATCATATCAATAGTGCGGCGTGGGTTCCAGAGAATCGTTCATTCAGTTAACCTTGATAACTTTGTAGCCAAAGTGAATCGGATCCATGCAGAGCGATGAGATGAGTGTGTTGTCGGGACGGCGGGTGCTGCTGGGTGTTACTGGTGGTATCGCTGCCTATAAAACGGTGGAATTGGTCCGGCTCCTCGTAAAAGCGGGTGCCGAGGTTCAGGTGGTGTTGACCGACGGTGCCAGTCAATTTGTAACACCGATGACGCTGCAGGCCCTCTCCGGCAGGCCCGTGCGTCAGGCGCTGTTTGATGAGGCCCATGAAGCGGCGATGGGACATATCGAACTGGCACGTTGGGCCGAAATTATTGTTGTTGCCCCAGCCAGTGCCAGCTTTATGGCACGACTGGCTAACGGTTTTGCCGATAATCTGCTCGCAACGCTTTGTCTGGCGACTGCTGCACCACTCTGTCTGGCACCGGCCATGAATCAGCAGATGTGGCAAAACCAGGCTACCCAGCAGAATGTAACAGTGCTACGCCAAAGAGGGATTCAGCTATGGGGGCCTGACACAGGTGACCAGGCTTGCGGCGAGGTTGGGCCGGGGCGGATGCTTGAGCCTGAGGCGCTATTGCAGCAGGTATGCGCCCATTTCTCTTCGGGTGTTCTTGCCGGTGCCCGGGTTCTATTGACCGCAGGACCGACCAGGGAACCCATCGACCCGGTTCGATTTATTGGTAACCGAAGTTCCGGGAAGATGGGCTTTGCTCTGGCAAAGGCCTTTGCTGCCATGGGTGCCAAGGTTGATCTGGTTGCCGGGCCGGTGACGCTGGAGACGCCGCCTGGTGTTGAGCGTACCGATGTTGAAACAGCCACAGAGATGGAGGAGGCGGTACTTGGCCGAGTCACCTCTTGCGATATCTTTGTCGGCTGTGCTGCGGTAGCGGATTACCGTCCAGAGATAGTGGCAGATCAGAAAATAAAGAAAAACAGTGAGCAGATGGCTATTCACTTGGTGCGAAATAATGACATCCTTGCGACGGTAGCCGCCTTGCCTGATGGGCCCTTCACGGTAGGTTTTGCAGCAGAAACGCAATCCCCGGAAACCTATGCGGAGAAGAAGCGGATTGCCAAGAAGATTGATATGATTGCCGCCAACTTGGTCGGTGCTCAGGAGGGTGGCTTCGAGCGGGATGAGAATGCCTTGACGCTCATGTGGGCTGGTGGGCAGGTTGTTCTACCGATGGCGGACAAAGGTGAGCTGGCGAAACAGTTGGTAAAATTAATAGCGGAACACTATGAAAACAGACATACAATTAAAAATTCTTGATGCTCGACTCGGAAATGACTTTCCACTTCCCGCCTACGCTACACCAGGATCTGCGGGCATGGATCTGCGTGCCATGCTGGATTCACCGATGGATATTGGCCCCGGTGAGACCCAGCTGATTCCAACGGGCATGGCCATCCATGTAGAAGACCCAAAGTTGGCTGCGGTGATTCTGCCGCGTTCGGGGCTCGGGCATAAACATGGTATTGTCCTGGGTAATCTGGTGGGATTGATCGATTCAGATTATCAGGGCCAGTTGTTTGTCTCTTGCTGGAACCGGGGAAACGATACCTTTCGTATAGAGGTTGGTGAACGGATTGCGCAGCTGGTAGTGATTCCTGTGGTCCGGGCGGAGTTTGAGATTGTAGAAGAGTTTCGAGCCACAGAAAGAGGTAGTGGTGGGTTTGGCCATTCAGGTAGGCACTGAGGAGGGCAGGAGGTGCTGAGCACAAATCGGGATCAACTAATTGCGTTGTCCCTGCCTGATGATGTAAACAGAAGAAAAGCGCGCACTGTAGGTCAGTTGTAAATACCGTTGATCAGGGGAAGTCAGGGATGTGGTCATGTTAAAACGTAAGAAAAAAAAGAGTGAAGGTGAAGGAGCGGCGACGCGTGTTGTGGCTGTTGTAGGCAGTGCGGGACGGTATTTTAATGCGGTAGTACTGGCAACGCTTATTATTCTTGCCTTGGCTGCAGCCGCAATCCTTTTTTTGCAGGCGCAGCAAAGCCATCGAGATAACCAGACGCAACTTCAACTGATCTCTCTAAGCGTCGCTGAGGGGCTGTCCAGTGGCTTGCAGCTCAAGCGGGGGCTGCTTGCAGGTCTGGCCGAAAAGCGTGAGTTACGGGCCCTTTTCCTGAACGAGGATGTGGCAGGATTACGGAGCCAAGAACGGCAGCTTGAGCGTTTATTACCTGATGCTTTGAAGGTGCGCTTATTACCCAAAGGCTGGGATCAATTGGACTCCGCCAGTAGTCCCCCCTTTAGTTACGCCTCTCTGGATATGCTTCGCGGTGTTGAGCAGGGGGCGATGCCCGCTGCGGCAGAGGTTCACCAGATGGGATCTGCCCAACAGCACATAGCCATGGCTGTCCCCGTATTCTCCGAGGCAGGTGGTCCTGTCATTGGGGTGCTGCATGTGGCTTATCCATACAGTGGTTTAACGAGTAGCGTCACTGCACTGTCTGGAATTAACGGTCGAATTGAGTTACAGCAGATTGTAAAGGGTGACCCTGTAGTTCTGGTGGGGGCAGGTGAGACCGTTGCAGAAATGACGGGATCTGCCGCCATAGCAGGCAGCATCTGGCAAGTGGCTTTTGCGCCTGAATCGATCGGCTGGACAGGAGAAACTCAGCTGCTGACACTTGCTGTAATGGGTGGGGCGGCACTGCTTGTTATCGGCATTATCTTGCTGCAATCAAGACGATTCAAGCAGGCGATGCGTGATGACCTTGAATCGATGTTTGCGTTAGTGGATGTGTTGAAAAGTGGCACGATTGGTCGTGTTAATTCGCCTCGGCTTGAGGAGTTTGGTCATGTGTTCGGCTTGATTCGGCAGGTATGGCAACAATCTTCCCGCAAGCAGGAACCGGGTGCGGGGGTTGCCCCGGCTGAGTCTTCTGGTGTTGACGATACATTGGCTGATCTCGAAGCGTTTGAGAGTGAAGAAGAAGGGACTGGTGAGAATTATAGCGAGCCACTTGGTTCGCTCCCGAGCTCTATTTTTCGGGCCTATGATATTCGCGGCGTGGTTGGGCAGACGCTGAATGAGCGTATTGTTTTTGAGCTTGGCAGGGCTATTGGAAGTGAAGCGCAGGACCAGGGGCAACAGTCAGTTATTGTGGCGCGGGATGGGCGGCATTCCGGGGCTGCCTTTAGTAAGGCGCTGAGTGATGGGTTGCTGGCTTGTGGTTGCGATGTGGTGGATATCGGGATGGTGCCCACGCCCGTCCTCTATTTTGCTACCCATTTTCTGGGTAGCAACTCCGGGGTCATGATTACCGGGAGCCATAACCCTTCTGAATATAACGGATTGAAGGTGGTGATCAACGGCTCAGCACTCTCAGGTGCAGGTATAACAGGACTTCGCAAGCGTATTGAGAGTGGTGACCTGAAGCAGGGGCAGGGCACGCTGCATGAGCAGGATCTGTTGCCTGATTACATTGAGCGTATTGTCGAAGATGTGCAGCTAAGTCGTCCACTTAAGCTGGTGGTGGATTGTGGTAATGGGGTTGCCGGCGTTGTTGCTCCCGCCTTGTTCCAGGCGCTGGGTTGTGACGTTACGCCACTATACTGCAAGGTTGATGGTGACTTTCCTAATCATCATCCCGATCCAGGCAAGCCGGAAAATCTAACTGACCTGATCGCAGCGGTGCGAGATCGCAAGGCCGATTTGGGTGTGGCATTTGATGGTGATGGCGATCGTCTGGGTGTGGTGGATGGTAAGGGTAAGATAATCTGGCCTGACCGTCTGCTGATGCTTCTGGCGCGTGATGTCCTTTCCCGGCAACCGGGTGCTGATGTGATCTATGATGTGAAATCCAGTCGCCATCTGGCGGATGAGATCCTCTCGTATGGCGGGCGTCCTATCATGTGGAAGACCGGGCACTCTCTCATCAAAGCGAAGATGCGGGAGACGGGCGCACTTTTGGCAGGTGAGATGAGTGGGCACCTGTTTATCAAGGAGCGCTGGTACGGTTTCGATGATGGGTTATACTCTTGCGCCCGCTTGCTGGAGTTGCTTTCGATTGAGCCGGTTTCAGTGACCGAGGTGTTTGCAACACTGCCAGAGAGTGTTTCAACACCGGAGATGAATATCAGTTTTGCGCAAGAGGGTGCGAATTTTGCGCTCATGGATAAGCTGATCGAACAAGCTGACTTTGCAGATGCCAAGCTGGTGGATATTGATGGTTTGCGGGTCGAGTTCGAAGATGGTTGGGGGTTGGTCAGGCCCTCAAATACAACACCCGCACTGGTGTTCCGCTTTGAGGCAGACAGCGAGGCCGCATTGCAGCGAATACAGCAGCAATTTCATGGCTGGTTGATTTCGGCGGAACCTGAACTGCAGCCCCCATTTTAAACGCTCACTCTTACAGTAACCGATGAAAAACGGATAGTTTACACTCGGTTTGGTTATACCAATGCAGGGTGCATTTGGTATGTTGTTATTTTTTTAATAGATAGTGATAGGTAGCATGAGTTTATCGCCTGAATCAGCACACAATGTGGCCCATGTTCTCACGGAAGCGCTTCCCTATATCAAGCGTTTTCGTGGAAAAACCGTGGTGATTAAATATGGCGGTAATGCCATGACCGAGCCGGAGCTGAAAGATGGCTTTGCTCGTGACGTGGTGTTGATGAAGCTGGTGGGGATCAATCCTGTAGTCGTGCATGGCGGCGGGCCACAAATTGGTCATCTTCTCAGTCGACTGGGCAAAGAGAGTGAGTTCGTCCAGGGCATGCGGGTCACCGACAGTGAAACCATGGATGTGGTGGAGATGGTGTTGGGTGGTCAGGTTAATAAGGAGATAGTGAATCTGCTGAATCAGCATGGCGGGTCTGCGGTCGGTCTCACAGGTAAGGATGGTGGCCTGATCCATGCGCGTAAGCTGGTGGTTAAGCGTACAGCGCCAGAGCTACAGGTCCCTGAGATTATCGATGTGGGTCATGTCGGTGAGGTGGCCAGTATCAATAAATCGGTTGTGGATATGCTGGTAGGTGGTGATTTTATACCGGTTATTGCGCCGATTGGTGTCGGAGATGATGGCCGCTCTTACAACATCAATGCCGATCTGGTCGCTGGAAAAATGGCCGAGGTGTTACAGGCGGAGAAATTGATCCTGTTAACCAATACCCAAGGTTTATTGGATAAGGCGGGCAATTTGTTGACAGGACTGACCTCCAGTCGTGTCGATACGCTGGTGGCCGATGGCACGATCTATGGCGGCATGCTGCCCAAGATCAAGTGTGCCCTGGATGCGGTTAATGCGGGTGTCAACTCGTCGGTGATAGTGGATGGTCGGGTGAAGCATGCCGTTCTGTTGGAGTTGTTTACCGATCAGGGTATTGGAACCTTGATAAAACGCCGTTGAGCCGCTGCTGATGAACCAAAAGGTATCCCGCAAGCAGATGATTCTGGAGTCACTCGCGGCTGAGCTGGAACGCAGTCCTGGTGAGCGTATTACCACCGCCGTTCTGGCGCGGGCGGTCGGTGTCTCAGAGGCTGCTCTCTATCGCCACTTTGCCAGTAAAGCGAAGATGTTTGAGGGGCTGATTGGTTTTGCTGAAGAGTCTGTGTTTGCCCGCATCAATCAGATACTTGAAAGTGAGCGGGGAACCCAGGCGCGCTGTGCCAAGGTACTCTACCTGCTCTTGGCCTTTTCTGAGCGAAACCCGGGAATCACCCGCGTCCTGCTGGGAGATGCCCTCGTGGGTGAGACAGAGCGGCTGCACCAGCGTGTGGAGCAGTTCTTTGCCCGGCTGGAAACCCAGTTGCGCCAGATATTACGTGAATCGCGGATGCGTGATGATGCTGTTTGTGTCGATGCAGAGGGTGGGGCTGCTCTGATGTTGTCGCTGATCGAGGGGAGGATGCATCAGTTTCTGCGTACCCGCTTCAAGACCGCGCCGACGGTTGGCTGGGAGTTGCAATGGGCAATCCTGGCGCGCGCGCTGTTTGGTGCAGAACAGACCTCTGAATAATCCCAAGGCTATTGTTTTACAGAGTCATCCAAATAGTCTCTGAAGCCGAGTCGGATCTGCTCTATCTGCTCGGTTTGGCAGAGATCGTTTCCGCGAGGTGAGAGTTTGCACTGCAGATCCATGAACAGCTCGGCACCAGGCCGATCCTTGTAGCGTATCCGCGAGGCGGTCAGGCTGATGTCGTCGTCCTTTTGTGGGGCGGCCGCCATAATGATCACGTCACTGAGCATCTGTAAGCGGGTGGTGGCGTGCTTTCTAACATACTCTTCCACCTTCTCCCAGGCCTTGTTGCAGGTATTCTCATCCGGGCAGATGACAACGGTATCGAGCAGTGAACGGCGCTTCTTCTGAGTGAGCTGGGGATCGGCATTTTCATCATGCAGGTTTTTCAGGCTGCGAAAGCGCGCCAGATCCTTGGTGGCCACGTTTCTTATGACCTCTTTTTCCTGCTCCTTTTGAATGATTGTAGTGTAACTGTCTTTTAACTGCGTGCGTGTGGTTTCTATATCTTTCAGCAGATTTTCTGACAGTCGCTGACCCTGACGCTCCATGGCGGCGGCACTCTGCTGCATTTCAGCGAGTCGGGTCTTCATGCGGCGAATGTTGCCGCGTATGACTTGGATATTTGAGTCAATGGCGATCAACTTGCCGTTACGTGCCATCAGCAGGTCGTCTTCGGTTCGAAAGGTTCGCAGTAGTACCTGATCCTTGGCGCGCTGAATTTCAATCAATCGTTGCTGTTCGGCACGCAGCTTTTCCAGCTCCTCCTCCTTGGCAATCTCTTCAGCGGTCTTGGCTCGCTGGACACGATCGACTTCCCGGCCGGTTTCACTCAATTCAGATCGTGCGCTCTTGGCGTGATCCGAAGGTACTTTGTCCGACAGGTGGACATTGCCTTCCGTATCTACCCATCGATAGATTTTTCCTGCCTCGGCCTGCATTGTAAAAAGGATGCAGGCGGCAAGTAATCCTTTGGCTAGTCTGTTGGCTCTTATCATAGTCCCTGGAGAGTATTGACTGTTAGTTTGCTTTTATATTGCATAGTGTAGCTGCACTATCGGGTAGAATCTGTTCTATGTAAAGTCAGCAGGTCACACTCCGTACTGGTCACGGTATGCCTGGATCAGTTTCAGCGCCTCGTCGGCATCATCTTTTGAGGCAAGATAATCCACCACATGCTCAAGGCGGACAATGGCGGCAACCGGCATGTTGTAATCTTTTTCGACCTCCTGAATGGCGGAGTGTTCCCCTTTGCCGCGCTCCTGGCGGTCCAGTGCAATAACCACGCCTGCAGGTTTGGCGCCCTGCGCCTCTATGATATCCATAGACTCCCTGATGGCAGTTCCTGCAGTAATGACATCATCGATAATCATGATACGCCCTTCCAGGGGGTGCCCCACAATACTGCCCCCTTCGCCATGAGCTTTTGCCTCCTTGCGGTTGAATGCGTAGGGGATGTCGATGCCATGATGGTCATACAGTGCGGCGGCGGTAACGGCGGCAAGCGGTATTCCCTTATAGGCAGGACCATACAGGACGTCGAACGCTATGCCAGAGTTCACGATGGCCTGGGCGTAGAATTTACCCAGTCGGGCGAGGCTTGATCCACTGTTAAACAGGCCGGCATTAAAAAAGTAGGGGCTGACGCGACCTGATTTCAGGGTGAATTGTCCAAACTTCAGTACGCCCACATCGAGGGCGAAGTCCAGAAAATCTTTTTGGTAGTTTTGCATGCTTGACTCCGAATTGCAGATACTAAATTGTCCGTTTCCTGTTGAAAGGATGCAAGTGCCAGATAGTCAGTGATACGGAAATGGTCCGGTTATCAGTTACAATTACTCGCTTGGGCTTGGCTTCAAGATAAATGAGTGGCGGAATATGATGGCAGCAGAGGGAAAAGGCTGGGCGGCGGCGTGGGATGCTTATCGTCAACCTCAGGTGTTGACGCTGTTTTTTTTGGGCTTCTCTGCTGGTCTTCCGCTGCTGCTGATTTTCTCAACCCTGTCACTCTGGCTGCGTGATGCGGAGGTGGACCGCTCAACGGTAACCTACTTTAGTTGGGCTGCACTCGGTTATTCGTTCAAGTTTATCTGGGCACCCATTGTGGACCGTCTACCCCTGCCTTTTTTAACCGCACTGCTGGGCCGGCGTCGAAGCTGGTTACTTTTGGCGCAGCTTCTCATTATTAGCGCCATTCTCTGGATGGCCTTCACTGATCCCTCCAAGCATCTCACCCTGATGGCCTTTGCTGCCGTATTACTGGGTTTTGCGGGAGCGACTCAGGATATCGTAATCGACGCCTACCGGATTGAATCGGCTGAAAGGGAGTTGCAGGCGATGATGGCGTCCATGTATATCGCCGGTTATCGTGTGGGCATGCTGGTTGCCGGGGCCGGGGCGCTTAATCTCGCCGTTTGGTTTGGTGCAGAAGAGGGCCTGTATGATTATACCGCCTGGCAGTGGACGTATATTTCAATGGCGGCTGTGATGCTGGTGGGTGTGATAACAACGCTCACTATCACAGAGCCTGTCACGCCAGACAAGCCGGCCAGCTCACTGAACAGTACAGGAGATTATTTTCGGTTCCTGTTGCTGTTTTTAGTGGTTGTATCATTCTTTGTGATGAGTTTTTTCTCGATGCGAGGGTGGGTCACGCCCGTTACGTCAGGCTTCACTGATTACCTCTCGATAGATTTTCGCCTGGCTGGCTTTTTGGCAGAGATGCTGCGGCTCTTTTTTGCTGTCGTGATGGCCTTTTTTGGGGGGCGGTTACTTGTGCGTGTCGGATTGGTTCGGTCCGCGGTGTTAAGGGAGACCTACCTGGATCCATTGGCTGATTTTTTTCGTCGCTACGGACGGGCGGCTATCCTGGTGCTCCTGCTGGTAGGGCTTTACCGCATCTCGGATATTGTGCTGGGTGTTATCTCCAATGTCTTCTATCAGGATATGGGCTTCAGCAAAGATCAGATCGCCAACATCACAAAAGTCTATGGTCTGATCATGACTATCCTGGGGGGATTTTTAGGTGGATTGCTCGCTCTCCGCTATGGTGTGATGCGCATTCTTTTTCTGGGTGCGCTGTTATCAGCAGGTACTAATTTACTGTTTCTGCTGTTGGCGCAGAGTGTAGCGGATGTCCCCTTGCTGATTATGGTGATAGCCGCCGATAATCTGAGTGCCGGTCTTGCGGGTGCGGCCTTTGTTGCCTACTTGTCCGGTTTAACGCATATCGCCTTTACCGCTTTTCAATATGCACTTTTCAGTTCGTTGATGACTTTATTGCCCAAGTTGTTGGGCGGGTACTCCGGCTCTATCGTGGATGCCGTTGGCTATGAGCAGTTTTTCCTGTTTACCGCACTGCTCGGCTTGCCCGTGCTCGCGTTGATCTATCTGGCTGATCGCTATGTGGAACATGGATCTTTAACCGATGATGACTGATATAAAGATTGGAGCTGCAGGATGGGAGCATAGTGGCTGGTTGTCGGCTTTTTACCCGGATGATCTGCCGGCCGATTGGCGGCTTGGTTACTATGCCAACGAGTTTCAGATTGTGCAGATTCCGCCTGCGCTCTGGCTGTCTGCTGATGCCGATGTTTTTGCGCAGTGGCGTGATGATGTAGCGGATTCTTTTCGTTTTATTCTCGATATAACCAACTGCATGGGTCAGCAGGGGGCATTAGAGTCGTTGCAGCACTGTTTGAAGGCACTGGGAGAAAAGGTGGCTGGTCTGGTCTCCTGGGTTCCTTTGTCTGCTGGGGTGATTGATCGAGTAGGGTCAGTGGCTGGAGGTGATCTTCTGCTCAGTTTGTCTGAAGAGTCCGTAATTCCTGAAGCCGTGGTATTGAGGGCATCAAACCGACACAGTTGCTGCTTGTTGATGGCGACGGAGGTCGCGGGGGATCTGGTTGTATTGCGCAAGGTAATGGAGCGGTTATTGCTTTCATCCGTAACTGAAACGGAGGTCTATCTGCTCTTTGCTGGGGAGCCTCCAGAGATAGAGGTGTTGAAGAAAGCGGAGATACTGAAGCAGTTACTTACGGGAATAGCGGGCTGAGGGTGAAGAATCAGGCTTGACGCTATCGTTTGCAAAAGGTGAGAATGCCCACTTTGCCTGCAGGTCAGGGCGAGTCGGTTCAAGGGAGTGAAAGTGTGAGAGTGGGTAAGTGATGGCGGAGACTGCTGATAAACAAGAGCCGTTGGTACGTATACGGGGGCTGCATTTTTCGCGTGGTAATCGGAAGATATTCGATGGCGTGGATATCGATATTCCCAGGGGCAAAATCACGGCCATAATGGGGCCAAGTGGAACCGGCAAAACCACCCTGCTTAAATTGATCGGTGGTCAGTTGCGGCCATCATCCGGCACTATTCATGTTGATGGGCAGAATATTCATCGTCTCGGCAATCGTGATCTCTATAAGCTGCGCATGCGCATGGGTATGCTGTTCCAGAGTGGTGCGCTGCTGACCGATATTAGTGTCTTCGAGAACGTTGCCTATCCCCTGAAAGAGCACACTGATCTCCCGCCATCCATGTTACGTAAGCTGGTGTTGTTGAAGCTGGAGGCCGTGGGTCTTAGAGGGGCCAGGGATCTCATGCCGAGCGAGCTTTCCGGCGGCATGGCGAGAAGGGTGGCGCTGGCCCGTGCCATGGTGCTTGATCCCATGATGATCATGTATGACGAACCTTTTACTGGCCAGGATCCTATCTCCATGGGTGTGCTGGTTGAGTTGATACGCGCACTGAACGATGCCAGTCGGCTGAGCAGTATTATCGTCTCCCATGATGTGCATGAGACGGCAGCGATCGCTGATCTGATCTATGTAATCTCCAATGGCAAGGTGATTGAGTCAGGGGAGACAGACGTGATGATGAATTCAGATTCCGCCTGGACCCGCCAATTCATGCAGGGCCTCGCTGATGGCCCCGTTCCGTTCCACTATCCGGCCGCCGAGCTGGCTGATGATCTGCTGGAGGGTGCATGTTAGATTCATTAGCCAGATTGGGGCGTGTTGGTATCGGCATTCTGGAGCGGCTGGGCCGAGGCCATCTGCTGTTGCTGGGTATATTCCGGGGTTTGCCCGATCTGCTGTTCAGGCCCGGTTTGTTGGTCAAGCAGATCTATTCAGTAGGCGTGTTGTCTATATTGATTATCAGTGTCTCTGGTCTGTTTGTGGGTATGGTGCTGGGTCTGCAGGGTTATTATATTCTTTCCCAGTTTGGTGCCGAGCAGACACTGGGTGTGATGGTGGCCGCTTCGCTGGTGCGTGAGCTGGGGCCGGTAGTGGCTGCGTTGCTGTTCGCCGGGCGGGCGGGCTCGGCGCTGACCGCTGAGATTGGGTTGATGAAGGCCACAGAGCAGTTGTCAGGCTTGGAAATGATGGCGGTTGATCCGGTTCGGCGGGTGCTGACCCCGCGCTTTTTTGCCGGATTTTTCTCCATGCCACTACTGGCAGCGCTGTTCAGTGCGCTGGGCATAATCGGCGGCTATTTTGTTGGTGTGGGTCTGCTGGGAGTCGATGATGGTGCCTTCTGGGCTCAGATGCAGGCTAAAATTGATCTACACGAAGATGTTTTTAACGGGGCAATCAAGAGTGTGGTTTTTGGTGTGGTATGCACATGGATTGCCCTGTTTCAGGGGTATGATGCCATACCAACCTCTGAAGGCGTGAGCCGAGCGACTACTCGCACGGTGGTTCACTCGTCTCTGGCAGTTTTGGGACTGGATTTTATTTTGACGGCACTGATGTTCGGGGATTGAGGAATGATACACAACAGGACGATAGAGATTCTGGTCGGTGCCTTTATGGCGGCAGGTCTGGTCGCGTTTTTCTTTCTGGCCATGCAGGTCAGTAATCTAAGCAGCTCCAGTAATGGCGAAGGCTACGAGGTGACGGCGCGATTCGATAACATCGGCAGCCTGAAAGTGCGTTCGCCTGTGACCATGGCGGGTGTGCGGATAGGGCGTGTCAGTCATATCGGTTTTGATCGAACCACTTACGAGGCGGTTGTTACGCTGAAAGTTGAGTCAGAATACAATGTGATACCAGAAGACAGCTTTGCCAAGATCTTCACAGCAGGCTTGCTTGGAGAGCAGTATATTGGGCTGGACCCCGGTGGCAGTGAAACATTCCTGCAACAGGGCTCGGAAATCTCCCTGACCCAGTCTGCCCTGGTGCTGGAGGAGATTATCGGACAGTTCCTGTTCAGTAAGGCAGAAGAGGGTGACGCACTTGAATAAACGTTTTTTGATCGCTATTGCGCTGTTGGTGTTACTGTTTCAGTCAACCTTGGCTGTCTCAGCGGTTATGCCAGAGCAGGTGGTGCGGCAGACATCGGATCAGATCCTCCAGGAGCTGATGAGCCGCAAGCAGGAGCTGCAAGAGTCTCCTGGAAAGATCTATGACCTAGTTGAGCACATTGTTTTGCCGCGTTTTGATTTTCAGCGTATGTCGCAGTTGGTGTTAGGGAAATACTGGCCAAGAGCGACACCAGAGCAGAAAGAGGCCTTTGTGCATGCCTTCCGGCAATTGCTGGTTCGTACCTATGCCACGGCACTACTCAATTACTCGGGTGAGGAGATCGCTTATCTGCCAAACCGGCAGGAGGCTAATGCCAATAACGCTACAGTGAATACTGAGGTTAAGGCTTCAGGTGCACTTCCTATCCCGATTGATTATAGGCTCTACATGAAAGACGCTGAGTGGATGGTTTACGATGTGTCAATCGATGGTATTAGTTTGGTGTCCAATTACCGAACTTCGTTCGCCTCGCAGATTAGGCGCTATAAACTCAACGGGCTGATTCAGAAACTTGAACAGCGCAATCAGCAGAGGGATTAATGGCTACAGCAATGGCGAGCATGGATAGTCAGGGGGTACTGCAGCTTGAGGGTGATCTGGTGTTCGCTAATGTTACTGCGGTACTCGGCCAGATTGACAAGCAGTTACAGGGAAAGGAGTCACTGGTTATCGATCTGGCTAACGTGGAGGATGTGGATAGCTCGGGTCTTGCGTTGTTGCTGGAGGTGCTGGAAAGGGGGCATCGTCGTGGGATTGCCCTCAGATTTCGTGCGCTCTCAGAGGCCTTGCTCGGTATTGCGCGCCTAAGTAACGTTGAAGGCTTACTGCCGGTTGAGTAGGTTGATAGGGCCTAGTTGCCCTGTTGTGGCTTATATCCTTCCTGTTTCCCGCTTTTTTTCATAGAATAGCCAGTTCCCTTGTGTTTTTGTCTTCAAGACGCTGCACAGTGTATGCACGTTAACAATGGTTCTTTAGATGGATAAACTGATTATCACGGGCGGCGCCCCATTATCGGGTGATGTGCGCATTGCCGGTGCCAAGAACGCAGCCCTACCCATTCTTGCTGCCACCTTGCTGGCTGATGGTCCTGTAACGATCGGAAATGTGCCGCACCTGCATGATATTACAACCACGATGGAGCTCTTGGGTCACATGGGTGTTCAGTTGGTGGTGGATGAGCGCCTCTGTATCGAGACAGATACCAGTAGCATCAGAGATTTTCATGCGCCTTATGAGCTGGTTAAGACCATGCGTGCTTCCATTTTGGTATTGGGTCCTCTGTTGGCCCGGTTTGGGCGGGCGGATGTCTCCCTGCCTGGCGGTTGTGCGATCGGCTCCCGCCCGGTAAATCTTCATATTGAGGGTTTACGTGCGATGGGGGCGAATATTGAAGTCGAGAATGGCTATATTCGTGCGTCTGCGAAACGGCTGAAAGGCGCTCGTCTGGTGATGGATGTGGTGACGGTAACCGGTACTGAAAACCTGATGATGGCCGCTACTCTGGCTGATGGTGAGACGGTGATCGAGAATGCTGCCCGCGAACCTGAGGTGGTGGATTTGGCGGACTGTCTGAACAAGATGGGTGCCAAAATCCTGGGAGCAGGAACAGATACCATTACAATTGAAGGTGTCGATCGACTGATAGGGACCCACTACGATGTCCTGCCCGATCGAATTGAGACAGGAACCTATTTGGTGGCCGCTGCAATTGCCGGTGGCAAGATCAGGGTTCGGGATACCCAGCCTGATCTGGTCGAAGTGATCACTCACAAACTACGTGAGGCGGGTGCCGAAATCGAAACAGGCAGTGACTGGATAACGCTGGATATGCATGGTCGCCGGCCGCGTTCAGTGGATATTCATACGGCTCCCTATCCAGCGTTCCCAACTGATATGCAGGCCCAGTTCACTGCGTTGAACTGTGTTGCGGAAGGGGTTGGTACGATTACGGAAACCGTGTTTGAAAATCGCTTTATGCATGTTCAGGAGATGCAGCGCATGGGGGCGAATATCAAACTGGAAGGTAATACGGCAATTATTGCGGGTGTTGAGCGCCTGACTGGCGCGCCCGTTATGGCAACCGATCTGCGAGCCTCGGCCAGCCTGGTGTTGGCAGGACTGGTAGCCGATGGTGAGACCATAGTGGACCGGATTTATCATATTGACCGGGGTTACGAAAACATCGAAGAGAAGTTGGCAGGACTGGGTGCGCAGATCCGTCGAGTACCCAAATAACCGAGGTTTTCTTTTGTAGTTCAGACCGGAAAACGACATGAATTTTGATACGCCGATTACCATCGCCCTCTCCAAGGGGCGCATCTTTGAGCAGACATTACCCCTGCTGGCGCACGCAGGTATTGAACCAACGGATGATCCAGAGACCAGTCGAAAACTGATCATGGATACCAATCACCCGCATGTGAAATTGGTTATTATCCGGGCAACAGACGTCCCTACTTATGTTCAGTGGGGCGCGGCAGACCTCGGTGTGGCAGGTAAGGATGTGCTGTTGGAGCATGGTGGTGAGGGGCTCTATGAGCCGCTGGATCTGCAGATTGCCCGTTGTCGATTGATGGTGGCTGGAGCTGCTGGCGCCAGTCTTGAGGGTAATCGGTTACGTATTGCCACCAAGTATGTAGAATCTGCGCGACGTTTTTTTGCCGCCAGAGGGCAGCAGGTCGAGATAATCAAGCTCTATGGGTCTATGGAGTTGGCTCCGCTGGTTGGGTTGTCTGATTTGATCGTTGACCTGGTTGAGAGTGGCAGCACATTAAAAGCTAACGGGCTGGTACCATTGGAACATATCGCCGACATCAGCTCGCGAATGGTGGTTAATAAGGCCTCGTGGAAAATGAAGCATGGTACGGTAATGCAGTTGCTTGATGCGTTGCAGGAAGCGATTGGCAAGGCCGCCTGAGTAAACCCTTTCGTAAAGTCAGATTTTCAATCCGGGATTAAGCATGTCCGAAATACGTCAACTCTCAACCGCCAATAGTCGCTTTCAGGAGCAACTTGATCAGTTGCTGGCCTGGGAGTCGGTCTCCGATGCTTCGGTAAATAACACCGTTAACGAAATTCTGAGCGCTATTAGAAATCAGGGTGATGCCGCCTTGCTGGAGTACACCAATCGGTTTGATGGCTGGAAAGCGGCCACGGCTGGTGACCTAGAAGTGCCTTTGGCTCGTCTGGAGCAGGCTTGGGTGAACCTTCCTGTGGCGCAGCAGACAGCACTAAAGCATGCCGCAGAGCGGGTGCGTATTTACCATGAGAAACAGAAGGGAGAGTCCTGGAGCTATCAAGAGGAAGATGGCACGCTGCTGGGTCAGAAAGTGACACCGCTTGATCGTGTGGGGCTTTATGTGCCGGGTGGCAAAGCGGCCTATCCCTCATCCGTATTGATGAACGCACTGCCGGCCAAGGTGGCGGGTGTGAGTGAGCTGATCATGGTGGTTCCCACACCAGGCGGTGAGTTGAACGAACTGGTCTTGGCCGCCGCACATCTCTGTGGCGTTGATCGGGTATTTGCCGTGGGAGGTGCGCAGGCCATAGCGGCGCTGGCCTACGGTACGGAATCCATTCCCGCCGTGGATAAGATTGTTGGCCCAGGCAATATCTATGTGGCCACTGCCAAACGCGCCGTCTTCGGCCAAGTGGGTATCGATATGGTGGCGGGTCCGTCAGAGATACTGGTGGTCTGTGATGGAAAGACCAACCCGGACTGGGTAGCGATGGATCTCTTCTCACAGGCCGAGCATGATGAAGATGCCCAGTCTATCCTGATCTCACCGGATGCGGCTTTTGTGGCACAGGTTGAGGCTAGTATTGATCGCTTACTGCCGACCATGGAGCGTGAGCCGATTATTGCCACGGCTCTGAAAGAGCGTGGCGCTTTGATTGTCTGTAGAGATATGGAAGAGGCCTGTCAGATCTCCAATTATATCGCGCCAGAGCATCTGGAACTCTCGGTGGAAGATCCACTCACTCTGGTTGAGCAGATCCAGCATGCAGGTGCCATTTTCATGGGCCGCTATACTTCAGAGCCGTTGGGCGACTACTGTGCCGGACCGAACCATGTCCTGCCTACATCCCGCACCGCGCGTTTCTCTTCACCACTGGGTGTCTACGATTTCCAGAAGCGCTCCAGCCTGATCATGGTCTCTGAAGAGGGCGCCGATACGCTGGGTAAGACAGCCTCGGTTCTGGCCCGGGGCGAGGGACTGACGGCCCATGCCCGTTCAGCAGAGTATCGACTTAAAGAGTAGTGGCATCCGGCCGGGTATCCATCAGGTATCGACATCGCAATTGCGATGCCAATACCTGAGTTCTTATTCACGTTTCTGGATTCGTGGGCGTTCACTCACTTCCACGTTGATGTTGAACGGCTCCCCATCACGCCAACCCTGAATAGCCACTTTTTCGCCTGGGGCGATAACGGCGATGATATTCAGCACATCGTGTGAACTGGTGAGTACCTTGTTATCTATTTTTGCAATTACATCGCCTGGCTGAATCCCCGCCTTGTCAGCCGGGCCGCCCTCAAGTACGCCTGAAACCAATACGCCACGCTGCTCTTTTAGCTGAAAGGAGTCCGCCAGTTCCGGTGTAATGTCCTGTCCGGCAATGCCCAGCCAACCACGCACGACGCGGCCTTTTTTCAGGATCTGATCCATCACACCCTTGGCAAGGGCGACAGGAATGGCAAAGCCGATACCATGTGATCCGCCACTTTTTGAGAATATGGCCGTGTTGATACCGACCAGTTCACCGTGAGCATTGATCAGCGCTCCACCCGAGTTGCCCGGGTTAATGGCCGCATCAGTCTGGATAAAATTCTCAAAAGTGTTGATGCCCAACTGGTCGCGCCCCGTGGCACTGACAATCCCCATCGTGACGGTCTGGCCCACTCCGAACGGGTTACCAATAGCGAGCACCACATCACCCACCTGAACCGCCTGAGAGCTTCCTACAGTGATGGTGGGCAGGTCTTTGGTGTCTGTTTTCAGGACGGCCAGATCGGTGTCTGGGTCAACGCCGACTACCATGGCATCCAGGGTGCGGCCATTGGAAAGTACGATACGAATTTCATCAGCATCAGCAACAACATGATGGTTGGTCAGGATATAGCCCCTATCGCTGAAAATAACCCCAGAGCCAAGACTGGTCTGGCGTTTTTTTCTGGGCTGGACCTTGAATCGATCACCGAAGAAGCGTTGAAATAGCGGGTCGTTAAACAGCGAGTTGCCTCTCTGTACCGTCAACTTTGCGGTAAATATGTTGACGACGGCGGGTGCCGCCTGCTGCACTGCGCTGGCGTAGGATACAGGGCCCTCTTTATGGATCAGGTTTGATGTTGCAACTGATGAAGGGGAGAACTCCTGTGCCGGTGATGTAAACAGCGACACCGCAATATAGGCGGCGACAACGCCTGCTACAGTGGAGGTTGCGATATAGGTGAAGGCTCTGTTCATGCGTCTGCCGGGTTACACTGTATCTGGGAAAAATAAATGAATGTTTCTATTATGCCCCATCAAGCGGGTAGAGAGTGAGTGGATCAATGATTGAGCTTATCGAGCTGGAACAATACTGTAATGGACTGCTGAATGTGGCAGATTTTGAGGACTATTGTCCAAATGGCCTACAGGTGGATGGTGGCCGTGCTTCCATTCAACAGATTGTCACGGCCGTGACCGCCAGCCAGGCTGTGATTGATGCAGCAGCAGAGGCGAAGGCGCATTTGTTGCTGGTTCATCACGGTTATTTCTGGCGTGGTGAGCCCTCGCCTTTGACCGGCGTTAAGGGGCGCCGCATTCGCACTTTGATCAATAATGCAACCAGTCTGATGGTCTATCATTTGCCGCTGGATGCGCACCCCGAACTTGGAAATAATCGCATATTGGGTGATAAGTTGGGTTGTGCTAAAGCGGCGCCACTGAACAAAGGACTCGTCTGGCAGGGTGAGTTAGCGGGTGAGGCGCCGGCCGTTTTTGCCGATCGTATTACAAAAGTGCTAGGGCGAAAGCCGTTGTTTATAGAGGGGCATAAACGTGCTATCCAGCGAGTGGGCTGGTGTACTGGGGCGGCCCAAAGTGCTATTGCTGAGGCGGCTGCTGCCGGTCTGGATGCCTTTGTTAGCGGAGAGGTGTCAGAGGCGACTACCCATCTGGCCCGTGAGTTGGGTATCCACTATTTTGCCGCTGGGCATCACGCCACAGAGCGTTACGGGGTTCAGGCGCTGGGTCAGCATCTGGCAGAACAATTTGGACTTACGCATCGTTTTATCGATGAGATTAATCCCGTTTAAGGGCGTGTCCGGATTGATTCGTATCAATTAAAATAGCCAGAGCGTCAGGCCAATCTTGACCTTGGCCGGCTCATGTAAGAGAATGCGCCGTCTATTTTGGGGTAAATATCAGCATATACTGATTTTCACTAGCCGTTTCTGTTAAGATGCGGCCGGGATATCAGCCTCCGGCCTACTCCGGGAGTCAAAAACTAATGAGTGTGGATCTAAAAAAGCGGCGGTTTCTGACTGCTGCAACCAGTGTAGTCGGTGCCGTGGGCGCAGGCTTTATCGCAGTACCTTTCCTTAAGTCGTGGAATCCGAGTGAAAAGGCGAAAGCCGCCGGTGCGCCGGTTGAAGCCGATATCGGCAAGCTTGAGCCAGGGCAGATGATGCGCGTCAAATGGCGGGGCAAGCCGGTATGGATTGTCTATCGTACGGAGAAGAACCTGGCCGATATGGAAGGTTTGGTTGGATCGTTGGCGGATCCGAGTTCCGATCAACCGCAACAGCCGGACTATTGCAAGAACGCCCATCGTTCACGCAAACCGGAGTATCTGGTCGCGGTGGGTATCTGTACCCATCTGGGTTGTTCACCCACCTATCGCCCCGAAGTGGCGCCAAATGATCTCGGTGCTGACTGGGTCGGTGGCTTTTTCTGCCCCTGCCACGGTTCGCGCTTTGATCTGGCAGGACGTGTATACAGCGGCGTACCTGCACCAACGAACCTGGAAATTCCCCCTTATCAGTTCCTGACGGATACCCAGTTACTGGTGGGTGATGATGGAGGAGCTGCCTGATGAGCCTCATGAACTGGATTGACGAGCGTTTCCCGGCTACCAAGGTGTGGAATGAGCACCTGGCCGAGTATTACGCGCCTAAAAACTTTAACTTCTGGTACTTTTTTGGCTCCTTGGCCATGCTGGTACTGGTTAATCAGATACTCACGGGTGTTTGGCTGGCCATGAGCTACAAGCCAGACGCAGAGCTGGCCTTCGGGTCGGTTGAATACATCATGCGTGATGTGGAGTGGGGCTGGCTGATTCGCTACCTGCATTCAACAGGAGCTTCGGCCTTCTTTATCGTGATCTATTTGCACATGTTCCGCGGTCTGATCTACGGTTCTTACCGGGCACCGCGTGAACTGCTCTGGATTATCGGCATGGTGCTTTATGTGCTGATGATGGCCACCGCTTTCATGGGCTATCTGTTGCCTTGGGGTCAGATGTCCTATTGGGGTGCGCAGGTGATTATCAACCTGTTCTCCGCCGTACCGGTGGTGGGGCCTGATCTGGGTGTCTGGATTCGTGGTGACTATGTTATCTCTGATGCAACCCTGAATCGCTTCTTTGCCTTGCACTTCCTGCTGCCCTTCCTGTTGGCCGCCGTTGTGTTTATACATATCGTTGCGCTGCATAAAGTGGGTTCCAACAATCCGGACGGTATCGAAATCAAGAAGAACAAGGATGAGAATGGTATCCCGAAAGATGGCATCCCATTCCATCCCTACTACTCAGTTAAAGATATCGCGGGTGTGGCGGGCTTCCTGTTCTTCTTTGCAGCAGTGGTGTTCTTTGCTCCGGAGATGGGCGGCTACTTTATTGAGCCACCCAACTTTGATCCTGCTAACCCGCTAAAGACACCTGAACATATTGCGCCAGTCTGGTACTTTACGCCTTACTACGCCATCCTGCGTGCTGTACCGTCGATTGCCGGTTCGGCATTCCCGGGTGTTATCGCAATGGGTGCAGCGATTGTCATCATGTTCTTCCTGCCCTGGTTGGATCGCAGCCCGGTCAAGTCGATTCGTTACAAAGGCAACATTGTAAAAGGTGCGATCGCACTGTTTGTTGTCGTATTCATTCTGCTCGGATGGTTGGGTACACAGCCTGCAACAACTGGCTTGACCCTGCTGGCACAGATCTGTTCTGTGCTCTACTTCGCCTTCTTCCTGTTGATGCCAATCTACAGCAAGATGGATAAGACCAAGCCTGTTCCTGAGAGGGTGACCAAATGAAAAAGCTGATTGTTGCACTGTTATTAGCTGCGGTACCCCTGCTTGGTATGGCTGCCGGCGGTGGTGTACACCTGGATGACGCCGATGTTGATGTCTCTGATCAGGCCTCTCTGCAGCGTGGCGCCAAATACTTCGTTAATTACTGTCTGACTTGTCATTCAGCCAAGTTCCAGCGCTATAACCGTATGGCTAAAGATCTGGGTCTGACTGAGGATGAAGTCAAAGAGAACCTGATGTTCACCACCGACAAGATTGGTGACACGATGGAGATCGCCATGAGTCCGGAGAATGCCGAGGCCTGGTTTGGTACGGCACCACCGGATCTCTCACTTATCGCTCGTTCTCGTGGTGTTGACTGGCTCTACACCTATCTGCGCAGCTTCTATGTAGACGAGAGTCGCCCGTTTGGTGTCAACAACGTGGTCTTTCCTGATGTTGGTATGCCTCATGTGATGTGGGAGCTACAGGGTATGCAGAAGGCTGTATTCCACGAGGTAGACGGACAGCAGGTTGTTGAGAAGTTGGTGCCTGTTGAAGGTGCGGCGGGTAAAGGCAAACTGAGCGCTGAAGCGTTTGATGGCGCCATGCGTGATCTGACGGCTTTCCTGAGTTACGTTGGCGAACCAATCCAGCTTGAGCGCAAACGAATCGGTAAGTGGGTGCTGCTGTTCATTGGTATCTTCTTTGTGCTGGCCTATCTGTTGAAGAAAGAGTACTGGAAGGATATTCACTAAGCTAAAAGTAGTGGATCGATAACCCGGGGGCGTACAGTTTAATGTATACTGTACGCCCCCGATGCTTTTTAGCACCGGATTTTTTCGTTGATTGATCCTGATACTATTGTGGAGTGGTTTGTATGGCCGTTGTTGCGAACAAAAGATCTGTGATGACTATGTACTCAGATCCGAGTAGCCCCTATTGTCATCGTGTACGTCTGGTGTTGGCTGAGAAGAGCATTACCGTTGAGATCAAAGATGTTGATCCGCTGGATATTTCTGACGATATCATGGATCTGAATCCCTACGGCACCCTTCCCACTCTGGTGGACCGGGATCTCACCCTGTTTGAATCCCGTATCATTATGGAATACCTGGATGAGCGTTTTCCTCATCCGCCACTACTGCCTGTAGACCCTGTCTCCAGGGCCAGTTCAAGACTCTATATGCATCGTGTCAGTAAAGATTGGTACACTCAGATGGAAGAGATTCTTGGTGGCGGTAAAAGTGCAACCAAGGCTCGCAAGGAGCTGCGTGAAAGCCTCACCGCCGCGGCCCCGATCTTTACTCATAAACCGTTTTTTATGAGCGATGACTTCTCCCTGGTTGACTGCTCAATTGCGCCGCTGTTATGGCGTCTGCCTGTTCTGGGAATTGAACTGCCACCGCAGGCTAAACCAGTAATAGATTATGCGGCGCGTATGTTCGAGCGTGAATCATTCCAGGAGAGCCTCTCCTCAGTCGAGCGGGAAATGCGCGATTAATCGCCGCTGACCAACATGATGACTTCCAATCGCCCCTATCTTATCCGTGCACTGTATGAGTGGCTGGTGGATAACGACCTCACTCCTCACCTGCTGGTCGATGCAGGAAAAGAGGAGGTGGTTGTGCCGGTTCAGTTTGTGGAAGAGGGGCGTATTGTTCTTAATGTCACACCAACGGCGGTGCGTGGTCTGCAGCTTGGGAATGATTACATCACCTTTAATGCTCGCTTTGGCGGTACGCCGATGGATGTGATGGTGCCACCTGATGCTGTGCTGGGGATCTATGCCCGGGAAAATGGTCGAGGCATGCTGTTTCCTGAAGAGGCGCTATCTGACGATGATGATACCCCTCCAGAAGATGACCCTAAGCCCCCACGGGATAGACCCACACTGAAAGTGGTCAAATAGTTCGTACTACTCTTCTGGTGGTTTCTGTCTGAAAGAGACCACTTTATTCTCCCCGCTGGGTAGCCCCAGACTGAACTCCTCCAGTTGGATGCCGACCAGAATGACATGGCCGTCCTGGCGCCCCATACCCTCTTCGCTATAGTCAAACTGAAACAGTCGCCTTATACGAATGCCCTGACGGGTCCAGCGCAGTCCAAGGCGGCGTAGTGCCACCGTCTGATCAAGAAATTGCAGATTATGTTTTTCACAGCCCGCCTTGCAGACGGCTGTTGCAATCTCACGGGCGCGAGCACTATCCAGCCAGAACCAGATCAGCAGGCCAATTATCAGTAGAGGGGCAATCGTCGACATAGTCGCTATAGTACATAATAAAGTGGCAACGGGAGAGGTTGGATGCTCCTTAGCAAACGGAGATGCAGTAATAGCGTTACATTCACTTTCATTCTGCTGGCTTTCACCGGTAAAGGAATAAGTCAGAGATCAGCATTGCATTGGGGAGCGTGATCAGGAGACCCGAATGAGTAAACTTACTATTCTGCAGGGTGACATCACCACCCTGTCAGTAGATGCCATCGTTAATGCCGCAAACCCCAGTCTTCTGGGAGGCGGCGGTGTTGATGGGGCTATCCATCGTGCGGCGGGTCCGGAACTGTTGGCCTGTTGTCGTCAATTGAGTGGCTGTGCCACTGGTGAAGCCAAGATTACGCCCGGTTTTAAGCTCCCGGCAAAATGGATCATTCATACGGTAGGGCCTGTCTGGCGTGGGGGTGACGAAGGCGAAGCGGAACTGTTACGGGCCTGTTATCTCAACAGTCTTGAGCGGGCCCGTGAGGTGGGCGTGCAAACCGTCGCATTTCCGGCCATCAGTACCGGTGTTTACGGTTTTCCCAAGGCAGAAGCCACCGAGATAGCTGTCACTGCACTGCGAAATGCCAGTGGCTTCAGTGAGTTGATCGCCTGCTGTTTCAGTGATGTGGATGCGGCGTTGTATCGATTGGTAGCGGATAGTCCAAAAGCGTAGACAGCGATGCCGTTTCGGGTGCTAGACTGGCACCAGTACCGAACAGAGATGAAGGAGCAGTTGTGGCTTGGCTTGATGAGTTTTCTCTTGTGTTAATTATCGCGGCCTGTCTGTTACTTGGGCTGGCACCGTTTACCCCGGAACCCCATGTCTGGGAGAAGCTCAAGATGCTCATGGAGGGTAATCTGAGTCGACCCTTGGATATTTTTGATCTGTTTATGCACGGAGCTCCCTTTGTCATCTTGCTAATGAAATTGCAACGAATGCGGCAGGTGGGCTGATTCTCCAGTTTACTCCGCCCTTGAGTGGAAAATGAGTGGCAGCCGGACGCTTGGCCTGTGCCGGTGGTTCATTACTGATCAGGGACTTTATTGGCCACCAAAGCAGCCGTCACGGATGCTGATGCCTGATGTAATGTATCGACCATCGGCAAGGTCAGAGGGTTTTCCGGTATGCTTGGATAGACCACATAAGCAGGCAGCTCAAAGCTGGGTGCTGTCTCTACCGGAAATAGCCGTTTCTGTTGGATAAACATTTGCACCAGGCGGCGTGGAAAAAAACCTGAGCCATGGGTTGTAAGGATACGTTGCAGGCCCATCCAGCCAATTCCTACGATGACACGTGGGCTGCTTAGTTCAGGTAAGTTGCCGACTAGCTGCGATAAGAATTCCGGACCCCAATCGACGTGAACATAGCGATCAGGATTCGGTTCTTCTGTTTCTGTCGGGTCACTGGTTACAAGGATTAACTCCTCCTCAATGAGGGGTTCCACCTGTAGAGAAGGGCGGCTCTGTGGTGTATACATGACACCAATATCGAGAGTACCGTCGACGAGATCCATCATCAGATCCTCCTCGAAACCAATCTGAGCCCTTAGCTGTACATCGGGGAACTTCTCGCTCATGGCATTCAGCCAAGGCAGGAGTAGCCCATCCCACAGCCCGAAGCGTCCACCAACTGTCAATGCGCCCGTAAATGAGCGCGCTACCCCCACTTCATGCCGGGCACGTTCGAGTGTCTGCACCATACTGGCGGCATGGCGAAGAAACCGCTTTCCGGCTGGCGTCAGGGATGCGCCCGATTTATTACGAATAAATAGGTCACACCCCAGATAGCTCTCAAGCGTGCTGATGCGCCGGCTCACGGCGGCCTGTGTGATATGCAGGGTCTTGGCTGCACGAACGAAACTGCCGGTATCCACCACTTTTAAGAATGTACGTGCAAATTCGATATCCATAGAGGGCGGCCTTTTTATATAACATATAGTTATATTATGCGTGATTATTTATCGTTTGTGTAATGTATGGCATTGGGACTATGTTTAAACCGTAAACAGGGTTTGTGCAAGTAGCTACTGTATTTGCGTCCAAGGATGACAACGAACTGATGCTTGCCTATGTTTTCGATGATGCAAAACAAGCCATCGAGTATTCGAACTTAAATCTGAAAGGAGGTCGCCATGGTCATTTCCCCTTATGCCCGAATGATAGTCTCTTCACATGCCGGCTGGGAGGATGTGGAGCGCGTCCATCCATCAGTCATTACGCTGTTTCTTTTTCTGGTGTTGCCCATGTCCTTTGTGCCTCCGGCGATGATTCTCTATGCTGGATTTGACTATGGTGGTCACTACTTCGAGGCCGCAATTGGAGCCACCTGGGTGCTCAGTTCATTGGTATTCCTTACGGCTGAATTGGTCACCGTACCGCTGATGGCATGGGCGATGAAAAGTATTGCCGAAACACGGGGTATCCGTACGGAGTATCGTGATACGTTTGCAGTAGCATCCATAGCGGCGGTGCCGATGTGGTTATCTTCTGTTGCCTTGTTCGTGCCTAATCCCGCCTTTGTTATTGGTGCGGTACTGATCGGACTGCTTGTGTCGATAAGTATCGTCTACCATGGCATCGCCGGGATGCTGCATCTGCATGAGGGAGTGGAAGTGTCGTCTATTACCTATACGACTATTAGCCTCGGAATCGTTGCCTGGATGTTTTTGATAGCACTGGTTTTCCTGCCTCTGCTATAGCAATGAGAATCAACTCGGCCGAATTGGCCGGGTGTCACTTTAAACGGGTGGTGATAAGACGCTGCCTGGATCGGCAAAAAAGAGATCTTAGGGGCTTGTGAGTCGGTCTAGCCGCAGCCGCTGGCGCTCATCGAACAGCCGGCGTGAGCCGATCCAGACGGCCACAATAGCCCCCAGCCCGGTGCCGACTGCAATCAACAGCAATATCATAATCTGATATTTCGCGGCTTCCATGGGCGGACTGCCGGACAGTATCTGTCCGGTCATCATTCCTGGCAGACTGACAATACCCGCCGCTGCCATGGCATTGATAATCGGTATAAGACCCGAACGCAACGCCTCCCTGCGTATTTCGCCAATGGCACTGTTCCAGCTTTCCCCCAGTATCAGTTGGGCCTCGATGGCACCGCGCTCCTGCCACGCACTCTTGGTCAGGTTATCCAGCGCAATCGCCATGCCCGACATGGTATTGCCCAGCAGCATGCCCAGCAGTGGGATCAGGTATTGGGGGGTGTACCAGGGGTCAACCTGGATCACCAGATGCAGTGCCAGCAGGGTGATGCTGAAGGAAGAGATGAACATGGAGAGGGTGCCGATACCGATACCCCAGGCCCCTTTAAAGCGCCTTTTCTGTCGAGCCATTACCTCATAACCCGCCACCCCGAGCATGAATAGCGTGAGGGCGATGATCGGTAGCGGTGCGTTTTGAGTGAACAGTGTTTTCAGGATCAGACCGAGCAGCAGTAGCTGCACAATGCTGCGCGCCGCGGCGATCAGCAGTTGCCGTTCAACCCCAAGATGCAGACGCCAGGAGAGCCCGGCCAGACCAATAACCAGCAGTGCGGCGACGGATAGATCGGCTGCACTGAGCTGAATAAGCGTCATGTGTTGGCCTCCGCTACAAGCCGGTTATTCACAATCTGTAGTCGGCGTTGGCTGATCCGCTTACGCTGAAGCGGATCATGGCTGACCCAGAGAATGGCCGCATCATGGGTCTCGGCATAGCGCTGTATCAACTGCTCTACCCGGGCGCTGTTTTCAGGGTCAAGATTGGCAGTGGGTTCATCTAATAGCAGGGCTGCGGGCTGACGATCCAGCAGCCGCGCCAGGGCAAGGCGCTGTCGCTCACCACTGGATATACGAGAGACCTGCCACGCAAGGCAGTCACTATCCAATCCAAGATCGGCAAGCAGTTGGGTGGGTGCATGAATGAAGTGGTCACCGACCCGATCATGCCACCAGTGACTGTCTGCGGGTAACAGGCCGACCTGACTTCGCCAGTCGGGTGGTGGCATGGAAAACATGGCTTGCCCATCGATCAGGGCTTCACCCTGGTGTGGGTCAAGATCGGCTATGGCTCTCAACAAGCGGGTTTTTCCACTGCCAGACGTGCCTGTCAGCGTGACACACTCACCCGGTTCAATGATGAGGTCGATGGGCGCCAGCCCGGGGCCTTCAAACTGCTTCAGTTCCAGGCCGGCCATACTGGTCAGGCCTGCCGGCGAATGAAGATCAGATCCCAGACACCATGCCCCAGTCGATGACCACGCTGTTCAAACTTGGTCAGGGGTCGGTACGCAGGCCGGGGTGTATAGTTTCCTTTGCCGGCACTGTTCTGAAACTGTTTGCTGGCCTCGCTCAGTACTTCCATCATCTGCACCGCATAATCTTCCCAGTCAGTAGCGGCGTGGAAAAATCCGCCTGGCTTGATCACACGATAGAGGTGTGTCAAAAATTCAGGATTGAGGATGCGCCGTTTGTGATGGCGTTTCTTGTGCCAGGGGTCCGGGAAAAACAGAAACAGCCCCTGCAGGCTGGCATCGGCCAGGCAGTTGTTCAGCACCTCTATCGCATCATGTTTCATAATGCGTATATTGGTCAGGCCCAGCTCCTCAATCTTTATCAGCAGATGGCCCACGCCGGGTCCATGCACCTCAATACCCAGATAGTTCTGTTGAGGATTTGCAGCCGCCATTTGCGCCAGCGACTCGCCATTACCAAAACCGATCTCTACAAAGGTCGGGTTGTCGTTGCCAAACAGATTGGTCAGGTTGAGTATCTCTGTGGTGTACTCAATTCCATAAAGCGGCCATAGGGTATCAAAGGCACGTTGCTGCCCGGGGGTAAGCCGGCCCTGCCGTAAGACAAAACTACGAATAGGGCGATGTATCTTTTCCTGATCTGACATGGCAACTTGGTATGGATTTGGATTAGGCTGCGTATCAGCAAATGCAGCGTGTTAAGGGTGTTTTCAAGCGGATTCTACACTAAACTGGCTGCCGTCGTGATGGGATTCACCTATAAAACAAGAACAGAAAAGGGGGGGTGGAATAGTGAACCAGTGGAGTGAAGATCTGATATCGGTTGATCTGGCGGGGACGCTGGATGGCCTTTTTGTTCAGCGTATAAAGCGTTCACCTGGGCGGCTGGCGTATCGTAGTTATAACCGGCAGAGCAAGGCGTGGGAGGATTACAGCTGGCAGGAGATGGGGCAGCAGATTGCCCGCTGGCAGGTCGCGCTGTCAAAAGAGTCCCTGAAACCCGGCGACCGGGTTGCCCTGTCACTGCGAAATTCTCCCGAATGGGTAGCCTTTGATCAGGCCTGTCTGGGACTTGGGTTGGTGGTGGTGCCACTCTATACTGATGATCGGCCGGATAACATTGCCTATATCCTGAATGACGCCGACGTCAAACTGCTGCTGGTACAGGACGGCAGCCGCTGGAAACGCCTGGCGGGAGCCATAGGTAAAGAGACAACGCTGAAACGGGTGCTGATTCAGGATGGTGGGGCAGATGATGCCGCACTATTGGCTACCGATGATAGGCTCAGGTTGGTTGATGACATTCTGCCTGCTGAGGCCCCTGCGCTAAAGCAACGTCGTGGTGATTCCCAGGCGCTGGCCTCGATTGTTTATACCTCCGGCACGACCGGGCGTCCGAAGGGGGTTATGCTCAGTCATCACAACATGCTCTCCATTGCCCACGCCTCAATCACCGTGATTGACTGTTACCAGGAAGATAGCTTCCTCTCATTTCTGCCGCTTTCCCATACGCTGGAACGAACGGCTGGCTACTATCTGCCGGTAATGACCGGTTCATCAGTGGCCTATTCCCGGTCGATTGGCCAGTTGGCGGAAGACCTGATCCTGATGCGTCCTACCGTCATGATTGCCGTGCCGCGTATTTTTGAACGGGTCTACGGGCGTATTACTGATCAGATGGCCAAGCGGCCCGTCTTGCCCCGTAAGCTGTTTCAGCTTGCCGTAACTACCGGTTGGCAACGTTTTCAGCGGCAACAGAAACAGCAGGGATGGCGACCCATCCTATTACTCTGGCCACTTTTAAATCGCTTGGTGGCATCAAAGGTGACAGCGCGTCTGGGTGGTCGGCTTCGTATTGCGGTCAGTGGTGGGGCCGCACTCTCACCCGATATCGCCCAACTGTTCATCGGTTTGGGTATACCCATTCTGCAAGGTTATGGCCTGACAGAGACCAGTCCGGTGGTGAGTGTGAATCCTCTGGAGGATAATGATCCCGGTAGTGTGGGTGTGCCGTTGCGGGGTGTTGAGGTCACTACCGGAGTGGACGATGAACTGCTGGTGCGTGGGCCGGGTGTTATGCTGGGTTACTGGAACAATCATGCCGCCACCGCCAAGATGATCGATTCTGATGGTTGGCTGCATACCGGTGATCAGGCGCGGATCGAGAATAACCATATCTATATCACCGGCCGGATCAAAGATATCCTGGTGCTCTCCAATGGCGAGAAGGTGCCGCCCGGTGATATGGAGTTGGCTATCGCCCTGGACCCCCTGATTGAACAGGTCATGGTGATCGGTGAGGGCAGGCCCTTTCTCAGTGCGCTGGTAGTACTGGAGGCCGACAGTTGGCCAGGCTTTGCCCAGGACTGTGGGCTCGACCCCATGGATCGAGAGAGCCTGCAGCATCCACAGGTTGTCTCGAAGATATTGCAGCGAATCAAGCAGGCGCTTAAACATTTTCCCGGTTATGCCAAGATTCGCCGGGTGACATGGCAGTTGGAGCCCTGGACGGTAGATAGTGGGCTGCTGACCCCCACGCTTAAGGTAAAGCGTGCCCGTGTCATCAAACGGTTTGAGAAAGAGATTGCAGCGATGTACGCGGATGGTCCGACTCAGGGTAAACGATAAAGTGGACCCCATTCGTTTTGTGGTGCTTGCGTCTCACCCCCGGCAGCGCATAGAATCGGCAGCGCACAGCGGGTATCGTATATCGGTATTACCCTAGCTTCCCAAGCTAGTGAGGCGGGTTCGACTCCCGCTACCCGCTCCAGTTTTTTCTCTGCCTGTCTCAAATCACATCATGCGCAAACTCTACGAGTGTCGCGATCGTCTTCAAGCCCAGATGCTGCATGACGCCCTGGCTACGCAACATATTGAAACCATCATTCTGGGTGATTATCTGACCGGTGCGACGGGTGAGCTATCGGCTATTCAGTTTCCGGTCATCTGGGTGGTGCAGAGTGACGACTACTATCGTGCTCGCCAATTGATCGATCAGCATCTTGAAATGCCTGAAAATAATAGCGAGATATGGTGCTGTGGGCAGTGTGGTGAGCAGGTGGAAGGTGTGTTCCAAATCTGCTGGAACTGCTTATCCCCTCGAAACTGAAAGGTTAAAAGATGTTTCAGTTGGCATTTTAGCCCCCCCTTCAGGTGGTACTTCGTCTGGTTTTGGTTCATGCTTATAAGTTACAGGGGCCTTGATATTATGATCAATCGGCCCCTGACGGGATAAAAAAATAGCGCATATAAAACGGAGTATGTGATGGGTAAGTTATTCAAGATTCTTGGCAGCTTGTTGGCCGTTGTGGTGGTGTTGGTGATTGCTGCCGCTATTATTCTGCCGATGGTTATTGATCCCAATGACTACAAAGGTGAGATCGTCAGCCAGGTGAAAGAGCAGACTGGCCGAGATCTCAAGATAGACGGTGACCTCAAGCTTTCGGTATTCCCCTGGTTAGGTGTTGATATTGGTGGGTTATCTTTGAGCAACGCCAAAGGATTCGGTGAAAAGCCTTTTGCCGTGGTTAACAGCGCCGCTGTTCGAGTGAAGTTGATGCCGCTGCTGAGCAAGCAGCTGGAAGTCGATACCATCGGACTGGAAGGTTTGCAGCTTAATCTGGCCAAGGCCAAAAATGGTACAACCAACTGGGATGATCTCTCCAAGGGTGGCGAGAAAGTCACTGAAAAACATGAAAAGCGCGAAGGCGGTGAACTGAAAGGGTTTGTCATTGGTGGCGTGGACATCAGCAATGCCAGTATCAGTTGGGATGATGCCAGCACCGGACAGCACTATACCGTTGATCAATTCTTTCTCAAAAGTGGTGCCATACGTCCCGGTAATCCCGTCACGCTGGAGTTAGGCGCAGCGCTGCAGAGTAAAGAACCAGAGCTGAAAGCCACGCTGAAACTGGATGGAACTGTTTCGGTTGAAGAGGCCGCGAAACGTATACTGATAAAGGGGCTGAATTTTCAGGTTGATGCTACCTCACCCATGCTGAAGCAGGGTGAGATGAGTCTTAACCTTATGGCCGATGTCGGCATGACGATGGATGGCCAGTCTGTAACCGTGGACGGATTGACAGTGACCTCGGACGCGCTGAAGCTGACCGGTAATCTGAAAGGGAGCAATCTTGCCGCCAAGCCGGCCTTCAGTGGTACCTTGAATCTGGCTGAACTGAATCTGCGTGAATGGCTGACAAGTCAGGGGTTGACCGTACCTGAAACAGCAGACCCAAACGTGTTGACCCGCTTTGTCGCCTCACTGGAAATGGCGACCAAGGGCGATGTCACCCAGCTTAATAAACTGGCTATTGGTCTGGATGATACGAAGATTAATGGCAGTGCCAGCCTGAAAGGCTCAGCCATTGGCTTTGCCCTGGATGTGGACAGTATCAATCTGGATCGTTACCTACCACCGGCGAAAGAGGCTACAGCTGAATCTGATAAGCCAGCCGCTTCAGGTCAAAAGGCCACGGGTGATGAGCCCCTTCTGCCCATTGAGACACTGCGTTCACTCAATCTAAATGGCACACTCAAGATTGGTCAGATGATCATCAATAAGCTGACCGCCAAGCAGATCGAGGTAACGGCAAAGGCCAGTAAAGGCAAAATCAATCTGGACCAGAAGATCGGTGCCTTCTATCAAGGCAGTTTTATCGGGCGCGTCGATCTTGATGTGGCCGGTAAGACACCGGTCATGCGGATCGACAAGCAGGCCAAGGATATACAGGCAGGCCCCTTGCTGAAAGACCTGACGGCTAAAGATAAGTTTGATGGACGGGGTAATTTTCAGGCCAACCTGAAAACCAGTGGTAACAGCATCAATGCGATTAAGCGGGGCATGAATGGTGATCTGAACTTCCGCTTTGAAGATGGCTCAGTAAAAGGGTTCAATCTGGCGCAGATGATTCGTGAGGGTAAGGCCAAGTTGAAGGGTGAAAGCCTGCCAAAAAATGCCGCACCTGCCCAGACCGATTTTTCTGAAATGAGTGGCAGTGCGGTAATCACCAATGGTGTACTGGATAATCAGGACTTGCTGGCTAAATCACCCTACCTTCGGGTGACGGGCGCGGGTAAGGTGAACCTGGTGAACGAAACCCTGGATTACATGGTGAAATCAGTCATCGTAAGTACCGCTGCGGGTCAAGGTGGCGAAGGGCTGGAAGATCTGAAAGGTGTGCCTATTCCTGTCAAATTGACCGGCCCTTATGCTTCACCAAAATTTTCCATCGATTGGGGTCAAGTATTAGCAGGAAGCCAGAAGGCCAAGCTGGACGAGAAGAAGGCTGAAGTAAAGCAGCAGCTTGATGAGAAGAAGGAAGAGACCAAGAAAAAAGTGGAAGATAAGCTAAAAAGTAAACTAAAAGGCCTCTTCAACTGATATTTGATGCCGGATTGTGACGTTTTCATACTTAATTCATTTGAGTAGCGAGCGTCTATCCCATATCATAATGAAAGGGATACTGCTAGGTCAGCGCCTGGCGGGAACTGCGTGGTAAAAAATAGACAACAATACTAGGAGATGACGATGACCAATAGTACCCTTAAGAAGCTTGCCGCTATGGCGCTTACTCTGGGTTTGGTGACAGGCTGTGCCAGCACCGATCAACTGAAACAGATGCAGGCTGATATTGCTGATCTGAAAGGCAGCACCAGTGCCGCCATGTCTGCAGCCAAAGATGCCAAACTGACTGCTGATACAGCAGACCGCAAGGCCTCTGCTGCTATGAACGCAGCTAATGCGGCTCAATCTGCTGCTGATGAGTGTGCAGAGAAATGTGACCGCATGATGCAGAAATCCATGGCGAAATAATTTAGTCGCTATGGTTAGAAAAAAGGCCCGGTGGTTCATACCATCGGGCCTTTTTTTGTCCGCCAATTGCACGCAAATCATGTTGCGTTTATACGGGCAGGTACTATTCGTTTCGCGCATCCATCTCAACTTTTTCAAGTGAGTTGGAGAGCACCAGGTTTTTTTGTGGAGAAAGTAGTGGCTGTTCCAGAGTGGCCGGCCGATGGGCCGTTACCGCTACCGGGATACCGCGTTGCCCCTTGGTGGCCAGCTTCATGGCCTCCCAGTCTGGTTTCAGATCGCGGTCGCCGATTGCATTCAGAATGGCCCGAACCATAGGGGTAAAGTTAAACCCCTGTTCAGCACGCTGCTCACTCAGTGGCGGGTGTGCTTCCACAAACAGCCGGCCATCTTCCCAGCCCGCTTTATAGGGCCTGTTAATAATACGCACCGGTGTGTTCACGGGTACTTGCTCAAACAGCGAGGCAATATCCTCCGGGTAGAGCCGGATGCAGCCGTGGCTGACACGCATGCCCACGCCATAGGGTTTGTTGGTGCCGTGAATCAGGTAGCCCGCCATACTCAAATAGAGCGCATGCTGCCCCAATGGATTATCCGGGCCGGGCTTGACCACGGCCGGTAACGGGTCGCCCTTCTCTTCATGCTCCTTGCGGATGGATTCGGGGGGACGCCAGGTGGGGTTCTGTTTCTTGCGGGTAATGCGAGCGTTGCCAGTCGGCGTACTCCACCCCTCGCGACCAATACCCAGCGGATGGGTAATGACCCGCTCTTCACCCTTCGGATAATAATAGAGCCGCAATTCCGCCAGATTGATCACAATCCCTTCCCGTGGTCCGGGGGGGAGAATGTAGCGCATGGGGAGAACAATGGTGGTTCCTTCACCCGGCAGCCAGGGGTCAACGCCCGGGTTACTCTCGGCCAGCTCGGCATAGCCCAAGTCATTCAGGCGGGCAATGTCGGAGAAGGTATCTTCATAACGGGTTTGGACCTGCAGAGTCTCACCCACAATATCATTTCCCGCCTTCGGCAGCGGAAAACTCATTGCCACGCTCAGGCTCGGCAGACTGATCAGGAGTGTCGCTAAAGCAAGATAACGTCTATTCACAGATGTAATGTCGGGTTGTTCGTCATACGCCTATTGTGACATAAAGCGTCTGGAGCGTCTGCGAAGCTGTAGACAGGCGGATCCAGGAAAGAGGAAAAGATGCAGACACTTCCGCACACGTTCGCCCAACAGATTATCGCCTGGTACCACCTGCATGGCAGGAAGGATCTGCCGTGGCAGCAGAATCCGACACCCTATCGGGTCTGGGTCTCGGAGATCATGTTGCAACAGACCCAGGTGGCCACCGTTATCCCCTATTTTGAGCGTTTTATGGAGCGCTACCCCGATTTGGATGATCTGGCCCGGGCCGCGCAGGATGAAGTCCTGCACTACTGGTCCGGTCTTGGTTACTATGCTCGTGCGCGCAACCTGCACAAATCCGCGCAACAGATAAAAGCGACCGGTCAGTGCCAGCTTCCAGACACCCTGGAAGAGCTTATGGCCCTGCCGGGTATCGGCCGCTCAACCGCCGGCGCTGTGCTTTCGCTGGCATTGAATCAGCCAGAGCCGATACTGGACGGAAACGTCAAGCGCGTGTTGGCGCGCTGTTACGCCGTGGCGGGCTGGCCGGGAAAAGCCGCTGTGCTGAAGCAGCTCTGGTCATTATCAGAACAACTGACGCCATTAGAAGAGACCAAGGCCTATAACCAGGCCATGATGGATATCGGAGCGACTCTCTGCCTGCGCAGTAAACCGCGCTGCCACGAATGCCCGGTAGCCGATCGCTGTCAGGCCCATCAACAGGGAGAAGCCACCGCTTACCCCCACCCAAAACCGCGTAAACCCCTACCGACCCGCTCCGTGGTCATGCTGGTGGCGTACGATCGACGCGGACAGATCCTGCTGGAATCACGGCCTGATAAAGGGATCTGGGGAGGGCTGTGGGGCTTCCCTGAGTTTGCTGATCGACAGGCCGCTGAAAGGGCGGTAGCCACCTTGCTAGGTGACCCTCAAGGCGTCGTCACTTGGTGGGATGAGCAGCGCCATAGCTTCAGCCATTACCATCTTTTAATCACCCCTATGGTGGTTCAACTCAGCCGATCAGTCACATCAGTCATGGATGGGAACAGTAGAGTTTGGTATAACACTGATAAACCTGATCGACGAGGTTTGGCCGCGCCGGTTTCACGATTGATCGATGCGTTAAAACAGTCACTAAGAGGAGAGGGCAATGACCCGCATGGTGGAGTGCGTAAAACTGAAAAAGATGGCCGAAGGTCTTGAACGTCAGCCTTATCCGGGAGAGTTGGGGCAGCGTGTCTTTGAGACGATTTCCAAAGAGGCCTGGCAGCTATGGATGCAGCAGCAGACCATACTGATCAATGAGAACCGCCTGTCACTGGCCGAGCCCAAGTCACGGGAGTTTCTGGAAGAGCAGATGGTGAAATTCCTGTTCGAAGATGGTGGTACCCAGGTTAATTTCACCCCCTGACGGTACTGAATGGCGGGGCAGGTGCTGATCACTGCCCGCCATTCGACCTGTATAGAGACACGAACGGGCTAAAAATGGCCAGCCAGTCTCAATTCCCACTTGACTAAGGCAGCGTGTATCGGTTTAATACGCCCTCGCCAAGGCTAGGTAGCTCAGTTGGTAGAGCAGCGGATTGAAAATCCGCGTGTCGGCAGTTCGATTCTGTCCCTGGCCACCATACATCAAGCGGCTCGCATTTATGCGGGCCGTTTGCATTTCCAGCCTATCAATCCAGTCTGTCCAGTGGGCTGGTAACCCCGTTTCCACCCTTTCCCAGCACATGGGTATAAATCATCGTTGTTTTTATATCTGAATGACCCAGCAGCTCCTGTACGGTTCGGATATCGGAACCCGACTCCAATAGATGCGTGGCAAAAGAGTGTCGCATGGTGTGGCTGGTAACGCGTTTGGTGATGCCCGATTGAACGGCCGATTTACGCACGGCACGCTGGATAACGGTGGGGTGGATGTGGTGGCGGCGTATGGCCCCGGATCGGGGGTCTTGTGCCATCCGCGTAGCAGGAAACAGATACTGCCAGCGCAACTCTTTCGGGGCATTTGGATATTTTCGCTGCAATGCCTCAGGCATATAAACTGAGCCATACCCGGCGTGAAGATCAACTTTATGTTGGTTAGCTACCCGGTCAAGCTGCTGCCTCAATGTGACAGATAGTGACTTGGGCAGTGGTACGACTCGATCTTTCTTTCCTTTGCCATCGTGAACCGTGATTTGCTGATAATCAAAATCTAAATCCATTATGCGGAGGCGGACACATTCCATAACACGCATCCCTGATCCATACATAAGGCGCACCATAGTGCCTGTTTGACCTGTTATAGCCTTTAATATTAATTCAACCTCACGGCGACTCAGAACAGTAGGAACACGTATATGAGGTTTAGGTCGCTTGAAATGACCAATATCACCAAGTGGCTGCTCAAGCGTGCGGGCATAGAAAAAGACGAGCGCATTAAGGGCTTGTGCCTGTGTAGCGCCGACTACCTTGCGTTTTACCGCTAAATACTCTAAAAAGGAAGCCACTTCACCTTCAGTGCCAGTGTCAGGGAACCTGTTTTTGTGAAATCGAAGGAAGCGATTGATCCAGCTAAGGTAGCTCTGCTCAGTGTTGATGGCGAGGCCGGCCACCCGAATGGCCGCTATATAACGGCCATAAATGTCAGGATACTTCTGACCCAACAGGTTCCCGGCTTTTTCAGCGCCCGCTGTTTTCGATTCATAGCTTCTTGCTACCGTCGGGTGATTATCCCCCAAGGGTTGAGCCGCTTCATGCCAGTGATTCCAGTCGAAAGATTTAGCCCACTCGCATTTCAGCATGTGGGAAAAAAGCAGCCGCAGGGCATCCACTTTTTGCCGGTATTGCCATGGCGTAAGGTTCGGGTTCTGGCCAAGACGAATGAGCCAATGTTCTACACCTTTTGGGGTTTGTTCCTTGAGTTTTATATTAGGGTAAGCGTTGATAAATTCCTGGACATGCTTTCGATACCAAGGGCGGGTATGTTCGGCGATTCGGAAGCATTCAATAACGGAAAGATAGCTTTTCCAAAAATGTTCAACTTTGCTGTCAGAAGAATCTTCCATCGAAAATTTAGACATTGCGACTCCATGCTCTATGTCGACTCAATAGAGAACAAATATAGAACAATCTGTCGGAATCGTCAATATATTCTACAGCCGTATATTGTGACAAACGTGCGGGCTGTATAATCAACT
>ATLU01000069.1_pt1 | contig 41774 bp, 41 predicted proteins | sample 178751 | NCBI WGS metagenome assembly ATLU01 (sample SAMN02211837, study PRJNA209200) | bioreactor metagenome | isolation source: day 23 sample from continuous culture bioreactor inoculated with sediment... | place: Germany: Wadden Sea | collected 2011
CCATAGGTTACATGAGTGCTTCCAGGGTGTCGTGCAGCAGGGCGCACTGAATCGATAAGTTGGGCTTTTCCAGTGTAGGTTGCCGTGCAATGGCACTCATCACCTCCATTGCGACATTGGCAATGTGGTTGATATAGGGTAGGTCTGTGCCAGGTAGCAGCTGGCCGTTATGGGATTCGGTGGAGAAATTCCACGCGGCAATATATTGATCCTGATTCCACATGCAGCCTTGTCCTGTGCCGTTTAGTTGGATTCTCTGGGGGCACCTTCCCGAAACACCACGCGGTAGCCACGTTTTAGTTGCATGTCCCGGCGTTTTATTAGTGTGCGTTCCGCTTCATCGCGCTCTTCAAAGTGTTCCTTGGTGACCTGTCCGCGCGCACCTTGAACACCCGATTCACGTACCAGGTTCCAGCCACTCAGAAGATCAGGCTGGAGGTGGAGATGGTAATAACGAAGTGGCTGTTCAGCGGAGTGCAGTGTCTGCATGTAGATGCGCATGATCTTAAAAGTGCCTGGCTTTCACGTGTTGATATCGTTTAGAGGCCCTTTTGTAGAACATTTAGCGTAAAAATAACAGTTTTTTCCGTGCAAGGGCGCTTTTTCAGCTTGATTTCAGCTGCAATTGATAACCTTTTATCCAAGGAAGGAAGTGAACTAAAGGAGAAAGATCATGAAAACCACTCGACGCAACATGACACTGGTTTTAACAATGACAGCCCTTTTCAGTGCGGGGTATGCCATGGCGCAAATGACGCCAAATAGTCCGGCCCCATTGTCATTTTCCAGCTATGACACCGATGGTGATAACAGGGTCAGTAAAGATGAGTTTTATGCCGCCCGAAATGATCGCATTGCAGATCGGGCGAAACAGGGTCGCATGATGAAAAATCTGGGTAATGCGCCGTCATTCGAACAGTTTGATCGTGATGGTGACGGGTATTTAACAGAGCTGGAGGTGGTGAAAGGACAGCTGACCCATATGCAACAGAGGCCACAGCGGGCCAGGGGCGGAGGCACTGGACGTCAGCCTGCCGGCATGGCCGGCTTTGGTGACTTTGACCTGGATGGTGATGGTGTTGTAAAGCCAGATGAGTTTAATCAGGTCCGTACAGCGCGACAGAGCACAAAAGCAGCCCAGGGCTATCCGATGCGAAATGCGTCCACCTCACCTTCATTTGAATCCTTTGATAAAAACGGTGATGGGCAGTTGACCCCGGATGAGTTTGTACCCGGTAACAGGAAGAGGATGCAGTAAGTATGACTAACGGAGCCAGGCTAATTGCATGGCTCCGTTAACTAGCATGAGACTGGGGTTCAATCATCCACGATCGACATATATGCAAAGATGTCGGTCAGGTCCTTGTCACTAAACTCATTTAATAACTCTTCCGTGGGGGAGTCGCTGTCATGGATGCGTTCCAGTGAGCGAAGTTGCTTGACCTGCTTCCAGAGATAATTAGTGTACTGACCGGACAGCATGGGCACCGCTTTTTTATGATTGCCCATGCCCTCTTTTCCATGGCAAGAGTCACACTCTTTGTTGTAGAGCTTTTTTCCACGCTCGATGTCACCTGGAGCCTTGGGAATCTGCATGGTCATCTTGGTTTCCAGCAGTCGCGCATAGGCATCAAAGTCGGGGGCGTTTTCATCAACTTCTGACATCTGGGTCTTTAGCTTAATCTCTGCCAGATAGCGTGCGATATCATACATATCGTTTTCCGGCATCTGGCGCTCGTCAATGTACTCCACCATGGCGAAATTTTTCCGGTGCCGGTCACGAAACAGACGTAGCTGGTTTATGGTGAATTCGATAGGCTGAGCTGCTATCCGTGGGTATTCTCCTTCTTTACCTCCCTGGCCGAACTCACCGTGACAGCCAGAGCAGAGTTCATTGATCTCCTCTCCATTGTCGGGGTCGTAGTCATACTCCTTTGCCTGTAATGAGTTGGTCAGGCACAGGGTAAACAGTAGTATGGGAAGGAACAGGTTTTTGGGATATGACATGGGTTTTAAAATCTCAGAACAGATACATTCAGGGCAAGGCTGTGCAATTTTTCCGTATTGGAACAGAAAACTCGACCCTGTTACTTTACCTTGATCAATATAGCGCATTTTTTTTCACCTATAACCCGGCTTATAACAGGTAAAAACCACTTGAATGCAACCACACTGCCTGGTGAATGGCTTTTACTCAGAAAACAGCAGATGCCAAATGCCGTGGCATTACAGCGCCAACATGGTTTGAGTTTTGTACAACTCTGGAGTGAGAGTAACCGTTTGGCCTGGCTGCTCTCTGACAACGGAGTCAGACCGCAAGATCGATGTGCTGTTCAGACTGAAGACTCTTGGGCGTTGGCGCGTCTTGTATATGCTTCGCTTCTGCTGGGTATAACTTTGATTCCGCTTGATCCGGGTATGGACAGGCCGCGAAGGAATAAGCTTTTGACCCAGACGGGTTGCCGGACTCTTATTACGGATGATTTTTTTACCGAAACGGGCTACCACACGCTTTCATTGTGTGGGCTCTTCGCGGCATTACCTGGGGTGAAGGACCGGGTTCAGCACAAGCCACTGCAGGCGGATGGGCTGCAACTAATAATGGCCACTAGCGGAACGACGGGCGACCCCAAAGGGGTAATGCTGAGCGCGGCCAACCTGGCAGCCAGTGTGCGCGCTTCTGAACAACGGTTGGGGCTTACTGCGGCTGATTGCTGGTTGGCGTGTCTGCCCCTGTTTCATATTGGTGGATTGTCCATTCTACTGCGCTGTCTGGCTGTGGGTGCGCGGGTTCTGTTGCAACAGAACTTCGATGCCAAAGCTGTTTGGGGAGCGATTACAACAGGCGCTGTGACTCATATTTCTCTGGTGCCAGCGATGCTGGACAGGTTGATACAGCAGGCAGATGATCAACCTCCCCATGCGGCGCTACGGATTGTGCTGATTGGAGGAGGGCCTTTGTCCGGTTCACTGGCTGAGCGGGCTCATGCGGCGGGCTGGCCGCTCTGTGTCAGTTATGGCATGAGCGAGACTGCTTCCCAGTTTGCCACCGATGCCAGCCCCGATGCAGGCCTTCTGCCCGGCCTGGTGGGACTTCCGCTGCAAGGCTTTGAGGTAGCGATTGCAACAGATGGCCGAATCCGGGTGCGGGGTGAGGCGGTGATGGCCGGTTATGCCAATCCCGAGGGTGAGTCAGGCGAAGGGTTGGAGCAGGGGTGGTTTGAGACGGGGGACCTGGGGGATCTGGATGAGCAGGGGCGACTCACTGTCACTGGTCGGGCAGATGACTTGTTGATCAGTGGGGGCAAGAATATCCATCCGGTCGAGGTGGAGGAGCGGCTCATGCGTTGTCCCGGGATCTCATCTGTTGGTGTTGCTGGTCGGGAAGACCCCGTCTGGGGCATGGTTTTGGTTGCACTCTATACAGGGGCGCTCACCCCGGAAGCGTTCAAAGGTTGGGCGACGGAAAGTCTGCCGACTCACCTGCGCCCCCGGGAGTATATTCAGATAGAACGGCTGCCGTTGAATCAGATGGGAAAACTCTCCCGTGTGGCATTAAAAAACCGGTTGCTGCAGGCTGACAAGGGCGATGGCTGATTAGCTGCGTCGCAGTGTGAGGATCAACTGACCCACTTCAATGGCATCTCCCAGAGCGATATGCAAAGCCACTACTTCGCCGGAGTAGGGCGTCGGGATGTCGAGCGTGGTTTTGTCTGTCTCCAGGGCAATTATGGGGTCGTCAAAGTGCACCTTGTCTCCTGCTGCAACGAGAATGTCTGCTATCAGCACCTCCTCATTCCCGCAGGCACCACAGGTCTCCCAGCACTCGGGCATGGCGGGCAGACGTATCTCTAACTGATCCCCCATGTGACTCAGTTCGGTTTGAAGCGGGTGGCGGGCTGGCCGTTGATGCCCCAGTTCTCGTAGGCCGGTTCATGCAACAGGATCATCACATTCTTTGGGTCAATGGCATTGGCGCGTTGCAAGTTTTCAGTAATCTGCTGATAGAGGGCGACCTTGGCTTCATCTGATCGACCTGGGAAGGAGGCGATTTCGATGGTCATAAAGGCATCAGATCGCCCATCAGGATAGAAATAAAATTCAGGCCTGATCTCAATCAGTCGTTGATTGCGACTGCTATCCGGTACCTTAAATGCATTGACCGTGGCGTTGTGGACAGCATCCATAATGGATCTGAGTTCGGACGCTGGGCGCCCTGCTTGAAGGGTGATAGTGACGATAGGCATGTTGTTTTAGCGACCTGGATTGATGAGTGAAGAGGCATAGGGAAACAGTGCGGGGGCACCGCCGGTGTGCCAGAACAGCAGGGTTTCATCTTTTGTATAGACACCCTGTTCTATCAGCTGCAGCAGGGCGCCCATGGCCCGGCCGGTATAGACGGGGTCAACCAGTATGCCCTCATGGGTGGCCAGCAGTTTTATGGCCTCGCGTTCCAGTTCTCCCACCACACCATAGCCCGCGCCGGTAAATTGATCCTGAAGGGTGATAGCGGATGAATCAAAGCGCTGCCCAATGCCAAGCAGATCGGCCGTCTCATTAGCGAGCTGGCTGAGGTACTCCGGGTAAGGACCGTCACCAGCCTCATCTTTGTCAATTGAAATGCCGGCAACCTCACAACGCAGTTCATATTGGTAAGTACCTACTATCAGCCCGGCATGGGTGCCGCCGGAACTGGAAGCAAACAGCATTCGGTTGATCTGTAAACTTTGCTCATCCAGCTGTTGCTTTAACTCGGCTGCTGCATTGACATAACCCAGTGCGCCAATAGCATTGGAACCGCCATAGGGGACGATGTAGGGTTGATCTCCCGCCGCTCGAAGCTGTTCTGCAATCTCCGGTATGCGTTCACCTTTTCGCAGCTCGCCGCTCCAGTGGATCTGTGCACCCAGCAGTTGGTCAAGGAGCAGATTGCCATCGGGCATTTCAGGGGCTTCACCCCCCAGCACCAGATGACAGGCCAGGCCAGAGGCGGCCGCCGCTGCGGCGGTCTGGCGGCAGTGATTGGATTGGGCAGCACCTCCGGTGATCAGGGTGTCACACCCCGCTGCCAAGGCGGCGCCGACCAGGTATTCCAGCTTGCGCGTCTTGTTACCACCCAGGGCCAGGCCGGTTTGATCGTCCCGTTTCATCAGGATACGTGGTCCACCCAGAAAGCGGGAGAGACGGCTCAGTTCAATCAGGGGAGTGGGGAAGAACCCCAGCGATGCCCTGGGTTGTTGGTCGAGTGGTGTCTGCATAGAGTGAGCTCTTTATTGGCGACTAGCGACTCAGTATAAACCCGCTGCCAGGTAGATCTCCAAGCTGGATCTGGCCATTAGTAATAATGGGTGCAGACCCGAGATCTGTTGAGAACAGACTGGCGGTAGCGAGTCCGTGTATGGCCGCCATTGTCAGCTGGTCTGCCGTAGCCGCCAGATGCAACAGTGGCCAGATGCCGGCACTGCTCTCCAGGCTGCTGGTAATCACACTGCGTATATCAAGCTGATGGGCCTGCTGGATCAGCTCAAGGCTCGGAATGAGTCCGCCCAGAAGGGTGGGTTTGATGATGATGCGTCTCACCGGGAGTTGCTCCAGCGAATGATCCAGCAAGAACGAACCCAGCGATTCATCCAGCGCCAGATCGAAACAGGCTGCTGCCTGTAGCTGTTTGATTATTTCCGGGTCAGTGTTTTGCAGGGGCTCCTCGAACGATTCGATGGGGAGTCCTTTAAGTTCATTGATCAAGCGGGTCGCTTCATCGGCTTTCCAGGCACGATTGGCATCTAGTCGTAATCGACAGTTTGCCGGTAACTGATCGCTCAGCCGATAAAGCTGTGTCAGCTCTTCACTCATCGGATAGAGGCCCAGTTTAACTTTTAACGTAGTGTGTCCAGCTGTTACTGCGGAGCTCGCGCGCTCTAGAACCTGGTTGTCCAGACTGCCGATCGAGGCGTTGATTTGAACCGCCTTGATAGCCTGGTCGGCCAATAACCGGTAGAGCGGAATAGCTCGCTGTTTTGACTGCAAATCGAGCAGGGCCGTCTCCAGGCCAAAGCGGGTAGCTGGTGTCGCCGCCGCATTGGGGAGCAGGCAGAACACCTGCTCAGATTTCCTGTTGATCAGGGTTGGCAGGAGTGCATGGAGTCGTTCTTCGGACTGCTGTAGCGTTTCCGTGCCAATTTCCGGCAGGGGGGCGACGTCTCCATACCCGGTGTTTCCGTGGTCATCTGTAATTTGAATTAACCAGCCTTCCCGTGCCCGCCAGCTGCCAGCGTTACTTTGCCAGGGTGTTACAAGGGGAAGTCGATAGGCGCCGAATCGCGCCGCTGAAATAAGCATCAGAGGATCAGACCGAGGCTCAGCAGTGTCCCGTAAGCCAGTTGCAGTTTAGCGGTGTTGGCCAAAATGTCATTGAATCCCCGACCAAGAGGCTCTGTAGAGAAGCGATGCAGTAACCAGAGCGCAAAGGGCAGGCAGAGGACCACCAGCCAGCTGCCGTCATAACGATGATTGAACGCGACCGGCAGGGCGAACGGCAGTAGTATCAGCAGGATATAGAGTTGTCTTGCACGTTCCCTGCCGAGATAGTGGGTCAAGGTGAGCTTTGCGGCCTGCTCATCGGTCTCCAGATCCCGGTAGTTGTTCACCAGCAGCACGGCTGCCGCCAACAGGCCGATGGCGCCGGCACAGATAAGGGCTTCGGCCGTCAGGCTGTTGGTTTGCAGATAGAAGCTGCCACAGACGGCCAGCAGACCAAAAAAGACAAAGACAAAGATCTCCCCGCTGGCACTGTAGGCGATCGGCTTGGGGCCGCCGGTATAGGCGTAGCCTGCCAGTAGTGAGAGCAGGCCAATAAGAATGATCGGCCAGCCGCCAACCCAGGCGAGATAGATGCCGATCAGAAAGGCACCAGAGAAGCTGATCAGGGCGGCTCGTTTTATCTGGGCCGCACTGAACCACCCCTGGGCTGTGGCGCGCTCGGGACCCAGTCTGTCGGGTGTGTCGGCACCTCGCTCGAAATCGGCCGCATCGTTATACAGGTTGGTGCCGATCTGAATCAGCATGGCTGCGATCAAAGCGGCCAGCGCGGGTAACCAGAGGACATGGTTGAGTTCAGCCCAGGCAAGGGCTGTCCCAACCTGTACCGGCACCACGGAGATACCCAATGTCTTGGGCCTGATTGCTAATAGCCAGGGTTTGAGTTGCATGGAGTGTGGCTTATTGGTCAGGGGCGGCGTGGAAATTTGTGGAAATCAGCAGGCCGTTTCTCAACGAAGGCATCGCGGCCCTCCTGTGCCTCGGCGGTCAGGTAGAACAGCCCGGTGGCGTTGCCCGCCAGCTCCTGAATGCCGGCGAGCCCATCGGTCTCAGCATTGAAAGAAGCCTTCAGCATACGCAGTGCGGTGGGGGAGAGTTGCAGCATCTCACGGCACCACTGAACAGTTTCTGCTTCCAGCTCGGCGAGTGGCACCACGGTGTTGATCAGGCCCATATCGAGAGCCTGCTGTGCATCGTATTGGCGACAGAGGAACCAGATCTCCTTGGCCTTTTTCATGCCAACGGTGCGGGCCAGAAGTCCGGCACCCAGACCACCGTCAAAGCTGCCGACTCTGGGGCCGGTCTGGCCAAACCGGGCATTGTCTGCAGCGATAGAGAGATCACAGATCAGATGCAGTACGTGGCCACCACCGATCGCATACCCGGCTACCATTGCCACCACGGGTTTGGGCAAGGTGCGGATCTGTCGTTGCAGTTCCAATACATTCAGGTGTTCAACGCCGCTGCTGTCCTTATAGCCACCCTCACCGCGGATGGTCTGATCGCCGCCGGAACAGAAGGCCTTGTCACCGGCGCCGGTGAGAATAATAACGCCGATATCCGGATCAAGATGGGCTCTTCGAAATGCCTGGATCATCTCCATGACGGTCTCGGGTCGGAAGGCATTGCGTACCTGGGGTCGGTTGATGGTGATCTTGGCGATCCCCTCGGCTTGGTGATAGAGAATGTCGCTGTAGTCACTCTCTTCAGGTACTTGCCAATCGATACTGCTGCCCATATCCACCTCAATGGTCTTCTGCTGGAAAGTTGCATTTTAAACAATTAAGTCGGACCTGTTACAAATAAAGTGCTCGGGCGGCACAGAATGGCTGGGTTTCAGGCCATGGAAGCGGGTTAGCCGCTGATCTGGCGAGTCGCCAGGACCCTGTAGTGGCGGTGTTTCGCTATGCTCTGGTCACGGTCAATCAGCACTTCAATCAGCTGAGGGCCGCTGGTGTTCAGGGCCAGTTCGAGGGCAGGTCTAAAATCGGACTGTAGGGTAATGCGTTGATAGTTGAGTTCATAGAGCATTGCCGCGTGTTCAAAATCAAGATGTGTCGCGGTATTCCAGTATTTTTCGTAGCTGTCGAGTGCTGATTGTGGCAGGTAACCGAAGATACCTCCGCCGTTGTTGTTAATCATCACAATCACCAGCTCTTTGTCACGGGCAGCAAGCAGACCGTTCATATCGTGATAGAAGGCCAGGTCACCCAGCAGCGCAACGGCGGCTTTGTAACCACCGCTTGCCATGCCTATGAAGGTGGAGAGGTTGCCATCAATACCGCTTACGCCCCGGTTGGCCGCGATATGGATCTCTTTGTCACTGTTTCCGCTCCAGCTATCCAGTTGGCGGATGGGCATGGAGTTACCACTGAACAGCAGGCTCTTGTTTGGCAGGCAATCCAGCAGCGTGCATATGAGGTTCCCTTCGAAGGGTTGGTCATTTTCGCAGGTTGGGATCATCTGGTTTGCGACGGTGCGATTGATCCGCGTGAATGTGGCTAGCCAGTCAGCGGGTGCAGGCTCCGGATCGAGTGCCGATATAGCCGCACATAGCTGGGTGGGATCGGCTGCTATGGATAGTCGGGCGTGTGGTGGTAGCTTTGGCCACTGCTGATAAGGGTCACAGATCAGTTGCTGGGCGGCGCACTTATCCAGGTATTGAAGCAGGTCCTTGGAAACAGGTAGTGCACCAAAGCGCAGTACCCAGTTTGGCTTCAAATATTCGGCCTGGGATTCAATGAAGGCATCGTAGTAGTCGATGAGACATGTTTTGTCATGGCTACCATGGCGCAGGTTACTCAAGGGATCGGCCAGAATGGGGCAGTTGAGCCGTTTTGCCAGCCCGGTTACGGCTTGGGCAAAGTCATAGCCGAGATCGGTGGCGCCACAGAGAATGAGTCCGGACTTGCCTGATAGCGCTCTGGATAGTTGTGTTACTGCGTCTCTATCAGGTGTTTTTGGGGGGGGGATGGAAACGGTTTCACCAGATAGTGCTGGCCACTGGATGGACGCATTGGGCAACAGCGGTTCTCTGAATGGCATGTTGATCTGAACCGGGCCTGGATGAGGCCGTTGTGATGCCATGGCGGCCTCTCGAGCCAGGTTGTGTAGCTGGATTATGCGCTTGTCATCGGCCTGTGCTGGGCCGGGATCGTGGAAGGCCCTCAAATGGCTGCCAAATAGTCGTTGTTGATCCGTGGTCTGGTTGGCCCCCCAGCCATGTAGCTCTGGCGGGCGGTCGGCTGTCACTAAGATCAGGGGGATGTTGCTGTGGCTGGCCTCGATGACGGCGGGGTACCAATGCGCCGGTGCGCTACCGGAGGTGGCGATAAGGATGACCGGTTTGTGGCTCTGTTTTGCCAGTCCAAGGGCAAAGAATGCGGCGCAGCGTTCATCCACCTGTACCGTGAGTTCTATGGCGGAATGCCCGTCGCAGGCAAGTACCAGAGGTGTGGAGCGGGAGCCGGGTGAGATCACGGCCTGTGTGGCGCCGAAAGTAACGAGTCCGTCAACCAGCGCATAAGCCCAGAGGAGGTTCTCCTCCCCCGGCAACAAATCAGGCATGCTCCAGTGCCTCAAGCATGGTGCCAAATTTCAGCTCGGTCTCCTGAAGTTCCGCGATGGGGCAGGACTCGCGGGTAACGCCAGCCCCGGCAAACAGCTCGGCCTGTTCACCGTTCAACAGGGCACAGCGCAGCAGTACGGCGAGTTCACCGTCTCCCCGATTGTCCAACCAGCCGGCCGCCCCGGTGTACCAGCCGCGGGTGTTGTTTTTGTGATCATGCAGCCAGCGCTCGGCACTGGCACTGGGGAAGCCGCTCACCGCCGCAGTTGGATGCAGGTCATTGGCCACTCTGAGTAGCGTGGTGTCACTGTCCAGTTCACCGCTGATTCCAGTCCATAGATGCTGAAGATTACGTAGCCGCTTGAGTGAAGGGTCACGGGCGGCAGAGAGGTCCTTGCAGTGCACCTTAAGGCTGTCAAGGATACCCTTCACCACCAGTGCGTGCTCGTGACGTGATTTTGGATCACTCAGGAGGGCCTTGCCCAGATTCATATCGTCAACCGGGTTTGGAGCGCGCTTGATGGTGCCTCCGATGGCGTCACAGCTGATTTTGTTACCCTGTCGGGTTATCAGATGTTCAGGGGTTGCGGCAGCAAATGTACTGCCCTCCAGTCGAACAGAAAACAGGATGCTGCTGGGGTGCAGGTCATCCAGTGAGGCCATGAGACGGGCCGGGTCAAATGGATGGGTTGATTGAACGCTGATGCGCCTGAAAGGTACGACCTTATCCAGAGTGCCCTGGCGAATAGAGCTGGTGGCGTGGCTGACCTGGCTTATCCACTCGTCATCCGATGGGGTTGCTCCGGTTCTTGAGAGTATGGCCTTAACCGGATTGGGGTCAGAATCGAGGGTTAATGAGTCGATCAACTCCTGCAGCAGATGCTGGCTGCGCAGTAAAGCACGCAAGGGGTCTTTGTGGGTGAAACTGAAAGTTATTGCGCAGGTGTCTGCGGTCTGCTGCAGGAGTAATTCTGGATAAAAGATCGCTGCATTTGGCAAGCCTTCCCAGGCCTGAACCATGGAGTCATCTGGATTAAAGGCAAAGCCAGTGAAGGCAGTGGCATGCAGGCCGGTCTGGTCAGGATCGAGCTGAATCCAGCTCTCACGCAGGCGCTCAAACTGATCAGACAGTTGTTGCAGTCGTCTGGTACCCATGGCGCTTAGTCGCAATGCTTCCCCCATCCCCAGCAGATAATGCCGCTGATTGGGTTCACCCCAGTAAAACCAGTTGCTTTTCAATGGAGGGAGGTGGTGCAGCTGCAGCTCCGGCACGGCCAGTGTCACACTAAACAACCCACCCTGCTGTTTTACCAGATCGGGTAGTGCATGATTCAGTCTGGTGATGATTGCTTTTGTTACGGATTGCCGGTGAGCCATTTGGCTTTGCCTGTTCCCTTGTTGAATTACTCTGCCGATGATACTGCATTCCAGAGAGGTGTCGCATTTCATCAGGAGATATTTTATCTGAACATGATAAATCGCAACCATTCAGTTTGTCGCCTTCTCTCGTGGTTGATTGGGGCAAAATCAGGGCTGATATAAAGGCAGTGAATTTGACCAGTAGAGCTGCGATCTGGTATACATGCACGGCTTTTTTCGGTCCCTGGGCGATTTAGAATCGTTTTCAGGATGTTTGATTTCCGGGGGGTAATCGACGTTGCCGACCTGGGGGATTTATTTAACGACTGAAGTAACTCGGTCGACACAGCAGGTTTTACCATGAATAAATGGCTTGTTTCAGTTTCTATCGTTTTGGCAATGGTTGTCAGTAATGCCCAGGCAGCAGGTGATGCGGCGGCCGGCAAGACCAAATCCGCTACCTGTCTTGCCTGCCACGGGGCCGATGGTAATAGTGCCAATGCGCTCTGGCCGAAACTAGCAGGCCAGCATCCCAGTTATATCAAAAAACAGCTGCAGGAATTCAAGGGTGGTGCGCGCAAAAATGATCTGATGTCACCCATGGCCATGCCTCTGAGTGACCAGGATATGGATGATTTGGCCGCCTATTTCAGCAGCCAGAACCAGTCCACCGGCACAGCGGCTGCTGATCAGGTTGAGCTGGGTACGACAATCTACCGTGCTGGTAATGCCGCAACCGATGTGGCGGCCTGTATGGCATGCCATGGCCCTAGCGGAAAGGGTAATCCTGGTGCCAATTTCCCACGTATCTCCGGTCAGCATGCAGCCTATCTTGAAAAGACCATGAAGGACTTCCGTTCGGGTTCACGGACTAATGATAATGCCAAGATGATGCAGAATGTGGTTTTTCGCATGACTGATAAAGAGATTGCAGCCGTTGCCCAGTATCTACAGGGACTGCGCTAATTATTGATTAATTTCTGCTTTGTCAGAAAAGGGAGTACTGCCGACTAGCCCGCGCTCCCGAACCAAAGAAAACTACCCCTCAGTCAGTTTGTGGCTGCGGGGTTTTTTCGTTGATATATCGGTCATTTTTTAAAAAACACACTGTTTAGGCCCTGAAGAAATTGACAGGTCGTCAGGTCAATTTTAGCCCGGTGTTGGATGTGGAAAACAATTATTGTTCCTATTACTGTTAAAGCAGATCGGTAGTTAGTTGAACCCAATGACCGCTCATAGGTCGGAAAGAGTCATGAGTCTGTGTGATTGCGCGGATTCGGGACTTAATTTTTCGGCCAAATGGCCGCTTAATCCCTAATTGAGGAGATAAAATGAAGAAACAACCTTTTTCACGGGTATTGCCACTACTGCTGATTTGCCTGTTTATCGGCAGTGTCCATGCTCAAACCGCTTTTGAAGAGGACGTACACTATTTTTCTATTCTTCCTGAGCAGCCAGGTGCTGAGGGTGAGCGGGCGCAGGTGATCGAATTTTTCTGGTATGCCTGCCCTCACTGTTACAGGTTGGAGCCCAACTTGAATGCCTGGTTGGAAAAAAAGCCGGAAAATGTTGAGTTTGTCAGAATCCCCGCGATGTTTAAACGCGCCGATGTGGTGCTGCATGCTAAAACTTACTACGCTCTGACTCTGATGGGTGTGGAAGAGGAGCTTAATGTAAGCATCTTTGATGCAATCCATGAGCAGGATAATAAATTGGCCACACCAGAGGCGATGGAGTCATTCCTGGCCGAAAAGGGTGTGGATCTGGATGCTTACCGTAAAGCGATGAAATCATTTGCAGTCCAGACACAGGCACGGCGTGCTGAGGTGCTGGCTAATCGTTTCGATATCAGAGGTGTTCCGGCCTTCGTTGTCGACGGTAAATTCCGTACTAGCGGACTGGAAGGTGATACTCAAATGCAGGTTATTGATTACCTGATTGATAAGGTTGTCACTGAAAAACGGGCTGCAAAGCAGTAGACTATAGTTACTATCAGGGGAGTCCCAATGGATAGCCATACTACGCCGCGGCGTTTGAAGTTACTGAGTTATAACATTCAGACCGGTATTGATACCAAACGATACCGTCAGTATGTTACCCAGAGTTGGAAGCAGGTGCTTCCTCATCGGGATCGCCTCAGTAATCTTGATCGTATTGCCTCGGTTGTTCATGGCTACGATGTGGTAGGGCTGCAGGAGGTTGATTCTGGCAGTCTTCGTAGTGGCTTTGTTGATCAGACTGAATATCTGGCGCATCAGGCGGCTTTCCCGTTCTGGTATAAGCAGGTTAATCGCAGTCTTGGTAAAATAGCCCAGAACAGCAATGGACTGTTGAGTCGTCTTCGGCCCTCCCGTGTTGCTGAGCACAAGCTTCCCGGTTTGCCTGGGCGTGGTGTCATTGTCAGTAGCTTTGGTGGAGACGACGGCATTACCGTGTGCATTATGCATTTGGCACTCGGGCGGCGCGCAAGGTTGCGGCAGGTGGCTTTTATTCGTGAGCTGGTTACCGATATACCCCACGTGGTCGTCATGGGTGACCTGAACTTTGGCTGTGATTCCGAAGAGATGCGGTTGCTGACCAGCGGCGGTGTGTTGTGGCAGCCGACCTGCCAGATGAATACCTTCCCCAGTTGGCGGCCTATTCGCAAGCTTGATCATATTTTGGTGTCGGGCTCGCTAGAAGTGGAAAATGCCAAGGTTGTCGAGTATCCCCTCTCTGATCATCTGCCGATTGGTATCGATGTGCTTCTCCCATCAGGAATGCGATTGGCTGCCTAACAACAATGAGTGATATCGATACCTCTATTGCCCCGGACTGGAAGGCACGCTATCTCGATTTAGTCCGCCAGCAATCCATTGAGTCTGAATCAGCCTTTGATACTGAAAAGTTGCTATGTCGGATCATTATCCGACTTACACTCGCCACGGCAGGATTGGATTCGGCGCTGGATCCACACCTTATTTCGCTTCGTAATGCGGTTAGAAAAGGTGTTCAGTCTGAGATGAAAGAGCGCCTTTCTGCAATTTCAGAGGCGCTGATACGTGCGCAGGATGAGCCGCAAGCTGATGAGCTGGTGGAGAGTGGTTTATTGTCGCGTCTCATCGCGCGTTCTGGAATGATCGGGCGTAATGCCAGCAAGCTGCGCAAGCTTGGGGACGTGCTGATTGCCGAGGGTGACCGAGCCACCGACGATCAGATTGATAGCTTTTTAAATATATTGGTGCATGCGGACTCAGGCTCCACTTCCGGTGGCTTGCTGAGTCGACTCTTCGCAAATCATGCTAAAGACGAGGGTGATGAGCAGGTAGGCACGCCGAATCAGCGGCTGTTGGCGCTGTTAAATCATCTCGACTGGCCCAGTCAACTCGCCCAGGATATCAAGCGTCTGGAGCTGGAGCTTTCCGTCCGCAAGGATGCTGATGTATGGGCTGATGTACTGACATCCCTCGTTTCACTGCTTTCTACCTCTCTTGGGGATGTCCAGTCTGAGATCCACGATACCCGTGGTTTCCTTGAGGAGCTGACCCACAGACTGGTAGAAATTGACAAGCATGTCAGCAGTGGCAAAACGTTGCGTGAACAATCCCGGGTTGATGGGAAGGTGCTTGATCAGGTGATGAAGCATCAGGTTGATGGTATGCGAAACAACATGGATGGTGCTGATTCCCTGAGCCAGTTGCGCCAGGAGATTGGTAAGCGACTGGATGCGATTGAGTCCCACGTCGGCACCTTCATGGAGAATGAGGATAGGCGCCATCAGGAAGCGGTCAGTCTTGAAGAGCATCTGCGACAACGACTGAACGAGGTGCAAAGCGAGAGCCGTGAACTACGTAGTAAAATGATTGAGGCTCATCGGCAGGCGGCCACTGACACGGTCACCGGTTTGCCGAACCGGTTAGCCTATGAGGAACGGCTGGAACAAGAGTTTGCCCGCTGGAAACGGTTTGGTGAGCCGCTTACCCTTCTGGTCTGGGATATTGATGATTTCAAGTTTATCAATGATCGCTTCGGCCACAACGCCGGGGACAAAGCGTTGCGAATTATTGGTCAAAATCTGACTCTGGGACTGCGCGAGACGGATTTTGTTGGCCGTTTCGGTGGTGAAGAGTTTGTTATGTTGTTGGTGGGCTCATCCTCTGAGGATTCGATCGAGCTGGCGGAGAGTATCCGCAAAGAGGTCAAGGAGAGTGGCATTCATTCCCTGGGCAACCGGGTTGAGGTGACAATCTCCTGTGGGCTCAGCTGCTTCAAAGCGGGTGATACGACTGCCGATGTTTTTGCTCGAGCTGATCAGGCCCTCTATGAGGCGAAGAAAGCTGGAAAGAACCGCGTAGTTGTCAAGTAGAATTCTACATTCTGCGTGTCAGGGTACGCTATCCCCGGTTATCGGTTTCAACAGAATCGGGTCCTGTATATAACAGTACTCCCATTTTTCCCCATTCACCTCAAGACATCGCATCAGGCTATCTACCGGTACCGCTTCACCCGGATAGACCTGAGAAATAGTCATAAATAGCTGACTGATTCCCGCCAATTGCCTCCAGTTTAACGTCCTTGTTTCAATTGGTTGCCTGCATCCAGGGCAATCAATCTGACTATTTATTGGCTTCCCGGTCTCTACTTTCCAGGTCAGCAGGGTATGGCGGCAGAGGGGGCAGCGAGGTGGGCGGGTGTTACTCCCACAGAGTAATCGTGGAGAGCCATATGGCCCCCAGAATTTTATTGTGCAGTGATCATTTTCAGGGTCGCTTTTCTCTAGTGGAATGGTGGGTGAGCAGCCCATAAAGGTGATCAGCTGAAGAAAGTCGGAACCGGTGTGAAATTGCTGTTGATTGTCGTTGATGGTGCTCCCAAGCAGCCGCAGCTCAGTCAGCCGGAGAATAACATCGGGTATGTGTAAGGGTGCCTCATTTGACACGGGATAGAAGGCCAGGTATCCGGGATTCATGTTAGCTGTGACGTAAAGTGAAATAAGATGACGCGTTATATGATAACTGATTGATCGCATTCTATTCGGTGCTTTTTTTGTTATGTGATAACATAACATTTTTAATCAGGTCGATACTTCTTTGTCACTCATGAAAAACGGTTTCCACATCCTCTGTTTGGTTTGTTGTGCGTTAGGTTTCAATCTATCTGCAGTTGCCGACCCGCTTGCCGTTACGGTAACAATCCTGCCGCAAAAATATTTTGTTGAACAGATCGGTGGTGAACATGTGCAGGTGTCTGTGCTGGTGGGTCCGGGGCAAAGTCCGGAGACATTCGAGCCACTACCGAGACAGATGGCGGCTCTCGCAGGCGCAGCGCTGTTTTATCGTATTGGCGTACCCTTTGAAGAGGTCTGGATAGATAGTCTCAAAAAGGCGCATCCGAGGCTGGTTTTTTTGGATGCGCGCGATGGGGTGACAATGCGCGCAATGGAGCCGGCTGGAGGGCATCATCACGATGATGATCATCAGCATGCCCATGGGGCAGCTGATCCACATATTTGGATGAATCCGGCCAATGTAAGGATCATGGTTGATCGATTGCGGGACCAACTGGTTTTACTGGATCCGTTACATGCGGCTGATTATCGTGAAAACCATGCCCGCTTTAGCGATGCGCTGTTACAGCTGGAGCAGGCGTTACAGAGACAACTTGCTCCCTTCAAAGGGAACCAATTCATGGTCTTTCACCCCTCCTGGGGTTATTTTGCGGATGCCTTTAATCTGCGCCAGTTGCCGATAGAGAGCGAGGGAAAAGAACCTGGCGCTAAAACTTTAAAGCGCTTGATTGAGCAGGCCAGACAAGAAGGTATCAAGGTGATTTTCGTTCAAAAGCAGTTTTCAACTGACCAGGCCAAGTCATTAGCGCGGGCGATAGGGGGACTTTTGGTGGTACTTGACCCACTGGCGGAATCCTATCTGAATAATCTGCAAAAGATTGCAGATGCTATTCAGGGTGCCTATCAATGAGCGCCGTCGTTTCGCTGAAAAATGTTACTTTCTCCTATAGCGGCCCCAAGGTATTGGATAGGGTGAGTCTGGAGGTGCAGGAGCACGAGTTTCTTGGTCTGGTCGGTCCAAACGCCGGTGGCAAGAGTACCTTGCTGAAGATTTTATTGGGTCTGCTCAAGCCGTTGGCTGGTGAGGTTCGCGTTCTGGGTAAACGACCTGAGCAGAGCTGTACCCAAGTGGGGTATGTGCCGCAATACCCCCTGTTCAGCCGTGAGTTCCCTATCTCGGTGGAGCAGACTGTTTTAATGGGACGATTGGGTGCGTCAGGCCTTTTTGGTGGTTATGGGAAGCGGGATCGGGATGTCGCTCGACAGGCAATGGTTGAGACAGAGACCATCGACTTGGCAACACGCCAACTCTGTACCCTGTCTGGAGGGCAGTTGCAGCGGGTCCTGATGGCGAGGGCGCTGGCTTGTGAACCCCAAATCCTGATGCTGGATGAGCCTACAGCGAATATTGATATGCGGGTTGAAACAGAAATTTTTGATCTGCTGAAAAAACTCAACAGCCGTATGACCATTATTGTTGTTTCCCATGATGTGGGCTTTATCTCGGGTTATGTTGGACGGGTTGCCTGTCTCAATCAGACCCTGGTCTGTCATCCCACTGCCGCGATCGATGGTGAGGCGATCCGTAGTCTCTATGAAGCAGACGTGAAAATGGTGGAGCATCATCACCATTGAGTGGTGAGGGAGAGGCTAATGGAATTTTTTAGTGCGCTGATGAATCATGCTTTTCTTCAATATGCCTTGGCAGGTGGATTGTTGGCGAGCATCGGCTGCGGTGTTATCGGTAGTTATGTGGTGGTCAAACGCATTGGCTTTCTGGCGGGTGGTATTTCCCATAGCGTACTTGGTGGTATGGGGATCGCCTTTTTCTTTGGATTCAGTCCGTTGGGGGGCGCTTTGGTGGCGGCGATCGTGTCGGCGCTGTTGATTGGCTGGGTTCGTCTGACCTGGCGTGAACAGGAAGATACTCTGATAGGGACCCTCTGGGCGGTGGGTATGGCTATCGGTATTCTGTTTATCTCAAAGACACCGGGCTACAGTGTTAATTTAATGAGTTATCTGTTCGGCAATATTCTGATGGTTAATCCAGAAGATATCTGGATGATGGCCGGGATTGATCTGGTTATTCTGGTGACGGTGTTTTTCTGTTATCAGCAGTTTCTGGCGGTCTCTTTTGATGAGGAGTTTGCTCGCCTGCGCGGGGTGCCAGTCACCTTCTTCTACCTGTTGCTGCTCTGCATGGTGGCGGTTACCGTGGTATTACTGATTCAGGTGGTTGGCTTGATACTGGTTATTGCGCTGTTGACCCTGCCTGCGGCCATTGCAGCTCATTATGTGCACAGTCTGGGAAAAATGATGGTGTTGGCAACACTTTTGGGTATGGCGTTTACGCTTATTGGCCTGGCGCTCTCATACGGTCCCGATCTGCCTGCCGGTGCGACCATTATCCTGGTGGCCGGAGTGACCTACCTTATTTCCCTGTTCGCCACCACACTGCAAAAGCGTAAAGTAATGCGCAGACAACTGCAGCAGGCCATGAAATGAAACCGACTCACTGCCCGCAAAATTGCCAGAACGCCCTGCGTGTTGCTGATCAGCTTTGTCAGAACCGCGGGGTCAGACTCACACCGCAGCGGCGTCAGGTGCTGGCCATTTTGTGTGACCATCATAAGCCCATGGGTGCCTATGATATTCTCGACCTGCTAAAGGGGGAGGTCTCGACGGCCAAGCCGCCAACGGTCTATCGAGCGCTTGAGTTCCTGCTGGAGCAAGGGTTGGTGCATCGCATTGAGTCACTGAACGCCTATGTCAGTTGTATTCACCCGGAACATCCCCATGCCAGCCAGTTTTTAATCTGCCGGGATTGCGGTGAAGTGCGTGAGCTGGAAAGCCGCACTGTTGACCAGACCTTGGGTAGCGCGCTTAAAGCCTGCGGTTTTAAGGCGGATTCCCAAGTGATTGAAGTGACGGGTCGTTGTCTACGCTGTAGCGAGCAGACGGGATAATGAAACGGTTGGTACTGCTTCTGCTGAAAGGCTACGGTTATATCATCAGCCCACTGTTGGGTAATAACTGCCGTTATTTTCCAAGCTGTTCAGCCTATGCAAAAGAGGCTGTAGAGGTGCATGGTGTTGGGCGTGGGTTATGGCTGGGACTGCGACGGGTCTTACGTTGTCATCCCTTTCACGAAGGTGGCTATGATCCAGTGCCGGAGCCGAAGTGTCGGCATAAACATTAGACGATTGTCCGATTGGGCAACCTGATCGCTACCCGCCAAATAACAATGAGGGTCTGGACCGGGACGCAAACGCCCCGATCCAGACCCTCAGTTTTAAAACACGGGTTAAACAGGCAGGTTGGGGAGCTTCAGACCGGTCATATCCTGCATCACACGAATCACCTGATTACTATAGCCGGCCTCATTGTCATACCAGACATAGAGAACAGCCCGGTTCTCTTCAACGATGGTAGCGGCGGAATCAACGATGCCAGCTTCAGTGGAACCCACCAGGTCGCTGGAGACCAGCTCGGTAGAGGTGGTAAAGCCGATCTGCTCACGCAGTTGCGAGTTCAGGGAAGCTTCACGCAACAGTCCATTCAGCTCTTCTACACTGGTTTCACGTCCCAGGTTCAGATTCATCAGGGCCATGGAAACATTGGGAGTGGGTACGCGAATGGCGTTTCCTGTCAGTTTCCCGGATAGTTCAGGCAGAGCCTTGGATACCGCTTTGGCTGCACCGGTTGAGGTGATCACCATGTTGAGTGGGGCGCTGCGGCCACGGCGTTCAGCCTTGTGATAGTTGTCGATCAGGTTCTGGTCGTTGGTGTAGGCGTGGATAGTCTCCAGATGCCCGTTGTTGATACCCAGGGTGTCATTCAGGACCTTGAGGACCGGCACAATGGCATTGGTGGTACAGGAGGCGGCACAGAGGATCTTGTCATCGGCACTGATTTCGTCGTGATTAACGCCATAGACAATGTTTTTGATATCGCCCTTGGCAGGAGCTGTCAGAAGTACCTTGGAGGTACCCTTCGATTTCAAGTGTAAACCCAGGCCAGCCTCATCTTTCCAGATGCCTGTGTTATCCACGATCAGGGCATTATTAATACCGTATTGGGTGTAGTCGATCGAATCCGGTGAATCAGCATAGATCACCTGAATGTAGTTGCCATTGGCGATAATGGCATTATTCTTCTCATCGATAATAATTGAACCATTGAAGGGGCCATGTACTGAATCGCGGCGCAGAAGGCTAGCGCGTTTTTTCAGGTCACCGTCCCGTCCACCGCGGACAACAAAGGCGCGCAAACGCATCTTGTTACCCGCACCGGTGCGCTCAATCAGCAGGCGTGCCAATAGTCGGCCAATGCGGCCAAAGCCATACAGGACAACATCTTGTGGTTCGGCGAGAGGGCTTTTTTTGCCCGTATTGATGGTGGAAAGCTGCTGAGCCAGAAAGGCCGCCATATCCAGCTCATTGGCTGAATCAAGGTAAGCGCTACAGAGTTTGCCCAAGTCCAGGCGAGCAGGTGAGAGGTCCATACTAGCGATGGCCTCTAGCATCTCAAACGAGGTGGCGACATCCAGTTCATGGCCCACCATCTGGCGGACATAACGGTGTGCTTTCAAGATGTCGATGGTGGTGGCATTCATCAGTCGACGGCCATACATCAGGATTACAAGTCCCCGATCACGGTAAAGTTGGCCAACCAAAGGAATCATCTTCTCCGCCAGATTCTGGCGATTCTTCCACTCGTTCAGGTACTGCTCACTTGCATTCAAACTCATATCTTAATCCTGCCCCTGGCGCGCCGTCAGTCAAAGAATAAAAAGGGTTTATCTATGAATAAACACCTGCGGTGTGCGCGGATAATACCAGAAACCGAACGTATTGTGCGGTGCAGAAGTGAAAAAAGCATGAATTAAATAGGATGATTGTACTAATTTTACCTAGACCTCTCCGTTTGTCTGCTTTTTTATTTGATTTTTCGATAACCCAAAAATATGACGGAATGGTCTATGCTTGTTACACCTGTGCATGCTGACTTTTTAATAGAGGGAGCGGGATCAGGTACCGGTCCCTCCTGGGAGCGCTATTATGGGTATGTTAGATAGATGGTTTGGTGGGATGAAAGAGTATCCGCCCTTGGCAGCTGACAGCCAAGCCAGGCATTATCTCGACGAGATCAGTCCCGAGCTGGAAGGATTGGTCGGTGAGGTGAAGGATCCGCTAGAGGTCGTACCGTCGGATCACGAGGCGTTTGTCTTTATTGGTAAACCACCCAAACGATTTGGTTTGGCCTGGATACATGATGGCAAGGTGAGTAGTTTTCAAAGCCTTATAGAAGAGCGGCATTTATCTGCAGAGAAGAGTGATCAGTTGCTGGATGAGTTGCGGGGTGCTTATAAACATGCGCTGGATGCGCCACGCTACAGTGCCACAGTGGGTGAAAGGAAAGTCACAATTACCCCTTCATTGAAGCTTGAGCAAGAGGTGCATGAGATTATTAATCACACGCTTTGAGTGCAGTATAAAAAAGGCCATGATGGTGCTGAAAGCCTACCATCATGGCCTTTAGTTTTAGTACATGTGTTGTCCGCCGTTTATTGACAGTGTTGACCCTGTGATAAAACCGGCATCATCAGAAACCAGGAATAGGACAGAGCGAGCGATATCCTCTGGCTGGCCCAATCGACCGACCGGGATAGTGCGTACGATTTTCTCCAATACCTCTTTCGGTACGGCACGGACCATGTCGGTCTCGACATAACCCGGTGCGATGGCATTGACCGTGATCCCTTTCGCTGCGCCTTCTTGAGCCAGTGCCTTGGTAAAACCGTGAATACCTGATTTGGCCGCCGCGTAATTGACCTGACCATATTGTCCGGCCTGGCCATTTACTGAGCCGATATTGACAATACGTCCGAATCCTCGGTCACGCATGCCATCGATCACACCGCGGCAGGTGTTAAAGCAGGAGGAGAGGTTGGTTTGGATGACTTGATTCCAGCGTTCAAAATCCATTCGATGCATGGTGCCATCACGCGTGATGCCGGCATTGTTCACCAGCACTTCAATTGGCCCTGTGGAGGCCTCAACCGACTTGATGCCGGCCTCTACATCAGCAAAGTTGCTGACATCAAATTTTACCGTCTTTATGCCGGTTCTTTCAGTGAATTCTGCTGCGGCCTGATCGTTTCCGCCATAGTTGGCTACCACTTCATAGCCGTTCTCTTTTAGTGCGATACAGATGGCTTCGCCAATGCCTCTTGTACCGCCGGTTACTAATGCTACTCGCCCCATAAGATCTACTCCTTACTCTGCTTTTGGATTATGAGATACCGATACTCCTTGGTATCACGGACCTGTCAGTGACTGTGTAGGTAACGCCGGGAATACCCGGGGTCAGCAGTGTGCCAGCGTCAGATGAGCGTCGGCAGGCATGACCTTTTTTGGATGGGGTCCTTATAAATTTAAGATCAGTGGTCATGACTTTTTGACAGGACTGCGGTCCATAGTACATAAAAAAAGGCTGTTGTGAACGAGGATCAAAATAGCAGTGGGTTCTAATATGTTGATTTTTAATCCAATGGTTGCCATTTACAGGTAAATCACGTGAAATAGGTCGATTAATCAAGCCATCTTTGTAAACCAGCCGGACTCCCTTTAAATGAAATTTCTTGCCTTCTTCCATATCGCGTTGATCATAGTCTTTGCTGCACTGAATGGCATGATGCTCTATCTGTTTATGTTGCAACTGCCTTATGGGCTGGATCCTTTTCTATTCAGTCTCGCCTCCTGGGACCGGATGAGTCCGCAGATTGGCTATGTGGCGGGCATTTCGGGCTTTCTGGCGGTAGCTGGGGCAGTGTTGGTGCAGTGGGTGCCGGAAGTATGGAAGAACCGTTTGTTATATACCCGTTGGGATTTTTCCCACCCCTCAAGCGACGCCTTCTTAACCACGCGCAAACAGCCCTTCGAAAACAGAGAATTACTGGCCAAGTTCCCAGAGGTGAAGGATTCAGGTTTTAGTCGCAAGGTGCAGTCTGAGGTGTGGCACAGGCTCTATGGGGAGAGTCGCCATCGGCCGGTCGTGCTAAATACCCAGATTCACTGGAATATGTTGCGTGACCTGTTTGTTCTGGGTCTCTACTTCCTGGTTTTCTTTATTGTTGGGTGGTTGATCAATATGGGAGTGCCGTTTCAGATAGTCGGTATCTACATGTTCCTGTTCGGTACTCAGACGCTGTTTCTACTCTTTGCCGCCCGTCGCACGGGGTTTCGCATGGTAGATAATGTCCTTGCATTGTCGCTGGGTATGGAAGAGCATAAATCCACGCCACTTGGAAAAAAGCGCAAATAATATTCTGCTGAGTAAATTTAGCTGACGACAATCAGATCTTTTAGCCTTAACGGTTTTCTGGTTCGGCGGTAGGCTACTTGGGCCAGGAACAGCTCGCCTGCCGCCAAGGCGTCAGTTAGTGCGTTGTGGGCAGGGTAACGTGGTAGACCATAGCGTGTCCTTGCTTTGGCCAGCCTCAGGTCACCTGAGCGAATTGCCTGGTCACGCATTTGAAATTGTCGAACCTCCAGTGCCAGGGTATCCACTACTGGGCAGAGGAAGGGATAGCCGTAGAGGTTTTTGCAGGCGTTATTCAAAAACTCATACTCAATTGCCGCATGATGTGCCAGCAGAACCTTCCCTTTAAGGGCGTTCAATATAACGGGCATTACTTCTTCCAGGTGTCGTGCTTCTGCGGCTTTATCATCCAGGATGCCATGCACTACGGCCGAGGCCTCTGGAATATCCATGGTGGGGCGTGTCAGGATATGGGTTGCACTACTTAGCAGCATCCTGTCACCCTTGATCGTGGCATAGCCTGCACTCAGAATCTGATCCTGTTTTGCCTCCAGTCCGGTGGTTTCAAAATCCAACGCTAGGTAATCAACCTGACGCCAGTCCAGATCACGGACGGGAAACGGTGTGTCGTAATAGTCCCGCAGGGGGCCATCGGGCATTTTTCTGGTCCACCAATTGCGCCGCTCCTCCAGACTGAAAAGATGTTTCCAGATTGACATCCCTACCTCAGGTATCGCTGACTCAATACATTTTGCATGGTACGAACGACAGAGAAAGCATCTTTCAAATGGCTGCGCTCAAAGTGCGAGAGATCGTCCGGTGACATGTAGTTGTCAGGAGGTATACCTGCCCGAATCTGTTTCGCCTGGTGTTTAATCCGGAGTGAACTGACAAATTCCAGGGCGTCCCGCAGGTCGTGTGCACCCCCATGAGAGACTTCTCCACCGGAGGCCACCTCTTTGAGACGATCCTGGGTGTTGATTGCTTGGCTGCCGGCAGCCAGGGCGTAGACCCGTGCCAAATCAACAATCGGCACAATGCCGGAATGTTTTAGATCAAACGTATGGTCATTTTCGCCACCGCTGATCAGCACGAAATTGCGGAAAAAGCCCAGTGGTGGTTTATTATTGAGGGCGTTTCCTGCCATGAAGGCGAGGAAGATCTGGTTGCCGCGGGTCTTGTTGAGTAGATGCTCGCGCAAATCATTAAACAGACTTTTTTCGCCGGCAATACAGCGCAGGTCAAAAAATACGCAGGTCAGCATCAAGGCTTTTGGCTCAGGTTGATCTACCCAGCCATCAAAATAGTGCTTCCAATTCTTCAGTGGCTGACGCCATTTATCGGTCGTAGCCATCATCTCGCCAGGACAGTAGACATAGCCGCAAGCGTTGAGCCCATCACAGACGAACTGCGAAAGGTTTTTGAAATAATCAGCATGTAGTTCGGGGTCATAACTGTCATCCATTACCAGACAGTTATCCTGGTCTGATTTTGCCGTCTGTTCGCTGCGAGCCTGAGAGCCTGCGGCCACCCAGGCATAAGGTACAGGGGGGGGGCCAAACTGCTCTTCTGCCAGCTGCAGCAGGCGGGTGGTGATGGAGTCCACAACAGCCGTGATGACATGGCCAATACTGTTTGCAGTGGCATCGGCTGCGGCGAGGTTCACCAACACTTGGGGCAGTTTTGCACTAATACTGGCTAGTCCACTCACCTCGTCCTGTTTGTAGATTGAGCTGACCAGGTAAACGGCAGAGGTTGTATGGCGTTGTGCAAAGTCGGTTGCGGTGAGCATGCCGGCTATTTTTCCGTTACGTAGTATCGGTAAATGATGGATATTTGTCCGGGCCATCTGGAGCATGGCATCAAAGGCGTAATCACTGGCATCCAGTGTATAGGGATTAGCAGTCATGATTTCGCTGATGGGTAGGCTGGTATCCAGTCCCTTGGCGACAACCCTTTGACGCAGATCACGATCAGTAACAATACCGGTCAGGGTCTCATCGGCCTCTGTGATGAGCATAGAAGATACGCGCTCATCGGCCATAACAGATGCCGTCTGCTTGATGGTGGCAAACGGTGGCATGGTGATGGGTGCCCGACTGATCATATCGCCAATCTGGGTGGCCATCAGCCCGAGTTGGGTGCTGCCATCTTCTCCGGTATGGCTGATGGCATCCCGCAGTCGATCACCATCGCCCGGTTCAAAGAAATAGGAGAACTGCGGGTGCTCACGGCAGAAATGGTCAACATCGGCAGCGGGAAGCTGATAAATCAGGCTATCCTCAAGTGCGGTACCGGTGAATCGTTCGTGTCCCTCCATGTGTGATGCGCGATAACCAAACAGATCGCCTTCGCCCATCCGGGCTAGCAGCTCATCCTGCAGGCCGTGAATCTCAACCGCGCCAGAGCGTACCAGGTAGAGGTAATCATCGATACTGCCGGCATCCGGGATAGTGGCATCCCGTCTGAAGTAGCGTACCTGCAACTTTTCAGGCATCTGGTTAAGTGCCTGCTCCGGTAGCTGATCAAAGGGGTGGTGAGCGGAGAGGAAGTCTCGGATCTCAATCAGTTCGATTTCCATATTTCATCCTGATACACGCGAAATGACAAAGGCGTGATTGGTAATTATTGATTCTATTTAAGCCGGTGCCATTGCCAGGCATAAAAAAGGGCCTGCGCGAGGCAGACCCTTATCTTACATCACATTAGTGTATGTGATTAGTGGCCAGTTGCGGCACCCGATCCTTTTGGAACCCGGATGTCCTCGACCATGTGCTGGATATGCTCGGGTGGCTCGGCAGTCACCTTGGATACCAGGATAGCCGCAGTGAAGTTGAGCATTGCGCCCACAGCACCGAAGGCTTCAGGTGAGATGCCCAGGATATGGTTGGCTGGGATGTTGGCCGCCATCGCGGTACCAGGGATGAAGAACCAGCCCTTGAACCAGAAGATGTAAACCAGAGTAGAGGTAATACCCGTTAACATACCAACGACAGCACCTGTGTTATTAATCTTCTTGTTGAAGATACCCATCATCAATGCCGGGAAGATGGATGAGGCCGCCAGACCAAAGGCCAAGGCCACGGTCTGTGCAGCAAAGCCGGGAGGATGAAGTCCTAGGTAACCAGCCACCGCGATCGCACCCGCCATAGAAATACGCGCTGCCAGCAGCTCGCCCTTCTCTGAAATGTCAGGTTTGAAAATGCCTTTCAACAGATCGTGCGAGATTGAAGAGGCAATCGCCAGAAGCAGACCTGCAGCGGTTGAGAGCGCTGCTGCCAGACCACCCGCTGCCACCAGGGCGATAACCCAGTTGGGTAGTTTTGCGATTTCAGGGTTGGCCAGTACCATGATGTCACGGTCAACCTTCAGCTCGTTGGTGTCACCGTTACGGTACTCAATGCGACCATTGCCGTTCTTGTCTTCAAACTTCAGCAGACCGGTGGTCTCCCAGTTCTTGAACCACTGTGGACGGGCTTCATATTCCAGAGCGCCATCAGCGGCTGCTACAGGACCAGGCTGAACGGTGTTAGCCAAATTCAGCATAGCCATAGCCGCAACAGCAGGTGCAGTGGTGTAGAGAATACTGATGAAGACCAGTGCCCAACCCGCAGATGAACGTGCATCTTTCACCTTGGGTACCGTGAAGAAGCGGATAATAACGTGTGGCAGACCTGCGGTACCGATCATCAGAGAGAAGGTGTAAAGCACCATGTTCAGGGTGCCGCCTTTCTGCGCCGTGTATTGCGAGAATCCGAGATCCACAACCGTCTGATCCAACTTGGTCAGCAGAGGAGTGCCATCGGCTACGCTACCAAACAGCCCGAGCTGTGGTAGTGGATTGCCGGTCAGCTGCAGGGAGATAAAGATAGCAGGAACGGTATAAGCCATGATCAGTACACAGTACTGGGCGATCTGGGTGTAAGTGATACCTTTCATGCCGCCGAGTACAGCGTAGAAGAACACGATGGCCATACCAATGAACAGACCCGTGGTGAAGTCAACTTCCAGGAAGCGGGAGAAGGCAACGCCAATACCCTTCATCTGGCCGATTACGTAGGTGATAGAGGCTACGATCAGACAGATGACGGCTACGACACGAGCGGTCTGTGAATAGTAACGATCACCGATGAATTCAGGTACGGTGAACTTGCCGAATTTACGCAGGTAAGGGGCAAGCAGCATTGCCAGCAGTACATAACCACCGGTCCAGCCCATCAGGAACAGAGAGGCGTCATACCCTTTAAAGGCAATCAGACCCGCCATAGAGATAAACGAAGCAGCTGACATCCAGTCAGCCGCTGTTGCCATACCGTTGGCGACAGGGTGAATGCCCCGCCCCGCAGCGTAGAACTCACCGGTACTGCTTGCGCGAGCCCATACGGCGATACCCATATAGAGTGCGAAGGTGATACCGACGACAATAAAAGTTAATGTTTGCAGTTCCATTAATTGAACCCCTTAATTAGTCTTCTTGGACGCCAAACTGACGGTCCAATTGGTTCATTTTGTAGGCGTAGTAAAAAACCAACACCAGGAAAACGATCATGGAGCCCTGTTGTGCAAACCAGAAACCGAGATCAGATCCGCCAACTGCAATGCCGGACAGCATGGGGCGAAGAAGAATGCCGAAACCGTATGAACATACGGCCCAGATCACCAGGCAAATCGTAATGAGTCTGATATTGGCCTTCCAATAGGCCATTCCAGACGTATCTTGTGTACTCATTTTAAAGTCCTCCGGATTATTAATAGTTCGCGCTCGTCTCGACCCAAGACCTCAGCCAACTTCAGATGCATCATAGCTAGGGCATAGCAGGTCAAATTCCATCTGAACACAGATTTGGGAATCCTCCCCAGGCGACCGCGCTTCATTCTGCACGATTTAGGCCAGGAAATACAATTGCTTGTTATTTCATGAGCTTAATCAATGAGTGGTAATTTTAGTCATCGTCAGTAGGGACTGGGTTGTTACGGCAGGTAGCGGAACCGTGGGGAAAGTGTGCTCTGTTTTGTTACCTTAAGTAACGGCGGGTTTTTTATCTGACCAAGTGCAATACTGTGTGTAGGGTTGTGGCTGGTTTATACTCGCCTTTATGAACAGTTTTCTTAATAACAGTCTGGCATTGGCGCTAGACTCGGCACCCTGGTTACTGTTTGGCCTGGTTTCAGCGGGTATCATTCAGGCCTGGTTGCCTATCACTCTGGTAGGGCGTTCTCTCGGGGGGCGGGGTTTTCTTCCGGTAGTCAAAGCGGCGGTTGTTGGTGCGCCACTCCCGCTCTGCTCCTGCAGTACGCTGCCGGCGGCTATCACCCTGCGCCGTGCCGGGGCTTCGAAAGCTTCCACTACCGCTTTTCTGATAGCGACCCCGGAAACTGGCGTTGATTCTGTGGCGCTCTCCTGGGTTTTGCTTGGCCCGGTTATGGCCATATTAAGGCCGCTGTCGGCTATTTTGTCTGCAGTGACGGCCGGTCTGCTGGTGGGTCGGATAGAGGCGAAGGAAACACAGAATTATTCTGCCTCTCCGATCTCAATTCCGACGGTGGAAGTGCATACTGGAGGTGGTTGCTGTAGTAACGCGGTTTCCTCAGAAGCGCCCGTAACGCAGGGTTTCTGGTTGAGAACTTTAGCGGGTCTTCGCTATGCCTTTACTGATCTGCTGGATGATCTGGCACTTTGGTTACTGATTGGGTTATTGACGGCTGGTCTGGTTGTCACGCTGGTGCCACCCAATATGCTCAGTGGCTGGGGTAGTGGTTTTATCGCTATGCTGCTGATTATGCTTGTCTCTGTGCCGATGTATGTCTGTGCGACTGCCAGTACGCCGTTGGCTCATGCCATGCTGTTTGCCGGGGTATCACCAGGTACGGTGTTGGTTTTTTTACTTGCTGGGCCAGCAAGTAATCTTGCCGGTTTGATACTGGTGCGTCGCGAGTTGGGTGATAAGGCATTGTATGCCTACCTGTTTGGTGTTGGTGGTGTTAGCATCCTGCTCGGTCTGGCGCTCGATAAGCTCATTGCTGTGACAGGATTTGATCTGCTGGCAGGGCTTGCGCATGTTGGAGCGGAAGCTTATGAGTTGCCGATAGCCTTATCAATGATGAGTCTGCTGGTGCTGCTGGCATTTGCTATTCGGCCGGTCAGGCGTTATCTGATACGCGGGAAGGTCAACGAGGATGGTAGTTGTTGCGGCTAACGGTAGTCTCTTCATTGAATGAAAAATGAAAAAGAACAAACTTTATTTCGTGTAGGGAGAGATGGCAGATATAACACCTTTTGATTCAGTTGAGCGCTATCAGGCCTCGTTTGTCTCGGGCTTGAAAGAGATGTTGCAAGGTTATGATGAACTCGGCGTGTTCATCCTGGTTCTTGCAAACGCCATGATCGATCAGGAAGTGTGGGAAGAATTATTGGTTCCGCTTCAGCAGAAGTTTGAGCGACTTTCATCATTTCATGCTGGCTCATTGGACGACGCCAAGGATGATAGGCAGGTCTTTCAGCAGTTGCTGAAGTTGGGATTCGAAAATATTCGACCGATCCAGCTACGCCAGGCGGGTCCTTGGGAGTTGCAGTTTAATCCCTTGCGGGCATTACGGCCTGCAAGGATGATGCAGCGTCGACTCACGGGCATCTCTTCATCTTTCAATCCAGATGAGTTTCATTTTGCCAAGCCCTTTCTACGCAAAGAGACATTCTGGCGCGGTCAACTGGCTGGCCGAAACGTCTCGCTGCTCTATAACAAATTTCCTTTTATAAGACTGTTGGGGCTGTTGGTACCAGAGCCACGTGATGGACGTCCTCAGTTTCTCCAGCAATCAGATCATGTCTACTGTTGGCATCTCCTGGATCAGTTGTCCCAGTCGTTGCCAGGGATTGGCCTGGGTTACAACAGCTTTGGTGCATACGCATCGGTGAATCATCTTCATTTTCATCTGTTCGCGCGGGATAAACCGTTGCCGATTGCGGCTGATTACTGGTTACACAACGGTGGGGATAGACCCTATCCGGCAAACTGTCATCGTTTCACATCAGCGACAGAGGCGTGGGCTTTTATACAGGAGCTGCATGGGCAACAAATCCCCTATAGTCTACTTCTATATCCGGGTGTTCTATATTGCCTGCCGCGACGGCAGCAGGGTGAGCGGCAACTGCCGGTCTGGAGTAATGGCTATGGTTGGTATGAAATGTCAGGTGGTTGTGTGCCGCAGGGCGAAGATTTTTTTCGTCAGCTTGATGAAGGCCAGCTTGCGGCTGAATTGAGCGTGGTGAGTGTCATGCCATAGTCCCTTTGGTTGCCAGTGCCAGACGCGGCATGGGTTTGGTTGCAAATAGCTCCTGTGTATAGCGGTTGCTGCGTACCATATTGCGAATAGTTAGTGGCTGGGGCTTGCCAAGATAGTATCCCTGGATAAAGTTGACACCCATAGATTTAAGTTTGTCTGCCGTTGTTCTGCACTCCACAAACTCAGCGATGGTCTGTTTTCCCATGATCTGTCCGACCCGGATCATCGCCTTTACCATAGCGAAGTCCTGAGGATCTGAGATCATATCCCGCACAAAAGAGCCATCGATCTTCAGATAATCTACCGGCAGCTGTTTGAGGTAGGTGAATGAGGAGAGTCCACTGCCAAAATCATCCAATGCAAAACGGCAACCGAGCGCGCGCAGTGATGTAATGAATTCCGCAGCGCGATCTATATGAGTGATTGCCGCTGTTTCGGTAATTTCAAAACAGATGGCGCTGGGTGGGAATTGGGCCTCTTCGAGTCGCTCTGTAATTTGTTTGAGAAGTGAGTGATCGCCTATAGAGTAACCGGATAGATTGATTGAGATGACGCCAAAGTGATCATCAAATCGGGCGTGGTAGTTCATCCAGCTGAAGGTCTTATCGATGACCCAGCGATCTATGGCGTTGATTAATCCAAATCGTTCAGCGGCAGGCAGGAAAGTGCAGGGCGAGATAATGCCCTCATCCTTATCATTGAGTCGAAGTAATACTTCGAAATGCCGGGCTTCACCTCCTGCATCAGTGATCGACCTAATTGGCTGGAAATAGAGACACAGCTGCTCCTGCTCAAGCGCATCGGTTAATCTATTCACCCAGCTCATTTCACTGAAGCGTTGTTCCAGTTCCAGGTTCTCCGCATCCACAATATGATAGCGGTTGCGGCCGGTATCTTTTGCCGTGTAACAGGCGGCATCGGCGGCGCTGAGTGCTGTGCTGCTATTTGTGGTTGAACGATCAATAGGGTAGATGCCGATGCTGGCTGTTACCGTGAAGGTCTTACTCCCCCAGGCAAAACGGAAATTACGAATGGTTTCCAGGAGTTGGTCTGCAACATGGGTTGATGCCTCCGGCGCACAATTTCGTAATAGCACACCGAATTCATCGCCACCCAGTCGAGCCAGTGTGTCGCCTTTGCGCAGGCAGTAATTTATGACAGCAGTCAGGTCACGCAGCATGGCGTCACCTGCTGCATGACCACAGGTGTCATTGATCACCTTGAACTGATCAAGGTCCAGGTAGAAGAGGGTGTGGAGTTCTTTGTCAGAATGAGCGGTCGCTACCGCTTTATTCACCATTTGCTCAAATGACTGGCGATTGATCAGGTGAGTTAATGAGTCGTGAGTGGCCTGATGGAAGATCTGTCGATGTCGATCTGTGGTTTGGCGTACAACCAGATAAGCGATGCCAAGGCTGGTCACTAGTAATAGTGCCGTCAGCCAGAAGAGAAAACGTTCGGTGTTGTTGTACTCCCGCTGGCTTAATTTGATCGACTTGTCGGTATTTAGGTGAACCAGTTCAATCAGTTGATTCAATTGAGTGGAAATAACTGCCTGCTCAATCTTCAGTTGTGCGGTCAGGGGGGCAAGTGTTTTAGTGGCAGCCCCAAGCATCAGACGCTGCATCAGGCTTTCCGTAAGTGGATGTGCGTGCTGGAGCGAGGTCTCTATCTGTTGCAACAGTCGGCGTTCATGGATCGAGAGCGTCAGTAATGAGAAATCATCCCGCTGCTTAATGAAGCGCTTCAGGTGTTGGTTGTAAGTACGTTGTTCAGATGCGCGCAATAAAAGGTCGGGTTCTCGCAGGGCGGTGTATAGGCTGCTGATCTGACGCTGCAGCGCATCTCTCATGGCATAGGCCAATTCCAGTTTCTGACTGCTAAGTTTGACCTGTTGGGTAACTTGCTGATTGGCATTGCCCATCTGAATGATGGCGATACTGACGGTTGCCAGAGCAAGGAGCAGCACGGCAAGAAAACCCAGTGTGATAATGAACCCGGTATCTTGCAGTGGGGATGTTGTGCCAGATAGGTCAGTATTTGGATGCTTGCTGTGAAACGTGTTACTTGCCAGCTGTTTAATTGGCGCTTTTTCTCTCAACTGCTTATGTCCAGGGCCTTGGTTACTTCAATCCCTGAATTCATTTGTCCAGCACAATAGCGGTTAACAGAAGATATTCCCACAGAAATTTAACCCATGGACTATCCTGGTTCCAATCAGAGATCCGGTGAATCTTACTTATCGGGCACGTTGATGCCGTAGCTGCGAATGCGGGTGTTGAGTGTTGGACGAGAGATATCCAATATCTGGGCAGCGCGTTTTTTTTCATAGCCGGTGAATTGCAGAATATTTTCGATATGCTCTTTTTCCAACTCCTGGATGCTCTTGATAAACAGCGGGAGGCGCTTCTGTGCTGTGTTGCTCTCCAGTTGCAGTGTCTCTGGAAGCAGTACGTCATTGGGTGATAGCAGCACAGCGCGTCGCAAGGCATTCTCCAGTTCCCGGACATTACCAGGCCAGGGATAGTTTTTCAGTTGTTCCATCGTCTCTTCAGGAATCATATCGACAGAGCGACCCATCTCCCGGCGGATTTTTTCCATGAAGTATTGAACCAGCAAGGGGATATCTTCCTGTCGTTCCCGCAGGGTTGGTAACTCGATGGTGACCACCTTCAGACGATAGTAAAGATCTTGTCGGAACTCACCTTGGCTGACCAGGGTGGCAAGATCTTTATTGGTAGCGGTGATGATTCGTACATCACTTCTAATCGTTTCATTGCCACCGACACGTTCAAATTCCCTCTCCTGAAGGAAACGCAATAGCTTGAGTTGAATATCAGGTGAGATTTCAGAGATTTCATCAAGGAATAGTGTGCCGCCATGTGCCAACTCAAATTTACCCAGTTTCTGCTTCACGGCGCCGGTAAAGGCCCCCTTTTCATGACCAAACAGTTCACTCTCAAGTACAGTCGGAGCCAGAGAAGAGCAGACCAGAGGGATAAAGGGGTGATTTCTGTACTGGCCATTGAAATGGATGGCCCGGGCGACCATTTCCTTACCGGTGCCGCTTTCACCATAGAGCAAAACAGAGGCTCGGGTATCGGCAACGGCTCCAATAGTTTTATAGACCGCCTTCATACTTTTACTGCGACCGACAATGACATTTGGTTGGTAGCTGCACTCGGGCGTATCACAGAAAGGTATGCCTTTCTCAGCAAGAGTGGCTATTTCACTGATTTTGGCGATCACTTCGTCCAGTTGATCCAGGTCGAGTGGTTTGCCCAGGTGGTCGATAGCTCCCAAACGAATCGCTTCTATGGCGGTGTGCATATCGTCATAGGCCGTTATCATGACGATGGGTAGCGCGGGTTTCTGCTGCTTAATCTGCTTGAGTACCTCAAAGCCATCCAGTTTGGGAAGTCGCAGATCAAGTAATATCATGTCTACCGATTCGGTGAGGGCGATATCGACACCCTGTTGACCATCACCAGCAGTGAGTACATCAAAGCCCTCTTCGATCAAGTGCAGCTCCAGCGTTCGCCGGATGGCGCGATCATCATCCACAATCAAAGCTTTTTTCATTTTACCGGCTCACTCTTTTCTGACGGGCCTTCCAGCGGTAACAATACGTTGAAGCTGGTTTTTTCACCTGGGGCACTATCCGCGTTGATGGTACCCTGATGTCGCAAAATGATTCCCTGCAGGGTGGGCAATCCCAGTCCACCGCCCGATACTTTGGTGGTGTAGAACGGGTCGAATATCTTATCAAGATCTGCCGTGGGAATACCTTGGCCATTATCGATCACACAGAGCGACAGGTAAGGTCTGTGCCGTCGTACGATCAGGCTCAGTTCGCGATGACCGTCCACCTCTTCCAGTGATTCGATGGCATTGGATACTAGGTTAAGTATCACCTGTTCAATCTGTTCGGGGTCGCAAACCACAGTGAGTTCATCATTTAACTGTAGTTCAGTAGTGATTTGTGCACTCTTGAAACGTTGGGAAAAGAGCTGCATGACCCGATGGATAATCGGGTTGAGACTGGTGCGCTCCAGGCGCAACGGACGGGCTCTTGCAAAATCCATCACATCATTGACCAGGCGATTGAGACGCAGGATCTCCTCCTCGACGATAGTGAAATGCTCTTCCAGTCGTCCTTCCGGTTTTGATCGCTTGCGGATCATCTGGATATTCATTCGTATGGCAGAGAGCGGGTTACGTATTTCATGTGCGAGGCCGAGCGCCAGATGTCCTACAGCGGCCAGTTTTTTTGATGCCAGCAGTTCATCAAAGGTTGATTCAAGCCGGGAGCGAGCCTCTGCCAAGTCACTCGTTCGATGTTCGACCTGGATTGACAGTGTGTGATTCCAGGAGAGCAGGGCACTGAGCAGGATGAATGTTCCAGTAAAAATTACCACCACCAGGGTGCCGGAGTACCGCTCCTGCTGTTGCATGAATGAGCTGAGCAGCGCGTCTACTTCACGGGCGGGGGTCGTCACGCCTAATGTCCAGAGTCGGTCTTCTATGCGTATAGGTTGATAACCCACCAGTTTACTGACGGACTTGTCTGGGTCGGCAGGATCGACAAAATCATATGTTCCAGTACCCGGCTTTCCATTCTGCATCGTGACTAGTAAATCATACAGTTTTGGCCAGTGAGGGAGAAAGGTCTCTTCGAATCCTCTATCGGTTACGCGTCCAAGTGGGTCGACCAGAACGGTTTGCTCATTATTATCAATCAACCAGGCAAAACCATATTCACCAATTCTGACAGAGAGTACTTGACGTTTAGCCAGTTTGTCGAAGTTAACGGTGAACATGGCAACGCCGCTGAACTCACCCTGCTTGTCGTAAATACCCTGGGCCACAATCAGTGCCTTGTCGCCCCTGTTCTGTCCGCCTTCCAGTCGCATAAAAGGGGAGAGGTACATCTGGCCCGGTTTACCTTTATCTCTGGCCCACTGGTAGTAATCGCGCCAAGCGTAATTGCGCCCCAGGGTGTAATCATCGGAGGGGCTGATCGCGACGACGGTACCGCCTTGATCAAACACCACCAGGTCGATGATGTCAGTCTCCATCAGGCTCTCGTACATTCTTTGAAGGCTGTTGCTTAGACGTTCGGCCCGCTCCCTTGTAACACCCTGTTCTTCAAACAGGCTGGCGACCAGGCTCAGGTTTCTGCGAAATGTAGCGAAAGTCTCCTCAATGGAGTGGGCGGCCTGTTCCGCCAGTGTCAGCTGCTGTTGATTGTACTGTTCGAAGAAGCGTTCCTGGGCTTCAAGCCGGACGGCATCAGTGGTTTGGAGAATACCAATCAATGCGACGGTACTCACCGCTACCAACAGACAGATGGCCACCCACAGCCAGAAAGGTTTGCTGATGCTGATTGAGCTGAATGGTCGCTTGATTGGTTGCATAGTGGTCCATCATTCTACACAGAATCAATTTCAGTGTGCCATTTGTGCGAGACAGAAACGCTTCCATCCTCAGCGCATCCTGTTTCTATACCCCTAAAAACTGCTTATGGAGTTCAGGGTTTTCCAGTAGCTCACGGGATTTCCCATGGTAGACCACTTCACCCTTGTTAATGATGTAATTTCGGTCACAGATTGGCAACAGTGCATTGATGTCCTTGTCCACAATAATGGTGGCAATACCGGTTGATTTAATGTGCCGGATCACTACCCAGATCTCCAGTCGAATTAAAGGGGCTAATCCTTCGGTCGCTTCATCAAGAATAATCAGATCCGGGTTAGTCATCAGTGCCCGGGCAATGGTTAGCATCTGCTGTTCACCACCGGAGAGTTGGTTGCCCATGTTAGTGAGTCGCTCGCCCAGTCGCGGAAACAGTTCCAGAACCCGCTCCAGGGTCCACTCATCCCGGCCGGTTGGCCCTTTTCGGGCTGCCATATTCAGGTTTTCCAGTACCGATAGATTTGGGAATATGCCCCGGTCCTCTGGTACAAAGGCAATGCCCTGCTGGATTATCTGGTGCGTACTGAGTCGGCTTGCATCTTTTCCCCGGATAGTGATGCTTCCCTCGCGTGGCGGAGTCAGGCCTATTATCGAGCGGAGTGTTGTGGTCTTGCCCATGCCGTTGCGGCCCATCAGACTGACGGTCTCACCCGGTTCGATGTGCAGATCAACGCCATGCAGAATATGGCTGTCACCATAGTAAGTGTGCAAACCTTCAGCGATCAACAAGGGGGGGGTGGAGGGTGTGATCATGCCGCATCCTCCTCGTCGTGGCCGAGATAGGCATCCTGTACCGCTTTACTGTTGCGAATCTGGTCTACATCGCCGGTTTCCAACTCGGCACCATCAACCATGACAGTGATGGTATCTGCGAGTGAAAATACCGCATCCATATCGTGTTCAATCAGTATTAAAGTTTGCTCTTTCGCCAACGCTTTCAGCAGTTCTGTCACCTGTTGTGACTCTTCTCTGCCCATACCGGCCAAGGGCTCATCCAGTAACAGGAGTTCCGGTTCTGTTGCCAGCATCATGGCGATCTCCAGTTGACGTTGTTCGCCATAACTCATCGTGGCCGCAACTTGATTGCGCTTGCTGGAAAGTCCACAGAGCTGCAGTGCATGATCTGCCCGCCGATGCACTTCACGCAGATGCTTTGCCGGCCTGAAAAAACGCATGGATGTCATCAGGCAGGATTGTGCCCCGATCCAGCAATTCTGCAGACAGCTGAAGCCGGGAAGAATGTTGGTCTTCTGGAAACTGCGCCCAATACCTATCCGTGAAATCTTTTCCGGTCGGGCATCGGTAATGTCATACCCTTTGAATATAATGCGTCCACTGCTGGGTAATAGTTCACCTGATAAAAGATTAATCAAGGTGGTCTTGCCAGCACCATTTGGACCCAGGATGGCGTGTACTTTTCCGCGTTCAAAATCAAGCGATATATTGTCGGTGGCTTTCAATCCGCCAAAGTTCTTACAGAGCTGTTCTGTTTTTAAGATGATTTCAGACATGCTCCCTCCCGGCTTCTTTAGATTTGGATGAGAGTCGTTGGGTGAGGCTGTAGATCAGACCTGCCACACCGTTTGGCAGGAACAGTACGACGCCGATGATGATGCCTCCCATGATCAGTTTCCAGTGCTCTGTGAATCCAGGTAGAAAGTCCTGCAACAGTACAACAATAAAGGTGCCGATGACGGGGCCAAACAGGGTGCCCATGCCTCCCAGGATGACCATCATGATCGCCATGCCTGACTCATGCCAACCCAGGTAAGCGGGTGTGACAAAGCTGGTGTGTGCGGCCTCAAGAAAGCCGGCCAGTCCGGCGATGGTGCCGGCGATAACAAAACTCACTAACTTGTAATGAGGGGTAGAGTAGCCGAGTGCACGAACCCGTTGTTCATTGGCTTTAATGGCGATCAACACATGACCAAACGGAGCACGTAAGATCATGCTCAGGAACAGGTAAACCCCGACCAGCCAGGCCAAAACAAAGTAGTAATAGTGGTGTTCATTTTCCAGATCCACTAACTGAAGGTTACCCAACATAATCTCCGGCTTGTTCATCAGGAAAATGCCGTCATCACCACCAAAATGGGGTGATTCAAAAAAGAAGTAGAAACACATCTGGGCGAATGCCAATGTCAACATAATGAAGTAGATCCCGGATGTACGAATGCTGAGCCAGCCGATCACCAGTGCCGCCATGCCGGTTATTGAGAGGGTCAGGGTAAGTGCCCACCAATAATTGACATGCTCCACATCGTTAAACAGGATGGCCAGCAGATAGGCGCCGATGCCAAAAAAGGCGGCATGCCCAAAACTGACCAGGCCGGTAAAACCGATCAGTAGATCCAGGCTGATGGTAAATATGGAAAGAATCATGATCCGGGTGACCAGTTCGGTATAGAACGGGCTGCCGACTGCAGGGAACAGCAGCAGCATCACCAGGCAGATGCAGAGAAAGATAATGATGGGGCGTGTGACCGTATGCATAATAGTTCTTTCCTACACCTTGCCGAAAAGCCCCTGAGGGCGCCAGAACAACACGGCAGCCATCAGTGCATACACCACCATGCTAGCCATTTCAGGGAGCAACACCTTGCCAAAGGTGTCAGCCAGCCCTATCAGCAGAGCTCCGATAAAGGCCCCCTTGATTGAGCCGATGCCGCCAATTACAACTACCACGAATGAGATGATCAGGATGTTGTCACCAATACCCGGATAGACCGTATTGACCGGTGCGGCTAACATACCAGCCAAAGCGGCCAGCGTGGCTCCCATGCTGAATACAATGGCGAACAGCCAGTTGATGTTGATGCCGAGGGCCTGAACCATCTCCCTGTTGCTGGCGCCTGCGCGGATGGTCATACCCAAACGAGTTTTTTGAATCACCCAGTACATGGCGATAGCGATGACAACACAGGCAGCAGAGATGAACAATCGATAGACAGGATAGGCCTGGTTTTCAGTGAGCTGAATGGAGCCCTTTAACAACTCCGGTATGGGTACGCTGTGAACATCGTTGCCCCAGAAGATACTTTGTAATTCATTAGCAATAAGGATCAGTCCATAGGTCAACAGCACCTGGTAAAGATGATCGCGTTTATACAAATGGGAGATAGCAAGTCGCTCAACGGCGTAGCCAAACAAAATACTCAACGGTATGGCGAGCAGGATGCCTGTAAATAGATTACCAGTAATACCCGTCAGCCAGTAACAGAGGTAGGCACCAATCATGTAAAAGGCGCCATGTGCCAGATTGATAATCCCCATGATCCCGAAAATCAGGGTCAGACCACTTGCCAGTAGAAACAGCAGAAAACCATACTGAATACCATTGAGCAGCTGGATAAGATAAAAAGAACTCTCCATGGGGCCTCTTTGATACAAATGAAAGATGAGTTGCCTGACGGCATGTGACCGTCAGGCAGATAGGCCAACCAAGGCCTGGTAAACGACTAACCGATTTTGCAGCCCGTAGCAGGGTCTTCAACCGCCTTTTGGACTGTACGCACGACCTGGTTCTGGCCATTGACTACTTCGCGTAGGTAGATGTCCTGAATCGGGTTGTGGGCTTTGGAGAAAGTGAACTTGCCACGGGGGCTGTCGATGGTGGCGCCCTCCATGGCTTTTATCATTTCGGCTTTGGCTTTCACATCACCCTCAACCGCCGCCATTCCCTGAATCAACAGATCGCCTGCATCATAGCCCTGTACGGCATAGACATCGGCCGGGTTACCCGTGGCCTTCATGAAGGCTTCACGGAATCGATGATTGGCTGGCAGATCAAGCGAGTCTGCATAGTGCAGTGTGGTACGCACACCTTCGGCAGCTGCACCCTGGGCGCCTGTTACCCCCTCGGTAAGGAAGCCAGCTCCATAGAGTGGAATGGTTTTATTCAGACCGGCAGCAGCGTAATCCTTAACGAATTTAACGGCACCACCGCCCGCGTAGAAGGTAAAGACAGCATCGGGTTTAAGTGCGGCTAATTCTGTCAGGTACGCCTGAAACTCCACCTTGGGGAAGGGTGTGGGTATCTCTTTTACAATGTTTCCGCCCCCAGCCAGAAAAGAAGACTTGAATGCCGCTGCCGTCTCTTTGCCAAAACCGTAGTTCCAGTACATAACCACTACATTTTTATGACCATCTTCCAGCATGGCCTGACCGGCAGGGAAGCCTGGCTGGTAACTGGAGAAGGAGGTCCGGAAGATGTTGGGTGCACAGAGGGCACCGGTCAGGCCATTGGCGCCGGCATTGGGTATGACGGTGATGACGTCGGCTTTACGGGCGATCTTAACCATGGCCATACCAACAACCGAGTGAACAGGCCCGATCAGAAAATCAACTTGCTCTTTCTTGATCAGTTTATTGGTCAGTTCAGAGGCTTTTGGAGGCGCTGCTTCACTATCAATATTGACATACTCCACTTCCCGGCCACCCAGTTTGCCGCCATTCTCATTGATACGTAGTTGTAGTGCATCCTTGATGTTGTTGCCGAGCTTCGCGTAAGTACCGGTATAGGGCAGTAGAATGCCGACCTTAACCTTGGCAGTCCCACCAATGGCAAACCGGGTGGGGATAAAACTGGATGCGGTAGCTAGTCCTGCTGCTGCCGCGCCACCCTTGAGAATATCCCGTCGGCTGATACCTGGTTTTTTTTGATCGCTCATCTGTTTCTCCTCTCTCATGATTATGATCGGTGCAAAGTTACCTTTGGCCGTTTGTTGGCGGTTCTTTAATGATCGAACGCCTTGTTACTTACTGTGTGCAGATGCTTGAAATCTATGCCTCATCGTCTTCCTGGGTGCGGAGCTTGAATCGTTTGATCTTTCCAGTGGCGGTTTTGGGGAGTTCATCAATGAACTCTACCCAGCGGGGGTATTTGTAGGGGGCCAGGGTGGTTTTGACATACTGCTTGATCTCGTCAGCCATCGCCTCAGAGGGTTGGTGATCACTTTTAAGAACCACGTAGGCTTTTGGTTTAACGAGATTTTCTGGGTCCGTGGCGGCTACGACAGCGCACTCCAATACAGCTGGATGAGCAATGATGCAGGCCTCAACTTCAATGGGTGAAAGCCAGATACCACCGACTTTGAGCATGTCATCGGTGCGGCCGGCGTAGAAGAACAAACCCTCTTGATCGATAAAAAACTTGTCACCGGTATTCAGCCAAGGGCCGAGCATGGTCTGCTGAGTCTTTTCTCTTTTATTCCAGTAGTAGGCTGCGGCACTACCGCTTTTTACTAACAGCGTGCCGACCTCTCCCTGGGCAACCTCCTGCATCTGCTCATCCACAATTTTGGCTTCATGCCCCGGTACCAGTCGCCCAGTACTGCCAGGATGGATGTCATTGGGATAATTGGATATAAAAATATGTACCAGTTCGGTGGAGCCGATACC
>ATLU01000070.1_pt1 | contig 41110 bp, 40 predicted proteins | sample 178751 | NCBI WGS metagenome assembly ATLU01 (sample SAMN02211837, study PRJNA209200) | bioreactor metagenome | isolation source: day 23 sample from continuous culture bioreactor inoculated with sediment... | place: Germany: Wadden Sea | collected 2011
CGCAACCGGGTCGATCAGGTTCGCCGTGAGAGCGCCGAACGTGAAACTCCCGGCCACCATCGACGAGAACGCCAACATGGCGGCATGGCCTTTAACCGCCTCTGCACCCCCGTACTTTCCGCTCACGCGCAGTCTTTCAGATTGGCCTTGAGATGTTTCGTCAGCGCCTGGACCTTGGCGGTCCGGTGCAGATCGACGTGGGTCACGAGCCAGAGGACCGACGCCCATTCCTCGCGCGGGGCGAGAACCTGAACCAGGTCCGAAGAAGCTTCGGCCACCGGCAGGAACCCAAGCCCGACGCCAGACAACAGCGCCTCGCGCAGCGCCACGTCCTCAACGGCGCGGAACACGATCCGCTCACGGGCAACATTGTTCCGGGTCCACTTGAGCGCCGGCGCGCCGGTCTGTTCGTCATCGGGGCCGACAAAATCATGCTCGGAGAGGGTCTCGGGCGTCGGCATCCCGCGCCGCTCGATATAACTTGGGCTCGCGTAGAGCGCGACGTCGAGCTTCGCCAATTCCTGCACGACATTGTCCGGTTCTCGTGGTGGGTTACCCGCGCGGATCGCCACGTGCGCCTCACCGTATTCCAACCGGAAGAGACGGCGTCCGGTCCGGTAGACCAGCCGCACATCGGGATATTCCGCCTGGAACGAAGCCAAGACCGGCATCAAGCGCTGGGTGAAACTCGACAGCGTCGTCACCACCAATTCGCCGGAGACGGCGTTACCCTGCCCCGACAAGCGCGCCGCAAGCTGGGCGAACTGATCGTCGGTCGCCTGCGCGACCCGCGCCAGGTCTTCCCCGGCTTCGGTCGGCGTATAGCCCCGCGCATGGCGCTGGAAAAGCTTCACCCCCAACCGCGCCTCGAGCGCGTCGATATGACGAATGACCGTTGCATGGTGAACGCCCAGCGCCTGCGCCGCGCCAGACACCGTTCCATGCCGCACCACTTCGAACGCGGTGCGCAATCCATCCCAATCCTGCATACCAAAATCCTGCGCACAGATGAACAATTTACCCCGAATCAACCATGAACCGTGCAAGGCTGCAAGTGCAAAGCCGGGCCCGAGAGCTTCCCCCGCGTGACCTGACCCGCCAGGGCGTAGACCCATAAGCCAGCCATCACCGGTTTGACAGATTTTGTGTCTGACTATGAGCATGTGCGCGGGAATAGGTGTTCTATTTCCAGCACATGAGAAGACGTCAGGCGCAAAATCCGTCAAGTCCGAAAGGACGGCTTTCCCGCGTCACCTCAGCGGCGCGGGCCGCTTGACAATAGCTCCACTATTGCCCGCGCGTCCCGAACCGCTGATATTGTGCGGGAAAGCTGCCGGTGGCGGCTGGTTTATGGGTCTACGCCCTCGTTTCACGAAAGACCCGCCGACGCGCGTGCGGCGCCATCCAGGGGACCAGGACCGTGAAAGTGCGAGTGAATACGCCGGAACGCCTCGTGGTCGAAAACCGCCCACTGCTCGCCAGCGTCGTGATCGCGGTTATCGCCTTCGCCTTCGTCGCGGCGGGTCTCTTCATGCTCCCGAATGACCCCCTGCGCGGCGGCGTCCTGCTCGCCATCGGCACCCTCTCGGGCGGCTACTTTCTCTGGGGCACCGCCCGGCGCGAGAGCCTGATCCTCGACCGCCGGTCGGGTCAGGGCGCGATCACACGCCGGTCGCTGACCGGCCGCGCCGATCTCGCCTTTCCACTCTCCGACCTGACCCACGCGACCCTCGACAAACGCGACCTGGCAGACGGCAGCGCCGCCGCCCGCGTCATTCTGATCGTCAAAGGACAGGACGTCCCCCTCACCGCGACCCGCTCCACGCTTCCCGGCCAGAAAGGCGCGGTCGACCACATCAACGCTTGGCTGCGAGGCACTCCATGAAAGTCACGACCCACACACCGGATCTCCTGATCATCGACGACCGCCCCCTCTTCATCGCCATCGCCCTGATCCTCTTCACGCTGGCTTTCGTCGGCGCCGGACTTCTCATGGTGGCTGACGGGGTCTGGGCGGGCCTGATCTTCGCCTTCATCGGCGGCGGCATGGGCATCGGCTTCTTCGCGCTCTTCGTCCGTCGCCTGCAACTCATCCTGAACCGCCCCGAGAACTACATCGAATGGCGGCGCAAGAACATGTTTCGCCAGTCCGCCGTGCGCTACCCGCTCGCGGACGTGAGCCATGCCGACCTGGAGGTCAGCCGTTCTTCGGACGGACCCAGCACCTACCGCGTCACCATCGTCATCCCGGAGGGCGAGAACGTGGGCCACCACCCGGTTACCCTCGCCTATTCCAACGGCTCCGGGCACCGAAAGGCCAAAGACGCCATCAACCTCTGGCTTTCCGGTCAAACCGCCTGACCGGGTGTGCATCGCGCCCGCCAGCCATCTCCCATTCATCCGCCAGCGCGGCCCGCTCGGCCTCCATCAATCCCTCCACGTCGGAAATGCGCGTGGTCCCGTGACGCATGTGATCCATCAACCGGTGCGAATGGACGATCACCGGCCGCGCATCCCCCGGCTCCCAGGCATCCAATTCGGTCACCCGGCGCAAATTGAATTCAGGCGGAAGCACGTAAAACCGCAAGTCGCTCTCCCAAAGCAGGTCTTTCAAAACCGGCTGATCCCGACATAGTCCCGCAGCCGCATACCGCGCCCGCCAATCGGCAAAGAACGCCGTCATGGCCTTGGACCTTCGATAAAGCATCACGCCGGAATTGAACTGCGGAAAGGCATAGGGCGTGTCCTGCGTCACCCCCGCCTGGATCAGCGCCGTACCGCGCCGCACGTCATGCGCCAGGGCGAGATCGAAGCAATCCAGCACCCCGCACAGATCGCCCAATGGGTTCACCACCAACGTGTCGCAATCCAGAAACAATGTCCGCTCGAACCGGCTCGCCGCCATGCAGTCGAGTTTTGAACGATCATGGGGGTCTGCGATCAGATGCACCCGGTCGAACAGGCCCGACTCGACCTCGTCCAGTGCATCGGTAAATAGGTCCACCGCCAACTCCGGCTCATGGTCTCGCAAGGACCGCGCCGATTGCTCTGCCAGGTCCCTGTATCCGGCCCCCGTAGCCACATAGATCACGCCATTTGTCATTGGGCGACCACCGCACGTCTGCTTAAGTGACGCAAGAGCCGATGAGGTGACGCAACAGGCCCAGGACGCGGCCATGACCCAACCTTGCTTGACTCACCCGCCCCGCGCGCCTAAAAGCCACTCAAATCTCCGGAAGCGTCAGCCTTCCGGTCCCATGGCTCATGCCGGGATCGCCCTCCGTCAGCGCGTTGCGCCCACGGGGGCGCCACTGGTTTGAGCGATTGAGAAACGACGAGCGCGTCCCTATCTGGGGACCAAACCAACGGCGAAAGGAGCCGATATGTTTGAGAGCCTTTCAGATCGTCTTGGCGGTGTCTTCGACCGTCTGACGAAACAGGGTGCGCTGTCCGAAGACGATGTCAAAACCGCCCTGCGCGAAGTCCGTGTGGCGCTGCTCGAAGCCGATGTATCGCTGCCCGTGGCCCGCGATTTCGTCAAACGCGTGCAGGAAAAGGCCACCGGCCAATCCGTCACCAAGTCCGTCACGCCCGGCCAGCAGGTCGTGAAGATCGTTCACGACGAACTCGTCGCGACGCTGACCGGCGACGAAGACCCCGGCAAGCTCAAGATCGACAATGGCCCCGCCCCGATCCTGATGGTCGGGCTTCAGGGTGGCGGCAAAACCACCACGACCGCGAAACTCGCCAAGCGCCTCAAGGAACGCGAGGGCAAGCGCGTCCTCATGGCTTCGCTCGACATTTACCGCCCGGCGGCCATGCACCAGCTCGAAGTGCTGGGCACCCAGATCGGCGTCGATACGCTCCCCATCGTCGAAGGCCAGAAACCCGTCGACATCGCCAAGCGCGCCAAGCAACAGGCGACCATGGGCGGCTACGATGTCTACATGCTCGACACCGCCGGTCGTCTGCAAATCGACGAAGTGCTGATGCAGGAGGTCGAGGACGTCTCGAAAGCGGTCTCGCCGCGTGAAACGCTTCTCGTCGTAGATGGTCTGACCGGCCAGGTCGCCGTGGAAGTGGCCGAAGAATTCGACGCCAAGGTCGGCATCTCCGGCGTGGTCCTGACCCGGATGGACGGTGACGGTCGCGGCGGCGCGGCGCTCTCCATGCGCGCCGTGACCGGCAAGCCGATCCGCTTCGTCGGTCTGGGCGAAAAGATGGACGCCCTCGAAACCTTCGAACCGGACCGCATCGCGGGCCGCATCCTCGGCATGGGCGACATTGTCGCGCTGGTGGAAAAGGCGCAGGACACCATCGAGGCCGAGCAGGCCGAGAAGATGATGCGCCGCTTCCAGAAGGGTCAGTTCACCATGAACGACCTGAAGATGCAGTTCGAGCAGATGCAGAAGATGGGCGGCATGGAAAGCGTGCTGGGTATGCTTCCGGGCATGGGCAAAGCGGCGAAACAGATGTCCGCCGCGGGCTTTGACGACAAGGTCATCAACCGTCACATCGCGCTCATCAATTCGATGACCAAGAAAGAGCGCCGCAACCCGGCGATCCTGCAAGCCTCCCGCAAGAAGCGGATCGCCAAGGGCGCAGGCATGGAGGTTTCCGACCTCAACAAGCTCATCAAGATGCACCGCCAGATGGCCGACATGATGAAAAAGCTCGGCAAGATGGGCAAGGGCGGGATGCTCAAGAACGCGATGAAGTCGATGTTCGGCAAGGATGTCGATCAGGCCGATCTGCAAGACAACGCGAAGATGCAGGAAGCCGCCAAGATGCTGCAACAGCAGGCGACCTATCCGGGGGCGGGCAACCTCCCCGGTCTGGGTGGCGGCGGCCTGCCCTCCGATCTCTCGGGCTTCGGGAAGAAGAAGTAAGTGACTGCCTCCGTCGCATATCCTTGGGAATCCCCCATGCCCGGTCTCGCCGCCGACGCTGCCGCCGCCCTGCGCGCACAGCTTCCGGTGCTGACCACCGAGCGGCTGACCCTGCGCGCGCCGACGCTTGCGGATTTTGAACCCTACCGCGACATCCTCATGTCCGAACGGGCGATCCACATGGACGGGCCGCTCTCGCGCGAAGCTGCCTGGCTCGATTTTTCCCAATGCGTGGCGAACTGGCTCCTGCGCGGCCACGGTCTCTGGGTGATCGAGGAAACCGCCACCGCCCGCGTGCTGGGCTTCACGCTCATCTGCATGGAAACGGGCGACCGCGAGCCGGAGCTTGGCTGGTTCCTCCTGGAAGAGGCCGAAGGTCAGGGGTTCGCCATGGAAGCGGCGCAAGCCGCCAAGGCGCACGGCATCCGCACCCTCTCGCTCCCGTCGCTGGTCAGCTACATCGACCGCGTGAACACCCGCTCCATCGCCCTCGCCACGCGCATCGGCGGCTGGCCGGACGAAGACGCGGCGGACGAGCTTGGGCAGGACGGCGTGATCGTTTATCGCCACTGGCCGGTGACCGACACGGACGGCGGGATGGAGGCCTACGCATGAGCCTCTCCCAGCCCCTCGTTGCCTCGCGTCTGCACAATCGTATGCACAACCTGTGCACAGGTTGTGTACGCGTGTCATACAGCACTTTTTCGACCCCAAGAGGCCGCGCATGACCGAAACAACCACCCGTGCCGCCGAGATCCTCAAGGGTCACCGCGAGTCGATCGACCGCCTCGACGCGATCCTCGTCTACACGCTCGCCGAGCGGTTCAAGCACACGCAAGCCGTGGGGAAACTCAAGGCTGCACACGACCTTCCCCCGTCCGATCCGGCCCGCGAAGCCAAGCAGATCGAACGGCTAGAAGACCTGGCGATCCGCGCCGATCTGGACCCGGAATTTGCCAAGGATTTCCTGAACTTCATCATTCGGGAAGTCATTCAACACCACGAAAAACACCAGGAATCAGGGGCTTAACGGCTCCGTCATCAGTCAACTCAGGAGATACACATCATGGCTATGAAAATTCGCCTCGCCCGTGGCGGCACCAAGAAACGCCCCTTCTACCGCATTGTTGCCGCTGACTCGCGCATGCCGCGCGATGGCCGCTACATCGAAAAGCTGGGCACCTATAACCCGCTTCTGCCGAAAGACTCGGAAGACCGCGTGAAAATGGACGTCGACGCCGTCAAAGCCTGGCTCGACAAAGGCGCCCAGCCGACCGACCGCGTGTCCCGTATGCTCGAAGCCGCCGGCGTGCTCGACAAGAAAGAGCGCAACAACCCGAACAAGGGCGAGCCCGGCGCAAAAGCCAAGGAACGTGCTGAAGAGAAAGCAGAAAAAGCCGCCGCCGCCGCCGCCGCTCCAGCCGAAGAAGAAGCGGCTCCGGCGGAAGAAGAAGCCGGGGAATAATCCCTCATGGCAAAGCAGGAAGGGTTTTCGTCCGCCTTCCAATCCGATCTGGAACGGCTCATGCGTTTACGTCGCGACGTGCGGCGCTTTCGCACCGATCCGGTTGACGAGGCCCTTCTTGCGCGCTGTCTCGACAGCTTCACCCTCGCGCCCTCGGTCGGCCTGTCTCAGCCTTGGCGACTGATCGAGGTCGCATCCAAGGGCGCGCGGGACGCGGCTCTTGCGAATTTCGAAGCCGCCAATGCCGAAGCCCTCAAGGGGTATTCCGGCAAAGATGCCGCAACTTATGCTGGATTGAAGCTCTCCGGAATGCGCGAAGCCCCGGTTCAGCTTGCCGTCTTCTGCGATGAAAAAACGACACAGGGCAAAGGCCTGGGGGCCGGAACCATGCCGGAGGCGCGGCGCTACTCGGTGGTGTCTGCCATCATGCAATTCTGGCTGATGCTGCGCGCCCACGGGCTCGGAATGGGCTGGGTGTCGATCCTTGACGCTCCGGCACTGAGCCGCAGCCTCGATGTGCCGGACAGCTGGCATCTGGTCGCCTATCTCTGCATCGGCTGGCCGGTCGACGAAGACGACGAACCCGAACTGGTAAGGGAAGGCTGGGAAGACCGCCGCACTTGCCCGCCACCAATTGAGCGTTAAGCTCACCCCTGCGGATCTGAGGCCGGGAGAGAAAGATGAGCGAAGATCGCATTTGCGTTGGCGCCTTCGCGGGGGCCTACGGGGTCCACGGCGAGGTGCGGGTGAAAAGCTTCTGCGCGGAGCCAGAGGATATCGAAACCTACGGGCCATTATGGACCGAAGACGGATCGCAGACCTTTACCCTTTCCCTCGATCGCGCGACCAAGAACGGCTATGTCGCCCGGGTCGATGGTATCCGCAACAAGGAAGCGGCCGATGCGCTCAAAGGTATACGGCTCTATGCGGATCGCGATGCGCTGCCGTCGCTCCCCGATGACGAGTTTTACCACGTCGACCTGATCGGCCTCGCTGTGCAGGACGCGGGCGGCATCGAGCTGGGTAAGGTCACCGCGGTCCACAATCACGGCGCGGGCGATCTTCTGGAGATCACCGGTCCTGGCTTCAAGAACCCGGCGCTTCTTCCGTTCACGATGGAAAACGTCCCCACCGTGGACCTGACTGCGGGCCGGGTCGTCATCGACCCGCCGGAAGGCGCTCTGCCCGAATGACACGCGTCATCGTCCACGCCGGGTTTCACAAGACCGGGACGTCGAGCCTTCAGGACTACCTGGGCCAGAACTGGGACGCGCTGCGCCCATGGCTCACCTATTACGGCCAAGGCGATGCACTGCACGGCTCGGCGGTGGCCGGTCGCATCTACGCCAAGAAGCCCTTCCCGTGGCGCAAACGAGCCTTCCGCCGGGCGCTTCGTGCAGACCTCGCCGCCCTGACCGATGCCGAGACCCTCGTGCTGTCGCGCGAGCATTATTCCGGTGTCATGCCGGGTCATCTCGACTGGCGCGGGCGGGTCATTCCAAACTTCCGACGTGCCGCCAAGCCATTGGCAAAAGTTATTGTCTCGGAACTCCGGCACCGCTTCGGACGGGATGTGGAAATCACGTTTCTCTACACGACCCGCGACAAGGACGACTGGATTCGTTCGGTCCACGGCCACCTGCTTCGCGTTATCAAGCTGAGAGATGATTTCGACACCTTCCGCGCGCGGTTCCCCAGTCTCAAAAGCCCCGCGGAAGAAGCGGAGATCATGCGCCGCACCCTTGCGCCTGTCCCCGTGGTCACCGCCGCGCTGGAGGATTGGAGCACGCATCACGCAGGACCGGCAGGGGTTGTTCTCGCCTTGGCAGGCGTGCCTGACAACGCGCAAGCTAGCTTGCCGCCCGCGCGCCCGACCAACCAGGGAAAGAGCGAAGAGATACGCGACGCCCTTCTCCACCTCAACCGTCAGGATCTGTCCAAGCCCCGGCTGCGCGCGGCCAAGAACCGTTTGCTGGACAGCGAGTAATCATCCCGTAGGGTGGACCCCGTGCACGCTCGCCCGGTCGTCAGATCGCGTTCGCGGAGTACATGGTTAGGAACGTCGCCGGGAGAACAGGGTGAGCTTTGGCCCCTACAGTCGCGCAGGTTTGGCGCTGGTGTTCGTGCCGCTATATGCTGGTCCGGTTCTCGCCGGTCTCTCTAACCATGGTTGGGCCACCGTCCCGATCTTCGCGCTTTTGTTCCTGGTCTTCATCGCAGCCACCCGGCGCCCCGATCTGCATCAACTGGACGGCTGGGTCTCGCTCGCGATCATGGCACTCGTGCAAGTCGCGTTGAGCGTCGGTGCCATCAGTGTCGGGTCGCTTGCCTCGGCCTTCATCGACATGTCGCCCTTGCCCCTGTGGTTCCCGCTCGCCTTGACCGCGGTCGCCGCGGGCTACGGCGCGTGGCGTTATTCCGACACAGCAGAGATGGATGTTTTTCTCGACAGCGTGATCGAGAAACTCGAAGCTTTCGAGCATGACGATAGCGCCGACCTCCCCGCCTATCACCCCACGCCATCCCGCAAGGTGCAGAGCGCGTTGGACGACCTTATTGATGCCGTTCAATCTCTGCCCGACGACGTCCGCGTCGGCGAGATCGACCCCTTGGTTCAGCGCTACGAAATGCGTGCTGACATCGACGGGTTCGACCCGCTCTACGACGCGGCGGGCGAGGTGGGCGGGCGCGAGGATCGGCGCATCGATCTTGCGCTCCTACGCTTCGTCGCCTCCCCGCGCATCCAACGCCAGCTTGTTGCCCGCGGCGAAGGCGCGCTGACGCCGATGCTTCTCCTGAACGCCGAGGATCGCGCGGTCCGGGCCGAGGCGCAGGCCAGGCTCACGGATCTGTTGGACGCGGGCACGCCAATGAGCCAGATGCCCGATCCGGTCTGGCTGCGCGACCTGGACGAGACCTACCCCGACGAGGGGTTTGCGGATCTCGCTCGCAAACTGGACCGCACCCGCTAAGCTTTCCAAGCTTGGCACGCGCTCTGCCCGGGCAAGCAAAGTCTTCCCAATTCACACGCGGCGGGCTATGCCCCGCGTCATGACGGAAAAGCCCAAATCACATGGTCGGCTCAAAGTGCGGCCCACGTTGACGCCGCGTGCACTGATGGAGGACACGCCGGATCTGGTGAACACATGGACCGCACGGGTCATCACCCTGTTTCCGAACGCGTTTCCCGGTGTCTTGGGTCAAAGCCTGACCGGCAAGGCGCTCGACATGGGCAAATGGCGGTTGGAGCCGATCGACCTGCGCCCCTTTGGTGAGGGCAAGCACAAGAACGTGGACGACACCCCGGCAGGCGGCGGTGCCGGTATGGTTCTGAGGGCGGACATCGTTTCCAAGGCGTTGGACAAGGCCGCCGAAGGCACACCCACCTCGCGCGGACGCTGGCCGGTGGTCTACCTCTCCCCACGCGGGCGGCGGTTCGATCAGACCATGGCGAAGAACTGGGCCCGGGCCGAGGGCGTGACGCTGCTATGCGGCCGATTCGAGGGCGTCGATGAACGCGTTCTGGAGGAATACCAGATCGAGGAAGTCTCGCTCGGGGATTTCGTTCTGACGGGCGGCGAGCTGGCCGCGCAGGCCATGATCGACGCGACCGTGCGGCTCCTCCCCGGCGTGCTTGGCAATGCCACATCGACCGAGGATGAAAGCCATTCACATGGGCTTTTGGAGCATCCGCAATACACCCGCCCCGCCGAATGGCGCGGTCGTGCGATCCCGGAGGTTCTTCTGTCCGGCAACCACGGCGCGGTCGAGGAATGGCGACGCGAAATGAGCGAAGCGCTGACCCGCGCCCGACGCCCCGATCTCTGGGCCAAATACGAGGAAAACAAGGGCTGATGTCACGCCTTTTCCCTTGATCGGAACCGATTCTCGGCCTATACGCAGCGCGTCCGGAGCCGGAATCGGCTACCGGACCGTTTTTCTTTTGCCAGCCCGTGAGCGTTTCAGCTGGGCGTTGCGGCGGAGAGAACCGGGACAAGGAACAGTGACCTGAACCCTCCGAGGGGCGCGCAGATTTCGTAAGCCGCGAACCCCGTCTGACGATCGGAGCTCTGAGGCGCGGCAAACTTCGCGGGACAACCGTGAGCAATTTAGGAGTGGTCTAATGGACCTGATCGCAGAACTGGAAGCCGAGCAGATCGCCGAGCTTGGCAAGAACATTCCGGATTTCAAAGCGGGTGACACCATCCGCGTCGGCTACAAGGTGACGGAAGGCACGCGCACCCGCGTGCAGAACTACGAAGGCGTTTGCATCAGCCGCAAGAACGGCTCGGGCATTGCCGGTTCGTTCACCGTCCGTAAAATCTCCTTCGGTGAAGGCGTGGAACGTGTATTCCCGCTCTACTCGACCAACATCGAGCACATCGAAGTGGTCCGCCGCGGTAAAGTCCGCCGCGCCAAGCTTTACTACCTGCGTTCGCGCCGTGGCAAATCCGCCCGTATCGCAGAAGACACCACCTACAAACCGCGCAAAGAAGCCTGAGGAGCGACCCGATGAAAAAGGATACCCATCCCGACTACCACCTCATCGACGTCAAGATGACCGATGGCACCGTGGTTCAGATGAAATCGACCTGGGGCGCCGAAGGCGAAACCCTGACGCTCGATATCGACCCCTCCGCGCACCCGGCGTGGAACGGCGGTTCCTCGCGCCTGATGGATACCGGCGGTCGTGTCTCGAAGTTCAAAAACAAATACGCTGGCCTCGGCTTCTAAGCCAAGCGCCTCGCAGCGATACGAAGTGCCGCCCCGAGGGGCGGCCCTTCTACTTTCCGGAGGGGGAAAGTCACAGGTAAAAGTCGTGGGCGCTCAAATCGGCGGCAGATACGTCCATGAGGAACACATCGCCAGACCCGTAGTTTATCAAGGCCCCATCTGCTCGACCGTTCTCCAAGTCGAGGATGACGTCGGTGATCACCAGATCATCGAATGAGTGCACCCCTGTATTGGTCAAGTCGAGCCGATCGCCTTCAGCCCGGCGATAGTCTTCGACCGTATTGCGCCCTGTTCCAGAAAAGATGAACTGATCCGCGCCATAGCCCCCGATCAGGTAATCATCACCTGAGCCGGAATAGAGCACATCGTCGCCCGCATCCGCGAACAGGAAGTCGTCGCCGTCGCCACCTTCGAGCGTATCATTCCCCCAACCGCCAAAGACGATATCATCGCCCGCGCCCCCGCTGACGAAATCGTCGCCCTGCCCGCCGTAAAGCTTGTCAGCCCCGTCGTGGCCATAGAGATGATCGTTCCCGATGTGCCCCAGTATGACATCGTCACCACCGAAACCCTTGAGCGTGTCGTCGCCCATGTGCCCCATCATCATGTCGGCCTGATCGGTTCCGGAAATGACATCGTCCCCAACCCGTCCGAAGTGCTTTGTCTCCATCGCCATGAGAGCGGAAACACTCGGGCTCGAAACCAAGTGGTATTCCACCATGATCACTTCATCGGCCGCCAAGGACAGCGCGAGACGGCGGCCAGCACCGATTTCATCCTCGGATAGGACTTGGCTCTCACCCATCCAACAGCATTCACCCCAATTCCCGTTCGCTTGGGTGAGCACCACACGCTCTCCCTGAACGGAGCCATACCGCCCGATATAGGCCGTCAGGTCGAGCGATATGGACTGTTCGGCCTCGCTGCTCGAGGCGACGAAAACGACGAAACGATCCTCGGACCGGAACATCTGCACTTCGATCGCCCCCGCCTGGACTTGCGGCAAGTCGAGGTTCAGGTCGACAATTTGCAACCCTTCGTCGCCGAGAAAGGACACATCGACCGGCTCGGGCACTGGCAAAGCGACCTCGACCTCTGATCGTTCAAAGGCAAGAAATGCCGTTTCGAACGGATCGAGGTCGAGAGCCACCTGCCCCAGTGCAGCCGTTGAGCCTAGATCGGTGGACGTAAGCCGCCGGACCACCGCTTCAGTGTGCCGCGCGTTCGGATCGTAGTCATTCTCCGTGATTTCGTCGTTATCATCGAATTCGACGAGGTCCAAAAGCGACCAGATATCGTCGGCGGACGTGGCCGTGCCCTGATCGTCGTGATGTGCTTCACGATACCCTACCGCCTCGATTTGATCGCCGTGCACGTTTCCAGTCGCGCCAAAGAGCGTGAGGAGGTCGGAGACGTTCAGATCGACATTCACACCGTCTACGGCCCGCGACATCACGACGAAGGTGAGCGCATCGTCGGTGAGATAGGCATTCACTTCGATGCCCTCTGCGCCAAGACCGCCGACGCCGAGCGATACGTCGATGTCGAGCACCTGCGCGCCGGTCAGGTATTCGCCCATCAACCGGAACGTCGCCCCCGTCGGGCTGAGCCATGGTTCACCGGCGTCAGTGACTCCATACGTGTTGTTGGGGTTGGTCGGACCTTGTGCGATTGGCCAGAGCGACGCCGCTTCGACACCGAGCCGCGCGAAACCTTCGAAAGCCTCCACCATGATCGCGGAGGCCTTCATCCCGTAATGCTGCTCCGCGCTATGCTTGACGCTCCATTCCGTGACAGCGAGGCTGGCGCCGGCAAGCGCAGGGTCAGCGCCCCATTCCTGGCGAACGACATCGAGCGCGGTGAGCCAGAAATCCGCGGTCTGGGCATAGGGCCCATCACCTGCGAGAAGCCCATGGTCAACGTCCAGCGCGTCACCATCCTTGTCATATTCGTAGTGATAGATCACCTGGTCCACCGCGGCCTTCGCGGTATCGCTCAGCGCGTCGATGATCTGCCGCTGGGCGTCCGGCCAGGTCTCTTGCCACAGGGTCGTATCCCATTCCTGGCCCCAGGGAGTGCCGGATTGAATCATGAGGCTTGGCCGGGTCTCCACCTCGATCGGCGCTGCGTCCAGGGCGACGGACAATTGCTCCAGCATTTCGTTCGCGATCATGCCGTAAGTGGCACTGTCCATGCGCCCGAATTCTTCACCGTTTTCGTCCGTCCCCAAGGCGGCCCAGTATTCATTGCCGAGCTCGAACCCCTGGATCACGTCACCCGCTTCCACGCGCCTGTCGATTGCGAAGTCAACGATGCGGGCGATGTCGTCCTGAAACGCCGCCAGCATTCCCGGGTCCGCCGCATATGGGTCGGCCAAGAAGTTGGCATGTGCCTTCAACAAGAACTTGGTTGGCAACACCAGGATCACGCCAGCGCCCTGCCCGCTGGCGAAGTCAACGAAGTCGTCGAAACCGGTGTTCGCTGTGTGATAGTCCGTTCCGAAGGGTGCATTCCACCCGTCGTCCTCCAACATGTTTCCATGCCATTGCCACGCCTCGGTCATGGTCCCGCCGGGGTAGCGCAGGGCACTGACGCCGAGGGCATCGACGACCTGTTCGAGGGCCAGGTCAGCGGCGTCGTTGTATTGGTACAGGAAGTTGCTTCCAAAGAATTCCGACCCGATTTCGACCCGGCCATCGGGGTCGTTCGAGACGTATTGGACTGTAAGCGATTGTGTCGCTTTCATGGTTCACCTGTGATGCCCCCACAGGTTCGTTTCATGATTGCGTAGCATCACAACGGTGCGGTCAACTGTCACGCGTGCAAATTGTGCATAAAATCGAAGTGAAACCGGTTCGTCCATTCCCAGAACAGAATGGTTAACACGCCATGTATCACGAATACGAAACGGTACAAAATTTATCCCGTTTTCTAACCTTTTCGTCCACAGGTCCGACGTGGATCTCGGACAACGAGATACGGCGTAAGGCCGAATCGGGGTTTCGAGCCGGGCTCAGAAGTGAAGATCGGACGCCGACAGGCTCCCAGACAGCACATCCATCAAGAAGACTTTCCCCTCGCCATAATTGATGAGAGTTCCGGACACGGCTCCCCCGTTTACGTCCAGAACCTCATCAGTGATGATAAGGTCCGCGAAGCTTCCTGCGCCGGTTCCGGCAAGGTTCAGGCGATCTCCATCCGCGGAAACGAAGTCCTCCACATCATTGCGTCCGCGCCCGGAAAAGACGAACTCGTCCGCCCCGCCGCCGCCGATCATGTAATCGTTGCCAGGCCCGGGTATGAGCACGTCCCGACCCAGGTTGGCGAAGATGAAATCGTCGCCCTCCCCGCCCAAAAGGGTATCGTTGCCCCAACCACCAAAAACGATGTCGTTGCCTGCATTACCGCTGACCCAATCGTGCCCCTTGCCGCCGTAGAGACGATCATGCCCATCGCCACCGTGGATCGTATCGTTGCCGATGTGCCCCAAGATAATGTCGTCACCGCCCATGCCGAAAAGTCGGTCGTCCCCGGTATGGGCCAGGATCAGGTCATCCTGTGCGGTGCCGTTGATCGTCTCGGTCCAGAAGCGGCCGTAATGAATTACGTCCTGCGCGAACATGGTTTCGAACGTGGGCGGCGCGACCAGGTGGTATTCCACCATGACCACTTCGTAAGGATCGAGCTCCACGTCGATGGTGCGCCCACTACCAAGTTCATGGGCGCTCAGGGCTTTCGTGGTCGCGAACCACCGGGCTTCGCTCCAATGCGCATCAGGATCGTCTTGCACGATCCGTTCGCCGGACACATTGCTGTAGCGGCTGACATAGGCAGAAACGTCCAGGGAGACGGTTTGCACGGCGTCCGAGCGTGACGTGATGAAGACCACGAACCGGTCCTCGGATCCGTAGCTATCGACCTCGACCGTCTCGACAGCCGCATCTGCCGCGCTGAACCCGTTGTCGAGAAGGCTGAGACCAACCGCGTGCTCGGACAAAAGACGAAACGCCTCGCCGATGGGCGTGAGCATTCCCTCGTTTACGCCGTCTCCACCATCATGGCGTCCCGCCAGATCGGTCGGGCCGTCGATTTCCACGGGCCAGACGTGCGCCAAATCCACCCCGAGCCGCAAAAGTCCCTCGAACATTTCCAACAGCACGCCCGCCCCACGCAGACCCCATTGCTGCCAGACCGTGTGCTCCGGCCCCCACTCGGTAACCGCCAGTATCAAAGCCCCATGGACCGCTTCGTCCCACGAAGCACGGAACTGACGTAAATCCCAAGTGATGGACTTGAAATAATGATCCGCAAACTGGAACGGCTGGTCGCCCTGGGTCAGGACCGGGTTGGTTCTGATGTAATAATAGTGCTCGATCAGCCCGTCGACCGCATCGCGGCCCAGCGCCGACATCTCGTTGAGGATGTCGTCATTGGCGATTTCCTGATTGACCCACCATTCCAACCCGTTGTCGGCATACGCCCCCTCGTCGAAATCCCGTCCCCAGACCGCGCCCATCTGCATGAGGATGGGGGGTTGAGTGCCGTCAGCGCCCAGAACCTCGTCCATTGCCTCCTGCACGGCGACGGCCACTGCATTGGCCACGATGCCGTATTCCTTGGAGGTCATGTAGACCGCATCGCTCCAGTATTCGTTTCCGATCTCGAAACCCTGGAAAACCACGTCGGGATGGCGCGTCAGCAAGTCCGCGACGAAGGCGCCGATTTCTGCGACCTTGTCGGCGCGCAACGTGCGCGTAGCGGCCCCGACGGCGTCGCCCACGAACAGATGACTGATCGGAAGCACCAGGGTGACCGGCTGACCCTGTTTGACAGAGAATTGAAGGAATTCATCCAGACCGACAAACGTATGGTAGCCGGTCATATGCGCCGGTTGCGTATTCGGAGCGGCGTAGAAATCCTCGCCCCAATACTCGGTGACCGAGCCGCCCGGATAGCGCAACCCATTCAGCGAGAGCTCTTCCAAAGCATCCGGAAAACTGGAGCCGTCTTCCACGGAATTGTGAGTGAAGAGGTGGTTGCCGCCAAACAAATCAGACGTGACGAAAAAACCGGTTGGCGGCCGGTAATACATTTTCATGTCCATGGATCTCCCCCCGGACAGGACAAATAGCCGCCAGCTTAAATGGCTATCTATTCACCATTTGCCTCCGAGTTCATCTTATACATACCGTACTTCGGCCCAATTTCCTATGGGTCTATTTGGAAACAAGGCATATTCGGGCTTGCCTTGGACCCGGGCGCGAGAGTTAACAAGTTGCAGTAAAAGGCTTTCCCATGTTTCTCGACCTCCTCATAGCTCTTGTCGCGCTTGGAACCGGTGCGACCATATTCTCGAAAAGACTGCGCTTTTCGACCACATGGCGGGCCATGATCACGCCCTTGGCCTCCATCATCGGGTCGGGTTTCCTGGTATTGGGTCCGATTCTCGACCATGGGTTCGGGGGATTCGCCCCGCTTGTCATGGCCGGACTGTGCCTCGTTGCTTGGGGGTTCGGTGCGTCGATCCGACATAATATCGCAACCATCGACGCGACGGGCGCGGGATCGGGGACAACCACGCCCGAGATTACTGCCTCCGCCCTCCTCGGCTTCGCCTTCACGATCTCGGTCGCCTATTACCTCAACCTTTTTGGCGCTTTCGCCCTTAGCCTTACCCCCTTCGCCACCGATCTGAACGCGCGCATTCTGACGACCTTGGTCTACGCGGTAATCCTGTTCACCGGGTGGACGCGGGGTTTCGCGATGCTCGAACGCATGGAATACGCGACGGTCACGCTCAAGCTGGCGATCATCGCGGGGCTTCTGTTCGGCTTGGCCGCGTTCAATATCGACGCGATACGGCTTGGGGAATTTCACGTCGGGGAGCCAACCGTGAGCGGGTGGGGTGCCCTGACACTGACCTTCGGCCTTATCGTGACCGTGCAGGGGTTCGAGACGTCCCGCTATCTCGGGTCCGAATACGATGCCGTGACACGGATCAGGTCGATGCGGTGGGCACAGATGCTCTCGTCCGCGATCTACCTCGTCTATATCGCGCTGGTGGCTTACGTCTTTGCCCCCGATGCGATGGACCTGAATGAAACCGCGATCGTGGACCTGATGGCGATCGTGTCCCCGATCCTTCCCGCGCTATTGGTTGCCGCTGCCCTGGCCGCGCAATTCTCGGCCGCAGTGGCCGACACTGGCGGGTCCGGCGGATTGATCGAAGAGTTGACCCATGGCCGCATCGGAACACGGCAGGCCTACGCTCTGACCGTCGCCATCGGGCTTGCGCTGACATGGACCTCGGACGTGTTCCAGATCATCGCCTATGCCAGCCGCGCCTTTGCCGCCTATTACGCGGTGCAAGCGGGAATCGCGGCGTGGAGTGCCAGGGCCAACTCGCCAGCACGCGCGCTCCTATTCGCCTCGCTCGCTTTCCTCGGCGTCATGATCGCACTCTTTGGGCAGTCAATCGAATAGGCGACCTTCCCAATTTGAGCCGCGATACATATAGTGCCGGAAACCGCGTCGGGATGCGCGGAACAAGGGCAAGGGACATATCGCGTGGCGCATATTATCGTCGTCGGAAACGAAAAGGGCGGGGCCGGGAAATCCACAGTTTCAATGCATGTGGCAACCTCGCTTGCCCGGTTGGGCAAGACTGTCGGGGTCTTGGATCTCGACCTTCGTCAACGCACCTTCGGGCGCTTCATGGCGAACCGCACGGCGACCGTCGAGCGCGAGGGCAAGGCGCTTCCTTCCCCGGTCTATCACGAGTTGCCGGAGATCGAGCGGGACTCGTTGAAAGCAGGTGAGAACATCTATGATCGTCGGTTGAGCCAAGCGGTTGCCGAGCTTGAAGCGAAGTGCGACTTCATCGTCATCGACTGCCCCGGCTCGCACACCCGTTTGAGCCAGGTCGCCCACACGCTGGCCGACACGCTCATCACACCGCTCAACGACAGCTTCGTGGATTTCGACCTGCTGGCGCATGTGGACCCCGACACGCTCAAGGTCGAGGGACCGTCCGTCTATTCCGAAATGGTCTGGAACGCGCGCCAGCTTCGCGCACAGGCGGGGCTGAAGCCCATTGACTGGATCGTTGTGCGCAACCGGCTTGGCGCCCAGGCGATGCACAACAAGAAGAAGATGGGCGAGGCGATTGAAAACCTCGCCAAGCGGATCGGCTTTCGCGTGGCACCGGGTTTCAATGAACGCGTCATCTTTCGGGAGCTGTTCCCGCGTGGCCTGACCCTTCTCGATCTGCGCGATGTCGGCGTCGTCGGCCAGATGAACATCTCCAACGTCGCCGCGCGGCAGGAGTTGCGGGACCTGATGAAGGCGCTGAAGCTTCCGGACGTGACGGTCGACTTCTAGGCCTCGACACGCAGCAATCCGCGACCTTCTCGACGGAAATGCGTCTGCTCCATCTCGCGAAAGTCGATCCCGTCGCTTTCGACGGCCATACGCGTGATGCAAAGGTTTTGCCCCTCTACATCCAACACGGCAAAGTCGTTCACTTCCCCCCGCAGCCGGGTGGACAGCGACGTTCCCGCGTGGACTTGCACCGGGCCGCTTACACCGGGACGTGTGACGAAGGGGCCGGCGTGCCACATGTGGAGATGACCGGAGAGCACCAGGTGGGCACCGCACCCCTTGAGCTTGTCGAGCGCCAAACCCGCGCGTTTCATCGGCTTTTTCTCAACGCTCGCGGTCTGTTCGAAGGGATGATGCGCGACGACGATGCACAGTTTGTTTCGGCCCGCCTGCTCGACCGTTTCGCAGACATGACGCATGGCACCGAATCGCGCCTTGCCCCGTTGGTGCGCGAAGCGGTCGACCGTATTGACGCCAACGACCAGGGCGTCGTCCAATTCGGCAACCGGTTCGAGATCCCAGGCGATCCATTCCCGGTAGGTGCGATACGGGCGCAGGATGCGGGATACGGGTTGAAACAACGGAATGTCATGATTGCCCGGGACGGCCATCCATCGCGCACCCAAGGCATCGAGAAATCCCCGCGCCTCGCGAAATTCGTGGTTTCGGGCCCTCTGGCTGAGATCCCCGGAGACGACGACGAGATCGGGCGCGGCCTCCTGGATGGCTGTCGACAGGGGCGCAAGCAGCTCTGGCCGCGCACGACCGAAGTGAAGGTCGGACAGGTGAATAATGCGGGTCATTGGGCATCGGTATCAGGATTATCGGGGCAGATCACGTCCAGCGCACCGGGGTCGATCCGCACATGAAACGGGCCCCGCATTGGCGCCTTTTCTCCATCACGCACCACCAGGCGTTTGCGCCTGCCCGGGTCGATCAGGATATCCCGCCCGGTAACCAGGTGGAAGTCGCGCCCCACCTCCATCCGTCGCGCCGCCAGCCGGGCCGCGTGTTTTACCAGACCGGCGCGGCCCACGTCGTCCGCGAGAAGCAGGGCCAGTTGGCCATCGCGCACGGCCTCCGCACCGTCGAGCTGGAAGCCCTCCAACTGAAACGCGGATGCACCGACGAACGCGAGGGGAGACTTCACCGAAATCCGCTCGCCATCCACCGTGATTGCCATGGTCATCGGGTCATAGAATCTGGTCAGGGCGCGGATCACCGACCAATAAGCTGCAAGCCGGGACCGGCCCCAGCGCTTGTAGGTGTCTTCCCGCTCTTGAAGGATCGCGGAATAGACCCCGATCGACGTGTTGTTGAGAAACACCTTGTCGTTCACTCGGCCGACGGCAGCAGGCGTCACCCGCCCCTGTGCCAGAGCGCGAATGGCCGCGTCGGCGTCTTGCGGAATGCCCAGCGCACGGGCGAAGTAGTTGAAGGTGCCCATCGGGACGACGCCCAATGCCACGCCCGACCCGGCCATCTCGCCCGCCACACCTGACAGGGTACCGTCACCGCCAGCGGCGATCACGGCGGTCGCGCCATCGTCCACTGCGCGGCGCGCCATCTTGTCGACCTTGCCGCCCTTGTCGTCCAAATGGACAGTCAGAGAGCCACCAGCGTCGAACACAGCTTGGCGCAGGCCATCCACGATGGACCCATCCCCTGCCTTGCCGGAGCGTGCATTGATGACCGCATGGACGTTGCTCAGATCGGGTTTCGTGGGTTTCAACATGCCGCCTTCCTTCGCGAAGGAAACGGCGCAACCCCCGCGATGGTTCCCTAGCTGGTGCTGGCCAACAGCTCGGCGTTACCCCCGGCGGCGGTGGTGTCGACGCATAGGTGACGCTCATGGACGGCGTGGCCACGGTCCGGCATTGCCGTGATGAGAGGCAGGATCGGGCCGTCCCGCCGCGACAGGGCCTTGGCATAGCTACGTGCGGTTTCCTGATCTCCCCACCAGAGCACGCCCGACACGCCGTCGATGTCTCGCAGCACGTCAGGAGAAAGCGTCCCCTCCGCCACAACGGCAACACCGCCCACGGCCGTGACGGCCTCGACCTGCGAAGCCGCGGCCTCCGGTCCCGGACCAAGACACAGAAGCGGCGCGCGCGTCACCTCTTCCAGCCGGTTCAATTCACCCGTCGGTCCGGGCAGGAGTCGCTCGGAGACGCGCTGTTCGGTCGTGTCCGACAGTGTCGTCTTGAGGGCGTCTTCATTCGCACGCCTGTCCCAAGCGCCGTTTTGTTCGGGAGCGGGCAAGGGTGCTGCGAACCTTGGTACATAATTCGGCCCGCCTGCTTTGGGCCCTGTGCCGGACAATCCTTCACCGCCGAACGGCTGGCTCCCAACGATGGCACCGATCTGGTTTCGGTTGACGTAAAGATTGCCGACGTGGGCCCGCTCCGCCACGTGCTCGACCCGGCTGTCAATCCGACTGTGAAGCCCGAATGTCAGCCCGAAACCGCGCGCGTTGACGGCGTCGATCACGTCGTCCAACGCGTCCGCGGCGAAGGTCGCAACGTGGAGGACCGGACCGAAAACCTCGCGTTCCAGATCATTGATGCTCTCAACTTCGATGAGCGTCGGTGCGATGAAATGCCGGTCGTCCGGCGTCTTCACCTGGTGCACAATGCGGGCGCGCTTGTTTTTCAGGTATCCGGCGATGTCCGCCCGCGCCTCGCCGTCGATGACAGGTCCGACATCCGTCGAAAGATCCCATGGATCACCCAGGGTGAGCGCATCCATCGCCCCTTTGAGCATCTCGAGCGTCCGGTCCGCCACGTCCTCCTGCACATAAAGGCACCGAAGCGCCGAACAGCGTTGACCGGCGGATTGGAAGGCCGATGCCACGATGTCGCGCACAGCTTGTTCGGGAAGAGCGGTGGAATCCACGATCATGGCATTCAGCCCGCCGGTCTCGGCGATCAAGGGCGCGTCCGGGGCGAGATGCTCCGCCATCGACCGCCGGATCACCTGCGCGGTTTCGGTCGACCCGGTGAAGACGACACCGTCGATCCTGGGCGAGGAGGTAAGCGCCGCGCCCACGGTTGCACCATCGCCCGGCAGGAATTGCAGCACCTCGCGCGGCACGCCCGCTTCGTGCATCAGGCGCACGGCCAACCCGGCGATAAGCGGCGTCTGTTCGGCCGGCTTCGCGATCACGCCATTGCCTGCCATGAGGGCCGCGGAGATCTGGCCGGTGAAGATCGCGAGCGGAAAATTCCATGGGCTGATCGCCGCGAATACACCCCGAGCCGGACGGTCGAGCGCCTCGCCTTCACCCGCGTAGTAGCGCAAGAAATCCACCGCTTCGCGCAATTCGCCCACGGCGTCCGGCAGCGACTTGCCCGCCTCCCGCGCAAGCACAGCAAAGATCGGTCCATACTCGGCTTCGTAAAGGTCAGCCGCACGCCGCAGCACGTCGGCACGCTCTTTCGGGCTGGCGCCCCACGGCTTCGCCGCATCGAGCGCCCGGGCCACGGTCGCTTCGTCGGCCTCGGTCACTTTTGCGACTCGCGCTCCGGTCGCCGGGTTTTTCACGTCCCGCGCGGTCCCACTGGCTTCGCCTTTGATCGACGGCGCGGCATCCGGGATACTGACTGCGCGGGCCGCGTCGATCCGAGCCAGGCTCTCGGCTTCGGTCAGGTCGAAACCAAGCGAGTTGTCACGCTCACCGAATATGCGGGACGGATGCACAAGCCCCTCGGCACGGTCCACTTTGCGCACCTCGTCCAACGGATCACGGGCGATCTCTTCCGGCGGCACATCCTCGTCGACGATCTGGTTCACGAACGACGAGTTCGCTCCGTTCTCCAAGAGCCTGCGCACGAGGTAGGCCAGAAGGTCGCGGTGCGCTCCGACCGGCGCGTAGATGCGGCACCGTTTATCGCCATCGCGCATGACCAGGTCATAGAGCCGCTCGCCCATGCCGTGGAGCCGCTGAAATTCGAACGCCACGTCGGGCACTTGCGCGGCCATATGCCGGATCGCGGCGACCGTATGCGCGTTGTGCGTGGCAAACTGGGGGTAGAGCCGATCACCGTAGCCAAAGAGCTTGCGGGCGTTTGCCAAGTAGCTCACATCGGTCGCGGGTTTCGTCGTGAACAGCGGGAAGTCAGGGTGGCCTTCCACCTGTGCGTGCTTCATCTCGGTATCCCAATACGCCCCTTTCACGAGCCGTACCATGATCCGACGATCCAGCTTCTCGGCCGTCTCGTTAAGCCAGTCGATCACAAGACCGGCGCGTTTGCCGTAGGCTTGCACCACGACGCCGAAACCGTCCCAGCCTGCGAGCGCATCGTCGGCCAGAACGGCTTCGATCACCTGGAGCGAGAGAACAAGACGGTCCTGTTCCTCGGCATCGACATTGAGACCGATCCCGGCCTTGGCCGCCTGGCGCGCAAGGTCGCGCAGGCGCGGCACCAGTTCGCGCATGACCTCATCCTGATGGGAGACTTCGTAGCGTGGATGAAGCGCGGACAGCTTGACCGAAATGCCCGGATTCTCGGTAACCGTCGCAGCCCCCGCCCGTTTGCCGATCGCCGCGATGGCATCGCGGTAGGCCTCGAAATATCGCTTCGCATCGGCGTGGGTCATGGCCGCTTCGCCGAGCATGTCGTAGGAATAGCTGAAGCCTTTCGCCTCCATTTTGGCGGCGCGGTCCTGGGCTGCTGAAATCGTCTCGCCCAAGACGAACTGACGCCCCATCTCGCGCATGGCCTGCCCGACAGCCACCCGGATGACCGGCTCGCCCAATCGCTTGATCATGCCACGCAACGTGCCTGCCAGACCGGGCTGCCCGTCCTCCAACACGCGCCCTGTCAGCATCAGCGCCCATGTGGAGGCGTTCACCAGCGGCGACGCGGCCTGCCCGATATGACCACCCCAGTCAGACGGCGCGATCTTGTCTTCGATCAACGCATCAATGGTTTCGCCGTCCGGCACGCGCAACAACGCTTCGGCCAGACACATGAGCGCGACGCCCTCGTCCGTGGAAAGCCCGTATTCACCCAGAAACTGCTCCATGATACCGGGCCGCGCGCCCGACCGGATGCGCCGCACGAGATCAGCGGCATCGCGGCTGATCGCATCCCGGTCCTCCCGTGTCAGGTCAGTCTGCGGGATCAGGTCGTCGATCAAAGCGCCCTCGTCCTGAAACTTGGCACTCTCGGTGAAGCGGGGAGTGAAGATATCGCGCATGTGGGTCTCCTTTGGATCAGGATACAAAGACAACGCTGGACCTTTCGCCCAAGTTCACGCAACCTGACGCCAGAAAGACTAAATTTTGGTGATATTTTGGACGAAACGGCCAACCTTGACACAATCGACAGGAAAATCCTGTCGGCCCTGACCGAGAACGCCCGACTCTCGATGGTCGATCTTGCTCGGAAAGTCGGGCTGTCGAAAACCCCCGTGGCAGCCCGCGTGCGCGCGCTGGAAGAAAAGGGCGTGATCCGGGGATACCGCGCGATCCTGTCCCCCGAGAAACTGGGGCTTCAGCATGTCGCCTACGTCGAAGTCCGGCTGTCGGATACCCGGCAGGCCGCACTGGCCCGGTTCAACGATGCCGCCCGCGCGGTGCCCGAGATCGAGGAATGTTACATGATCGCAGGGGGCTTCGATTACCTGATCAAGGTGCGCTCGCAGGACATCGTGGATTATCGCCGCGTGCTGGGTGAAACGATTTCATCCCTGCCACATGTCTCTGCGACCTCGACCTATATCGCGATGGAAGCCGTGGTCGAGCAGTCCTACGTGACGTTCTGACCTCGCTCGCGGAGAAAAGCGTCATTTTCGAACCTGCCTGGGTCGTTTCGGCCCCAAATGGCAGGTCTCTGTATCGCTATCGCGACGTCCGTCAGAACCCGTAGTCGGCGAGAATGGGTGACAGGATCGTCCAGTCTTTCGCCGTCGAAAGGTTTGGCGCGTGACCGTATCCTTCGAAATCCAGCACGCGCGGTTTCGGCCCGGTTTCCGCCATCTTCGCCGCGATCTCGGCGGTCAGAAGGTCGCTCTCGACACCGCGCAGAACGAGCGTCGGAAGGCTCAGACGCTCCCACCGATCCCAAAGATCCATTGCACCGCGATCCGCGTCCAGCACCGTGATGATGCGGGGGTCGTAATGGATGGTCAGATACCCATCGTCGCGGCGGCGCACCGAGGTTTCGGCCATGCGATGCCAAAACGGGTCATCGGCTGGGCCAAACGGCACATAGACCTCGCGCAACCAACTCTCGGCGGCGCGCACGCCGTCGAATGTGGGAAGCTCGGAAGAGTAGGTCACGATGCGGTCGAGCGCGGCATCTGGCACGTTGGGGCCGATGTCGTTGATGACCAGCGCCGCCACCCGTTCGGGGGTCTGCGAGGCGACCGTGATCCCGACCTGTCCACCCATGGAGGTTCCGATCCAGCGCACCGACCCGACACTGTAGTAATCCATCATGGCCCGGGCGATGTCGGCATAGTGGGTCAAGGAATAGTCATCCTCGGGATGATCCGCCCAGGACGACAGCCCGCGCCCGATGGTGTCCGGGCAGATGACGAAATGGGTCTGCGCGAGCCGCTCCGCCAATTCGTCGAAGTCGCGCCCCGTGCGAGCGAGCCCATGCCAGCAGATCACTGCCGGATTGGCCGGGTCGCCCCACTCCATGACATGCACCTCGTGGCCTAGAAGCGGCAGGAAGACCGAGCGCGGGGTCATGATTTGCGCCCCCGGATGATCGTTCCCGCGATCCCGGCAGGGAAGAAATAGACCAGCAGGATAAAGATGATCCCGAGCCAAAGGAGCCACCGATCCGGCGACAGGAGCACAGGCAGAAGCGGGATCGCCTCGGTCGCGGCGGCCGCCACTTCCATCAGGTCGCGCAGGTAGTATTGCGCAAGCACCATGAGCGTGGCCCCGATGGCCGCCCCCCACATGGTGCCCATTCCACCGATGACGACCATCAGCAGGATGTCGATCATGATGGCGAAAGACAGCGTGGTATCCGGTCCGGTGTATTTCAGCCAGGTCGCATAGACCGCGCCGGCCAGCGCCGCCGTCGTCGCGGCGATGACGAAAACCGCCGTGCGGTAGGCCACGACGCGGTAGCCGATGCCCTCCGTGCGCGCCTCATTCTCGCGGATCGCTTTCAGCACGGTGCCCAAAGGCGAGCCGACGATGCGCAGCATCATCCAGAACATCAAAGCGCAGGTGAAAAAGACGAAATAATAGGCCGCGATCTTGCCGTTCATCCGAACGCCAGCGATACGCAGCACCTTGCCCTCCTCGTCCGTCAGCAGCTTGTTCGCCGACTTGAAGACATCCGGCGAACGATAGGTGATCCCGTCCTCGCCCCCGGTCAGGCCGGAAAGCTGCGAGGCGAGCACAAGCGCAACCGAGGCGGCAGCGAGCGTGATCATCGCGAAGAAGATCGCTTTGACCCGAAGCGACAGAAGCCCGATCAGCACCGCGACCACGGCAGCGACCAGAACTCCCGCAAGCGTGCCGAGGATCCAGAAACCCCAGGTATTGTCGCCCTGCTTCATGGCGATGGCGACGCCGTAGGCCCCGAAACCAAAGAACATGGTATGCGCGAAGCTCACGATCCCGGTGTAGCCGATCAACAGGTCGTAAGACGCGACCAAAACGATGAAAACGGCAATCCGCGCGGCAACCTCGACCTGCCGCACCTCCTGGAAAAGGAACGGCGAGAACAGGAGAAGACCCCAGATGGTGAGTGCGATCGCTTTGACGGCAAATGTGCGGTTCATCGGTGCTCTCCTCACTTCACGGCCGGGGCGAGGCCATAGGGCCGCCACAGCAGAATGGCCATCATCAGAAGCATGTTCGATGCCAGCGCGAGTTTCGGGCTGAGATAGCCGACGTAGTTCTGCATCAGCGCCACCATGATCGCGCCCAGAAGCGTGCCCTGGATCGAGCCAAGCCCACCGATGATGACGACGATAAAGACGATGACCATCATCTCGGCCCCGAGCGCCGGGGTGATAAGCGTTTCATATCCCGCCCACATGGCACCACCCATGGCGGCCAGCCCGGACCCAAGCATGAAGACCCCGATGAACAGGCGGTCGATCCGGAATCCCAGCGCCTCGACCATCTCGCGGTTTTCGACACCGGCCCGGATCAGCAGACCCATCCGGGTCTTGTTCAGGAGCAGGTAAAGTCCGGCATAGACCAGTGCGCCGACGACAAAGGCAAACAGGCGATACACCTCAAGCGATGAGCCCCCGACAATGATGGTCCCTTCCAGAAACTGCGGACGCGGCACATTGGTCGGCGTCCCGCCCCATGTGGCAAGGATCAGCTGTTCGGCCACGATCAGAGCGCCCATGGTGATCAGGATCTGACGCAGGTGGTCGGAATACACCGGCTTGATGATCACACGCTCGAAAAACCACCCAAGCGCCGCGCCGAACACGATGGCGGCGGAGATGGCAAAGACCAGCGCCATGATGTTGAGCACGATACTGTCCGACCCGAGCCAGCCGCCGAAGTAGGCCAGAACGCTGGCGGCAACAAAGGCGCCGAAACTGACAAACGCCGAATGCCCGAAGTTGAGCACGTCCATCAGCCCGAAAACGAGGCTCAGGCCCGAGGCCATGAGAAACAGCATCATCCCCATCGCCAGCCCGGCCACGGTCAGTGTCAGCCACGAAGACGGCGCACCAATCAGGACGAAGGCGATGATCGCGATCGCGACGGGCAAGAGGAACACGCCCCCAAATCTTTCAACGATATTCACGCGACGGACCCTCCGTTAACGTTCTGATAATAAACCAAAAATGGTTTCGCGGCGAAACCCTGGCGCGAGGATTTACGCATCAACTCGCCTCCATCGACAGGCTCAGAAGCCGGTCTTGCAACGCCGTATCCGCGGCGAAATCAGCCATCGAGCCGGTGTGAACCACCTTCCCGTCATCAAGCACCGCCATGTCGCGACCCAGGCTTTTGGCAAAGGCGAAGTTCTGCTCCACGAGCAAAATCGTGGTCGTCTCGGAAATCTCGCGAAACGACTCGCCCATCGCGGAAATGATCGAGGGGGCAAGCCCCTTGGTCGGCTCGTCTATTAGGATCAGATCGCGCGGTTCGATGATCGCGCGCGCCACGGCAAGCATTTGTTTCTGCCCACCCGACAGGCTCCACGCCTGTTTGTCCCAGAATTGCTCCAACGCCGGGAAAAGCTCGTAGACGCGCGTCAATCGGGTTTGGTCAAACTTGCCCGATGTGGTGGCTAGCACCATGTTCTCGGCCACGGTCAGCCCGCCGAAAATGCCCATGTTTTCCGGCACGAAAGCGATGCCTTTCTTGGCGATGTCGGAGGTGTGGAGCGCGGAAATGTCCTCGCCGCGAAACGTCACCGATCCGATTGGACGATCCCAAAGACCCATGATGGACCGCAGCGTGGTGGTCTTTCCGGCCCCGTTCCGGCCCAGAAGGACGAAAACCCCGCCTTCCGGCACATCGAAGGTCACCTCGTGCAGCACGGAATACTGCCCGATGGAAACGTCCATGTTCTTGATCTGCAAAAGGCTCATGCCAGTTCCCCCGCGTTTCCGAGGTAGACGTCCTTGACGACCTGGCTCGACATGACCTCGCCCGGGTCGCCGTCCGCAATCAGCTCGCCATTGTGCAAGACGATGATGCGGTCTGCGAGCTGGCGCACCACATCCATCTTGTGTTCGACCAAGAGCACGGTTTTCGTATGGTCGTGTTTGATCTCGGCGATCAGGTCGAGCACATCCGGCGCATGGTCGAGGCTCATGCCCGCAGTCGGTTCATCAAACATGTAGATATCGGGCTCCATTGCCATCAGAAGCGCCACTTCCAGCTTGCGCTGATCCCCGTGGGGAAGCGCGGCGGCAGGCAGCTCGGCCTTGTCGGCCAGTTTCGTGGCTTCGAGATAACGCTCGGCCCGCGCGGTCAGTTCGGTCAGTTTCGCGACCGGCGTAAAGAACCTGCGCCCTTCGCCCGCCTGTGCCTGAACGGCAAGCCGAATGTTTTCCAGAACCGACAGCTTCGGAAACAGGTTCGTCAACTGGAACGCGCGGCCAACCCCGTGGCGGGCCCGCTGGCTTGCAGGCATTCGGGTCAGGTCGATCCCGTCCTTTTCCACGGTCCCCGTGCTCGGCGTGAGCTGGCCGGAGATCATGTTGAAGTAGGTGGTCTTGCCCGCCCCGTTGGGTCCGACGATCACGGTCAGTTCGCCGGGGCGAAAGTCGCAGGTCACGGCGTTCACGGCCGTGTGCCCGCCGAATCGGATCGTGAGATCGCGGGTGGAAAGCGATGGGTGTGTCATGGGATTTCTGAGGTTTGGGGTGGTCCCCGGCCGAAACGCTTGCCTGCACCGGCCGGGGCTATGCGATCCGGGAAGGGATCAGTTTTCGCGACCGATCGGAATATCCATCTCGTCAGCTTCGATGATCCGGACCTTTTCCGGGATCGCCCATTCCACGTCGTCATCGACACGGATCTTGAAGTGCAGCATGGATTGCAGCGCCTGGTGATCTTCCGGGCGGAAGGTCATTTCACCTTTCGGCGTGTCCCAGGTCATGCCCTCCATGGTGGCGATCAGGTCTTCGGTGTCGAGCGACGGGGTTTCGCGCAGGGCCTTCACGACAGCCAAGGCCGAGGCCATGCCACCAGCGGTGAAGAAGTCCGGCGGGCTGTCGAAACGCGCCATGTGCTCTTCCACGAGCCAGTTGTTGATCTCGTTGTCGAAGGCTTCGTAGTAGTAATACACAGCCCCTTCGAGACCCGGGAAGCGCTTGTAGGTCGGCAGAACCGGAAGGATGTGACCGCCCATCGACAGTTCGATGTCGAACCGGCCCGGATCCATCGACTGGAGTTTGCCGGGTGCATCGCCGCCACCGGCCCAATAGACCAGAACAAACTTGCGACCTTCCTTGTCCTTCAGCGCGTTGAAAAGACGCTCACCGACAGCGGTAAAGTCCGCGGTGCCCTGCGGCGCGTATTCTTCGGCAACAACCGTAGCGCCGGTGCCTTCGAGCGCCTTCTTGAACGCCTCGATCCCGTCACGACCGAAGGCATAGTCCTCGGCAAGCGTAGCGACATAGAGGTTTTCATCCGGCTGAAGCGCCTGCGCCTGCGCCTGCATGTCCATCGAGGAGTTGCGCGAGGTCTTAAACACGTAGCGGTTCGAATCCGGCCCCGTGAGAGAATCCGCAACGGCCGGTTCGACGATCAGGATACGCTCGTATTCTTCTGCAATCGGCAACATGCCAGTCGTCACACCGGAGGAGGTTGCCCCGACAGCGATTAAAGCTTCGTCGTCGGCATAGGCTTCGGCCAGCACGGCACGCGCGACATCAGGTTTGAACTGCGTGTCTTTCTTGATGATTTCGATGGGATGACCGTTCACTTCCATCGTCCCGTCCGTGGCATACTCAAGCCCCATCTCGAACCCGGTCTGGGTCTGCTTGGAAAAGGCTTCGAAGGCGCTGCCCGACATACCGTGGATCAGCGCGATCTTCACCGGTTCGCCGTCCTGGGCCACGGCCGGAGCGGCCATAGACGCAACAACAGAGAACGCGGCCAAAGCGCGTTTCATGAGTTTCATAGAGTGTCCTCCCTTTGGGCCTTCGCCCATGGCCCCGCCGAGCTTGCAGCCCTGCGGGATCGTTCATATCGTGGCATGAACCCTCACAAATCAGCGGGACATACACAACTTGGGGAAAATACGTATCGAAGACGCCTATGCCTCCGGCGATTTCACGGGTCTCGTTTTCGAGTATGCGCCCGTGGGGCTGGTCGTGACCGAAAGCCGCGTCATCCGCGCCTGCAACCCGGAGTTCGAGCGCATGTTCGGCTACGGTGAGGGGGAGCTCGCGGACCAATCGTTCGAGGTGCTCTACTCGTCGCGCGAGGAGTTCGTGAAAATCCGCGACCGGGGCATCGCCGACCTGAAAAACACCAACACCTACTGGGATGAGCGCGTTATGGCCCGCAAGGACGGCACGCTGTTTTGGTGCCGAACGCGCGGTCATTCACTGACCCCTGAAAACGATCCGTTGGGCCGGGCGGTCTGGAGTTTCGCGGACCTCTCCGGCCACCGCCCCTACCAGCCGCTTACCAAACGCGAAGGCGAGGTCGTGAACCTTCTGGCCGAGGGGAAAACCTCCAAGGAAATCGCGCGCGACCTGAACATTTCGCCGCGCACGGTCGAGGTGCACCGGGCGAAGCTGCAAAAGAAGTTCGGCGTGACCAACACAAATGCGCTCCTGCATGCAATGTCCGGCGTTCCCTCCGAGCGGATCGTCGGACGATAGTCCGGCTTATTCCGCCGCCGGAACCGATGCCATGCGAGCGTCGTCGCCCCCAAGCGCCTGCATCTGGTGCTCGGCCCAGAACTTGATGTCGTAGTGCCGGATCACGCGCCGCAACGCCGCCATGCGGTTGCGCCGCTCGGTTTCGTCCATCTCCAGCGCATATTGGATCGCGCTGTCCATCGACTTGTTCGAAAACGGGTTGGTCAGCAATGCCGATCCCATCTCGACCGCCGCGCCGGCGAATTCTGACAGGACCAACACACCGTCGCCATCGGTCCGTGACGCGCAAAATTCCTTGGCGACCAGGTTCATGCCATCCGCCAAGGGTGTGATCCACGCCACGTCCGCCGCCCGGTAGTAGGATACCAATTCGGTAAAGGGGATTGCACGGGAGATCAGAGCAATCGGCTGCCACTCCAGCGAACCGAAGCGCCCGTTGATCTGACCGGCCATCTGTTCGAGGTCCGACTGGATGTTCTCATAGACCGTCATGTTCTTGTTCGCCGGCACCGAGACATGCATCAGCCGCACCTTGCCGCGCAAATCCGGGTTGTTTTCCAACAGCCGCTGGAAACTTTCCAACTGGTCGATGCCACCTTTGGTGTAGTCGGTCCGACCGACGGACAAGAGCAGTTTTTGATCGCCGAGGTCCGCGCGTATTTCCTCGACCTGCGCTTTGGTTTCCGCGTTCTCGGCGACGTCGGTGATGTAACCGAAGTCAATCCCGACCGGGCTCGCCTGCACCCGTATGACCTGATCCCCATACTGCAATTCGGACGGCACGCTCACCTCGGTCAGCGCCGAAAACTCGGCGGCAAAATCCTTATCGACCTTCTGGCGCTTCGTCACGTCCACATCGAGCATGGAGCGCGCAGCCGAGACGAAATTCGCCACGTAGCGCGGGATGTGAAACCCGACCACGTCGCTGGCCAGAAGGCTCTCCATGATCTCCTTGCGCCACGGCAGCACGTTGAACATATCCGCCGAGGGAAAGGGCGTATGGTGGAAGAAACTGATCTTCAGGTCAGGCCGCATCCGGCGCAGGTATCCGGGCACCAGCCACAGGTTGTAATCATGCACCCAGACGACGGCGCCCTGGGCCGCCTCCTGCGCGGCGGCCTCGGCAAAGGCCCAGTTCACCTCGCGGAAGGTTGGCCAATCGACCGGGTCATAGTTGTAACGTTCCTTGAAGCCGTGAAGGATAGGCCAGAAGGCTTCCTTGGACGACACCTCGTAGAAGCTTTTGACCTGCTCGCTGGTCAATGGCAGGCGACTGACCGTGTAAGCGCCGTGATCGTCTTCGATCTCCACGCGCCGCTCGAAGCCGGGGTTCGACGGGTCGTCTGCCTCTTTCCAGGCCACCCATGCGCCGCTATCGAAGCGACCGAAGAAAGACTTCAGGGTCGGCACGATCCCATTGGGACTCTTGTTCTCGTGGAACTCGGTTTTCCCGTCGACTTCCACCTCCGTATAGGGTTGGCGGTGGTAGACGATCACGAGGTTCGAAGACATCGGTCTCAGGCTCCTTTGGGTTGGTTCGAGTGCAGGTCCAGCGCGGCGATGGCTTCCATGATGCCTGCCGCGCCATGCCCTGCGGCGAGATAGAGATGATCGAGCCCGGACACCCGCCGGACAAGCTCCAGCTCGGAATTACCGACTGCGACCGCTGGCAACCCGCACTCCAGCATCGACAGGTCATTCAACGTGTCGCCCGCGACGAGCACGCGCCCCTCTTCCATGCCGAGATGGGTGACGAGACGACGAATGGACGGGCCTTTCGAGACGCCTTTGGGTAAAACGTCAAAGAAACGGTTGTCCGAGATCAACCAGTCGAGCCCAAGCGTTTTCACCTTGATCTTGGCACTGTCATCAAAGGTCTCAGGGTCGAGATCATAGCTCACTCGGTAGCGAAAATCGGTCGGTTGAAGCCTCAATCCCGGATGGTTTTCCAACGCGCCGCGCACCCGCGCGCCGCTGTTTCGCCAACGTGCGGAGATGTCTTCTTCCAGCGGCTCGATCGGGCTGATGTCCGGGCGGCGCACCTCGGCAATCGTGGTTCCGACATCCCCCACGACGTAGTCAGGCCACGGCAAGTCACCACGGGCACACATGTCCCCGATAAACTGCGGGTCGCGCCCGGTGACAAAGATCAGCCCGACGGTGTCGCGGTTCGTTTCGATCCAATGGTAAAGCGTGTGACGCTCCGCCTCACTGCCGCCAAGGAAAGTGCCATCAAGGTCGGTTGCCAGCGTGAACTCTCGCTGGGCCAGAGGTTTGTCGACAAGGGACGCGATATTCATAAGCGGGCTCCAAATCCAAGCGTCGCGGTGGGTTCGGGATGATCGAGGAACAGATCAAGCGTTCGCGGCTCGCCTTCAATCGGACGCTTCCACAGCGCTGAGAAACTGGTCTCGATGTCCGCACCTTCGTTCAAAACAGCATTCACGGTTTCACAGATCGGCATCGGCACGCCGATGCGCCGCGCCAGATCGTGCACCGACACCGCGTTCACCTCGCCCTCCACCACGACCGGCTTGCCACCGAAACAATCGGCGCGGGGTGTGCCCTCGCCCAATTGGTTGCCCAGTGACATGTTGCGCGACGTGGTCGATGAACAGGTCAGCGTCAGATCGCCGGCTCCGGCCAGTCCGGTGACGGTTTCACGACGCCCGCCCAGCGCTTCCGCCAGTGCTTTCATCTCGTCGATCCCACGCGTGATGAGAGCGGCACGGGTGTTCTCGGCAAAGCCAGCCCCGGTCATGATCCCGCAGGCAATGGCGATGACGTTCTTGACCGCGCCGCCGACTTCGACACCGACCAAGTCATCCGAGACATAGGGTCGAAACGCCCCACCCGAGAGCGACATGGCCAGTCGCGCCGCAGGGCTGGCATTTGGTGCCAGCCGGTCGGCATAGGAAAACGGAAACGCGACGGTCGCGGCAGTCGGATGATCGAGCGCGGTTTCACGGGCGAAGGTCGGACCGGAAACGGCCCCGACCGGGTGGCCCGGTAGCGCTTCGGCAACCACTTCGGAAAGCAGATAGCCTGTGCCCCGCTCGATCCCTTTGCAGGCCAAGGCCACCGGGATACCCGCCGGGATGTGAGGCGCCATCGCCCCACAGATGTCACGCAGGGTCTTGGACGGCGTCGCTATGATGACCGCCTCCGCCCCCGCAAGCGCTTCGCCGAGGACGGCGGTCGCGCGAATGCCCAGAGGCATCCCGATTTCAGGAAGGTAGTCGGGGTTTTGCCCCGTCATGTTGAACGCGTCCGCCAAGTCAGGACGGCGCGCCCAGAGCATCACGTCGCGACCCGAGCGGGCCAGCACCGAGGCCAAGGCGCAGCCCCATGACCCGGCGCCAATAACGGCGAGGCGTGAATAGGGTTCGGTGGACGGCCTGTCGTCGCTGTCTCTCATCAATCACTTTCGAGCCGTTTGGCCCAGGGATTTCGTTGCTTGACCGATCAGGGGGCGGATCGGCGAAGGGGGCGAAAAGCACGCCCGCCAAAGGATCGCGACCGGCCCCTCTCCGCCCGGATCAACGGGGCGCGCGATCATTCTATCCGTAAAGGTATGACCTTCTCACACTTCAACAACCGAACGCCGCTGTGCAGCATCGGGTCCCACGGTTTTGTGAGGCTGCAAAAGGAAACCTGCCCAAACTCCCGACGAATTGCACAAAAAATAAGCAGGGCGCCAAGCGATCGGCCGCCAAATCGTGCGTATTCGCGGTTTAGATCGCGTCCTGTGCCAGGAAATGCCGATAAGCGTCGCGCACACCGTCTTCGAGTGAACGGACGTTGTTCCAGCCCATTTCAAGCAACCGCCTGCTGTCCATCAGCTTGCGCGGCGTCCCATCCGGCTTTGTGCTGTCGAAGACCAGTTCGGCGTCGTAGCCCACGACCCGCGCGATGGTTTCGGCCAGTTCCCGGATCGAAACCTCGACACCGGACCCCACGTTCACATGCTCGTAGCCCGAGTATTCCTTGAGCAGAAAGACCAGCGCATCGGCCAGATCGTCGCAATGCAGGAACTCGCGAAGCGGTTTGCCTGATCCCCAAATCTCAACCGTCTCCGCCCCGCTTTCCTTCGCCTCATGGAACTTGCGCAACAGCGCGGGCAAGACGTGCGAGGAGGTCAGGTCGTAATTGTCGCCCGGTCCGTATAGGTTTGTCGGCATGGCGGAAATCCAATCACGTCCATGCTGTTTGCGGTAAGCCTGCATCAGCTTGATGCCCGCGATCTTCGCAATCGCATACCATTCGTTCGTCGGCTCCAGCGGTCCGGTGAGCAGGCTATTTTCCGCCATCGGTTGAGGCGCCATCTTGGGATAGATGCAGGACGATCCCAGGAACAGGACGCGCTCCACGTCATTGGCATGAGCCGCCTCGGCGATGTTGGTCTCGATCTGAAGGTTCTGGAGCAGGAAATCGACCGGATGTGTATCGTTTGCGAGGATACCGCCCACCTTGGCCGCCGCCATGACAATCGCATCGGGTTTCATCTCGGCCATCCAGTTGCGCACCTCGGCCTGCTGCGTCAGGTCCAGAACGTCGCGCCCAGCGGTCACAACCTCACAGCTTTCCGCGCCCAAACGCCGCACGACAGCTCCACCGACCATCCCGCGATGACCTGCGACCCAGACTTTCTTGCCGCTCAAGTCATAGGCCATGGTCAGCCCTCGACCGATACGGGCAAGTCCAGACCGTGATCTTTGAGCACAGCGTACCGCCGAGCGGATTTGTAATCCTCGGCGACCATTTCCGCGCACATGTCCTGCGCCGTGATTTCCGGCACCCACCCCAGCGTCTCTTTTGCCTTCGTCGGATCACCCAGAAGCGTGTCCACCTCCGCGGGCCGGAAGTAGCGTGGATCGATGCGCATAAGCACGTCGCCAACCTTCACCGCCGGAGCCCGGTTGTTGTCGACCGATTTGACAGTGGCGATCTCATCCACTCCCTCGCCCGAAAATTCCAGTTCGATGGACAACTCACGCGCGGTCCAGTCGATGAACTCGCGCACGGAATATTGCTTGCCGGTCGCGATGACGAAATCGTCGGCAGTCTCCTGTTGCAGCATCATCCACTGCATCCGCACATAGTCTTTGGCATGTCCCCAGTCGCGGAGACTGTCGATGTTGCCCATGTAGAGGCAGTCTTCCAGACCCAGGGCGATGTTGGACAAACCGCGCGTGATCTTGCGGGTTACGAAGGTTTCGCCCCGGCGCGGGCTTTCGTGGTTAAAAAGGATGCCGTTGCAGGCATACATCCCATAGCTTTCGCGGTAATTCACCGTGATCCAATAGGCATAGAGCTTGGCGGCGGCATAGGGCGAGCGCGGATAGAACGGCGTGGTTTCCCGCTGCGGCGTTTCCTGCACCAGGCCGTAAAGCTCGGACGTCGACGCCTGATAGAAACGGGTCTTCTTCTCCAGCCCGAGAAACCGGATCGCTTCGAGCAACCTGAGCGTTCCGATCCCAACCACGTCCGCCGTGTACTCCGGCGCCTCAAAAGACACCGCCACATGGCTCTGCGCCCCGAGGTTATAGACTTCGTCCGGCTGAACCTCCTGGATAATCCGGGTGAGGTTCGACGTATCGGTCAGATCGCCGTAATGCAGCTTGAACCGCTGATGATCGGTGTGGGGGTCTTCGTAAATGTGGTCGATGCGCTGGGTGTTGAAGAGAGAAGCGCGGCGTTTGATCCCGTGCACCTCATAGCCTTTTTCAAGAAGAAATTCGGCGAGGTAGGAGCCGTCTTGCCCGGTCACACCGGCAATCAGAGCCTTTTTCATTCGAAACCTTCCCATGCGTCGACCCAATGGGGGTGGAATACTTGATCTCGCCATGAATGCAAATTCGGATCGCGGGAAAAGAGCCTCCCCGTCCACCGTCGGGGAGCTGTCGGCTACCCCGGTTCATCAGGGTTTGAAAGTCGCGCGAAGCGCACGCACCGCGCCGCCCAGCGCCCCGACATCCGAACCGACGGCGAGGAACTCGACCCCTGCGGCCTGATACGCGGCCGCAAGCTCAGGACTTCCAGTAAGGATGCCGCGCGCCTTGCCCGCCGCTGAAATCTTGTCGAAAGCCCCCTGAATGGCCGCCAGAACCTCCGGATGCGCAGGCTGTCCGGGAAAGCCCATGTCCGCGGAAAGGTCAGCCGGTCCGATGAAGATGCCGTCCACTTCGGGAATGGTCAGGATATCATCGAGCGCCGCCAGCCCGGCCCGGTTCTCGACCTGCAAGAGCAGGCATATCTGTTCGTTCGCCGTGGTCAGGTAGTCATCATACGTGTTGTAGCCCGACGCCCGCGCAAGCGTTGCCCCGACACCGCGCACCCCATTGGGCGGATACATCAAGGAGCGCACAACCTCGCGGGCTTGATCGCCACTTTCGATCATCGGCACCAGAAGCGTCTGCGCGCCCACGTCGAGAAGCCGTTTCAACCCGGCCCGGTCGTCGTCCTTGGGGCGCACGACCGCATTGGTCAACGGCTGCACCACGCGCAACTGCGCCAGCACGTCGCCCAACTCGCTCGGACCATGTTCGCCGTCGATCACAAGCCAGTCGAACCCGGCGCTCGCACAGATCTCTGCAGTCGAGGGATGGGCCAGCCCCATCCAGAGCCCGATCTGCGAACGGCCGGACTTGAGCGCCGCTTTGAAGGTGTTAACTGGAGCCGCCATGTGACCTCACTCGAATGAAATGGAAACCTCGCCAAACTGACCGAAATCAGCGCGAATGTCAGTGCCTGACGGGCATTCGATCGGTGCGATGAAGCTTCCCGACAGGATCACCTGCCCCGGCTCCATGCGCTGCCCGTAGTTACCCATGCGTTTGGCCAGCCACACGATGCCGGTCACCGGATCATTCAGGACCGCCGCGCCGAGCCCGGTCGCCTCAACTTGGCCACCGACCTCCACGATCGCCCCGACCCAGCGCATGTCAACTGCGTTCGGATCATGCCGCGCCTCACCCAGAACGATGCCCGCATTCGCCGCGTTGTCCGACACCGTATCGGTGATGATCCGGGGTGTACCGGTGTCAGGGTCAACCCGGAGAATGCGCGTGTCCAGGATTTCGATGGAGGGACAGACGTAGTCGGTCGCCGCCAGAACATCCGCCCGGCTCACCTCGCCCTCCAGCGGGGCTTTCAAAACGAAAGCAATCTCGGTCTCGATCCGAGGCCCGATGAAACGACCCTTCGGCACCGTATCCCCGGACCGAAACAGCATGTCATCGTAGAGCACGCCGCTGTCCGGGGTGTCGATCTTCAACGCCTGCTGCATCACCTTCGACGTCAGCCCGATCTTCCAACCGATGATCTCGCGTCCCTGATCCAGCTTCTGCGCCATCTGGGCAATCTGGATCCGGTAGGCATCGTCCAGCGTCATACCGGGGTGGCGCAGTGACAAGAGACCGATCTGCCTGCGCGCGCTTTCCGCGGCCAGCAGATCAGCCGCAGCCTGTGAAACCTCCGCATCCGAAATCATTCGTCCACCACCGTGTTGCGCAGGGTGCCGATGCCCTCGACTTCGACCTCGACCACATCGCCCGGGACCAGGTATTTCGGCGGATCGAACCGCGCCCCCGCGCCGGTCGGCGTGCCTGTGATGATGATGTCGCCCGGCTGTAGCGTGGTAAAGGTCGAGATATAGGCAATCTCTTCGCGGACAGGGAACATCATGTTTTTCAGGTGATCGTCCTGGCGCACCTCACCATTCACGCGCGTCACCAGATGGGCCTCGTCCAACTGCGCCGGATCGGTGAAGGGGACGAGCCACGGGCCGATGGACCCGGAGTTGTCCCAGTTCTTGCCTTGCGTCACGTTGAATTTCGCATGCCGCACCCAATCGCGGATCGTGCCTTCGTTGCAGAGCGTCAACGCGCAAATGTGGTCATAGGCATCTTCCGCAGCGATCCGACGCCCGCCCTTACCGATGACCACCGCAACCTCGCCTTCGTAATCGAGCGTATGGTTCTCCGGGGGACGAACAAGCGGTTGACCGTGCCCCGTGAAGCTCGACGGGAAACGCGGGAACAAGGACATGTGCTTGGGTTGTTGCGAGCCATCCTTGTATTCGGCATTCCGGTCGGGAAAATTCACTCCGACACAGATGATCCGGTTTGGCCGCGCAAGCGGGATCAGGAACTCGACCTCGTCCACGGCGAAATCGACGGGCCGCCCATCCGCCACATCGAGGATGCTGCCAAGCGCGTCCGCCTCAACCACGGCGTGCAGGTCGGGATACTCGGCAACGTCGGTTAGATCAGTGATCCCCTCGTCCGTCACAACCCCGTAGCGATCCGCGCCACCTGCGCGATATGATGCAATCCTGTTCATGATCCCTCCTCAGGGTGCCACGATCGGCGTGGCTTTCAGCTCCGCCTCGCGCGTGTCGACGCCGGTGAAGACCGAGCCATGCTCGAACCAGGATTTCGGCGCGGGCGCGCCCCAAAGCGTCTGCCGCTGCGGGTCCTTGAGATCCCACTTGATCGGCTCCAGATCCGGATCGACCGTCTGGTAGTCCGAACAGTAAATCTCGATCCGGTGACCGTCGGGATCGAGGATATACAGGAAGAACGCATTGGAAATCCCGTGCCGCCCCGGCCCCCGCTCGATATTGCCGACATAGCCCGTCGTGCTCATCAGGTCGAGCAGGTCGATGATGTTGAGCGGCGTCGGCACCCAGAACGCGGTGTGGTGAAGGCGCGGCCCGGTCCCGTTGGTGAAGGCGATATCATGCACGCCGCCCTTCCGGTGCGTCCAGGCCGCCCACAGATGCCCGGTTTCCTCATCCTCGGTGTATTCCGTGACGCGAAAGCCCAGTTGCCCGTAGTACTCGACCGCCTGGTCAACATTCGGCACGAAGCAATTGAAATGGTCGATGCGCAGCGGCTTCACGCCGCGATACAGCTCGTATTTCTGGTGGATCGGCTCCAGGCGCTCCATCTTGAAGTAGAATTCCATCGGAGACCCGAAGCAGTCGTGGGTGCGCAGGGTGCGCCCCTGGTATGGCCGCTCGACCCACTCGACGCTCTGCCCGAGTTCTTTGAAATAGCTCTCCGCCTTGTCGAGTTCTTCCTCGGAGAACACCTTGTAGGACAGGTAGTCGATCCCCGGCTCGGGCTTTTTCTTGAGCACCAGGCAGTGATGCCCCCGCTCCTCCATCGCCCGCAGGTAAATGGTGTCCGCGTCCTCGTCCGTGACCTGAAGACCCAGAACATCGGTATAGAACGTGCGGCTGGCCTCCAGATCGGTCACGCCGAATTCGACGTGGCTCAATCGGATGATGTTGAACGGCGGGGTCAGCACCGGGGCGGGAATGGGCATGTTTATCTCCTTATGACGGAAGGTCGAAGACGACGTTCACCTGCCCCGTGCCGGAGCTTGGGAAGTACTCCCCGATGACTTCGCCTTTGCCAGTGTATTGATCCCAGCCGAGTGCGGCAAAGAGCATGACGGTATCGTGCATGTCTCCCTCGCCATCACAGTTTTCGGCATAATCGGGCAGGATTTTCAGAAAGGTCTGCATGTCGCCACGCGCCCACATGTCGAGCACCATGAGGTCGACCTGCCGGTTGAACTCCTTGGAGATCGTGTAGGTGCCGTTGTTCTCGGCATAAATCTCGGTCGGCCAGATGTGGTGGCTCAGACTCCCGGAGGCAATCAGGGCGACCTTGCTGTCGGAGGCTTCGATCGCCTTGCGCAGGCCGACCCCGACCTTGCGCGAGCTGTCGTGGCTGTGCACGGTGCACATCGCGGCGACCGACACGACTTTCAGATCGCCCTCGGGGTTCATGTAGCGCATCGGGACCAAGGTCCCGTATTCCAGATCGAGGCTCTCGACCTGATGGCTCAGCGTATGGGTGCCCTCGGCGCTGGCGTATTCGGCCATCAGGTCGCCCAGCGCCGGATTGCCCGGCAGGTCATAAGGCAGGTCCTTGATGAACTGCGGAAATTCGCTCGACGCGAAGGTGCCTGCGAAATGGTCCTTGGCGTTGATATGATAGCCCGCGTTCACCAGCCAATGCGTGTCGAGCACCACGAAGGTATCCGCACCCGCCGCACGCGCCCGGCGACCGATTTCCTTCAACCCGTCGATGGCCTGCTTGCGGGTCACCGCCAGCTTTTCATCATTCTCCGACATGACCAGCGTGGGCACATGCGTGACCTTGGCGGCCAGAACGATCTCTCCCATAGTCTCCTCCCAGTGTCGCGCGTCTCTCCAGTTGGTTTAAAGGTGGCCTCACCCACCCAGCTTGGTAATCGCCGCGTCGGCCCGCGGGAACGAGACGTTGACCGTCTCCATGTAGAAGTCGAACGACCAGTCGCCGCCGTCCCGCCCGAT
>ATLU01000071.1_pt1 | contig 40411 bp, 38 predicted proteins | sample 178751 | NCBI WGS metagenome assembly ATLU01 (sample SAMN02211837, study PRJNA209200) | bioreactor metagenome | isolation source: day 23 sample from continuous culture bioreactor inoculated with sediment... | place: Germany: Wadden Sea | collected 2011
GGCGAGATGGCGGTCGGATGATTATGCGTCTCCTCTTTCATCAGAATATGGAGCGCCTCAGCACTGTAATGATAACGGTGGCTTTCTGGTTCATTTAACCACCGCTGCCCCTGATGGCCAGTCATAACCGCCGCATTGTCTTTGTAGGCGGATAGTACATCCTCAGGTGACTTTTCAGTGGTATTGCGGATCATCTTAAACAGTGAATGGCTTTGGCGTTCACCATCAATTATCCAATCGGCGTTAAAGATCTTGTGGCGACAATGTTCGGAGTTGGCCTGGGCAAACATCATCAGCTCAACGTCGGTGGGATTTCTGCCCAGCCCCTGGAAGCTCTCTACCAGATATTCGATTTCATCTTCAGAAAGCGCCAGACCTAACTCGCCATTGGCAACGGCCAGGGCCGGTTGACCACCGCCAATCACATCAACGGTAGTAAAAGGCTTTGGCTCTGCCTTGGCAAACAGGCAGACGGCCTCATCCAGCTCGCCAAAAACCATCTCCGTCATGCGATCATGCAACTCAGACTGCGCTTTCATCAACTCGGGTTCACTCAGCCGCGCATCACCCTTCAGCGTCAGATAATAAGCAATACCCCGCTCTAGTCGCTCGATCTTTTCCAGTCCACAATTATGTGCAATATCGGTGGCCTTGGTGGACCAGGGAGAGATGGTACCCTGCCGGGGTGTAACCAATACCAACTGACCCGTCGGCTCATGCTCAGGAAGGTGCGGGCCATAGCGCAGTACCTTATCTAGAACCGCATTTTCATCATCACCAAGCGACTGATTAAGTTCTGCAAAATGGATGAATTCAGCATACAGCTCCACCGGGCGACCAATCGCTTCGGCAAGGCGGCGTTCGAGTTTATTAAGACGAAAATCGGAGAGGGCTGGAGCACCGCGAAGAGTGAGCATGAGTTACCTTATTGGTGAGCGGAAAACCAAATCGGTAATGATACTCCAAGAAGATGAAAATTTCCGCCCCGTTAGGCGTTTCTATAGCGCAAAAAATGCTGGCCTGGCGGCTTCAATCGAGCGATTCCACTCGACGGCGATGATAGAGCGAGTAATAACGAACCCGGGCAGGTGCATGAGCAATCCAGCCCGATAACAGGATAATCAGGATGAACAGTTCAGCCTTCATCTCCGGGAACGGTTCCATTAGTGCCAACAGCAGCAATTTCAGGAACACCACCTGTCCACGGAGCTGTATCAGCCAGATACCGTTGGAGTAAATGGAGATCAGTGACAAACCAACCCCAGAGCTCAGGGTCAGGTAGAGATAGAGCTGCCAGCTCTGATCAACAGCCGGGTAGAGAAAACCGGCTCCCAGCCCGCCCAGTCCAACCAGATGGGTTGTCCTGAAAAGTACATTAAGCCAACGCTGGCCAGGTAGAAATCGCGATTCCTGCGGAAAGAACTGGGCTTTCAACGTCATAATTCAGACCTCAAACCAGGGACTTACTTCAGACTGACTGGTCAGGGTAAGCCGTGACGCCAGCTCTGGCAACCGGCTTAGAATCGATTCACGGACTTTATCAGGGTGGTTGTTTTTCTCACTCACATGGGCCACAACAAGATGCCGTAACCGATCATGATCCAGTTGTTCCAGTAACGTCGCTGCCTGATCATTGTTGAGGTGGCCCAGCCGGCCACCAACTCGACGCTGTAGCGAAGGCGGATATGGCCCCCGTAGCAACATCAACTCATCATGATTAAATTCAAGCAGGAGGGAGGTAATCCCTGACAACACCTCTTGAATATGTGGCGTAATCATTCCGGTGTCTGTTAATACACCAAGCGTTCTTTCTGATTGGCTAAATACATACTGAACCGGTTCGCGGGCATCGTGTGGCACAGGATAGGGTTGCACGGTAATACTGCCAATATCGAATGGTTCATCATGATTATGAATCAGCCTCAAATCCGGCAGGTCACCACAACGATCCTTCCGGTAGGTACCGTGAGTAATCCACACCGGGAGTGCATAGCGGCGCGCGAGGGGGCCGACCCCCCTTATGTGGTCCTGGTGTTCATGAGTCACCAGTATGGCATCCAGACTCGCCGGAGCCACATCAATCAACCCCAGCCTCCGCTCAACCTCTCTGGCAGGAAACCCACAATCCAGCAGCAGGCGAGTACCATCAGCCTCAATGAGCGTGGCATTTCCCCGACTGCCACTCCCCAATGAGGCAAACCGCACTAACTTCTCCGCAATCTGATGTGCTTTACTGAATCTGCTCGTGTAGCAGAGTCAGAATACGCAAGGCCGTCTCAGAGTTTTCCTGCACGCCCTGTTTATTCCGAACCACCACCCGGGTTCCTTTTCCTTCAGCATCCAGCATAACCTGGTACTGGCTCTCTTTATCGATGTTCTGGTCATTGTCACTCCAGAATGCCAGTTTACTCAATAGACCAGGCTCTTCGGCCTCCTTTAACGGATCATTGTAGCGGACGTAATAGATACGCTCTGAGCGATCACGATCCTCTACAGCAAACCCAACCCGATCCAGTGCAACGCCGGTCAGGCGCCAGGCCCGGTTAAGCTCTTCATCCATTAGCAGCAAAACTTCATTATTGTTACGTACCAGTCTGGAACGGGCCTGGACGGCACCGGCTCTTGCCAGTGAGCTGCGAGACTGCTGATCTGTAATACCCATGTAATTCATCAGGCGTCGAAGCATTTCCGCCTCAAGACCATGATCCGTTGGACGGGGGTTCCATACTGTACGCTCAGCATCACCACCCCCATCAAGGATATACTTCTCTTCCATGCCACGGTGGGTCAGGTAAAGCTCGGTCATGCCTTCTGCGACAGCCGGTTCAATACGCAGACGATACTGATCACGGGTGGCCGCCGAATAAGCGCCGTCGAATACTGAGCGAATCTTCTCGGTTATTGCATCAGTTTTAATATCAGCTCGATTCTCCAGCCAATCGGTCACCATGACACCCACGGTGGGATCCTGTTGAGCTAACAAAATGCCATTTTCCTGCCAGAACGCCACCGTCTTGTACCAGACGTCATCGGGTGTACCTTGGATCTTCAGCCAACGCTGATTGCCGTCCCGCATCACCTCGATCTTATCGATCTTGGGAAGAACGCCGGTTCGGGTAGCCACGCGACCCCGAATCCGTTCCCGCTCCATCTGTCCGGAGAGTGTTGTAGACTCAGCCGTCGATGAACCCGGGATCACCAACTGATCATTGATCGTACTCTTGGTGAGATCCGGCGGTATCTCCAGATTAGCGCCAGCATCCTTGGCCTTTTTATACTCCACCTTACGGTCAGGCAGTACGTCATCTACACTCGGAAGTGCACCACAGCCTGTAACCAGGCTGGCAATCAAGAGTAAAGCCAGATTATTACGGTATTTCAAAGCCATTATGTTCTATTAAACCTGTTGTCGCCTTTTTAGCAGGCGTTTCAGAGAAGACCGGCTGCCGCCATGGATTGGCGCAGTTGGGCCTGATAAGTATCAGCAAACCAAGTCAATGGGAGACGGATACCCTTCGGGATTCGACCCATCTCAGCCAGCGCCCATTTAACGGGTATGGGGTTGGACTCAAGGAACAGACCCCTGTGCAGCCCGGCCAAGTCAGCATCAATACGCCCCGCTGCTTCGGCATCACCACTACGGGCCGCCTTGATCATTTGGTGCATGGCACCTGGAGCGATATTGGCAGTCACTGAAATGGTTCCGACACCCCCCAGCAAAATAAATTCACGGGATGTCGCATCGTCACCCGTAATCAGATCGAAATCATCACCACAGAGCGCCCTCAACTGACCGACCCGATCAAGTTGACCCGTAGCTTCTTTGATGCCCACGATATTTTTAATGGCTGATAACCTGCCCACCGTCTCCGGCAGCATATCGCAGGCGGTCCTACCCGGCACGTTATACAACAGCTGAGGTATAGCCACCGCCTCGGCGACAGCCTTGAAGTGTTGATAGAGCCCTTCTTGTGTCGGTTTATTGTAATAGGGGGTCACCAAGAGACAGCCATCGGCTCCGGCTTCTTTGGCGCAGCGGGTCAGTTGGATCGCCTCAGTTGTAGAGTTAGCCCCCGTCCCGGCGATGACAGGTACGCGCTTGTCAGTAAAGGAGACAATCTGCCGAATCACTTCACAGTGCTCCTGCTCATTCAGCGTAGCTGACTCACCCGTTGTACCCACAGCTACAATGGCATCAGTACCCTGCTCAACGTGCCAGTCAACCAGCGCACGCAAGCTGTTTTCATCAACACGGCCATCCTCCTGCATAGGGGTGACCAGTGCTACCATACTGCCTTGAAACATGTGAAGAAACTCCAAATTACCGGCTTAATCACCCATTCTAAAACGCCTGATCCAATGCTGACAAGGTGAAGCGCCACCAACCACCCAGATAAGCCATCCTTAATAACCCAACTTATTGTTATTCATAGTTATTTGATTTTACTACCATGAGACGCATAATGACCGGATAACTGACTGATCCTCCAAGGTTGCCGGATAATAAAATCACACCGGAAGAAGACAAGCCAAGCCTCAGCCAGCTACACTCAGGGTAAAGCAATAGGAGTAATAATAATCCATGTCCACTCAGAACTTCTTGGTGATATCCGCACTCGGCAAAGACCAGCCCGGCATTGTTGATGCACTTTCAAAGTCTATCCTTGAGTTTGGTTGTAACATTACTGACAGTCGTATGACCGTTTTAGGTGGTGAATTCGCCATTCTGCTGATGGTAGAAGGCAACTGGAATACGTTATCGAAGATGGAAGAGTCGATTCCAGTAATTGAGCAACAACTCAACTTAACCATCATTACCAAGCGAACAGAGAAACGCGATCATAGCAACCCATTCCTACCTTATATTGTTGAGGTGGTTTCCCTCGATCATCCGGGCATCGTCCATCAACTCGCTAGCTTTTTCTCAAAGCGTGCAATCAATATCGAAGACATGGCCACCACCAGCTATGCTGCTCCACACACGGGCACACTGATGTTTTCGGTGCACATGACCGTCGGTATCCCCGCAGACATCCATATAGCCACACTTCGGGATGAATTTATGGAGTTTTGCGATGCCATTAACCTGGATGCTGTCATCGAACCAGCCCAGCGTTAACTGAATTTGAAGGCCGATGTCTCATAGCAGGTAAATCACCATGAATGATCCCGAAAAAAGACGCTTATTCGTGCTGGACACCAATGTTCTGATGCACGACCCCACCTCTATTTTTCGCTTCCAGGAACACGACATCTTTCTACCGATGATGGTACTGGAAGAGCTGGACAAGGGTAAAAAAGGCATGTCCGAAGTGGCACGCAATGTCCGCCAGGTTTCCCGCTTTCTCGATGAACTGATGTCAGATGCCAGCAAGCAGGAGATTGATGCCGGCCTGCCACTCCCCGCCCCCACTAACGGAAAGGGAGCTACAGCCACAACACCAGGTCGCCTGTTTTTTCAGACCAGGACGCTGGCCAATGGCTTGCCAGACACCTTGCCTGGTAACACACCGGATAACAACATATTAAGCACTGCCCTGACCCTGCAACAGACCCACCCTGATGTGCATGTGGTACTCATCTCTAAAGATATCAATCTCCGTATCAAGGCCGCCGTGGTCGGCATCCCAGCCGAAGATTACTACAACGATCAGGTACTGGATGATGTCAACCTGCTATACAGTGGTGAAGCAGAACTACGCACCAATTTCTGGGAGAGCCACAGCAAGGATTTGGATTCATGGCAAGAGCAAGGACGCACCTTCTACCGTATTAAAGGGGATGACACCCAGGAGTGGTATCCAAATCAATGCCTATTCCTGGATGATGACTCCAACTTTGAAGCGATTGTGCGGCGACGGGATGGTGATGACGCCATAATCGAAATGGCGACAGATTTTCGCAGCGCGAACCATGCGGTATGGGGCATTCGTGCCCGTAATCGTGAACAGAATTTCGCTATTAATATGCTTATGGATCCGGAAGTCGATTTTGTATCGCTATTAGGAACAGCCGGCACAGGTAAAACGCTGTTGGCCTTGGCGGCAGGTCTCACCCAAACCCTGGATATGAACATTTATCGAGAGATCATCATGACACGGGTGACTGTTCCAGTTGGCGAAGACATCGGCTTTCTGCCTGGCACGGAAGAAGAGAAGATGACGCCATGGATGGGAGCCCTGATGGATAACCTGGAAGTGCTAACCCAGACCGAGGGTGGTGAATGGGGACGGGCAGCAACCGATGATCTGTTGCGTTCCCGTATACGCATTCACTCCCTCAACTTTATGCGTGGCCGTACCTTCCTGAAAAAATATATTATCCTTGATGAGGCACAAAACCTTACATCGAAACAGATGAAGACACTGATCACCCGAGCCGGCCCTGGCACCAAGATTGTCTGCCTGGGTAACGTGGCCCAGATCGACACACCCTACCTGACAGAGACCACATCTGGCCTCACCTATGTTGTGGATCGTTTCAAAGACTGGGATCACAGCGGGCATATTACCTTGCTGCGAGGCGAGCGATCACGACTGGCTGATTACGCCTCCGACGTACTCTAAGGGTAAATCAGACCGGGCTGGCCATCATGCCGGCCCGGCTATTCAACAGACGTAATATAGCATTACGATTGGTCCAGGAACTGGCCTTACGGGCCGCCTGTGAAAGCCCAAGCCAGCGTAGCTCGCGATGCTCCGCCGGATTGAGGCGAATCAGTCGCTTGCTTGGAAGTCTCAGATAGAAGAGGTGTTCTTTATTGTAATGGACTGAGGGTGAAAAGCGCCTCCGCCAGACAGGAAGTATAGGGAAGCGTTCACTGTACCGAACATCCTGTAGTTGCCCACCTGGCCGTAGGCCTGTCTCTTCGAACAACTCTCTGGCGGCAGCCTCACGTGGCGTCTCTCCCCACTTCAGGCTACCGGTCACAGACTGCCAGAACCCCTTGGGACGCGTCCGGTTCAACATAAGCACCTCACCCTGCTCCGTATAGATGACAACCAAAACGGATTCTGGCCTTTTGTACTGACTGCCCAAAGTTAATATTCACTCTTACTAGGTAGCATTTGATTGTACGCCTTAACTAACCGGCTCACAGCATAAAAACAAAAAGCCCGGCAGAGGTTATCTCTGCCGGGCTTTTGAACAATACGCCGTGTGCTTAGGCTTTCTCTTCAGCCTGCGGCTTACGTACCTTTATTGAGAGTTCACGCAGCTGCGCAGGGCTGACTTCAGAGGGTGCTGATGTCAGCATACAGGCGGCAGTCTGGGTTTTGGGGAAGGCCATTACATCACGAATAGAGGTCGCACCCGCCAGCAACATCACCAGACGGTCCAGACCGAAGGCCAAACCACCATGAGGCGGACAGCCGTATTTCAGCGCAGAGAGCAGGAAGCCAAACTTCTCTTCCGCCTCTTCTTCTCCAATGCCCAGCAGCCGGAACACCTTCTCCTGCACATCACTGTTGTGAATACGGATAGAGCCACCACCCACTTCAGTGCCATTTAACACCATATCGTACGCCCGTGACAGGCAGGCACCCGGATCACTCTCCAGCAACTCGACCTGATCCTGCTTTGGCGCCGTAAAGGGGTGGTGCAGGGCATTCCAGCGCTCGCCACCCTCATCCCATTCAAACATCGGGAAGTCAACGACCCAGACCGGATGCCAACCGGAGGCCATCAGGCCACGGTCCTCTCCAAGCTTGACTCGCAGCGCCCCTAACGCTTCATTAACAACGGAGGCCTTATCTGCGCCGAAGAAGATCAGATCGCCATCCTCAGCACCTGTGCGCTGCATAATGCCATCCACGGCCTCATCCGGCAGGAATTTCAGGATAGGTGACTGCAAGCCTTCACGCCCCTTACTCGACCACTCATTGACCTTGATATAAGCCAGTCCACGGGCACCATAGATGCCCACGTACTTGGTGTACTCATCAATCTCCTTACGGGAAAGCTCGCAACCCTTTGGCAGACAGAGTGCTGCAACTCGTCCTTTGGGATCTTTTGCCGGCCCCGAAAATACTTTGAAATCGACCCCTGACATCAAGTCAGCGACATCAATCAACTCCAGCGGACAACGCAGATCGGGGCGATCAGAGCCAAAACGTCGCATCGCTTCCTGGTAAGTCATGTGCGGGAAGGAATTGGGCAGATCCAGATCCAGCACCTGCTTAACCACGCCCCGGATCATCTCCTCCATTGAATTCATGATCTCCTCTTCACTCATGAAAGAGGTCTCAACGTCTAACTGGGTAAATTCAGGCTGGCGATCAGCCCGCAGATCCTCATCACGGAAACAGCGTACGATCTGATAATAACGGTCCATACCGGACATCATCAGCAACTGCTTGAACAGCTGAGGCGACTGCGGTAAGGCAAAAAACTGACCGGGATGGGTGCGGGAAGGCACCAGGTAATCACGCGCTCCCTCAGGCGTCGCCTTGGTCAGCATGGGTGTTTCGATGTCCAGATATCCGGCGTCATCCAGATAACTGCGCAGCGCCCGGGTCACAGCAGCACGCATCATGATACGTTTCTGCATCTCAGGACGCCGCAAATCCATATAACGATAACGCAACCGCACCTCTTCAGAGACACGCTCATGCTCGTCTAGCTGGAACGGAGGGGTCTCAGCACGGTTCAGAACCTCAAGACCCAAGCCGAGAACCTCTATCTCACCCGTTGGCATATCAGGATTGACCGTCCCTTCAGGACGCGCGCGCACCCGGCCTTTCAGCTTGAGTACGAACTCATTACGAACATGCTCCGCCGTGGAGAAGACCTCAGGTAAATCTGGATCATAAACGACCTGAACCAGCCCTTCACGATCCCTTAGATCGATGAAAATAACGCCGCCATGATCACGTCGCCGATGAACCCAGCCACAAATTTCAACTTCCTGGTCGATGTGTGAGGCGTTTAGATGACCGCAATAATGGGTGCGCATACTCGATATTACCGTAACTGACTGAAGACGGACGAGACATTCGGCCGCTGAGAAAAACAGGAAATTTTAAAGTTTGGGCCTTACCGGCGCAAGCTCTGAGGCAAATTTATTACTATAAAGACGAAAAATACTACTTGGATACGGTCGTTGCAGCCGTTTGCTCCGGCGCCGATATCTGTGAATGGGGTACCACGGCCCCCATAGACATCAGCATCTTCAACCCCTCATCAACACTCATTTCAAGCTCGACAACATCTTCACGGGGCACCATTACAAAATAGCCACCAGTTGGATTCGGGGTAGTCGGCACATAGATGTTTATCACATCCCGGCCCGTCTTGAGCTGAGCTTCGCCCACGTCCGTGCCTGTCTGGAAGGCCAATGTCCAAAGCCCTTTGCGGGGAAATTCAACCAGCAAGACCTTGCGAAAAGATTGCCCGGCCTCGCTAAACATGGTCTCGGCCAGCTGTTTGGCACCTGAATAGACAGACCTAACCAGCGGTATCCGCGCCAGTAACTGCTCCCACACAGAGACCAGTGAGCGACCGAACAGGTTTGCCACAAGTACGCCAGTGACAAACACAATCAACAAAGAGATAACAATACCTATACCTGGAATATTAAAACCCAGCAGGTTTTCGGGGCGATAGGCTTCAGGAACGAGCTGCAGCGTTCCATCCAACCAGCGCACCAGCATCCTGACGACCAGCAGGGTGATGCCCAGCGGCACCCAGACCAGTAGTCCAGCAACCAGATAGCGGCGGAAGAATCGCATTTAACGAGAATCAGGCGTCACAACCACCACAGCCGCTACTGGCACAGGCTGGAGCCGCCGCTTTGGTTTCTTTCTTGTCAGTACTGTGCAGATTCTTCTGTTTTCCGCCCTTGAAATCTGTCTCATACCAGCCCTGACCTTTCAGGCGAAAGCCTGCCGCCGAGATCATCTTTTTCAAAGCAGGCTTGGCGCACTCCGGGCAATTCGTCAATGCATCATCGCTCATCTTCTGCATTGCCTCCAGCTCATGGCCACAGGCATCACAGCGGTATTCGTATATCGGCATGAAATACTCCTAAAAACCAATTCCCCGGATCTACCCGGAGTACAAAAACTCGACGGATTCTACCACACTTGTCAACATGGCAAATATTACCTGCTGATTTAAAGACCAAAATCCCCTTTCCCCGCTCCCTTTTCCATCCGCTCTTGCACCTTTGCCTCATCTATCAAGCGAACCAGTTTCGCATGTTCCTCTTCCGGAAGCCCAAACTGCAGGAACCGCTCAAGGTGAACCAGTATCCGCTCAAGGACTTCATCTCGTCGATGCAGATAGCTCAGTGTCTGTGCCAGGAAATCCGGATCATCGCCCTCTGCCCTCATCAACTCAACTTTTCTGAGAGCAATCTTCAGTTGATCTGGTGTTGGTTTCATAAAGGTCCTCTCCATGCCCGTTAAGTAGGGGCACCACGTGATCAAATCAAGTCTCGGCAGCCGTCTCCTCTTAAGATAACCACGACTGCCTGATCGTCTCGCTTTCGACCGGCCTGCTCAAGAGGTAGCCCTGAACATAATCACACGCCTGGCTAACCAAATAAGTCAATTGGGCCTCCGTTTCCACTCCTTCTGCTACCACCTTCAGGCCCAAACCATGCGCCATGGCAATTGCCGCACTGACCAGTTCCCGATCCGCCTCATCGACGGTAATATCGCGAATGAAACTCTGATCAATTTTTAGGATATCAAAAGGATAACTCCGCAAATAACTCAGCGATGAGTAACCCGTTCCAAAATCATCCATAGCAATCGCCACACCGAGTTTACTTAAGGCTGCTAAAGCATGCTCAACATGATTATGCCCACTCAACAGCACACCTTCAGTTATCTCCAGCTCCAGAGCGTCTGCGGTTAGAAGTGAACGACTCAGCGCCTGCTCTATAAAGGACACCAAATGAGGATCGCGGAATTGGCGGGGCGAGATATTGACCGCCATTTTAAGCCGGAATGCACAGACCTTCTGCCACTCGGCCAGCCGACTCAGTGCCTGATCAATCACAAACTCACCAATCGGCACAATCAATCCTGTCTGTTCTGCTATAGGAATGAATTCTGCAGGAGACACCGCACCCAGTACGGGGTTATTCCAGCGTAACAACGCCTCGGCACCGATCATCTTGCGACTGGAGAGCTCGATCAAAGGCTGATACAGAACAGACAACTCATCCCGCTCCATCGCACCCCGCAGCTGCTCCTCCAGCTGAAGCCGTCGGACCACCCCTTCATTCATGGTGTCTGTGAAATAGTGGTAGGTATTTCGTCCCGCTTCCTTGGAGTGATACATCGCCATATCAGCATTTCGCAGTAACTCAGCAGACTGCGCACCATCCTGTGGATAGATGGCTATACCCAGACTCACTGTCAATACCAGTTCACGCCCTTGCAGATTAAAAGGCTTGCGGAACTGTTCCAGTACCTGTTCAGCCGTCAACTGGGTACTGTTTACATCCGTGAGGCCGCCCAAAAGAATGATAAATTCATCCCCCCCAAGGCGGCCTACCGTGTCATGCTCACGCACAATCGATCGCAACCGCTGAGCCGCCTGTTTGAGCAACAGATCACCCGTCTCATGCCCCATGCTATCGTTCACTTTTTTGAAGTCATCCAGATCCAGGAACAGCACCGCGACATGATGCCCAAAACGATCGGCATCCTTGATCAGCTGTGACAACCGATCCAGCGAGAGAAACCGGTTGGGCATTTCGGTCAGGCTATCAAAATGCGCTTGCCGAAGGATATGCTCTTCCTGAACCTTGTGCAGGGTGATATCTTCCTTGACCGCCAGGTACTGTTTGATGGTGCCTTCATCATCCAACACAGGGGCGATGTAGGCCCGCTCCCAAAACAGCTCACCACTCTTCTTTTTGTTATGGAACTCACCCTGCCAAGTCTTGCCTGAAGTAATGGTCTCCCACAACTGTTCATATTGTGCCAGCGGCGTACTTCCTGACTGCATTACCCGCACATGCTGCCCCAACACCTCGTCAGCGCTATAACCGGTGATCCGTTCAAACGCTGAATTGACATAATCAATATGCCCCTCCGTATCCGTTATCACGACTGAAACCGGACTCTGCTCAACCGCCTGTGATAACCGCCTAATCTGCTCTTCTTTCTGTTTCCTGCCGGTAATATCACGCACAATATCGAGGCTTGAAACCGTTCCATCCCGATTTTGTAGTGGCGCACTCACCACCTCGAAATACTTGGTGTCCGCCTGGCTGGACTGATACTGTCGAATCTGGCGTCGCCCACTCCGCACTTCCACCGGCATATACTGTGCATCAGGGGCCAGGGAGATGATCGACTGATCGCACAGTTCGCCTGTGTGATCACCAAACCAGTCCACCATTGTCTGATTCATGTAATCGACACGTTTATCAGACCCCACAATCAACAGCCCCTCACCCACCTGATCCATGGATTCCAGTATGGTTCGGTAGAGCGACTGGCTGGCCGCCAATGCCCGCTCCGCCTCTACGCGATCCGTGATATCCAGAATACTGACAGGGACATTACGCATCTCCTCTTCTCTAACCGAAATTGGCAGGGAGATGAGCCCAGTAATCTCCTGGCCATCAAGCCTTCTATATTGCGCCTCACTACGAAAATAATTACGGCCCTCCCAGATGGCGCACAACTCTTCAACAAATACATCGGCTGAACTCTCCGTAAAAGTGCGGTCGATAGAGTCTAAAAACTCTACCTCATTCTCCGCCCCAAACAGCTCCAGTGTCGCCTGATTGACATGTAACACTTTAACCAATGCAGCAAGCTCCCTAATGGCTTCCGGATGCATCAGCAGATAGCTGCGCAGATCGATCACGCCCTGATCTCTTAATAACTGCAGCGTCTTCACAAGCTCGCTGAAGTCTTCATTCCAAATCGAGATCTCAGCACTATCAAACAACGTCCGGTAGCGAGACTCACGCTCCCGAATTTCAGTCTCAGCCCGTTCACGCTCTGTTACATCATGCAACATGCTCAGGATACAAGACTCACCCGCATAATCGATCAAGCAGGCTGAAAGCTGCAGATCCAAGCGCTTACCCTTGTTATTAATCACCCGTACCGGATACTGCGCAACAGCCCCCTTCTCTTGAAGCGCAGCTATCCAATTATCCCTGTCCGCTTGATTGGGCCAGATGCCGAGGCCGGTGGACTTAGATGCCAGCAGCTTCTCCTCTGACCAACCAAAGGTATCCACATAGGCCTGATTGACCTCCAGAAACCGCCCCCCGTCAACAGTAGAGAGGGAGACCGGTATCGGCGTCATTTTGAAGCTATTACGAAACAGCGCTTCACTCATTCGTAAAGAGCTTTCCATAGACTTACGCACAGTGATATCAATCAGTATTCCGCTCATAAACAGCGCCTGACCCTGATCATTCCACTCGTTCAGCTTGCCCCGTGAATTGACCCAGACCCAGTGACCCAGCTTGTGCCTTATTCTGAATTCATGATCGTAATGATCTGCCTGACCTTTAATATGCTCGCCCAGAAGGCGATCCACATGCAGATCATCCTCAGGATGAATACGCTGGCGCCAACTATCAACGGTGAGAGGCATCAACTCAGCGAGCTCGTAGCCGATAATAGCGGCCATGCGCTCATCAATTTCCAACTGCCTGTTAACAATATCCCAGTGCCAGGCCCCTGCATTGGTCCCTTCCAGAATATTCGCCGCCTGGTTTCGCTCTTTTATCAGTGCTTGTTCCATCTGCTGCTGCGGGGTGATATCACGATAAGACCAGAGTCGACCATAATGATCACCAGCCTCGGATATCAGTGGCGAGGCATAACAATCAAATACCCGCCCATCCTTGAGGGAGACTATGAAATTACCCTGCTCAAAGGCCTGTCGCTGCATCAGGACAATCCAATCGGAAAAGGCCTTGGAGTTTTCGACCTGCTCAAGCTGATGACTGAAAAGCTCGCCATCTGAGCCTGACTTCAAAACAGCGTCGGTCAAACACCAGATTAATTTTAGTCGCCTGTTGCATGAGAGAATCTCACCGTCATTGCTCAGCGCCAGAATGCCATCCTCTGAGGCCTCTTGCTGAGTTGAAAGGACTGTGTTTTTAAAACTGATATCATCATGGGCGACACGCAGCTGATCCTGCCTGCGCAGCGCCAGACCAAGTAACAGGGTTCCCACGGGAAAGATCAAAAGAATAGGCGGGCCGACCGTCTGAATAATCACCCAACGCATCGACTCAGGCATCAACAACATACAGGTCAACACCACAAACTGGACCGTAATACCGAACAGATAGAGTTGAACCCAACCTATCTGCCAATTTTTATGGCCGATAAGATAACGCCATCCCAATCCGGTGAGCGCCGTAGAGACAATGACGAGACTACCCACCATAGCCCCACCGCCCCCCTGAAAGAGGCGATAAAACACCATTAACGCACTCGCAATCATCGTTGGAAGCCAGCCAAAAAAGAGGCCGCAGAGACTAACCAGCACCCACCGCGTATCAAAAAACACACCCGGATAGAGCTCCCAGGGCGTTGACATTACGGCAATACCAATCACACCGACCAACACGCCCGAGAACACCTGTCGCAAACGTCTGTTGGCCAGCTCATTTAAAGCAAGCACTTCATAGACAACACTCAACGCCAAAAGAAAAATGGCGTTATTGAGCAGACCTAAGAAACTACTGGTATCCATTTCAATTTGTGAAATCCGTACTTCAGATTAAGTGGATGAAATCCTGAACAAGTCCCTCTTTAACGGCCGTAACAGTCGATTCTAAAGTGTTGCTACAAGCTCTTTTCGCTGAAACAAATCAAAACAGTAGTTTATAAAATAAGGACTTATTAACGTACAGCGTGACATCAGTGATCACCCGACTAGCCTGGAGGCAATAATCACCTATACTTCCAGGTTCGGGTAATCTGATCCGAATATCATCAACTTAAGAGGGGAACACTAATGAATGCAGCCTGGGTAGTTGTTGCTGATACAAGCCGCGCGCGAATCTTCTCTGCTGAAAATGCCTTCAGCCCACTTGTTGAAATCCACACCCTTAACCACCCTGAAGCCAGACTCCACCCCGGAGATCTGGTCAGTAACCGAGCCGGCCGCGATCGAAGCACTGGCTCTCGCAGTCATGATATTGGGAACCTGGACGAGACGAAACATGATGAGGCCGTGCGATTTGCTTCTGAGGTCTGTGCCACCCTTGAATCAGGCCGAGCCCTGGGGCACTTCAACAAGCTGCATGTTATAGCCGCCCCCAGCTTTCTTGGGCTACTGAGAAAGCAGCAACCCCAGCCACTGCAGAAGATGGTTGCCACCGAGATCTCTAAAAATCTGACAACCAAGGATATTCCAACTATCCGTAAAAACCTGCCAAGCCGACTCTGATGTAAAAAAGCCGCAGTGGATAGCCTATCCACTGCGGCCACAATTTTTTGACACACTGTTTAATGACATGCAAAAGCGGAGTAAAGACGTCCTGTTTAATTTCAGGCGATACCGGCATAGGTAAAGCCCGCATCTTCAACCGCCTGCTTCACCACAGTGTCATCATCTATACCGGTCACCGTTACCAGACCACCCTCCAGCTTGACTTCAACACTGGCCTGCTGGGCAACCGCTTTTATAGCCTGCTCCACAGAACTGGCACAGCCACCGCAACTCATTCCTTCCACAATATAGGTCTTCGACATACCGTTCTCCAAAAAACAAACATTAATGAATTTAAAACCATTGACCGATTAATCTGCCCTGCGCCAACGTCGTAGCAACAGCGAGTTGGAAACCACACTAACAGATGACATTGCCATCGCGGCACCGGCAACCACCGGGTTAAGCATGCCGGATGCTGCCAGCGGAATTGCGATCAGATTATAAATAAGCGCCCAGAAGAGATTCTGGCGGATTTTATTATAGGTGGCATGGGAAATTGAAAGGGCATCGGCAATCAAACCTGGATCCCCCCGCATCAATGTTATCCCCGCTGTATGCATGGCCACATCGGTGCCAGTCCCCATCGCCATGCCCACATCAGCAGCCGCCAGGGCCGGCGCATCATTTATACCATCACCCACCATCGCTACCACGTGACCGGCTCCTTTCAAACGTTGGACTTCAGCGGACTTCTCCTCCGGCAACACCTCGGAAACCACCTGGTCAATCCCCACAGCGTCAGCAACAGCCTGCGAGGCGTATCGGTTATCCCCTGTCAGCATGACCGTCAGAATGCCTTTTCTCTTTAGAGCAGCCACAGCGGCCACCGCGTCTGGCTTGATAGGGTCACTGACCGCTATAAATCCCAACAATTGTTGAGCTGGAGCCGTCTCAGCAACCCACATCAAGGTTCGACCCGATGATTCAAGTGCTTCACCCTCAACCCATAAAGTCGACAAATCAACAGCACTTTCATCCATTAATCGACGATTGCCGACAAGCACCTCGCGCTCACCAATTCGGGCAGAAAGACCGCGCCCAGGCGATGTTTTGAAGTCAGCCACAGGGAGCAGCGTAAGTTTCTCTTTCTCTGCCCGGCTCAAAATGGCATGTGCCAAGGGATGCTCACTCCCCTGCTGTGCCGATGCCGTTATCAGCAAGAGACCTGTGGTATCTTCATCATGCGCGACTATCGACTCGACAGTCGGCTTGCCGAGTGTCAGTGTGCCGGTCTTATCCAGCACAACCGCGGTGCTGTGGTGAGCGCGCTCCAGTGCCTCGGCATCTTTTATTAAAACCCCTTTACGTGCCGCCACACCGGTTCCCACCATCAATGCTGTGGGTGTGGCAAGGCCAAGCGCACAGGGACAGGCGATGACCAATACCGAAACTGAAGCAATAAAGGCCACTTCCAGATCAGAACCAATCAGCCACCAGCCCAAAAAGGTAACCACGGCTATCAGTGCTACAACGGGCACAAACACCGCCGATATCTGGTCCACCAGTTTCTGGACCGGCGCCTTACTGGCCTGGGCCGATTCCACCAAGCGTATAATCCGGGACAGGGTTGATTCGGTACCCACAGTGGTTGCCTGAATCCTGAGCAGTCCATCACCATTCACAGAGGCCCCGGTAACCCGGTCAGCCACGCCCCTCTCTACTGGCAATGACTCTCCCGTGATCAATGACTCATCCAGTTGACTCACGCCCTCCAGGATCACACCATCGACCGGCACTCGCTCGCCGGGACGTATCACAACCACTTCGCCCTGAGTCACCTTTTCAGCCGGCACCTCAATAATCACACCATCACGCTCGACCCGGGCAACCTCTGGCTGCAGGTCCATAAGCGCACGAATCGCCGATGCCGCGCTGCGCTTTGCCCGACCTTCCAGCCATTTACCCAGCAGTACCAGCGTAATCACCATGGCGGCGGCTTCAAAGTAGAGATGCCCCCCGGCCCCGCCAGTCACCGTAACCCAGGCACTCAGCCCCCAGGCCGCACTGGTTCCCATGGCAACCAGGACATCCATATTTCCAGCGCCACCTCGCAGTGACTTGAATGCCCCTTGATAGAACCGCCAACCCAGCCAAAACTGTACGGGTGTCGCCAAAACCATTTGCCAGGCGGCGGGCAGTTCAGCATGCACACCCAGCGGCATCAACAGCATGGGCAAGGCCAAGGGCAGCGTAAACAGGATCGCCAGAATCAGCTGCATCAACTCCTTGCGACTCTGCTGCAGCTTCTGCTGATCCAATTGTTCCTGATGCTCAGCGGCCGTTACCGCAGACTGCGCAGTAAATCCTGCCTTTTCTACAGCCAGGAGAAGATCTTGCAAAGAGATCACACCCGACGGCGCAGTAATAGAGGCCTTTTCTGTCGCCAGATTCACAACGGCACGCTCCACACCTGGCAGGCGATTCAGGACCTTCTCCAGCCTTCCGGAACAGGCCGCGCAGGTCATGCCACCAATCAATAGATCATAAGTTTCAGATGGAACAGAAAAGCCAGCTTTTGCAATCGCCGACGTAATATCATTGGCAGAGAGCTTACGCTTATCAAAATCAACACTGGCGCTGTTAGTTGCCAAGTTAACAGCCGCACTGCTTACCCCCGGTTGCTTGCCCAGCACACGCTCAAGTCGGGTTGAGCAGGCGGCACAAGTCATACCGTCTACAGGAAGCGTAAGATTGACCGATTGAGTCAGATTGTCGCTGTGCATGAGAGATTGCCACCGTAGAATATGGGTCATATGACACATTTTTGAGCTGCCGAGTTTATCAGTATTTACTAATACCTTCCTCCCCTGATTCGACTAAATAACAGGCAAAAGATTCATCGCCAGCGCGAAAGGGGTTCAAACCGCACGCATATTTTTTTAATTTTAGTATACTTGTCCTATTAATTAACAAATAACAGTAACTCATCCTGGCCCGAACTCCTTGCACAGAGTATACTAATGATTACATTAAAAAATTAGATCAAAATTCCAGGTCACTGACGGCAATAAAAACAGTAAAAAAAACAGCCGGACCGCCGAAACTGAATCCAACGTCTCTCTGAAGAACTGAATTTATGACAATAAAGCACTACGACACCATCGTTATCGGCAGCGGACCTGGCGGCGAAGGTGCCGCGATGAAGCTAACCAAGTCAGGCCAGAAAATTGCCCTGATTGAAAAACATGACAAAGTGGGTGGCGGCTGCACCCATTGGGGAACCATTCCCAGTAAAGCGTTACGGCACAACATCTCCATGCTGGTTGATTACAAGCGAAACCCGCTATTTCAACACTCGGTTGAGCAGGTCAATGCAGACTACCCAAAGATGTTGCGGGCGGCTGACTCCGTTATTCAAGAGCAGGTGAGTACCCGCTATCGCTATTACGCCAGGAATAATGTCGATATTCATTATGGTATCGCCTCTTTCGTTGACGCCAACACGCTCAACATCCTGCATGTGGATAAGTCATCTGAACAGATAACGGCCGATCACTTTGTGATCGCAACAGGCTCCTCTCCCTACCATCCTGAAGATATCAATTTTGCACACCCGCGGGTACATGACAGTGACACGATCCTGTCGCTTAAACACACCCCGAAATCACTCACAGTCTATGGTGCAGGGGTCATTGGTTGCGAATATGCGTCTATCTTCTGCAATCTTGACGTTAAAGTGAACCTGGTTGACACGCGAGATCGGTTACTCTCTTTCCTGGATGATGAAATAACCGATGCCCTTAGCTACCATCTGCGAAACCAGGGCGTGGTGATCCGCAACAATGAAGAGTACTCCCTGGTTGAACCACTCGATGACGGCGTGGTATTGCATTGCAAATCAGGAAAGAAATTTAAGACAGACATCTTACTCTGGGCCAATGGTCGCTCGGGCAACACCGGTGGAATGGGGCTGGAAGCAATAGGCATCCGAGTAAACCATCGTGGACAGATTGAAGTAAACGAAAAATACCAGACGGATCTACCCCATATATTTGCCGCGGGCGATGTGGCTGGCCCACCCGGACTGGCAAGTGCCAGTTATGACCAAGGACGATTTGTCGGTGCGCAGATTAGCGCAGGCAAATGTGACTGGAGCCTGATTGAACAGTTCCCTACCGGCATCTACACCAATCCAGAGATCAGCTCGCTTGGCAAGAGCGAACGTGAGCTAACAGAGCAGCAGGTACCCTATGAAGTCGGTCATGCCATGTTCAAGAGTATCGCCCGGGCACAGATAACCGGCCATACCGTTGGCATGCTGAAGATATTGTTTCACCGGGAGACATTCGAAATACTCGGCATTCACTGTTTCGGAGAGACGGCTGCCGAGATCATCCATATCGGCCAAGCCATCATGTCTCAAAAAGGGAGTGCGAATACGTTGCTCTATTTTACCGAGACGACATTCAACTACCCAACCATGGCCGAAGCCTACCGTGTGGCTGCCCTCAATGGATTAAATCGAATATTCTAAACCCGCAATAGCCTGGTGCTGTCAAACCCCAATCAGCTTGAGGCGTTTCACGGCACCAGGATGCCCCTGAGCCGCAGCCTTCCTATACCAGCGGATCGCTTGCTTCTCGTCAACAGGACCACCACGTCCAATCCGGAACATTTCAGCCAGATTAAACTGAGCCATTGGATCGCCATGCAGGGCGGCCTCACGATACCAGTTAAGGGCTTCTGCCGAATCAGCAGTGACACCCTGCCCATGGTCATACATATAGCCGAGATTCACCTGCGCATAGCCATGTCCCTGCCGGGCCGCTAAGGTCAGCCAGTAGACGGCCTTGGCATAATCAAGCTCAACGCCATCACCTGTTCGGTACATATCACCCAGACAATTTCGGGCCGCTGCATGTCCCAACTCTGCAGCACGCTGATACCAACCGGCAGCCATCTCCTGATTCCTGGCTAACCCTATACCCTGGTCATAGCAACGACCCAACCGATATTGAGCCTGCGCATCACCCTGCTCTGCTGCCTTGCGAAACCAACGCACCGCCTGACCTTGACTGGCTTTTACACCAATCCCCTCACTATAGAGCAATGCCAGATTATACTGGGCATCAGCGACACCCTGTTCAGCCGCAAGCTGGTACCAGTTGAGCGCCTGAGGGAGATCACGGGTCGTACCCTCACCGCGATCAAACAACACGCCTAAACCATACTGAGCATTCACATCACCCTGCTCAGCCAATACAGACCAACAATGATAAGCTTCACCATAGGCTCGACGGACATAGGCCTCCACACCCTGTTCATAGGAAAGGGTATTTTGACCGACTGGTCGGGATTCACTATTGTCGCAAGCTATCGAACGTCTCGGAGCAAGCATCCGGGACTCCTTGAAAATCCAACTGGTAACACGGCATTATCCCATGAAAGCCGACCTATTTCCTGTCTCTGATTTTTTTACCGCCACCTCAATGGCATAATAGCTACCCAACATTACGTTTACAGTGAATCCCTCCTTCAAAATAAGTCGGAACAGAAGCATGAATATAAAGTGCCTAATTATGATTAGTCTATTGACTCTCACCGCTCACACAAGCGCCAGCGAGCAGGAAAAAATTCAGGCACAACAAAATGCACTAAAACAGGAAATTCAAACTATTCAAAAGGAAACCCGATCTGAACAGGAGCGCCTTGAAGCGCTAAAAAGACTCATTGATACGCAGCGGGAAGAGAATAGTCGGCTCGATAAGGAGATTGAAGCTGAAGTTTTACGCCAGCAATCAAACAGCAAAACTGCACCATTAAAAGAGTGACTTTTGGCAGGTTCAAGCAGCCTATCAGGGTTATCCACAAGAGCTGTGGATAACATTGTGGAAAACTTGCGGAAACAGCGTTGAATCGCGCAGTCATAAAACCGCAATATTAGATTGGTTGTTTTTTATACAATCACAATTAAACCTACTTAATCAATAAGTTAGAAATAACAACAAGATCTTCCAAAGAACTCCCAGCCACCTGACGCAGGCTCATAGGGTGGACTCACAGGGCTGTGCAAACAATTCCATTTCAGCCAAAGGTTTAGCGTTGTTTTCGCAGAAACAGACCTAACAAGTTAATGGAAGTGGACAAAACACAGCCGACTATTTTAAGGGGCTAGATTGGCCCGGTACTGATAGAATAACGCATGCCCCAACAACAAGCCTTACCATTCTGGATCAGCAAAACGCTCGCAGAGTTATCTACAAAAGAGTGGGAATCACTCTGCGATGGTTGCGCTAAGTGCTGCCTCCATCGATTTGAAGATGAAGAGACGCAGGAAATTCACTTCACCAACGTCTGTTGTCGCTACCTGGATCAATCGGACTGCAGCTGCAGCGACTATCCGAACCGCTCCATCAACGTGCCTGACTGTGTCACCATTACACTGGATATACTGGAAGACCCCTACTGGTTACCCGAAAGCTGCGCCTACCGTTTACTCGCCGAGGGCAAACCGTTACCAGAATGGCACCCCCTCATGAGTGGTGACCCCAGCAGTGTAATCTTCAGCGGCCACTCAATCGGAGGCCGAGCCATTAATGAAGAGCTGGCTGATGATCTTGAACACCACATTATCGACTGGATCAAGTAAGCACTAAACTTAAAGAGCACCAACGTGGATCAACTTAATACCATCACTGAATTCCTGGAAACCACCGGAGCCAAACTCCGTTTTTTTGATATGGGGCGACGGGTCACAAAAATCTCTCGCGAACAGTTTCTAAAGTTCGAGAAGAATGAGACCCCCTACCCTTATCCGCTTCAGCAACAAGCCTGGTTTGCCCTGCTGTTCCAAGATAAAAACAATCAACAAGAGCCCCTGATCTGGTTTCTGCGCATGCCGCTTGATGAGCAGGGGAAGTTGCTGCAAGCCGCACGGGATGACTTTATGCATCGACTGATCGAACGGATCGGTGAGAAGATGCAAGCGGAGCAAGGCGGTGAAGAGTTAGAGGCGGCACTACAGGACAACCCCTACAGTTTCAAACCCAATGAAGATCGCATGGCGGTTTTTCATGCCCGCATATCCATAACCATGAAGTCGCCCCCTTCAAAGTTCTATGAACATGCACAGCGTTACTTTTCCGGGGAACTGGGCTGGGATCAGTGGTCTTTTGTAGGATATCAGGGTATCGCAGATATTGCGGCCCGGCAGAGTGAGCAGGCCACCGAAACAATGCTGGTAACCGCTATTGCAGCCATGCCTGGGCAACCGTTAGTCGCCCTGTGTCACTGTCTTGAAAATGAGGCCATTTCGGTTGAACTGACCCAGGCGCTGCTTGCTCGAACTGAGCAGGAACTGCAACAGGACTCCCCCGACCTTAACCTACTTGCTGCCACACTCCGGGGCACAGCCCAATCAAAATCAAAAACCGTGCAGCATAAGCTGATCCATACCCTGCTCTCTGCTCCCAGCGGGAAGCATATCGAAATTCTGACAGCCTTGTCAGGGCGAGCTTGGGAACAGCTGAAGGATCACGCTCTGCGCATGCAGTTCCTGGAGCGGTTGGCGGAAAATAGCGCTGGACAGGAAGCATTCAATCTCTGTATGGCTGACCTGCTTTTCATCCCGGGCATGCGTGAACCCGTATTGATTTCTGTACGTGATCCAAATAGATCAGCGCAGCTATCAGAGGCGATTGGAGCCATGTTTAAGGGCGTAACCGGTAAATCAGATGGCTGAAAAAAGCACGATCTACCGTATCAGCATCAACCTTTCCGATATTGACCGAGGCGTTTACACCGAGCAGCAACTCACGCTCGCCTGTCATCCATCAGAAACTACTGAGCGACTGCTTGCCCGCATAATCGCGTTCTCTCTCTGCTATGAAGATGCCCTGGAATTTACCAAAGGCATCTGTGAAGGTGGCTCACCGGATATCTGGCTACGGGATTTCGATCAGCATATCGAACACTGGGTTGAGGTGGGTTTGCCCACACCTGAGCGAATACAGGAAGCTGCTCGTCGGGCCAAGCGTGTCACTTTCTTTCTCTATGGACAACACCTCAACCGCTGGCAGCAGATGCACCTGGAAAAGCTTTCTGCACTCACCAATTTGCAGTTATTCTCAATTCCAAACGACTTCTTAACTGCACTGGTAAAGGGCGTCTCCAGAAAAATGAACTGGTCTGTCACCCAAACGGAAGGTACGCTCTATCTCAGCGATGGGGAAAATGATTTCATCACCTCAATAGAGCCTATTTACCACACATAATAAACCTATAATTACCAAGTAAATCAGTCAGTTCTATCAAATTATCACCCTGTGTCAAAAAATATAGTCTATGATCTAGGCATGTCACAGCTCTTTCTCTCACAACACCTGCGTGACCAGTTGGCGCTCCTGGCCAGTTTGGGTTACCCCAATGAAACCTGCGGTGTTCTTCTTGGAAAACAGGTGCAGGGACATATCTCAGTTCATCGAATAGAAGAGAGTCCTTACCCCAATCTTGAACAGTCAGAAGGCCATTTCAAGCTGGATCCACTCGATCTGAACAATGCAACTCACAAGGCAAAAAAACATGGTCTGGAGATTGTGGGTATTTGGCGCGCCTTCCCTGACAAGCCTTATACGCCCTCGCAGGATGAACGACACTCAGCCTGGCCTAACTACTCCTATCTTCTGGTCTCAATCACACCAAAAGGTATTTCAACACTTCGCTCCTGGCGACTCACCAGCAACCAGCTTTTGGAAGAGGACTTGATACTTTAACGAAAGCCTGTCCGACAGAGAAAGCAAATCCACGATATCAATACATCGCAACGTATCTTTTTGAGTATAAGAGTGAGTAGCTGACCAATCAGCAATAGCCTCAACACCCTTCGATCTTCGCTTAACTTTGCCCGCCTCAGCCAGAATGGCAAAGAGATTCGTTCCCGGTAAGTTTACTGGCTGCTTATAGACAGCCGCCGCTTTAGCCATAGCTGAATATACCAATGCCAATACAGTCAATTGCATTCATAGCCCCGAGCTGTCATGCTCAATGGAAATGATATTCTTATCGAACATAAACATGGATATCTCACTTCTCAGAACATTTCTTGAAGTAGCCAAGGTAAGACATTTTGGCAAAGCCGCTGAGACACTCTGTGTAACCCAGTCAGCGGTAAGTGCTCGCATTAAGCAGCTGGAATCAACTCTCGGGGTTGATCTGTTCATCCGTAAACGGGGAGACATTCAGCTCACCATAGCCGGTAACCGTCTACAGCGACACGCTGAGACCATTGTCAAAGGCTGGGCAAGGGCGCGACAGGAAATTGCGATGGAGTCATCGGTTTCAGACGCCATATCCATCGGCTGTGAGAATGATCTCTGGCCTATTCAGGTTAAGCCACTCACTCAGCAACTCAGAAACCGTGCACCTGAGATGATGATCCAGGTTGAAATTCTTTCGCGCGAAATACTGATTCAACGCCTCACGGCAGGACTGTTGGATCTGGTCTTTATGTTTGAACCTCCCCAGATGTCCGACCTCATCATAAGCAAGGTGGCTGATATCGCCATTGTGATGGTCTCATCCAGAAAAGACACCTTGGCAGCGGAGGCGATTGAAGCCAACTACATTATGGTGGATTGGGGAAACAGCTTTTCTATTCAATATGCCGACGCTTTCCCGGATGCTTCTGTACCCATAATGCGCACTGGATCAAGTGGGGTGGCATACGATCTGCTCTTGGAACAGGGTGGCGCAGCATACCTGGCAGAGGAGATGACCCGGCAATCTGTTGAGCAGGCACTTTTGCACAAGGTGACAGACGCCCCGGTTTTTCAGCGACCAGTTTATCTTGTAATGCGACCTGAAAGCGAACAGCTGCAGCCCATTCAACTGGCGCAGGCCTGCCTGACTGAAAACTAACTAACGTTTTCAATAAACTAAGCAGATAAACAGTGAAGGAGTGTCGATGCGGAACCGAACCACACCGACAGACCTTTCTCAGAACGGGTCTGAGTTTTTATTGCCTTGGCGACGCGGGCTGCCAGGCTTTCGCACACTCCCCTCATTCTCCCTGGATTGGGGGCGTTTTGTTCTAATTCCATCACTCTGCTTACGATTTTTATGATGAACAACCTCTCTCCACTCTTCGAGGTCATCATATTCATCCCTATTGGAACGTCTACTCACCGTCGGGTCTCCAACAACATCTAACTAGAAATTGATTACCAAAAGGTCCTTTATGGGCAACAACAGATCGCGGCTCAATCGAACCCCATAAAATCTGGATCACCCAACTGCTGTCTCAACTGGCGTAACTCCATCAACTGCTCCACGCGCCGCCTCGCTTCAGGACTGCTTTTCTTCACCTTTGGGGTGATATACTCCAGATTTATCTCATCTTCAGTATCCAGATCATCATCCTCAATTACATCATCTACCTTGTTCATTCGTAGTTAGCTCAAGCAGATAAAAGAGGCACACTAATTACCTTTAGAGCCATCGTGAGGTAAAGTTAATAATTTTTGTCGTGATGACAAAAATATTTAATCGACGTGAAAAACGCCTCTCAATCAAGGGCGTTCAGCTGCAATCCCTATAGATTAAATCAAAAAGTGGCTATTCAGGAACCCATAGGCGAGGAGTGATCCTCAAGAATTCGAGTCACCAGCCCCATGTTTTCAGCCCCTTCCGGCAGATTTGCCTGGACAACATAACCACCACCGGGGGCAATCTGCATAGCATTCCCATGCTGATCCTCCATTGCCTCCAGGACAAACAGCTGATTTCCTTTCGGCGTCAACAGCTCCAGCTCATCGCCAACCCCGAATTTATTCTTAACATCTAGCAGGGATTTACCACTCTGCTCGTCATAACCAATCACCTCGGCCACAAACTGCTGGCGCGAACTGCGGGAAGAGTTATCACGGTAAGATTGCAGCTCCTGACTCTCATGCCGTTGATAAAAGCCATCGGTATAGCCGCGGCTGGAGAGATTCTCCAGCTCTGCCATCAATTCAGGACGGAACGGTTTCCCTGCCACGGCATCATCAATCGCCTGACGATAGATCTGCGTGGTACGGGCCGTGTAGTAGTGGGACTTGGTGCGCCCTTCGATTTTGAGACAATCCACACCTATCTGAACCAGGCGATGGATATGTTCCACCGCCCGCAAATCCTTGGAATTCATGATATAGGTGCCGTGCTCATCCTCAAAAATCGGCATAAACTCACCCGGACGCTCTTTCTCTTCCAGCAGATATACCCCATCGGCCGATGGGTGCCTGACCTGGCCAGACTGAGCAACACCCGTGACCTCTTCACCTTCTCCTGCCTGCCCCACCTTATATTCCCAACGACAGGAGTTTGTACAGCTACCCTGATTGGCATCCCGATGATTAAAGTAACCGGATAGCAGACAGCGCCCGGAATAGGCGATGCAGAGGGCACCATGCACAAACACCTCCAGCTCCATATCGGGACACGCCTGACGAATCTCCTCAATCTCATCGAGCGAGAGTTCACGCGAAAGTATCACCCGAGTCAGGCCCACCTGCTGCCAGAATTTTACTGCAGCGGAGTTCACCGTGTTCTCCTGAACAGAGAGGTGAACCTGCATATCAGGCCAGCGCTCCCGAACCAGCATAATCAGGCCGGGGTCAGACATAATCAGAGCATCCGGCCCCATCTCAACCACAGGGGCAATATCATCCATAAAGGTCTTCAGCTTGGCTCCGTGCGGCATCAGATTACAGGCAAGAAAAAACTGCTTGTTCAAGGCATGTGCCTCGCTAATACCCGTAGCCAGATTATCCTCCATGAAATCATTATTGCGCACCCGCAGACTATAACGGGGCATACCGGCATAGACGGCATCGGCCCCATAGGCAAAGGCGTAGCGCATATTTTTAAGCGTCCCCGCAGGGGAGAGCAGTTCAGGCGTTTTCATGGAACAATTACCGGATGAGCTGAAACCGCAGACTATAACGCAGAGCAGAACCCAGCGCCAAAGGAACAAACCCCTGCATTGAACAGGGAATGTGCGAAATAACGACAGAAATTGAACGCCTGAATCTCCACCTTTGATCGGTCGCCTGATTGCAGTATCCTCGCTCTATTACCGATCGTTTCGTTCGTAACCACTGCAGCAACCGATTACATGAAAAACGAAAACAGCACTCTCATCAATAATGCCGCGCTCATCGCGGAGGCCCTGTCCGGCTATATCGCTGACTCAGGTAAAAAAAAGGCCCCTGTGATACACCAGGAAAATCTTGAGGAGCTGATTAAACAGCTCAATCTGGCTCAGCACATTGATAAGGGCGACCTCACTGGTGATACGTTAAAACAGTTCGTCACCGACTACCTCAATGCAACCACCCGCCTTCACCATCCTGGGTTTCTTGCACATCAGGTAGCCGTTCCAAATCAAACCGGCGCAATGGGTTCATGGATCGATGGTGCCACAAACAACGCCATGGCCATTTATGAGATGGGCCCTGCGGCCTCCAGCATTGAATACTTCATGATCAACTGGATGCTCGCTAAGGTTGGCTGGCACAGTGTCAGCAGCGACCAACAACTTAATCCCGCATCATCCCACGCGGGTGGCGTACTCACGCACGGCGGCTCTCTGGCCAATCTGACCGCGCTGCTGGCAGCGCGCAGCGCTCAGGTTCCCGAATTCTGGAAAAACGGTAACCCTGGCAACCTGGTGATACTGGTGCCAGAGCAGTCCCACTACTCCATGAAACGTGCGGTCGCTATCCTGGGATTGGGTGAGGATAACTGCCTTACCCTACCGGCAGACCCGGATGGCCGGGTACTCCCTTCTGAAATGGACCAGCAGATAGCCAAGCTGGCCTCTGCAGGTAAGCGGGTAATGGCCATTGTCGCAAACGCCTGCGGCACAGCGGCCGGCTTGTATGATCCACTGACAGAGATCGCTGCTATCTGCAAAAGACACGGTATCTGGCTGCATGTTGATGCCGCACACGGGGGCGGCGCACTGCTCTCTGCACAACTGCGCCACCTGTTAAATGGGATTGATCTTGCCGACTCCGTGGTATGGGATGCCCACAAGATGATGTGTACACCGACGGTCTGCGCAGCGGTTCTGGTGAGAGACCATCGCCATCTTGATCACGCCTTTGAACAGGAAGCGAGCTATCTACTCCACGCAAAAGATCAACCCGGCTTTGACTTCATCTCACGCACAGTGGAGTGCACCAAGGCGGGGCTCGGCTTACGGCTCTTTATGACTGTCGCAGCAATGGGTGAGACCGGCCTTGCGGCCCATGTTGAAGGTTTGGTTACGCGGGCACGCACGGCAGCTGAAATGATTAATCAGAGAGTGGGTTTTGAAACCGCTATCACCCCCGAGACCAATATTGTCTGTTTCCGCCTGGGCGAAGATGACAACCTGCAACTGGAAATTAGAAGACGGCTCCTGGAACGCGGTGACTACTACATCTCATCAACCCTCTATCGCGGTATCCGTTGGCTGAGACTGGTGTTCATGAACCCACTCACTTCACTGGATGATATTGAGCAGCTACTTGATGAGATTGAAGTCATAAACAGCCATATAGAAACCCTACAGGGATGCCCTTAATGCCGGAAGGCCCTGAAATTCGACGAGCTGCCGATCAGGTTGAACTTGCCTTAAAAGGTAAAGTATTACTTAGCGTAGAGTTTGGACTCGATTCTTTAGTTCCTCACAGAGAGCACCTACTGGGTAGCCAAGTCTGTGCAGTCAAAACACAGGGAAAGGCGATGCTCACCCGATTTAACAACAACCTGACGCTCTATACCCACAATCAGCTGTATGGGCAATGGGTTGTAGGTGAGGCAGATATCAACCCGGAGACAAACAGAAAGTTGAGAGTGGCGCTCAGAACCAAAGATAGCGCGGCACTACTCTATAGTGCATCCACCATTGAGTTACTTACTGATACCCAGATCGAGCAACACCCTTTTCTAAGCAATCTTGGCCCTGATGTTCTACATCCATCAACAGATACTGAGCGGGTATTACAGCAGCTGAATAGCACATCCTTCAGAAAACGCCGCTTGGGCTATCTACTGACCGATCAAACTTGTCTGGCAGGTCTGGGCAATTACCTGCGGTGTGAAGCGCTTTTTGTCGCAAAACTTCACCCAACAATGCGGCCTATCGACTGCACAGACAAACAGCTTGAGCGATTGTCAAAATCGCTTCTTTCACTTGCCCGGCAGTCTTACAAAACAGCAGGGATTACCAATGATATGTCACACGCAAAAGAGCTGATGGCTAATGGCTCAACCTTTGAGCAAGCCCGCTTTTATCTCTTTAGACGCGCTACCCTGCCCTGCTACCAATGTGGTCAGCCAATAGAAAAAGTAACCCACTCTGGCCAGACATGCTATCTCTGTAGAGCGTGTCAACCAGAAGGCTAGAAAATCAATAAGCACTTCATTAATCCACCACTCTGCCGATGAGATTAATAACAGAACAAGAAAACAGGATCATGCTACCTGCCATTATAGATATCGAAGCATCAGGTTTTGGGCGCTACAGTTACCCGATAGAAGTCGGTATTGTGATGCCTGACAAGAAGAGCTTCTGCCATATTATTTGCCCACCCGCCGAGTGGACCTACTGGGACAAATCGGCAGAGGCTGTGCATGGCATTACCCGTGAACTCCTGTTGAACAAAGGTAAATCGCCTAGCGAAGTTGCGGACAAGCTCAATCAACTACTTCAGGGAACCAGGATCTATACCGACGCCTGGAGTCACGACATTTCGTGGATTGGTAAACTCTATGATCTGACCAATATACCGCAGCTGTTCTCGCTGGATAGCCTGAGAAGCCTGATGACCGAACAACAGGCCGCACTCTGGCATCCAACCAAAGAGCAAGTCATCACAGAACTCCACCTCGTCCGACATCGTGCCAGCACTGATGCGCTTATCCTGCAAGAAACCTTCCGGCGAACAGCTAAAATTTGTGCACAAAACCAAGCGCAGGGCTGCTCATAATTATCCCCACAGGCCATATATAATGGGTTTTTCTCTTACACTAATCTCTCTTCAATATATGAAAGAGAAGTTATTCATAATACTGTGTGACAAATAATCATTAGCAAAAGTCAGCTCTCGACTGACAAAGCAAGATATTAGCCGATACTTACAAGCCAAAGTAACAAAAAAGCAAGTATCCTCTTTATTTCATAGGTTATTACTCAATAGACAGGACATAAAGGCTATGTCAGTCTGAAGCTCTATTTACGCAAAATAACAGCGTCACAAAATCCATAACCTGGCACACAAAGAATGAAACTCTCCGACCTGATTCAAGCAATTTTAGTTATTATCATATGGGGGTTTAACTTTATTGTTATCAAGACTGCAGTCTCAGAGATACCACCTATTGCACTGACGGCACTTCGATTTAGTTTTGTTGCGTTGCTAGTCGCACCTTTCTTTCGGCCGTCCAGGGATCAATTTTTCAAGATCGCCAAGATCGCACTGATTCTTGGCTGCGGCCACTTTGGCATGCTATTTATTGGTTTAAGCGGAGCCGATGCAGCCACTACAGCGTTAATGATTCAACTGGGCATCCCCTTTAGTGTAATCCTGGCAACGCTACTGTTTTCCGATCCACTGGGTTGGGGGCGCATAGTGGGAATGAGCCTGGCATTTGCTGGTGCGGCCTTACTGGCCGGAGAACCTAATGGGGCATCGCCACTCGCATTGGGTGCCTTATTAGTTTCAGCCTTCTGTTGGGCCTGGGCAAATATATTGATCAAGCAGTATAAAGAGATTCATTCCATGACTATCATTGGGTGGATGAGTCTGCTGGCCTTACCTGTACTCGTTATTGTTTCTTATTTAATGGAAACGGGACAATTCATCGCTATCCAGACAGCAAGCTGGAAGGCCTGGATTTCACTCGGGTATATTGTTTTCGGTTCATCAATACTGGCCTATTATATCTGGTACAGACTAATTTCCAGATTAAGCATAAATCAAGTCGTACCCTTTTCTCTTCTGGCACCGATGATAGGGGTTGCAGCGGGCATTCTCATTTTGGATGAAGCCTTCACACTCTATAAGGCGGTCGGTGGATTATTAACCATCAGCGGCGTTGCTTTGATCGAGATCAGACAAGCCAGACTGCGTAAGCATGCCCTGATCGACGCTTCAATAAAATAGCTTGGGTTCAATCACAGCCGGCATTTTTACCCAAATCACAGATTACGGCCGGTTTTACTCTATACTGCCCTTATCGCAAGCAATACTGACTCCATATGCCAAACTGCATGACACACCCCTATCTGGCCATTTGGGCTGCACTACTGTTACTTCTGGTTAACATAGAACAAAGTGCGGCAGGAACAGTTATAACAACACAACCAAAGCCGCAGAATTCATTCTACGTACTTGCACAAAAAATTTCGTCTGGCGACAGGTTACAGCGTCACGATTTTGCCGCCATTGCGCTAAATGAACTGATCCACGTCTATGAAGCAAGCTACCAGAGCAGTCTCCACGAACAGCCCATAGAGCAGCAGGCGCAACGCAAGTTGGCCCGTTGGCGAAGAGGGTTAAGCTCGTTCATAGAGCAACTGCAGGCTATAGAAAATACTATCAGGTTCACCAACAAGATAGAGATCATTGCCGATCATTCTGGCCCCATCGTAATCTATATTGATGACAACCCGGTCGTTTTAAGTGGCCCAGAAATAGCTAAAACAAGCCTGATCGAAAAACGTATAACCGAACAATTATGTCAACTGCATGAGTGTGTGCAGTTTAACAACACACCTATTGAACCACCTGTTCAGATCAGACAGGTTGCGCTCGGCACCTGGCAGTTTAAACAGAGACAAAATGTACGTTACGAAACAGCTGATGGTCTGGTTTTTATGTTCCGCACCTTGGGAGAACGCGAACAGAAACAAATCTTCAGCGAAGCGATCGCTCACGATTTGCGGCTAATGGCCAGCCACCTAAAGCGCGCACAACAATCCGGTTATGAAATAGACTGGGATAGATTATCGGTATCGACACTTCATGACGGCAAGACCGAACATATCATAATCAATGACAGCGGTGATTACCTCAGCCTGGATCTAAAGTCGATCGGTAGCCGCATACCGCTTAACAGCCTGCTACTTGGCTGGATAAAAACTCAAGTTGCGGGCGGGCAACCCACTATCGTTATTTCAGACAGTGAGACCATGTGGTCACAATCCAAACAACAATGAGCACACCAATCCAAGTTGGATTATCCCGGAGCAAACAGCTCCCGGCGGAGTTGTTTCGCCATACCGGCAAGAAATGAGGCAGCACTAGACCGCTCCATGACTTCTGGCCAAGCTAAATGCGCCAGATGAAAAGCACAGGCCTGCTGTTCAATATCAACCAGTCGAAAAATAACCAGCGACTCCCGCAATATTGTTTTGGAATTAATTAGTGAAAGTGAAAATCCTGCAAACCAGACGGCCGTTTGTGCAATAGCAGACAGCCGCTGATCACCTTGATAAGGGGGAGAGATGCCAAAATCAGTTATCAATGCACCCAGTTTATCCGCAACGGCGAGCAAGTTATCCTCTTCAGCATGGGAAACGTTAAGAATGATTTTTTCCAGGCTGGACTGCTGCACATTCGAGAATAGCAATAGCTGGGTATAGTCATCGTAGATGTAGATTGAAATACCATCGGAGTGCGCCTTTTCAATACGATCAGGCATCCAGCCTTTATTCACCAGGTTCTGCGCATAATCCCGTCTTGCCTTGTACTTTAAAAAATCAGCGACATTGCCCATTACCACTCTCTCAGCTGCCCGCCTCATTACTATTAAAGATAGTTTAACTATCCTCTGGCAACAAGGTTAGAGTAGTAATCTTACCTGATTACCCACCATCTACAGCCAGAGCATTATAGAAACAAGATGAGACACTCGATTGTTCAGATACAGCACCTGCCGCGACTTTCATACCACCGAGCAACAGAATAAATCAGGGATCAGCGTCGCAACTGTTTGAGCGTCAGCGAGTTTTTCGACGCCCCTGATTTATGAGTAGCGCAAGGGACCCACAGGGTGGTATGACGGAGCCATGATTTTGGTCACTTTTGCCGAAACAAAAGTGACACGCCGCAGGGGCGCTCGAGCCCCGATCCAATCAGTGGCAGTGGAGCAGCACAAATAACTGATTAGGGAATCTCTGATTAATTCTGGGTTGGATGACTAGCGAGATGAAATGGGACGAATCAAGGCGGAAAACGCAGGTAATAGCAAGCTATTGCCCAGTTTTTCAACGCAGAGTCGTTCCATTTCAGCCGCTAGACACCAATTGATCAGAGGTTCTTTAGATATCAATACGCATGTGTGTTGCTTTTGAACTGAATTTCGTGGGTAATCAGGTAATCTTATTATTAGGCGTAATAATTGAAAGGTGAGACAAGCAAAGCGGGATTTAAGAGGGCAACATATTCGCACCCTGTACAGATACAGGATGCGAATATGTTTATCGAAACGTTTTACAATTGACTGAGAATACGAGCGACCTCAACTCCATCCTGTACATTCAGGATATGACCGCTGTTAACCACGGTCACTTTAGCCTTACCCTGTATAGCCTGAACACTGTTCATATCCTGACTGAATACGGGAACCAGTTCATCTCCCATCCCTACGGGTCCGGGACGAACAATCGCATGGTAGGCTATCTCTGGGTGAGGTTGTCCGTTTAACCAGAAGAGCAAACTGCCCGGACGTGCAGGCACCAGATCGATCAAGGCGCCACGCGACTCTCTCAGTACTCGCGTCTTTCCTCCGGTAAAGAAGTTCTGAACCAGACAGAAAGGATACGGGACATCCGTTGTCTCCAATGCCTCTATCGCCCGCCCGGTACCGACATGAGGTGAAGCGATAGTAATCAATCCCTTGGGATTTTTTACGCCGCCTCTGACCAGGGCAATACGGGCCACAACGCCACCGGCAGAATGCGCCACCAAGGTTACGGATTCATCGGGATGCAGTTTTGCCACTTGATTCAACATGGCCTGCAGAAGATCAGCCTGAACCATCATGGGTGCCAAAGAGGGTAACTCAACTTGATAAAGGGTGTTATCACCTTTATCACCAACTACAGGAATCAGCTCAACACCATAGGGATCGGCCCGCAGAATACCTGCCCGTTTCCAGCCGTTGTCTACCAGCACACTATTCACACCACTGGTTTCCCAGGATGAAGCACTTCCGAGGTAACCGTGAACAAGCACTGCCACATCGGCCGTTGCCCAGGGTGACAAGAGACTCAGGACCATGGCGGTAAAAAGTAATTTAAGCATCTTCATATCGCTCTCCTTCTGATACGACAACCTGGATCCTAATATTTTTCCAGGTCTGATATTTTTCAAAACATGTCGGCAACTATTCTCATGCCATCGACTGGTAATAGACGTTCTGTGGATGCTTGGCTTCTGCAAAGAAGTACCAACGCTCCGCAATCAGCCCAAGGTACTGTAATCCAAAGGCCGCAATGGGCAGTGAAGATGACTCCAGAATGTAAGCGGTTGCAAGCAACAAGATAGGCAATGGGAATACCGCTAACAGGAAAAACAGTTTAATCACTCGCAATGCGCCAGGCGTGCGTCCATGGAAAAACTCTTTGGTATTGAACGAACCACCCATAAAACCCTGGGCTAACTGCTTCATGTTCGGATGACGAACACCAATAGCTGTTCGCAAGCCATACTTGTCACGCAGGTTACGATTGCGCACCAGTGATGCACCACGTGAGATAGCGGCAAGCAGCGTAAAGATAACGGCCCAGGTACCAAATAAGGAAACCAAACCAAGACTCACGTAAGCTGAAAATGCCGCCGCAAACATAAATCCAGAGGCCAAACCCAGCAAGGTATAATTAAGTACCGTCAGCGGCGTATGCCACTCCGGCAGAAACTTGAGACTGGCATAGATCATCGCGGTACAGACAAACAGTACAAAGGCCATGACACTGGCTAGAAAGCCAACAATCAGACTGACGTCCACAGCCAAAGTATCGGCTATCACGAACAACGGCTCAGTCCAGCCAAAGTAGTGACTCACGCCATAAAGAAAGACCAGAAACATAAACAGCGGCAGGACAATCACTTCACGGGAAAGCCAGGAGGTGCGCCACATGGCAACTGCACGCCAGGCACGCTCTGGTCTGCCAAGATGAAATACCGAGGAGATCAAGCCCAATACTAAAAATACCAACGACACCAGGCTGCCTATGGCATAAAAACCCAGGCTTTCCTGCACTGGAATCAGATTAGCCAGCGCATAGACCTGTCCGGTATAAAGCGCCAGAAAAAGGCCCTGACCAATACCGATCAGCGTGGTTAAGAAGATTACCGAAAATGCGGGATGCATCGTTTTATCCTGTTCAATATGAAACGTGAAACATAGTTTGCTTACCAGGCCACATCGTCCAGGGTATCGCCCTGTTCAATCGGCATATCAACCTCTTCCTTGCGCAACGGATTATCAGCCCTGATCAACTCATCTTCATGGATCTGCATCTGACTTCTGCGCCGTGGCAAATAGTGATTGGCAGGCTGAGTACCCCACTCCGGCTGTAGCTGATACCCCCCCTGTTCACGAATGGCAACCGATGCCGAAGACTCAGGATCATGGATATCACCAAAGATACGTGCCGAGGTGGGACAGGCCAGGACGCAGGCGGGTTTGCGCTCCGACTCGGGTAGCGACTCGTCGGTAATACGATCAACACACAAAGTGCATTTTTTCATCACCTTGTTTTTGGCATCAATCTCCCGCGCTCCATACGGACAGGCCCAGGAGCAATATTTACAGCCGATGCACTTGTCATAATCCACCAGCACAATACCGTTATCCTCCCGCTTATAGCTGGCCCCTGTCGGGCAGACCGGCACACAAGGAGGATCCTCGCAATGCAAGCAGGATTTTGGAAAGTGAACGGTTTCAGTGTTAGGAAAACAGCCCACTTCAAAGGTTTGAACCCGATTAAAAAAGACACCGGAGGGATCGGCATCATAGGGGCGCTCATCAGGCATGGGTCCAGCCCAACCCGAACTATTCCACTCTTTACAGCTGGTGACGCAGGCATGACAGCCAACACAAACATTCAAATCAATAACCAGAGCCAATTGGGTCATAGCTTGCTCCCCTTTGATTTACCAAGCTTGCCGGCAAAGAAAGAGCGCCAGCGACCACGAAAAGTTTTCTGTCCTGGCAACGGTTTCTGCGCAATGAACTGCGGCAGTGTCTGCGCCGGCTCTTCAGGCGCGGCCTTATAAATCTTCACCCGCACATCAAACCAGGCCGCTTGCCCCGTTACCGGGTCAGAATTGGAGAGATGGTCGCCCGACTCACAGGGGGGTAACTCTTCAGGGATCAGATGATTCAGCAGGAACCCCTTCTGTGATTCATTTGCCTTGGGTGAGAGCCCCCAGGCACCGGCTGCCTTGCCAATCGCATTCCAGGTCCAGACTGTTCCTGGCTCCACGGCCTCGGAATAGCGACACATGCAGCGCACCTTGCCGGTTGGAGATTCAACCCAGATCCAGTCACCATCATCAATCCCTTTGGCATGCGCCACGATAGGATTAACGAACAGATAGTTGTGTGTATGAATCTGCCGTAGCCAGACGTTTTGCGAATCCCAGGAGTGATACATCGCCATCGGACGCTGGGTCAGGGCATTCAGCGGATACTCATGAGTATCCACTAAACGTGACAACAGCGGCTCACTGTAGAACGGTAACGGGTCAAAATGCATCTCGACACGCTTGCGCAACCGCTCTGGTGGCTTGCGACCGTTTCCTTTGCCCTGCGCGGCCAAGCGGAATTTCTGCAACACCTCGGAATAGAGATGGATGGTGATCGGCTCGGCATAACGGATCATGCCGTGATTCCTCGCCCAATGCAGATAGCCCTTATTCCAGTTACGCATGTACTGATAAGACTTAGGCAGTTTGTAGTGGTAGTAACAGTCGTTTTTCTGGTACATCTCCCACTGACGTGGGTTGGGTTCACCCTTGAGAAACTTCTCACCACCCTTACCACGCCAACCGGCCAGAAAACCGATACCTGATCCCGGTGAGGTCTCATAGTTGGTAATAAAGTCTGGATAGTCGCGGTACTTCCGCTCACCCTCTGCCGTTACAAAGGCTGGTAGCTTCAAACGACTGCCCAGTTCCACCAACACTTCCTGGAACGGCTTGCACTGGCCCGTGGGGGGTACCACGGGTATACGGACAGAATCCACCGGCCCTTCAAATTCCGAGATGGGCCGATCCAGCATGGAGAGCGCATCATAACGTTCAAGATAGGTGGTATCCGGTAGCACCAGATCAGCAAACGCCACCGTCTCGGACTGAAAGGCGTCACAGACAATCAGGAAAGGTATCTTGTATTCACCCTCTGCATCCTTATCCGTCAACATCTTGCGGACCTGCTCGGTGTTCATGGAGGAGTTCCAGGCCATATTGGCCATGAACAACAGCATGGTATCGATCGGATAGGGGTCGCCCCGCCAGGCATTAGTGATGGCGTTATGCATCAAGCCGTGCACCGATAACGGATACTCCCAGGAGAACGCCTTATCCAGGCGTACCGCCTCGCCCTCTTCATCCACAAACAGATCTTCCGGCTTGGATGGCCAGCCCAGCGGCATACCATCCAAGGGCGTGTTCGGCTTGACCCCATCCGGGCTGTTTGGCGGCTTCGGACAGGGAGGAATAGGACGTGGGAAGGGGGCTTTATGACGGAAGCCACCCGGACGATCAATGGTACCCAGCAGGGTCATCAGAATACTCAGCGCACGGATGGACTGAAAACCGTTAGAGTGGGCCGCAATACCGCGCATGGCATGAAACGCCACCGGATTACCGGTAATCGATTCATGTTCATTTTCCCAGCTATCGGTCCACTGGATCGGCAGCTCTATCTTCTGATCCCGGGCGGTCACGCCCATCTCATGGGCCAGCCGGCGTATGGTCTCGGCGGGAATACCAGTAATCCCCTCGGCCCACTCTGGGGTGTACTCTTCCAGACGATCCTTCAACAGCTGGAAGGCGGGTTTAACGTGGGTGCCATCTTCCAGGCGAAATTCACCTAACAGACGAGGCTCAGAACCGGGGGTATGGGTTGAGATCTCTTTATCCAGATCCCGATCCCACCACAGCTTGTTCTCGGGATCGAAACAACCCTCTTCCACGTGCATCTCAAAGCGTTTGAACAGACCGTGATCATCCCGACGGGGGTCATCCACCACCAGTTCAGCGGCATTGGAATACTGAGTCAGAAACTCCCGATCAAACAAACCCTGTTTGATCAGTTCATGGTTGATCGCCAGGATCAGTGCGCCATCGGTACCCGGCTTGATCGGTACCCACTCATCGGCAATGGCGGAATAGCCCGAACGTATCGGATTAATAGAGATAAACCGGCCACCCCGGCGCTTGAACTTGGAGATATGGATCTTCAGCGGGTTGGAGTCGTGATCTTCCGCTGTGCCGATCATCACAAACAGTTTCGCCCGTTCCAGATCCGGGCCGCCGAACTCCCAGAAAGAGCCACCGATGGTGTAGATCATACCGGCCGCCATATTCACGGAACAGAAACCACCATGGGCAGCATAATTCGGCGTACCAAACTGCTTGGCGAACATACCGGTCAGGGCCTGCATCTGATCCCGCCCGGTAAACAGGGCAAACTTTTTGGGGTCTTCAGCCCGGATACGGGACAACCGCTCGGTAATGATATCGAACGCCTGCTCCCAGGAGATCTCTTCAAAGCTGGATGTACCGCGTTCTGCACCCTGCTTGCGCAACAACGGCTTGGTAATCCGAGCAGGAGAATACTGCTTCATGATACCAGAGGACCCCTTGGCGCAGATCACCCCCTGATTGTGCGGGTGCTTGGGATTCCCTTCTATATGACGAATCTCACCATCCCGCAACGTCACCCGGATGCCACAGCGACAGGCACACATGTAGCAGGTTGTGGTCTTGACCTCGACACGCCCCAGATCACTATCAGATTGGGTGGTTGGATCTTGCATGAATGACATCCTGGGCAGCTGAAAAGATTAATCGCTATTTTATCTTATTCTAATATTCCTATAATTACCACTTCAACTACAGACTTTGCAGGGTTATATCAAGAGAGTGATAAATCGGTAAGACATCAAAATACCAGCTATAAAACAAGGTGTTATCAATATCTTAGAGTAATTAGCAGCTCAGTCTGGAAAAATATTTATGCTCCTTTTTCTTCAGCAACACTCGAACTGATACCTCCGTTTTTACAGCAACATAAAGCTGGATACTGTCTCCTGCCATCACGGCTCCAGTATCTCCCACCGCGCATAGGCCTCAGTAAGAGCGGCCTCTGTAGCCTGGAATTTATCCTGCACTTCTGCCATCGCTTCTGGAGTGCCTTTATAAAACGCTGGATCGGCTATCTTCGTCTGTAGCTGCTCCAATTCAGTCTCAAGATCCTCTATAAGCTTAGGCAGGGCATCCAGCTCTCGCTGATCTTTATAGCTGAGCTTTTTTGGTTTGTTTGCTTCAACAACAGGTGGTGGGGCTGCTTTTTCACTCTTGGCCAGCGTTTTTTTACGGCTAGATTCAGATTCAGGGGTCTTTCGCTGGTGAAGCCAGTCATCGTAACCCCCGACATATTCATTGATCTCACCCTCACCTTCGAACACCAGAGTGCTGGTCACAACATTATTCAGGAACACACGATCATGACTGACCAGCAGCAGGGTGCCCTTATAATCCAATAACAGCTCTTCCAGCAGCTCCAGGGTTTCTACATCCAGGTCATTGGTCGGTTCATCCATCACCAGTACATTGGCACTTTTGGTAAACAGGCGGGCCAGCAGCAAGCGATTACGTTCACCACCGGACAACGCCTTTACCGGCTGTCGCACGCGATCTGGCGCAAACAGGAAATCCTGCAGGTAGCTGATAACGTGTTTACTGGTGCCGTTGACTTCCACCTTGTCACTACCATC
>ATLU01000072.1_pt1 | contig 40105 bp, 37 predicted proteins | sample 178751 | NCBI WGS metagenome assembly ATLU01 (sample SAMN02211837, study PRJNA209200) | bioreactor metagenome | isolation source: day 23 sample from continuous culture bioreactor inoculated with sediment... | place: Germany: Wadden Sea | collected 2011
CCACTTCCGCCAGATCGCGCAGCACAGCCATCGGGTCGGCGCCATCGGAGTATTGCTCGCCAATTTCCGTGAGCGCGCCAGCGGCGTCGCCGCGCATAATGAGGTCAAAAGATCCAGCACCCGGCCACGATCCGCCAGCCCCAGCATCGCGCGCACTTGGTCGGCGGTGGTTTCGCCCGCCCCGTGGCTGATCGCTTGATCCAGCAGGGATTGTGCATCACGGGCGGAGCCTTCGGCGGCGCGGGTGATCAGTGCCAGCGCGTCTTCGGCAATCTCAGCGCCCTCAGCCTTGGCAATCCGGCGCAGCATGGCGATCTGATCTTCCGGTTCAATCCGGCGCAGATCAAACCGCTGACAGCGCGACAGAACCGTGACCGGTACTTTGCGGATTTCGGTGGTCGCGAAGATGAATTTCACATGGGCGGGGGGCTCTTCCAGCGTCTTCAAAAGCGCGTTGAACGCACTGGTCGACAGCATGTGAACCTCATCGATGATATAGATCTTGTAGCGGGCAGAGGCCGCACGGTAATGCACGCTTTCGATGATTTCGCGAATGTCGCCAACCCCGGTGCGCGAGGCGGCGTCCATTTCCATCACATCCACATGGCGCCCTTCGGCAATGGCCACGCAGTTGTCACATTTGCCACAGGGTTCGACCGTAGGTCCCCCGGTGCCATCCTCGCCCACACAGTTCATGCCCTTGGCGATAATCCGCGCGGTGGTGGTTTTGCCGATACCACGAATGCCTGTCATCACAAAGGCTTGCGCAATCCGGTCGCTTTCAAACGCGTTACGCAACGTGCGCACCATCGCCTCTTGGCCGACAAGATCGGTAAAGGTTTCGGGGCGGTATTTGCGGGCGAGAACCTGATAGGGCTGGGCGTCTTTGGCGGGTTCTTCTGCAGGTGGCGTGAGCGTGTCGGACATGAGGTCTTTCTGAACCGGATTCGTACAGTATTCGTTCTGGGTTAGATTAGGCATCCCGGTCGCCCGCGTCCACCAAAGAACCCATCGCACAAAGTGATCAGGCCTTGGACCCATAGCAACCCCATGTTAGACCCGCCGCATGAGCGAGACATTTACCATCCATGCACTGCCTGTCGCGACTGGCACATTGGGCATCTGCCCCCTGCCCGGCCGCTTTGGCACTTACGACAGCGATTTTGCGATCTTGGAAGACTGGTCCCCCGACTTGGTGCTGACCATGACACAAGACAGTGAAATGGCGGCAGAAGGCGCGGCGACTTTGGGCGATGATCTGCAAGACCTTGATATCAGTTGGTATGCGTTGCCGATCACAGATTTCGGCGCACCGTCTGAGGATATTATCGCCACCTGGCCCGAGGTCTCAATGCTTGCGCGGGCAATCCTGAAATCCGGCGGCAAGGTGCTGGCGCAGTGTCGCGGCGGCTGTGGCCGGTCAGGCATGATGGCGATGCGGTTGATGGTCGAATTGGGCGAGGCCCCTGACGCGGCTTTGGCGCGGCTTCGTGCCGTGCGCCCCTGTGCGGTGGAAACCGAGGAGCAACAGGCCTGGGCCGCTGCTCCCCATACACCCGAGGCTTAACGCCCCTTTTTGTGATGCGCCCCTTTCAGGGTGTTATGCACCATTTTCCCGAACGCTTTGTCGCGGGCGCGTGATTGCGACAGGCTTTGATTGTTGCGCTCATCCTCGGCCACAAGTTTACGCCAGCGGGTCAGGCGATCACCGTCCAACTCCCCGGATGACACCGCCGATTGCACCGCACATCCCGGTTCGCTTTCATGCGCACAGTTCGAGAATTTGCATTGCCCGGCCAGTTGGGTCACGTCGTCAAACAGCGCATTGATGCCATCGGTCATATCCGCAAGCCGCAGCGCACGCATGCCGGGGGTATCAATCAACCAGCCACCGTTTTTCATTGGCCGCAGGGAACGCGCCGTGGTCACATGGCGGCCTTTGGCGTCATCTTCACGAATGCCACCTGTTGCGGCCTCGATCCCGGTTAACCCATTGGACAGGGTGGTTTTTCCAACGCCGGACGAGCCCAAAAGCGCGGCCGTTTGGCCCGGTTTCACCCAGTGCTGCAATTGCTCTGCTGCATCTTCTGTACGGGCATCCACGGTCAGAACCGGCAAGGCGGGCGCGAGCCGCTCTGCCTCGCGCATCATCCTGCGCGGGTCATCACATTCGTCAGCTTTTGTGAGCACCAGAACCGGAAAACACTCCGCCTCGGCCGCCAAAGCCAAGAACCGTTCCAGACGTGCAGCGTTATAATCCGCATTACACGAGCTGACGATAAAGAGCGTGTCAACATTGGCGGCGATCAGTTGCACGCGCACATCGGTTCCGGCGGCGCGGCGTTTCAATAGGGTTTGGCGGTCAAAAAGTTGGGTCACGCGGAAAAGATCATCCACAGCCACCCAGTCGCCGACCACAAATTCACCGGATTCGCGGTCTGGGTACAGGGTTTCGACGCCTGTGGGTCCCAAGCCGATCAGCTTATCGCGGTGCACTTCGGTGATACGAAACAGAGAGGGTTCCGCACAATCTATTGCTTGCTGTGCCAGAAAGTTGGACCAGCCAAGGTCCTTAAGTGTATAGGTCATATGTATGCCTGCCTAAAAAAGTCACGGCAATTTCGGGCATCGCAAAGCGCGATGGCGAAAAGGTGAGACAGGCAGCGATCACGCGGTTGCGGATCAGAAAGAAGCTGCCTGAAGGGGATGTGCAACAATCATAATGTCCCTCCATTTGGCGGTGTTGCTCTCGGAGAAACTGCGTTTCTCCTGTCGCCGTCAAATCCTTCGGATGTTGACGTATCGTTCTCCCTCTCGGTGAATTCTGCGAATTCCCCTGTCGGGTGTTTCAAATTCTGTGAATTTGAAACTAGGTGAGAGGCTGATCACGACCCAAGCGGGGCTCGTTGTGGCTGCTTCCTTCCGGATCTGACCAGGTTGGCGAGGCGCCTGCCCGCGCCAACCTCTCAGGCGTTGATATAGGCGGGGTTTTGGCCGGATGCAAGCCCGGAGCTGTCAAAGCATCAGTTCGAATTGCGCAAAACCATAACTGTCTTTTTCATCCATTGCCCGGATATTCAGCCACGACGCGTCATTCAGACAGAACGCAGCATTGGGGGCGCTGGGAAATTGCACCGATGCGCCGTCAACGGGGACAAACGACCATTGCGGTTCCTCTACCAGTTCAACCCGTTCAACGTCCTGAATATAGTGGCGCACGAGGTCGCGGATCGACATGGGTTTCACAGGGACGATTCGCGTTACGTCAATGGTTGGGAAGCCACCGCCGCCACGAATACGAAAATCGCTGGTCGCCAACAGAAACTCGTCATGGTCCTGAACCGGTTTGCCACCGTATGACAGATCGGTGATCCGCCCCGCCTGTTCGTTTTGCAACCGCCCGGTGGGGGTGAATTGCGCGGGCTGGGACAGGTCGATGCGATAATTCAGACCAAAGACGCTTTCCAACAGATAACCCGGCGTGCTTGCATCCTTAAGCACCTGACAGCGCTTGCCCGGTTCCACCTGATTAAAGACACTCACCGCGCGTTCCAGCCATGCGCGCAAATAGGCCCCATTGGCACGCACCAAGGCAAGTTCATTCGGGAACATGTAAAGGTCAGCAACCGATCGCAAGGTCAGCTCGCCGGGATGGATGGTCGTGTAATAGCCCGGCCCGCCAAGCCCGCCGCATTTAAAGGCCGCGGATGAGGCGAGCACCGGCAGGTTAGGCGCGGCGCCCGCATCAACCAACTGTTGCGTAAAGGATGTCATCGCCTGTTGCACCAAGCGGGTGGATTGATCCGCCCCGATCAAGGCAAAATAACTGTTCAGGTTTTGATGCACATAGCCAACCCGCGTGCGCACGTGCATGAGCGTGCTTTCATGAAGCTGCCCGAGCAGTTCGGAGAACTCTGGCGTGACCGGCTCTATCGCTTGGCTATCTTCATTGCTGACTTCCCGCAATGAAGACGCGGGGGCGGCCCTAGGCGGCGTGACAATGGCCCATCCATCCGGGTGTTCTTCCAATTCCAGATCAATCACCCCAAGGTGTGACCCCCAGAAACCCGGAATGACCACCGGCACCCCGTTGACCAAGCCACGAGCGCTGTCCACCTCGGCCTGATCAAACCATTGATGTTCCGATGGGGGCGTGCCGGTTTCGGGGCGCGGGAAAATCTGATGCGAATGCCCGCCGATCACTGCGTCGATCCCCTCGATCTCACAAAGGGGGACAATTGCATTTTCCATGCCGGGGGTGTGGGGCGCAGCGCCAATGCCCGTATGCGCCACCGCCACCACAAGATCGACCCCTTTGGCGCGCAGCCGGGGCACAAAGGATTTGGCGGCCTCGATAATATCGCGCGTTTCCGGGGTAAGGCCTTGATCGGCCCCTGCGTGGATCGAGTTTGGCGGCAAAAAGCCGATCACCCCGATGCGCACCAATTGCTGTTCGCCAAAGTTGTTTTCAAACGCCCGATTGATGATCGCGTAAGGGGGCACAAAGGTGCTGTCGTGAATAGGTTGGTTGCCCTTTTCAAGGACGGTATTGGACGAGACGATGGGGAAATCGGCCTGTTCAATGGCGGACAAAAGTACATCAACACCCCGATCGAAATCATGATTTCCCAAAGTTGCCGCATCATACCGCAGGTGGTTCATCGCCGCGATCATTGGGTGGACAGGGCCATCCCCCGCAGTTGCACGCACAGCGCTATGGGCGCTGTCCACGACAAAATCCCCCATTGCCGTTCCATGCAGAAAGTCGCCCGCATCAAGCAGCAGACAATTGCGTTCTTCCGTCCGGGCCTGTTGTATAAGTCTGGCGGTCTGCGACAGGCCCCACCGTCCGGTGGGCAAATCCGTCAGGTAATCATAGGGCAGGATATGCATATGCAGATCAGTGGTCGCCAACAGGCGCACCCGCATACGACAGACGCCAGTGTGGTGGTCCGTCTGGTCGAGCTGATCTGCCAAGGCATCCGACACGCCTTTGCACCTTTCCCATTTTCTGAAGCTGCGTTAGGCATTCAAAAGGCCATTCGCTGCATCAAGATTATTGTTTTGCAAAGCCAGCTTACCGTCGATCTGCGACACTCACCAGTAAAAGATGAGTGAAACTGTCAAACTCTACCCAAGGATGTTCCTTTTCTATGTTAACAAATATGGAAACCCAGCTCATTTCTTCAGTAAAATACGGAAATACCGATGAAATTATCTGAAACTGTAAGCCTTGGCGCTGGTCTTCTTGATCGCGCCGCCACCGTCAGGTCCGATAAGGCGCAACTGAAAGAGCTGCAAAAAACTGGGCAATTTCTACCGATTTGGCGGGGCAAACCTTTGGTGAAAACAGGCGGCCAAGGGGCGTATAACTTGGTGATGGTTGGCGAAACGCATCCGATTATTGCAAAACGCAATGATCCGCCCGTTTTTCTTGGACTGTCCGAAGGGCAAGCCATTTTTGCCTGCAGTATTCCCGATTGGGAGGGGGCAAATTCAGATCTGACAAACACATTTCTAGACACCGAAACACACCCCCATCCGCAGGCAGAGGAAGGCACCGGATTCATGGAAATCCGAATGATGCTGACCGCGCTGTCCCCCAAAGAAGCCGAGATTGCCGCCACCGCCCGCGCCATTTTGGAATGGCATCGCAGCCATCAATTTTGCGCAGCCTGTGGCGAGAAATCCGACATGGCACAGGCCGGGTGGCAACGCGATTGCCCTGCCTGCGGGCGGTTCCATTTCCCGCGCACCGATCCCGTTGTCATCATGCTGATCACCCATGGGAACCGCGTCTTATTGGGGCGGTCCCCTGGATGGCCAGAAGGCATGTATTCCTTGCTCGCAGGGTTCATGGAGCCCGGCGAAACGATTGAGGCCGCAACCCGCCGCGAAGTGCTGGAAGAGACCAACATTCAGGTCGGTGAGGTGTCATACCTCGCGTCGCAACCCTGGCCCTTCCCCGCGTCCCTGATGATTGGCACCCAAGGCGAAGCCCTGACCGATGAAATCACCCTGGATCCGCACGAGTTGGAAGACGCCTTATGGATCACCCGCGAAGAGGCCATGACCTCCTTTGCCGGGGGAAACCCCGGTCTTTTGCCCGCGCGTCCCGGGTCAATTGCACATTTCTTGTTGCGAAACTGGCTTGCGGATCGGCTCGATTAAACGCAAGTTAAGGCACATAAAATATAGCACGGGGGCTTACCCTGCGTCACCATCCACTGAGAGGCAAATATGAAGTTCACCACCCGCGAAGATATCGCCGCTGACATCGAACATGTCTTTGCCTCTGTATCCGATTTTGATGGCTTAGAACGGGCCGCGCTGCGACGTGGGGCAGAGGTTGTGCGCGCCGACAACCTGTCGGCGCCGGGCGCAGGCATGTCTTGGCAAGCCAAGTTTCCGTTTCGCAACCGAGACCGCGAAGCCAATATGCAACTGATCGGATATGATGCCCCGCACGGGGTGACGCTCTTGTCAAAAGTGTCGGGGATCGAGGCAACTGTTCAGGTTGAATTGATGGCCTTGTCGCCAAACCGCACCCGTCTGGATCTGGTTCTGGACCTGAAGCCGAAATCCATTCCAGCGCGGCTTTTGTTGCAATCCATGAAGCTGGCGCGGGGAAATATGGTGAAGAAATTCCGCCGCCGGGTCGCAGATTTTGCGCAGAATATTGAAGATCAGGCCAAATCGCGGGCCTGATCTGACCCCATCGCCAATCACCGGCGCGTCACACCCGGTTCAGTCTCGGGTTTCAATCCCGGCTTGGATCGCGCGGGTAGACACCCAGAATATCCACCGTTTCGGTGAAGTGGTCCAACTCGTCCAGCGCGCGCTTCACATTCGCATCCTCCGGGTGGCCGTCGATATCGGCGTAAAAGCGGGTGGCGGTAAAGGATCCGTCAACCATATAGCTTTCCAGCTTGGTCATGTTCACACCATTGGTCGCAAATCCGCCCATCGCCTTATAAAGCGCGGCTGGGATGTTGCGCACCTGAAAGACAAAGGTGGTGATCATGCCGTGGTCACCGCGCCTTGTGTGGTTCGGTTCGCGGCCCATAATCACAAACCGCGTGGTGTTATGGCCGTGGTCTTCGACATCCTCGGCCAACACATCCAACCCGTAGATCTGACCGGCCAGAGCCGAGGCCAAGACCCCTTCGCCCGGCGTTTTGGCCTCGGCAAGCTTGCCCGCCGCCCCCGCACTGTCGGCAGCAGCAACGCCTTTGATCTTATGTTTGGCCAAAAAATTCGCCGATTGCGGCAACAACACCAGATGCGCGCGCACCAGATTGATGTCGCTGACTTTACTTCCGGGCAGGCCCAACAGGCTGATACGCACCCGCACAAAGGCTTCGTCCAGAACATGCAGGCCACTTTCGGGCAGAAGGCGGTGAATATCGGCCACGCGGCCATAGGTCGAGTTTTCAATCGGCAGCATCGCCTGCTCTGCCGCACCTGACCGCACCGCGGCAATCACGTCCTCGAACGTCTCACACGGCATGGGCTCAAGATCCGGGCGTGCAGCGATACAAGCCTCGTGTGAATAGGCGCCAGGGTCCCCCTGAAATGCGATCCGACCGGTCATTTGTGCCATTCTCCTGCGAATTAGGTGCATTACACCCGTAGTGCGGCGTCATATCGCTTGAAATGTCACAAGGGAAGCGGCTAGAAGGCTTTTAACTTTGGATGAGACGGAACGCGACATGTTCGACACAATGACACTGACGAAAGCTGGTGGGGCCCTTTGCGGTGCGCTGCTGATCTTCCTTTTGGGCAACTGGGTGGCTGAAAGCCTGTATACTTCTGGCGGCGGACACGGCGGCGAAGACCACGCAGCCACCGGCTATGTGCTGGCGGTTGAAGAAGACGCCCCTGCAGAGGAAGAAGAAGTAGAGGCCGTGCCTTTTGCGGATCTTCTGGCCGCAGCGGATGCTGAAAAAGGCGCAAAATCCTGGAGCAAGTGTAAAGCTTGTCACAAGCTGGAAGACGGCGCAAACGGCACTGGCCCTCACCTGTATGGAATTGTTGGCCGCGCAATTGCCGCAATCGACGGCTTTAAATATTCAGACGCTTTGACTGGCCTTGGCGGCGACTGGACCCCAGAAGAGCTGAACGCTTGGCTGGAGAACCCAAAAGATTACGCGCCGGGCAACAAGATGACCTTTAAGGGGTTCAAAAAAGAGACTGAGCGCGCAGATCTGATCGCCTATTTGCAGACGATCGGCAGCTAAGCGCCCGTTAAGTTACTGGATTTTTCCTATAAAAGGCCGTCAGCCGAGTGCTGGCGGCCTTTTTCTGTTGCGCTCACAGCGGATGCGCGGGACGGTGTGTTAACAAGCTGTTCACCATGTTGCGCCTTGAATGTTACCAAGGTGCAGTTTTAGTTTGGAACAGTTGAAATGCGCGCGTCATCGGAGGAGCCCCCAATGCAGCACACCCCGCAAGCCACATCCAAACCCCACGCCCAACCTCACCCTCGTTTACGCCTTGCGCTCGCGGGATTGATCTCGGCGGGGTGTGTTTTGATGTCGGCATATGGCCTGCGGGCCGCGGATACGGTGACGACACATGCCTATTCCTATTTCAACACGCCCAAATACGGTGCTGATTTCACGCATCTCACCTATGTGAATCCAGACGCCCCCAAAGGTGGCGAGATCGTTATCGCATCGGAACGCGGCACGTTCGACAGCTTTAACCCCTATGCGCGCAAAGGGGTGCCCGGGGCCCTTGCCTCGATGAACTTCGAACAGTTGATGACAAGCACAGCAGATGAAATTGGCACCTCTTACGGGCTGCTGGCAGAAAGCATTGAATACCCTGAGGATCAAAGCTGGGTGATTTTCACGCTGCACCCCAAGGCGCGGTTTGCCGATGGCAGCGATGTAAAGGCAAGTGACGTGGCGTTCACCCATAATCTCTTTATGGAACAGGGCCTGATCAGCTATCGCGAAGGGGTCAGCAGGATCATCAAAGGCGTTGAGGCTTTGGATGAGGACCGGGTGAAGTTTACCTTTACCGATGAAAGCCCGGTGCGTGAACGGATTGAGCAGGCGGGTGCCAGCATTGTCATGTCCGAGGCATGGTATGAAAAAACTGGGGCGCGGTTGGATGAAAGCCGTTTGGAACAGGCCTTGGGCACCGGACCCTATATGCTTGACAGCTTTAAGGTCAACGAACGGATCATTTATAAATTGAACCCCGACTATTGGGGCAAAGATCTGCCGATCAACAAGGGCCGCTGGAATTTTGACACCATCCGGGTGGAGTATTTTGCCGACAGCAATGCCGCCTTTGAGGGTTTTACCGGCGGTGCTTATACGTTCCGCGTGGAAAGCAGTTCAAAACAATGGGCGACGTCCTATGATTTTCCTGCCATCGACGACGGGCATGTGATCAAGACCGAGTTGGAGGATGGCAGCCAAGCCTCTGGGCAGGCCTATGTGTTCAACATGCGCCATGAGAAATTCCAAGACATTCGCGTGCGCGAAGCCATTGGCCTGATGTTCAATTACGAATGGTCCAACGAGGCGTTGTTTTACGGGCTTTACGAGCGTGTGAACAGTTTCACCGAAAACTCCTACCTTGAGGCGGTGGGCGAACCTTCGGCCGAAGAACGCGCGCTTTTAGAGCCTTTGGCGGATCTTTTGCCCGACGGAGCATTGGGCGACGCCATCATGGCGCCGACCTCTGGCAAGCGTCAGTTTGACCGTAAAAACGCCCGCAAGGCGTCGGCGCTTTTGGACGACGCGGGTTGGGCCGTGGGCGACGATGGCATGCGGCGCAATGCGCAAGGCCAAACCCTTGATATCGAGTTTCTGACCTATTCCCCGACCTTTGATCGCGTGATCACACCTTATGTGGAAAACCTGCGCAAAATCGGTGTGGATGCCAAATTAAACCGGGTCGATACCTCGCAGTTTGTCGATCGGCGTTATGCCTTTGATTACGACATTATCACCGACAGTCTGGCGCTGGGGTATGAACCCGGCGGCAATCTGGAACAACGCTTTGGGTCAAAAGAAGCAGCGGTGTCGGTGTTTAATTCGCCCGGCGTGTCCGACCCGGCGGTTGACAGCCTCATCGACACCATTCGCAATGCCCGCACCAAAGACGAGCTGGTGGTGGGCGTAAAGGCGCTTGACCGCGTGCTGCGCGCGCTGAAATTCACTGTGCCACAATGGTACAAAGACAAATACACCGTCGCCTATTACAACCAGTTTGAACACCCCGCCCCCCTGCCCCCTTATGACTTGGGCTATCTGGACTTCTGGTGGGTGAATGCTGATAAGGCCGCGGCCTTGAAATCTTCGGGTGTGCTGCGTTAATCACGCGGGCATCCAGTATCGAGCACAACAGATAAGAACGGGACCCCCTATGGGCGCTTATATCCTGCGCAGGCTACTTCTGATCATTCCGACGCTGTTTGGGATCATGGTGATCAATTTCACCCTGACCCAATTTGTGCCGGGCGGCCCGATTGAACAGATCATCGCCCAGATGGAAGGCGAAGGGAATGTGTTTGAGGCGATCACTGGCGGCGGCAGCGAGGTCAGCAGCGCAGGCGGGGATGAGCGTTACCTTGGGGCGCGCGGTCTGCCGCCGGAATTCATCGCCGAGCTTGAAAAAGAGTTTGGTTTTGACAAGCCACCCGTTGAGCGGTTTTTCGGAATGTTGTGGAATTACGTTCGGTTGGACTTTGGTGAAAGCTATTTCCGGTCGATTGGCGTGTTTGAATTGGTGGCGGAAAAACTGCCCGTGTCGATCACATTGGGGCTGTGGTCCACGGTTATCGCCTATGTGATTTCGATCCCCTTGGGCATCAAAAAAGCGGTGCGCGACGGGTCACGTTTTGACACCTGGACCTCGGGCATGATCATCGTGGCCTATGCCATCCCCGGCTTTCTGTTTGCGATCCTTTTGCTGGTGCTTTTCGCGGGTGGGTCTTACCTGCAATGGTTCCCATTGCGCGGGCTGACGTCGGACAATTGGGCGGAGCTGAGCCTGATTGGAAAAGTGGTGGATTACTTCTGGCACATCGCTTTGCCGGTGATTGCATCGACCATTTCCAGCTTTGCCACGCTCACCCTGTTGACGAAAAACAGCTTTCTCGATGAGATCAAAAAGCAATATGTGGTCACTGCGCGCGCCAAAGGGCTGGCGGAAAACAAAGTGCTTTACGGCCATGTATTTCGCAACGCGATGCTGATTGTGATCGCCGGTTTCCCGTCTTTGTTTCTGGGCGTGTTCTTCGGCAGCTCGGTCATCATTGAGACGCTGTTCTCGCTCGATGGGCTTGGGCGTCTTGGGTTCGAGGCGGCACTGGCGCGCGACTATCCGGTGATCTTTGGCACGCTTTTTGTGTTCGGTATTATTGGCCTTGTCGTCGGCATCCTGTCGGACCTCATGTATGTCTTCGTCGATCCCCGCATCGACTTTGAAGCGCGGGAGGCTTGAAGATGGCGCTCTCTCCTCTCAATCAACGTCGCTGGCGCAATTTCCGCCGCAATGGCCGGGCGTTCTGGTCGTTGATCCTGTTTTGCATTCTGTTTGGACTGACGCTGTTTGCCGAAGTCCTTGCCAATGACAAACCGATCCTTGTGCAATATCGCGGCGAGATTTACGCGCCGATCCTGAAGTTTTACCCTGAAACCACCTTTGGCGGGGATTTCAAAACCGAAGCACCCTATGACGATATCGAAGTGCAATGCCTGATCAAATCTGGCGGGTTGCAAGACTGTTGGGATGACCCTGAGGGCGTGATCGAACAGGCCCAAACCGGCACGGTGAATGGCGCGAATATCGAAGCAGGGTGGATAATCTGGCCGCCGGTACGTTACAGTTTCACCACCATCGTCGACACCGGTGGCGCCGTGCCTTCGCCGCCCACCGCACAGAACCTCTTGGGCACCGATGACACCTCGCGCGATGTGCTGGCGCGGGTGATTTACGGTTTCCGATTGTCGGTGTTTTTTACCATCATCGTCACCACGCTGACCTCGATTGTGGGCATCGCTGCGGGTGCCGTTCAGGGCTATTTCGGCGGCAAGGTGGATTTGATTTTCCAACGCATCCTGGAAATCTGGGGGTCCACCCCGTCACTTTACGTGATCATCATCCTTTTCGCCATTTTGGGGCGCAGCTTCTGGCTGTTGGTCTTTGTGACCGTGCTGTTTGGCTGGCCTGCATTGGTGGGTGTGGTCCGGGCCGAATTCTTACGCGCCCGCAACTTTGAATATGTGCGCGCCGCCCGCGCGCTTGGGGTGTCTAACCGGGTGATCATGTACCGCCACGTTCTGCCCAACGCGATGGTGGCCACACTGACCATGCTGCCCTTCATCATCACCGGCACCATTTCAACCCTCGCCACGCTCGATTTCCTTGGCTTTGGCCTGCCCTCCTCCGCGCCATCCTTGGGCGAGCTGACCCGTCAGGCGAAAGCAAACCTGCAAGCGCCGTGGCTCGCCTTTACCGCCTTTATGACCTTCTCCATCCTGCTGTCGCTGCTTGTCTTCATTTTCGAAGGCGTGCGCGACGCGTTTGACCCGCGAAAGACCTTCCAATGAGTGTTCTCAAAGTTGACAATCTCCGTGTGAGTTTTCGCCAAGACGGCCAATCGCATCCCGCCGTGCGTGGGGTGAGTTTTGAGGTGGGTAAAGGCGAAACCGTGGCATTGGTGGGCGAAAGCGGATCCGGGAAATCGGTGACCGCCCTGTCCACCGTGGGGCTTTTGCCCGACAGCGCCACCATCGAAGGCTCGGTGACCTATGCGGGTCGCGAGATGATTGGCGCATCCGATGCCACATTGCGCGCCGCACGCGGCAACGACATCAGCTTTATTTTCCAAGAGCCGATGACCTCGCTCAATCCCCTGCACACAATTGAAAAGCAATTGGCTGAATCAATTATCCTGCATCAGGGCCTGACCGGCGACGCGGTACGTGTGCGCATTCTGGACCTGCTGGAAAAGGTTGGCATCCGGGACGCTGAAAGCCGCCTGTCAAGTTACCCACACCAGCTATCCGGCGGGCAACGCCAGCGGGTGATGATCGCGATGGCTTTGGCCAACGGGCCGGAGCTTTTGGTGGCGGACGAGCCGACAACTGCGCTGGACGTAACCATTCAGGCGCAAATTCTTGATCTGTTGGTGGACTTGAAAGAGGCCGAAGGCATGAGCCTGTTGTTCATCACCCATGACCTTGGCATTGTGCGCAAAATCGCCGACCGGGTTTGTGTGATGAAAGATGGCGAGATTGTTGAGGCTGGTCCAACGGCTCAGATTTTCGACAATCCGCAGCATGACTATACCAAAACCCTGCTGAACGCCGAAGCCCAGGGTCGCCCTGCCCCGGTGGCCGAAAACGCCCCTGAAATTGCCAACACCAATGACTTGCGCATCTGGTTCCCGGTGCAACGCGGGTTGATGCGCCGCACGGTGGGTCACATCAAAGCGGTGAATGCCGCAAGCTTTTCGGTGCGTGCCGGCGAAACTGTGGGCATCGTGGGCGAAAGTGGCTCGGGCAAAACCACGCTTGCACTTGCCGTGATGCGTTTGATCAGTTCCCAAGGGCCCGTAGTGTTTCTGGGCGAGGATATTCAGGGGCTGAAGTCGCGCCAATTGCAACCCCTGCGCCGCGATATGCAGATTGTGTTTCAGGATCCTTATGGGTCGCTCTCCCCACGCATGACGGCGGAGGAGATCATTGCCGAAGGCCTGTCCGTACACGGGTTGGAACCCGGTCGCAATCGCACCGAGATGGTCGCGGAAATTATGGACGAGGTGGGGCTGGATCCCGCCACGATGCACCGTTACCCGCATGAGTTTTCCGGCGGTCAGCGTCAGCGTATTGCCATCGCACGCGCCATGATCCTGCGCCCGAAACTGGTGGTACTGGATGAACCCACGTCGGCGCTTGATATGACCGTACAGGTGCAAATCGTTGATCTGTTGCGAAATTTACAAAAGAAATACGGGCTGGCCTATTTGTTCATCAGTCACGATTTACGGGTGGTGCGTGCCTTGGCCCATAAGGTGCTGGTGATGCGCGCCGGAGACATAGTGGAAAGTGGATCAGCGGATCAGATTTTTGACGCGCCACGAACCGAATATACCCGCGCCTTGATGGCGGCGGCATTTGATATGAAAGCGTCAGATGCTGTGTCACAGTAAAGACATGTCGCAACAAAAAAGGGCGCGTCCAGGACACGCCCTTTGAATGGTGGTTCCTGCGGTTCAGGATGGCCCAATCACATCACAATCAGAGCTGCGCGCCTGCAAGCGGCGACAGGCCATATTCGCCTGTTCCTCGGTCATGCCGACAAAGTTTGCATACCATCCACGTGGGCGGTTCACGACTTTGCGCAGGGCATCATCCAGCGTGTCGATTTCCTTGAGCGCGGTTTTCAGCAAAAGCCGCTCTGCTTGATACCGGGACGCCAAAACGCCCACATTGATCCCCCAATGGCGCCCGCCGGATGTGGACATACGCGTGACCACCTCTTGTTTCACCGGCGCAGCGGGGCGTGGTGTGGCCGCGGCCAATACAATCGCCGCTGGACGCGGAGGAGGCGCAACAGCGGAGGCAGGAGCGATATCGCCGCCCCGCAGCGCAACTTTGGTCGCAGGGGGGGCAACAGGCGCGGTGATGGGCGCCGTGATTGGCACCTGGGTGATTTGGGTGTCGGCGCGTGCCACCTCGGCGACGGCTTCGGTGATCCCTTCGGTGATCGCGGTGAGTTGCGCGGTCAGAACGGGTTCTGGTTCGGCAATGCCCGGGCGCGCCAAGGGGCGTGGGCTTTTCTTAACCGCGGTCACAAGGCGGATGGTTTTACCTGCGGCGATTCCGGTGCCTGAAGCATTCATGGCAGGCGCCTCAGCAACATAGGCGGGAGGGGCCGGTTTGCGTACGGCCACGCGGGATGGCGCGCGGCGGAACCCCAGATCCATCAGCTCGGCCACTTTGGCGTTGCGCGACGCGGTGGAACGCCCACCAAACACCGTGGTGATAATTCGCTCGCTGCCGCGTTCGGCCGACGCCACAAGGTTGAACCCAGCGGCGCGCGTGTAGCCGGTTTTGATCCCGTCAGCACCCCGATAACTGTTCAAGAACCGTGTGTTGGTGTTGTTCACCTGACGCATGCCCGCATCAGCAGTGCGGCGGGAAAAAAGGTTATAATAGTCTGGGTGGTCAAAGAACAAATGCCGCCCCAAGGTGGTCATATCGCGTGCGGTGGACAAATGACCACTTTCGGTCAGGCCATTTGCATTTTTGAAATGTGTACGCGTCATGCCCAGGGCTTTGGCGGTGCGATTCATACGGCGGGCAAATGCGGCCTCTGACCCGGAAATTGCAATCCCGATGGCGGTGGCCCCATCATTTGCAGATTTAATCGCGGCGGCACGGATCAAGTAGCGAAACTTAATTTTCTGCCCAGTCCGAAGACCCAGTTTTGACGGGGGTTCCGCGGCGGCCTTTGAGGTGATGGTCACAACGGTATCAAGCGAAATTTCGCCGCGTTTAAGGGCCTCGAACGCGATGTAAAGTGTCATCATCTTGGTCAGGGATGCCGGATGCAATTGCGTATCCGCATTGCGAGCGTGAAGCACTTTGCCCGAGCGCGCATCAATAACCATAGCCGCATAGGGTGCGGCCGCTGCCTGCCAGACCGCAAACATCGAAAAACAGCAAAATACTGCAAGGAATCGCCAAAAATTGGCCCACTGCCCAAGACGTGTCCGCACGTCGTCACCTTTTCTGCCTCAAATCGGATCTAGCGCCCGTTTGTTTTTTTCAGCCTAACACGACAGGGGCGATCTGGAAAACACATTCTTTTCAAGGGTTTTCGGCGTGACCGCAAAAACACGCCTACAAAATGTCGTGGGGTGGTTGGATAAATTCACCATATCTATGGCATATTCCGCTGCATCCGGCCGGAGGCCCCATTTGGCCAGAGTACAGCAGCTGCGCACATTCGGCGCATGGCATGGCCCAAGAAAATCAAACAAAAGCTGTTCAAATTGCCACAGCAAATCCCCCGCGGTGAAACCAATTGTTGTGATTTTTGCCCGCACTCTGTTAAGAGCCACGCTAATCCCAAGGCCACCAATTGCTTTGGGCACTTTTGAAACGGCGCTTGTGACCTTATATTAGATGCCGAGCCCTAGATTGGCCAAAATGGCCACGCTTGAAAATCTGGAGTATTTCCTTGAGCGTTGATCCTTATTTCTTGACCGGCCAGGATGGCGACGATGATGGTGATGCTGGCCTTGCGCTGGCCACCAAGCCCAAAACGCGCCGTCCACCGATGTATAAGGTCATGATCCTGAACGATGACTTCACCCCCATGGAGTTTGTGGTCATGATCCTCGAGCGTTTTTTCGGCATGAATCACGCGCAGGCATTTGAACTGATGCTGACGGTCCATAAAAAGGGGCTTGCCGTGGTCGGCGTGTTCTCGTTTGAAGTGGCCGAAACCAAAGTCACACAAGTGATGCAGATGGCGCGCGAACACCAGCACCCCCTGCAATGCACCATGGAAAGAGAGTGACCGCGCAAGCGGCGAAAGCATGTTTCAAACAAGATATCCACTGGCGCTGAAAGATGGCGCCCTGACCCTGCCTGAAACCGGGTCTATTGTTGTTTTTGGCCCTGCCCAAGACGCGAACCTGTCAGATCTTCCGAAAGATCGCTGCGTAATTGTCGCGCCGGATTTCCCGCTTCACGCCGCTTGGGAAAAACGTGGTTGGACCGTCAGTGCGACCCCACCAGAGGGCGCATTTTCAGCCGCCATCATCTGCTTGTCCCGCGCCAAAGCCTTGGCCCATGCGTGGATCGCGGCGGCCAGTGTCGCGACCTCTGGCGGGTTGATGGTGGTTGATGGCCAAAAGACGGACGGCGTCGAAAGCATCTTAAAATCCCTGTCGAAAAAGGCCGAGATGCAGGGGGTGATTTCAAAAGCCCACGGAAAAATCGCATGGCTCACCGGGGCCGATGTGGCCGATTGGGCCGCAACCACCAAGGTTCTACCCGATGGGTTTATCACCCGACCCGGAGTGTTCTCCGCTGATGGGATCGACAAAGGCTCCGCCGCGCTGATCGCCGCTCTGCCCAAGGACATCAAAGGTCGGGTTGCGGATCTGGGCGCGGGCTGGGGCTATCTGGCCCAGCACATTCTCCGCCATGAAAGCGTGTCGGAAATGCATTTGGTCGAGGCGAACATCACCGCGCTCGATTGCGCGCGTGAGAACATCAAAGATGACCGCGCGACATTCATCTGGGGCGATGCGACCACCCATGTGAATGTCACGCCATATGATCTGATCGTCTCGAACCCGCCGTTTCATACCGGGCGAAAGGGCGATCCCGATCTGGGCCGCGCCTTCATTCGCGCAGCCGCTCTTAATGTAAAGGTTGCTGGCCAGTTCATATTGGTGGCCAACCGCCACCTGCCCTACGAAGAAACGCTTGCTGAGCATTTCAACGAGGTTGCGGAAATTGGTGGTACTCCGGCGTTTAAAGTGATCCGATGCGCCAAGCCGCGGCGCGCGAAGCGTTAACATCGCGCGTCACGGGCAGGATTAAGGGAGGATATCATGTCATTTTCCGTTGCTGGCAAAACTGCCATCATCACCGGGGCAGCCAATGGGATCGGCCTTGCCATCGCGCGTCATTTTGCCGACCACGGGGCCAATGTCATGTGCGCCGATATGGATGAGGCACGGCTACAGAATGAATGGGGTGCAAATCCGGAAGATGAGGAAAGCGCAAGCGCGGCCATCCGTGTTTTTGCCGGCGACCTGCGCGAAAAGCTGACCATCAACAACCTTCTCTCGGCCACGATTGATGCATTTGAACGGGTGGACATCCTGATCAATGCCTCACGTCAGGTGATGCTGGCCGACCCGTTGGATGCCGATAATCTGGCGGTGCAGACGCTGCTTGATCAAAACCTGATGACCAGTTTGCGGCTGAGTCAATTGGTGGCAAAGCGCATGATCCAACAAGGGTTGGACCTAGGGGAAGATGAGCAAGATACCCCGCTTGGGGCCATTGTAAATCTGTCTTCAATCGCGGCCACACGCACGCAACCGGGGCTTTTGGCCTATTCAGTCGCCTCCGCTGCGGTGGACCAAATGACCCGATCTCTGGCGGTGGCGCTGGCCCCCAGCCGGATCCGCGTCAATGCCGTCAGCTTTGGATCCGTGATGAGCGCAAGCTTGCGTGACACCATCCGCGACAGCAAAGAAACCCGTGCCGATGTGATCGAAGGCACCCCCTTGGGGCGCATTGCCAGCGCCAATGAAATTGCTGAAGCCGCGCAGTTTTTAACCTCAGACAGTTCGGGTTTTATGACCGGCCATATCCTGACCATTGATGGCGGGCGCAGCTTGCTTGATGTGGTGGGCAACCCGTCACATTAACGCCTCAGCCGCAGGTTTTGCGTTGCGCCAACAGTGCTTTTCGCTGGTGTTGCAGCGCCACCAGTTCCCGTTGTGACGCTTTGTATTCCGCGTAACTTGGCAAGCTGGATTTGATTTTCGGCGACGGCGTGCAAAGTGACACAAATGGTACGGGACTTGCGCAAACCTTAAGCGGATTGGCGATTTTAAGTGGCGAGTTTTGGGTGCGGTAACCACGTGATTGCTGGGTTTCAAGCGCCGAAATTCGCGTGTCCACCTCTTGCAACTTTGCCGAGATTTGGCTTCGACATCCATCAGCCGCAGAGACAGCAACAGTTTCCGGGGTCGGTTGGCACGCGCTGAGCACCACACCAAATCCAAGCGCAATTGCGGTTTTTCTATACATGTCGGGGCAGCTCCTGTGTTGTTCCATCCAAATCACCTGTCACATTACAAAAAAGGCGCATTGGCTTGTCAGGGGAAAAACTGCTAGCTCAACACCACCAAACCCGCGCACGAAACAGGAGAGTTTTATGACCGAACAGATGTCCAGCCAGATGCCAACCCAAATGGATGACCAAAAATCCCGTGCAAGCGCGTGGTTTCGTGAGCTGCGCGATCAGATTGTCGCCAGTTTCGAAGCGCTGGAAGACAGCCAAACCACAGGGCCCACTGCCACCTTTCCGGCGGGCCGTTTTGAAGTGACTGAGACCAAACGCGCCTCGGACGACGGGTCTGACGCGGGCGGCGGGTTGATGAGCGTGATGCGCGGTGGGCGCGTTTTTGAGAAAGTGGGTGTGAACATCTCAACCGTGCACGGGTCTTTGGGCGAGGCCGCACAGGGGGCAATGGCCGCCCGCGGCGTGCCCGGCATCAAGGAGAACCCAAAGTTTTGGGCCGCGGGCATTTCGCTGGTGGCGCATATGCAGAACCCCCACGCCCCCGCCGTTCACATGAACACCCGCATGTTCTGGACGCCACAAGCCTGGTGGTTTGGCGGCGGGGCTGACCTGAACCCCTGCATTGAATACGGCGAAGACACCACGCATTTCCACGCCGAGATGCAGCGCGCCTGTGACGCCCATGACGCGGGCTATTACGACAGGTTCAAAGCTTGGGCGGATGAGTATTTCTTTGTCCCGCATCGGGGCCGCGCGCGGGGCGTTGGGGGGATCTTTTATGATGACCACAACACCGGCGATTGGGAGGCTGATTTTGCCTTTACCCAAGATGTTGGCCGCGCCTTTTTGCCCGCCTTTGTGCCATTGACCGAAAAGCGCCGCGACACCGTCTGGGACGAGGGCGACAAGGACAAGCAATTGGTGCACCGCGGGCTCTATGCCGAATACAATCTGGTCTATGATCGTGGCACCAAGTTTGGCCTGACCACCGGGCATGACGCCAACGCGGTGCTGATGAGCCTACCGCCGATGGCCAAGTGGGTCTGAGCCGTGGCCATTGGCGATATCATTCGGGTCAGTGACCGGATGCAGACGGGGTATTCATACGAACTTGAGGCCCCGATGGGCGAAGAGTTCGATCCCGGTTTCACTCCCTTTCACACCCCCGCTGAAATGCTCGCGATGGGGGTGTTTGAGGGCAAATACCTGAACGATTGTCAGGATGAATTTCCAACTGATTGGTTTGAGAACGCCAAACTGTCAGACACGCCCAATCCGGCACTGAATTACTTCGCCATTAAAAGCCGCCAACCCCTGTCGGACTGGCGCGAAAAGGGTTGGATCTATGGCCCTGACCCTCGGGGCTGGTTCCAATGGTATTGTCGTTATTTCTTAGGGCGCCGTTTGCCGCAAACCGATGCGGTGCAGATCAAACGCTGGCGGGCGTTTTCGCGTCACGCAGGCCAAATCCGCGCCAATTGCGATGTGGCGGATATCTTTTGCCGCCCGCGCCAACGCCAAGCCCTGTTGCAATGGGCGTATGATCCTTTGATCTGAACCCCATCTGCGTTGATCACGCTTGCCTCATCCCGAAATTCCGGGCAGGATTTTGACCAACCAACGAAAGGCCGCATTCGTGACCGCATTTAAACTTGACGACTTTTTGCCCTATCAAATCGCCGTTTTGTCCAGCCGCATCAGCGCGGGGTTTTCCAGACATTACCGCGAAGCTTACGGCATCACCGTGTCAGAATGGCGTGTGGTTGCGCATCTGAGCCAAGCCAACAGCGTCAGCGTGCGCGAAATCCACAAACGTGTGGACATGGATAAACCCAAGGTCAGCCGCGCCGCCTCTCGGCTTGAGGGGGCCGGGTTTATCACCAAAACCGTCAACCCGCATGACCGGCGCTTGGTGGAGCTGGAACTGACCGACAAAGGTCGCGAGATGATCGAGGCGCTGACCCCGATTGCACGCCGTTATCAAGACCAGCTTGAGGCATTGATGCGTGACCCTGAAGCGTTCCGCAGCCAGATCGGCACCTTGATCGACGCGTTAGACAATGGGCGCACATTAGACGACTGACGCTGCGGCGCAGACGTCTGACGAAACGTCACAAGCGACAAACCTCTCCCCACATGGCAAGATTTCGGCAACGAAATAAGGGGGATTTCCCATGAGTGATATCGTCATTCTCGGCGGCGCACGCACCGCAATTGGCACATTTGGGGGCAGCCTTGCCGCCATTCCACCCAGCACATTGGGCGCGCATGTGACGCGCGAAGCCATGGCGCGCGCTGGCGTTGAGCCGGGCCAGATTGGCCAGGTGGTCTTTGGCCATGTGATCAACACCGAACCGCGTGACATGTATCTGTCACGCATCGCGGCGATGGACGCAGGCATCCCTGACACCACCCCCGCGATGAACGTGAACCGGCTTTGCGGCTCTGGCGCGCAGGCTGTGGTCTCGGCCACGCAAGCCTTGATGCTGGGGGATGCGGACTTCGCCGTTGCGGGCGGGGCCGAAAGCATGAGCCGTTCACCTTACATTTTGCCCGCTGCACGTTGGGGGCAAAAGATGGGCGACGTGGGCGCGCAAGACATGATGCTGGGGGCGCTCAATTGCCCGTTTGGCACCGGGCATATGGGCATCACCGCTGAAAACGTGGCGGCCGAACATAATGTCAACCGCGCCGATCAGGACGCATTTGCGCTGGAAAGTCAAAGACGCGCCGCAGCGGCCATTGAGGCCGGTCGTTTTGACGATGAGATCGTGCCCATTGAGGTCAAGCAACGCCGCGAGATGGTAGAGTTCAAACGCGACGAGCATCCCAAGCCCACCACAGCCGAAGCACTTGCCGGGTTGCGCACAGCCTTTCAAAAAGACGGTACTGTCACGGCGGGCAACGCCTCTGGCATCAACGATGGCGCGGCGGCGATGGTGCTTGCACGCGCTGAGGCGGCTGAAGCTGCGGGCTTGAAGCCGCGCGCGCGCATTTTGGGCTATGCCACGGCGGGCGTGCGCCCAGAGGTGATGGGCATTGGGCCGGTGCCAGCGGTCGAAAGCCTGCTTGCGAAAACCGGCCTGTCTGTGGGCGATTTTGACGTGATTGAATCGAATGAAGCCTTTGCCGCCCAAGCGATTGCTGTGAACAAAGGACTGGGTTTGGACCCTGCCAAGGTCAACCCAAATGGCGGCGCAATTGCTTTGGGCCATCCGGTTGGGGCAACAGGCGCGATCATCACCCTCAAAGCACTGCATGAGCTTGAACGGATCGGCGGGTCCAAAGCACTGATCACCATGTGTATCGGTGGCGGGCAAGGCATTGCGATCGCGATTGAACGCTGCTGATACCGGTAAAATCACACGGCACATAAAAAGGGGCGCGGAATTCCGTGCCCCTTTTCACAATCAAAAACTAGAAAACTAGTTTTCTAGTTTTGTTTCCAGTCAAAGAAGTCGTCGTCCACACGGGCAAGCAGCTCTTCGGCCAACTTGCGGCCCAGCGCGGGGCCGTCGGCGATGGGGCCAGAAATCTCGGCACTTTCGCTTTCTGAACCATCGGTGCGCAGGATCTCGCCCTTCAGCGTCAAAACGTCGCCCTCAAGCGTGGCCAGCCCTGCGATTGGCGTTTCACATGACCCGTCCAGCGCACCCAAGAACGCGCGTTCCGCAGCCAGGCGTTGACCCGTTGTGGTGTCGTGGATCGCATCCAACATCTCTTTGGCGCGAACGTCATCGGCCCGGCGTTCAATCCCAATAGCGCCTTGAGCCACAGCGTTCAGCATATCTTCTGTTGGGATCGCTGTTTTTGGCGCATCAACCATACCCAAACGCACAAGGCCGGCCATGGCAAGGAAAGTGGCTTCGGCCACCCCGTCGCCAAGTTTCTTAAGGCGCGTTTGCACGTTGCCGCGAAACTCCACGACGTTCAGATCGGGACGGCGGTTCAAAAGCTGTGCTTTGCGGCGCAAGGACGATGTGCCGACAACGGCGCCTTCGGGCAATTCGGCGATGGACTTATATTTCAACGACACAAAAGCATCGCGGGTGTCTTCGCGGGGAAGATAGGTTTCCAGAACCAGCCCCTCAGGCTGCTGAACCGGCATGTCCTTCATCGAATGCACCGCAATATCAATGCGACCGTCGATCATCGCCTCTTCGATCTCTTTGGTAAAGAGCCCCTTGTTGCCGATTTCTTTCAACGGGCGGTCCGCGTCGATCATGGATCGGTTGTCGCCGGTGGTATGGATCACCACAATCCTAAACGCTGCCTCAGGCAGGTCAAAGGCCGCCATCAGGCGCGCACGGGTTTCATGGGCCTGAGCCAGCGCAAGCGGGCTGCCGCGGGTGCCAATATTCAGGGGCGCATCGGGGGTTGGTAACATCTTGGTCATGGGCATCCTTTACGCGCGAGAAATCCGCCTGTCCATAACATAGGTTAAGTAACTGCGTCGGAGTGTATGCTTGACAACACCCACGGAAAACGCGACTGCCATGGGTGCAGACAGGAAAGGCAAGAAAATGACTGAGCAAATGAAGACGCAAAAGACAATCCTGCGGGCCCTTGCGGGCGAGGTCCTGCCCACCCCGCCGATCTGGATGATGCGTCAGGCAGGGCGTTATTTGCCCGAATACCGCGCGACACGGGCCGAGGCCGGCGATTTCCTAAAGCTCTGCTACAATCCTGAATTGGCTGCCGAAGTGACCCATCAGCCGATCCGCCGCTATGGATTTGATGCGGCGATCCTGTTTGCGGATATCCTGTTGGTTCCCCAAGCGCTTGGCGCGGACCTGTGGTTTGTCACCGGCGAAGGACCGCGTCTGTCGACCATCCAGTCTCAGGCCGATTTTGACGTGCTCAAAGGCAAAGATGACATCCACGAGGTGCTGAACCCGGTGTATGAAACCGTGCGGATCCTCAGCGAGACCTTGCCAAAAGAGACCACTCTGATCGGCTTTGCCGGGATGCCGTGGACCGTGGCGACCTATATGATTGCGGGTCAAGGCACCAAAGACCAAGGCCCGGCGCATGCGCTGAAGGCTGAGAACACTCCGCTGTTTGATGCGGTGATGGATCGTTTGACCGCCGCCACCATTGAGTACCTGTCGATGCAGATCGAAGCGGGCGCCGAAGTCGTCAAACTCTTTGACAGCTGGGCCGGATCGCTGAAGGGCGAAGATTTCCAGAAATACGCGCTGGAACCCGCGCGTGTGATCACCACCGAGCTTAAAAAGCGCCATCCGGGCATTCCTGTGATTGGCTTCCCGCGCGAAGCGGGTGATGGTTATATTGGCTTTGCAAAGGCAACTGGCGTCGACTGTGTCGCGATCGACAATTCAGTATCGCCGGAATGGGCCGCTGCCAATGTGCAGGTGGATGGCTGTGTACAGGGCAATCTTGCCTCGCGTCATATGGTCACTGGCGGTCAGGATCTGGTGGACGAGACCCGCAAAGTGGTTGAAGCGTTTAAAAACGGCCCGCATATTTTTAACCTTGGTCACGGGATCACGCCCGATGCGGACCCTGAGAATGTGCAGTTGATGATCGACACCGTTCGCAACGGATAGGGGCTTTGCCCCTCGGCTTACGCCTCACCCCAGGATATTTGTGACAAGAAAAAAGGGCGCGGATTTCGATCTGCGCCCTAAGTCTTTTTGCGGGACTTGTTTTGGGTGTAAAACCCGTGTCTTGTGGGCCGGTTGTCAAAAGGGAGCGCAGCATGCGGATCGGGATCTTCTCGCTAATCATTGCCTATGTTTTAAGCCAATTTTATCGCGCGTTTCTGGCGGTGATGACCCCGGCGTTGAAGGCGGATTTGGGGGCGAGTCCTGAGGATCTGGCGCGCGCGTCGGGCGCATGGTTCATTGTCTTTGCGTTGATGCAACTGCCGGTCGGTTGGGCGCTTGATAATATCGGGCCAAAACGGTTGGCGGCGACGCTGCTGGCCATTGGCGGCGGGGGTGGCGCACTTGTGTTTGCCAATGCGACAAGCCCGGATCACATTCTTTACGCCATGATGTTGATTGGTATGGGGTGTTCCCCTGTCTTGATGGCGTCCTATTACATTTTTGCGCGGACATTTTCCCCTGCGGTCTTTGGCACCTTGGCCGGCATGGTCATCGGATTTGGCGCGCTTGGCAACATTGCAGGGGCCTTGCCCTTGGCGCTTGCGGTGGAAAGCTTTGGCTGGCGGACTTGCCTTTGGGGCTTGGTGGCGGTCACGCTTTTGGTCGCGTTGGCGATCTTGTTCACGGTGCAGGATCCGCCGAAAGTGGCCTTGGAAGCCGGGCAGAAAAAAGGGTCTGTTCTGGATCTTTTAAAGATGCCCGCGCTGTGGATGATTTTCCCGCTGATGTTTGCGCAATATGCGCCTGCCGCTGGGTTGCGCGGCAGCTGGGCGGGGCCGTTTATGCGAGACGTCTACGGGTTGGATGCCACCGGCATTGGCTGGGTCACCATGGGCATTGCCCTTGCGATGGTGTTGGGCAGCTTTGCCTACGGGCCGCTCGACCGGATTTTCAAGACCCGCAAGTGGGTGATCTTGCCCGGCAATATCATCGCGGTGGGATTTGTCTTTGCCCTTTGGGCGATGCCCACCTCTGGCGTATGGTCGGTGGCGTTGATGATGGCCGCAATCGGGCTGTTCGGCGCATCATTCCCATTGATTATGGCGCATGGGCGCAGCTTTTACCCGCCGCATTTGGTCGGACGCGGCGTGACCTTGATGAATATGTTTGGGATCGGAGGGGTTGGGTTTTTCCAGTTCACCTCAGCCAATGTCTTTAATTCGGCCAAGGCGTCTGCGGGTGCCGAGGGGGCCATAACAGCCCCCTACCAAGCGGTGTTTTTATATTTTGCCGTGCCCTGCCTAATTGGCTGTGTGATCTACATTTTCAGTCAGGATCGCACGGATTAAGCCACTTATTTAAGCGGAGCGAGCCCGTGGACCACCGCGGCGTGGGCCGCGTTTCGCGCCTGGTCGGCCGCCAGCATTGCCGCCAGGTTTTCCGCCACCATGGGAATGACCGCGACCCTCAGAATGACCACCTCCATGTCCACCGGGACGACCACGACCACCGCCGTTGCCAGCACCGCGACGACCACCGCCGCCACCGCCACCGCGGGTCGGGCGCTTTTCTTCTGCAGGGCGCGTTCCGCCCAAAACCGGGATTTCCATCTTCATGATTTTTTCAATGTCACGAAGCAGGCTCAGGTCCATTCCGGACACAAAGCTGATGGCGTCCCCATCGGCACCGGCGCGCGCCGTCCGGCCAATGCGGTGCACATAATTGTCGGCCACTTCTGGTAGATCAAAGTTAAAGACGTGGCTTACACCGGGAATGTCGATCCCACGGGCGGCAACGTCCGTCGCCACCAAAATGCGGGCTTCGCCGGCACGAAAGGCCGCCAGCGCACGATCACGCTGACCTTGTGATTTGTTGCCGTGGATGGAAACGGCTTTGAAACCGTCCGCCACCAGATGTTTCATCAGCTTTTCGGCACCATGTTTGGTACGCGAGAAGACCAGCGACAACCCATCAGGCTCATCGCGCAGATGTTTGATCAACAGGCGTGCTTTTTCTTCTTTGTCTTGGGCGTAGTAGATGCACTGTGTGACCTTATCAGCGGCTTTGCCGGGGGGCGACACTTGTACCTTGGCCGGATTGGTCAGATAGGCGCGCGACAGCTCTTCCATCTGTTTGGGCATAGTGGCCGAAAACAGCATGGTCTGGCGTGGGGTGCCCAGTTCGGGGGCAATGCGGCGCAGCGCATGGATAAAGCCCATGTCCAGCATCTGGTCCGCTTCGTCGAGCACAAGGAAAGTAGCCGTGTCCAAACGGATCGCACGGCGATCCATCAGGTCAATCAGACGGCCCGGCGTGGCGACCAGAATATCGGTGCCCCGGTTCAGGTTCTCAATCTGACGGTTGATGGAAACGCCGCCCACAACGGTCATCACCTTCAGATGTGTACCTTGCACATATTCGCGCAGGTTCACGGCGATCTGGTTCACCAGCTCGCGGGTTGGGGCAAGGATCAAGGCTTTGATCGACTTGGCCTGACGCTTGTCGTGGTTGCCCAACAGTTGGTGAATCAGTGGAAGGCCGAAGGCCGCCGTTTTGCCGGTGCCGGTCTGCGCCAGCCCCATCACATCACGTCCGCCAAGCACCAGCGGGATCGCCTGTTCCTGGATCGGAGTGGGGGTGTCATAGCCAGCATCGGCCACAGATTGTACCAGCTTCGGGTCAAGCCCGAGCTCTGCAAATTTAGTCATAATCGTCTTTCTGGCACGCCACATGCATGCCGATTTCACGCGGGAAATCGAGGTGCCAATGCACCCCGTCGCAGTTGGTTGCGACCAAGCCTCGCGCAGCGGACCCCATGCCCTTTGCGCCGATCTGGCCGTCAGCACCCCGCGTGATTTGGGAACTTGTTGTGGCGTCTCGGGTGGACCTTTGGCCCAATCCCATCGCCGTTTGCTGTCTTGCCACGTTTTGGGGCGGGCCACGTTTTGGGCGGGTTGCTCACGCGTCAACCAGACAGATGCGCCCCTATCACAGTCACAGCGTGTTAAGTCAAGCAAAACCCGCCTTCCCTCTTTCGCAATTGCAGCAAATCCGTTAAAGACCGCGCAGCCTCGATCGTAAACTTAGGGGCAGAACCAATATAGGAGGCCGTAATGGGCTATAAAATCGCTGTCGTAGGCGCCACCGGTAATGTGGGCCACGAAATGCTGAACATCCTGGCAGAGCGCCAGTTTCCTGTGGACGAGATTGTCGCGCTTGCGTCGCGCCGGTCCCTCGGCACCGAGGTCAGCTTTGGCGAAACCACCCTAAAGACCAAGGATCTCGATACGTTCGATTTCACCGGTTGGGATATGGCCCTTTTTGCGGTTGGATCTGACGCGACCAAAAAATACGCGCCGAAAGCGGCAGCGGCTGGTTGCGTTGTGATCGATAACTCATCGCTTTACCGCTATGATCCAGAGATCCCGTTGATTGTGCCAGAAGTGAACCCTGAGGCCATTCACGACTATAAAAACAAGATGATCATCGCGAACCCCAACTGTTCAACGGCGCAGATGGTTGTGGCGCTGAAGCCTTTGCATGACCGCGCCAAAATCAAACGCGTTGTGGTATCGACCTATCAGTCGGTGTCCGGATCGGGCAAAGAGGCGATTGATGAGCTGTGGAACCAGACCAAGGGCATGTATGTCCCGGGTCAAGAGGTCGCCCCATCGGTTTACCCAAAACAAATCGCCTTCAACGTGATCCCACACATCGATGTGTTCATGGATTCGGGTGACACCAAAGAAGAATGGAAGATGATCGCAGAGACGAAGAAAATCGTCGACAAATCGATCAAAGTCACCGCCACCTGCGTGCGCGTTCCCGTGTTTGTGGGCCATTCAGAATCGATCAACATTGAAACCGAAGAGTTTCTGGACGAAGACGAAGCCCGCGACATCCTGCGCGAAGCCCCCGGCATTCTGGTCGTGGATAAACGCGAAAATGGTGGCTATGTCACCCCAGTCGAATGCGTCGGCGATTTCGCCACCTTCATCTCGCGCATCCGTCAGGACGTTTCGATTGAAAACGGCCTGAACTTCTGGTGCGTGTCGGATAACCTGCGCAAAGGTGCTGCTTTGAACGCTGTGCAAATCGCAGAGCTTTTGGGCCGTGAGGTTCTGAAAAAGGGCTAAACCCTTTCTCATCAAATTCCGAAAGCCCCGCCCAAGTGGTGGGGTTTTTTTATGGAGCATTTGGCGAACCGCCGCCGGTCCGGAACTCCCCCCTTTCTTTCAAATGCGTTGCGTGATCCACTCGCCACAAAGCTGATTTGAAAGGACATTTCATGCGCCGCGCCCTTATTCTTGCCGCCCTTTTGCCCACGCCGGTTTTGGCGGATGATTTTTACACCTCTGCCCCGGTGGTCTCAGTGGTGTTATATCCTGACGGGGCCATGCAAACCCATCAGATCACGCTTGACCTGCCTGCCGGACAGCATCAGATTCTTCTGCCTATGGTCACCTCTGAAACGCAGTTCGGGTTGCCTGCGGTCAAGCTCATTTCAGGCGAAGTGCAACTTGGTGCTTTGTCCTATTTGCCTGATACGGCAACCCATCCTGAAACACTTTATTCCCCAGCCCAGCGCGCGGCAGATGACGCAGTAAAGGGCGCAAAAGACGCAATTAAGACGCATGGTGAAACGCTGACAACCTTGCGAGATGAGATCGCGGCCCTTCAAGGGCAGCTTGACTTTGTCACCTCGATCAGCGCCCCAAAAGACGCCGCTTCGGTTGAGGAATTAACCGCGATGTTGGGGCTTGTGGGCAATCAGTCCAAAGACATCCGCGCGCAGATTTCCGCAAAAACCCGTGCGTTGACTGACGAGGCGGAACACAGCGCCGAGCTGGACGCCGATCTGACCAACGCCCAACGCGCCTTTGACCGCCTGTCTGCGCCAAAGGAAAACCCGGATCTTTTGTCGATCCCTGTCCGGCTGAGCACCCCCCAGACTGTCACCATCGCAATCAACAGCAAATCCTATGGCGGCGGCTGGACGCCTATCTATGATGTTCACCTGACCGAAGGCGACAGCCCGTCACTCACCATCGGGCGCAATTTTGCAATTGACCTTCCGCGAGAAGCGGTTTGGGACGATGTTGACCTGACCCTTTCAACCCAGCGCCCATCAGAACAAGTCGAACCCTCAACACCCCACGCCAACCAAGCCAGCATTCACAAACCCGTGCTCGCCACGCGCAAAGTGCAGGCCACAGCCGAAATGATGGACATGGCGGCGGCCCCTGTCGTGGAACCGGAATTGGTTGTTGTCGAGGAGTTTTCAGGGGCCGTCGTTGACACTGGCGGCGTCGCCGTAACCTATCACTATTCCCAGAAAGTTACAGCACTGGCCGGGGATGCCCAAATCCTGGAGCTCGACAGTCTAACCCTGCCTGTCACCCCCGAGATTTACGCCATTCCACGCCGGGATGAGACCGCGTTTCTGGTGGCCCAGTTGGAAAACACCACGGCAGAACCCTTCCTTGGCGGGGCGGCGACCATCTATCGCGGTGAGACCCTTATCGGGGACGTGCAAATGCCATTCCTTGCTGCAGGCGACGACACCACCTTGCCCTTTGGTCCGATCGAAGGGATCCGGCTGGAACACATCGTGGCCAACAATGAAACCGGTGATCGGGGTATTATTTCGACCACCAACACCCGCGAACAAGACACGTCGTTCCGCGTGACCAACCTGACGGGCGAGGCCCAGAAAATCCGCGCGTTTTATCCGCTGACTTATTCCGAGCAAGAGGATCTTGAGGTGGAGGTCACCGCCACCCCGCGCCCGGATGAGACCAACCACGACGACAAGCGCGGGCTGTCTGTTTGGGATCTGGAAATTGCGCCGGGCGCCACCCAAGAGGTGACCATCAACACGTCCCTCAGCTGGCCAGAAGGCTATCAGCTTAACTGGCGGCCTTGGTAAGTGGGCGTGAGTTCAGATCCTTTGGCTGATAAGGCGGCAGGTCTGACAGGACCACCGCCTCTAGCTGTTCTTGGATGAAACGGTTGACAGAAACGCCGCGCGCGTCAGCGGTGTGCTTGAGTTTCACCAATGTTTCCAGTGGAAGTTCCACTCTTAAGGTTACCTGAGCCATAAGAGCAGCATGCGCGCAGAGTTCTTAACCGGGCCTTAACCAGCAGGGCGATACCTGACAAAAAGTCGCGCGTCAGGTGCCGCTTTCATCCCTTAAAGCGTTTCGGGGTAAACCTGAGACACATGTTTATCCCGAAACGCCCACGACATTGATATCTCTTGCCGCGTTTCGGTTTTCCCCTGTGTCAGGTTAAAACCGAAACGCTTTAGTACAGAACAACCTGTCGCAAAAGGATGAAAGCCACACAGGACAAAATCATACCGGTAGGAAAGTGTTCGTCTCAGTGTCAAAATACTCCAACCCGCCTTCGCCGATATCGGTCCACAATCCATGCAACGACAGCACTTCGCTTTCCACCGCGTCACGTACAAAAGGGAAGGTCATCAGGTTGTTAAGCGAGACAATCACCGCCTCTTTCTCAAGTTCACGCACGGGGATCTCGGCGTCATTTCCGCCCAGCCGCTCATACCCCGGCTTCAGGATCGACATCCAACGCCCCACAAAGCTTTTCTCATCCGCCAGTTCCGGCGCATGGCCGTGGCACATATCATGAAAACCTTTGACCCCGCCGCAGTTGGAATGGCCCAGCACAATCAGATGGGTCACATTCAGCGCCGTCACCGCATATTCCACCGCCGCCGATGTCCCGTGGTAATCGCCTCCGGGTTCGTAAGGCGGCACCAGATTGGCAATGTTGCGGTGCAAAAAGAATTCACCCTGATCCGCACCAAAGATAGAGGTCACATGCACCCGGCTGTCACAGCAGGATACAATCATGGCGCGAGGGCGCTGACCTTCATCTGCCAAACGACGATACCACGCTTTGTTTTCAGCATATCCAGTGGCTTTCCAGCCCTGATAACGCTGCACAAGATATGCAGGAAGCGGTTTCGCTTTGTCCATAAGTGTCTCCTCCGATTTCGGATGATTTTACCGAATATTTTCAGGGAATTCGAGCAATTTCTCCTAGGTAGATATACCTTTTCTTGAGACATCCTCCCCCATTGTGTTCGCAATGAGGGAATACGCATGGGGTGTCGCCGTGAGCGCAATTAAACAACTTCACCATCAAGAAACGGTCCGGCTGGATCGGGATCAGCTCGAGGTGTTATGCCTGCAGCTTGGGCCAAAAGGGGCCGATAAACTAGTCAATCAAGCGCTGGAGGATCTGGCGGTGGGCTTGTCACATATTCAAAAGAAATATGCGGCGGGGCAAGTGGACGAAACCCGGCAAGAGATTCGCAAATTGGTCGATATCGCACGCAAACTCGGCATGACCACTTTGGCGCGCGTCGCGCGTGACGCGCTGGATCTGGCAGGGGGAAATGACGCTGTGGGATACCACGCGGTTCTCAGCCGATTAACACGTATTGGCGAAGGCTCGCTGATCGCCGTCTGGGATTTACAGGACATGTCCGTCTAAGACGGGTTGCAGGCGCAGTTCAGGTCGCTAATCTGTGGCAAATCTAACAGATAGGCACCTGATGACCCTTCAATTTGCCCCCCCGACCGACACCGCCCTTCCGCTTGTGGTTATCCCCAAAGGGGATGATGCCGCATTGGCCCGCCTGCCAGAGCGCGCGCGCGATTGGGCACGGGCAAATGGGTTTTGTGGCACGCTTGGGGCCACGCTGGTGGTGCCGGGGGAAACAGGTGCCCCAAGTATGGCATTGGTCGGCTATGGCACAGCACAGGATCGCACCAGAAAGCGGTTCGGGCTGGCCGCCGCACGCGCAACCTTGCCCGCTGGAACATATGCACTCGACACCACCTGCGCCGAGACCCTGACCGGGCCGGAATTGGCCGAGGTCGCCCTGGGATGGCTCTTGGCGGGATATCAGTTCGATCGTTACCGCACCCAGACCGCCATCAAAGCTGAATTACTGGCTCCCGCTGGCGTAGACGCGCCCCGGATCGAAGCCATCGCTGCGGGCGAGGCTTTGACCCGCGATCTCATCAACACTCCCACCGAAGATATGGGGCCGGCTGATCTTGAGGCTGAGATGGCAAAGCTCGCTCAGACCTTTGGCGCGCAAATCTCGACCATCTTAGGGACGGATCTTCTGGCAAAAAACCACCCGATGATCCACGCTGTTGGCCGTGCCGCCGATCACCCTCATCGCGCGCCGCGGTTGATCGACCTGCGCTGGGGTGACACAGGCCCGACCCTGACATTGGTTGGCAAAGGGGTGTGTTTTGACACGGGCGGCTTGAACCTCAAACCCGGGAGTTCCATGGCATTGATGAAAAAGGATATGGGGGGGGCGGCGACAGTTCTGGGCCTTGCACATATGATCATGGCGCTTGGATTAAAACTACGCCTGCGGGTGTTGGTGCCTGCGGTGGAAAACGCGGTTGCAGGCAACGCGTTTCGCCCCGGCGATATCCTGACCAGCCGCAAGGGTTTGACGGTTGAGATCAACAACACCGATGCCGAAGGGCGGCTTGTTCTGGCGGATGCTTTGGCGCTGGCGGATGAGGAGACGCCCGATTTGCTAATCTCTATGGCGACACTGACCGGCGCGGCGCGCGTTGCCGTTGGCCCCGATTTATCGCCGTTTTATGCCACATCCCCTGCGGATGCCGATGCTGTGCGCGGTGGCGCATTGGCCTGTGCAGATCCCGTTTGGGAGATGCCGTTCTGGGCGCCCTATGAGGCGATGATCGAACCGGGCATTGCCGATCTCGACAATGCGCCGTCGGGCGGGTTTGCCGGGTCCATCACCGCGGCATTGTTCCTCAAGCGCTTCGTTACTGACACGCCGCGCTACATGCATTTCGACATTTACGGCTGGAACCCGACAGCTGCGCCCGCACGCCCCAAAGGCGGTGTTGGTATGGGCGCGCGCGCCATCCTTGCGGCCCTGCCGGAGCTGTTGGATCTATGAGCGATCCCCGCCTTACCCCCGCCAATGCCCGCGTGGCCCATGACACCCTGCGCGGGGTGGTTCAGGCCGACCGGTTCACGCCGGGCATGTTGCGCCGCGTGATCACTCCGGTTGCCGATATTCTACGTGCGCCAAACGGGCCACGGGACCGTCAGGCGCTTTTTGGCGAACACATATTGCTGCTAGAGGAAATTGACGGGTTTGGCTTTGTTCAGGCGGAGCGCGATGGCTATGTCGGCTATATGGATCTGGCGAACATGGGCAATGCCCAGCGCCCCACCCATTGGGTCAGTGCGGCGGGCAGCCATCTTTATCCGCAAGCTGATTTCAAAACGAAAGAAGATATGACCCTGTCCTTTGGCGCGCGCGTTAACATTACCGCCAACCACGGTCGCTTCAGCGAAACGCAGGACGGGCAATTTGTTCCCAACACACATCTGTCACCCGTGGGCACGACCCTGCCCGACCCCATCAAAACAGCCGCGCTGTTTTTGGGAACACCATACCTTTGGGGCGGCAATTCGCGCGATGGGATTGATTGTTCAGGATTGATCCAAGCCGCGTTAATGGCGGCCAAATATGACTGCCCTGGCGACAGCGATATGCAGGAAAAGATTGGCCGCAACATTCCCGAGGGTGCTCCGCTGAACCGAGGGGATTTGCTGTTTTGGAAAGGACATGTGGCGATGGTGTTTGATCATGTGCACCTGATCCACGCAAACGCCCACCATATGGCAGTCGTGCTTGAACCGATTGAGGCGGCAATTGCGCGAATTGCGGATCAAGGCGACGGGGCCATCACCGCACAGCGGCGGTTTCTGCCGTAGCTCTTGGGCCTTAGTCGACGGAACGGATCAATTTACGCTCGAGCACGCGCAATACGGCACGCAGATCGTCGCCGCGTTTCAGCACCTGACCATCCATCGCGACAACCGAATATTGCCCCTGCCGCAACCGCAGCTTGGGCCGTTTTTCAATCCGGTAAATCGGATATTCTGCGGTGCGCCGAAAAACCGAGAAAACCGCCATGTCCCGCAGAAAGCTCATGCCGTAATCGCGCCACTCGCCAGCGGCCACCATGCGCCCATAAAGGCCCATGATCAGACCCAACTCCTGTCGTTGAAACGCCACTTGGGGCTGTGCATTGGCGCCCCCGGATGATGGGGTGATGGGTTGCATGTTCATACGCTCAGCTTGCCCTGCCTCACCCCGCAAATCAATCCCCGTGCCCAACACGCTCTTGTGCTATAGCGTGTTCGCCACAATGTTGCCGCAAAATAATCCCAAAAAATTCTTGGCCTTTCCCTTTCCGCGCCGTGATCCACCGGCATACCAACCTTAGTAGCGAGCGCAGGCTCACCCCGGTGTCACGAATTACAGCCCCCACCCAGTATGTGGCACCGGGGCCTACGACCTAACCCGTGCAATTTTGCGCGGGTTTTGGTGTTTTGGGGGTGCGTCATCTTCGGCATATGACACTATTGACCAAGCGGTCGGTTTTGTGCATCCTCGGTGGAAAGATCAGGGAGAGATCATGACACCGGAGTTGCGCGCAAAGAAATCCGCTGAGGCGATGTGGCGGGATGACCCCGCGAGCCAAGCGCTCGGCATGTCGTTGGACGACATCGGGCCGGGCCGTTCGGTGATGCGCATGACCATTCGCAGTGACATGGTCAATGGGCACGGAATTTGCCACGGCGGGTTCATTTTCACCCTTGCCGATAGCGCCTTTGCCTTTGCCTGCAACAGCTACAACACCCGTGTTGTGGCTCAGCATAACTCGATCACATATCTGACCCCCGGCCAGATGGGCGAGACACTGACCGCCACCGCAACAGAAATCAGCCGGGCGGGACGGTCCGGCATTTATGATGTTGAAGTCACCGGGGAAGATGGGCGCAAACTGGCCGTTTTCCGGGGGCATTCTCGCCAGATCAAAGGCACGCATTTTGACGAAGAACACACCGAGGGCTAACCCCTTGGACACGTGACATTCCGGGCAATGGCCCGCGTTTTTGGGAGGAACGCATGGAAGACCTGACACCACGCCGCGAAGACCTTGATCCAATTGAGATAGCCTCGCGTGATGAAATCTCGGCGTTGCAGCTTAAACGGATGAAGTGGTCGCTTAAGCACGCCTATGACAATGTTCCGTTTTATCGCAAGCAGTTCGACGATGCGGGCGTGCATCCTGATGACCTTAAGTCTCTGTCAGACCTTGCGAAATTCCCGTTCACCGTCAAGCAAGACCTGCGCGACAATTATCCGTTTGGTCTGTTTGCGGTTCCGCGCGAACAGATCGCCCGTATTCACGCCAGCTCTGGGACCACTGGCCAGCCGACCGTTGTGGGCTATACGAAAAACGACCTGACCATGTGGGGCAATGTTGTGGGGCGGTGCCTGCGCGCATCGGGTCTGAAACCCGGTGATGTGCTGCACAATGCTTATGGTTACGGGCTGTTCACCGGCGGTTTGGGCATTCACGGCGGCGCAGAACAATATGGCCTGACGGTGGTGCCCGTGTCCGGGGGCATGACCCAAAGACAGGTCCGTGTGATCGAAGATTTCGGCGCCACGGGCATCACCGTGACACCGTCCTATTCGCTGTCGATTCTGGACGCCTATGCCAAACAAGGGCTGGACCCTCGCAAGAGCCCGCTGAAGGTCGGGATTTTTGGCGCGGAGCCTTGGACCAACGCAATGCGCGGTGAAATCGAAGATGCGTTTGATATGCATGCGGTTGATATTTACGGGCTTTCCGAAGTGATTGGGCCGGGCGTTGCCAACGAATGTGTGGAGACCAAAGACGGGCTGCACATTTGGGAAGACCATTTTTACCCCGAGATCATCAACCCAGACACGGGTGAGGTGGTGGAGGATGGCGAGCTGGGGGAGTTGGTGTTTACCTCGCTCACCAAAGAAGGGTTTCCCATCATCCGGTATCGCACCCGCGATCTGACGCGCCTGTTGCCGGGGTCTGCGCGCTCAATGCGCCGGATGGAGAAAATCACCGGCCGGTCTGACGATATGATCATCCTGCGCGGCGTAAATGTGTTCCCGACCCAGATCGAAGAACAGCTGATGGACGTGCCGACCCTCAGCCCACATTTCCAGATCGAATTGACCCGCCCCGCGCGCATGGATGAGATGCATGTCTATGTGGAATTGGCCGAAGGTCAGCCCGCTGCTGCGTCTGAGGCTGCCGCGCGCGCCCTGTCTGCCAAGATCAAATCCAATGTCGGCGTGACCGCCAAAGTGCATGTCACCGACAGCGGAAAGGTTGCACGAAGTGAGGGGAAAGCTGTAAGGATCATCGATAACCGGCCAAAGGAGTAACCCATGCCGCGAGGGATCGCCCGCGACCACGAAGAAAAACGCACCGCCATCCGCAAGGGGGCTGCGGCCTATTTCGCTGAACATGGGTTTGATCGCGCGTCGATGACCGGTGCTGCCAAGCATTGCGGTGTCTCTAAGGCGTTGATTTATCACTATTACGACAGCAAGGAGTCGCTGTTATTTGACATCCTTGACGCCCATCTTTCAACCTTGGTGGCCGAGGTGGAAGCCGCCCCGGAAACGGATGGATTACGCGGGTTGGTGCGGGCCATTTTAGTGGCCTACAAAGGCGCAGACGCGGAACACAAGCTCCAGCTGGATGCGCTGTCCGTGCTGGAACCTGAAGCCCAGCAAAAACTTTTTGCACTGCAACGTCGCCTGATTGACATGATGGGTGATGCTCTGATGAAAGCCGCGCCCGAGGCGCTTGGGGATGGACAAAAACTGCGCCCGGTTACCATGTCGGTCTTTGGCATTCTGAACTGGTATTATATGTGGAACCGCCCCGGCCAAGGGTTGAGCCGCGAAGAATATGCGGACCTTGTATCTGATATGCTGTTGGGTGGAATTAGGGCTCTGTAATCTCACTTTCGATGTCAAAATCGAACGGTATTATGCGCGATTTCCGCCGATCACATTTCTGTCAGTTCCAATTCACATGTTCATTTGTAAAGTGGCGTAAGAGCGTTTCCAGTTCACATTGTATCGCTTGTTCGCTGCCTTTCGCGTCGCTCAAACGCAAAAAGCGCTGACAGATGCGTCAATGAAACCTGGAAACGCTTTAGCTATTTTGCCAAACAAGAGGTTCCCATGTTTCACAAAACCAAACTCATCACAGCCACAACAATTGGATTAGCCCTAAGCGTTTCGGTCTTTTCGACAGCCGCTGTCGCGCATGAAGATGTCAAAAACCCCACCGTAAAAGCCCGCATGATGGCCATGGAAGCCATTGGTGGCGGCATGAAAACCCTTGCTGGGATGGCCAAAGGTGAAATGGCCTTTGATGCTGAGAAAGCAAATGCGGCGATGGCCGTCATTGCCGAGAAAAGCGCCATGGCAGCCCCCTTGTTTGAAGCCAATGAAACCGATCCAAAGTCTGAAGCGCTTCCAGCCATCTGGGAAAACTGGGATGATTTCGTGAAGAAAATGGACGATCTTGCCGTGGCTTCAAAGGCGAATATGACCCTTGCGGATGCGGGGTCTTTGGGTGCGGCTTTGGGCCAAGTGGGTGGTGCGTGTAAAGCCTGCCACAGTGATTACCGTAAAAAGTAATCCTTGGGTCAGATACCAGTCACTAAAACGGGTCCTGTATGGGGCCCGTTTTTTTTGTAAATATTAACTGCAATTCACGCCGGTGATCACATCCTGATCATCCAACACCACATTTAACCGATCATGACGATAATCCATCGTCACCGCTTGCCCCGGGCGGATCACCCGAACCGGACCTTTGTGACCAAAAGCTTCAAAGGCGCTGACCGGTTGCCCGATCAAATGGGTCAAAGCCTCAGCACCACAACTGCCTTTTTGGGGGGTATCCACCATGCCACTTTCATCACGTTCCGACTGACAGGCACTTAGGACCAGCATCGCCAAGCCCGCGCCATACACATAAAATTTTGCTGTTTTCATAGCCTTTTTTCCCCTCTATGTCGGGCAAAGACAACGGGTTGTCGTGCGTGTGTTGATTTCACGCGGGCTTTCGCCCAACCTAAGGCAACGAATTTGGAGGATCCCCCGATGATGCGCACCCGTGCAGCCGTGGCCGTTGCGGCCGGCAAACCGCTTGAGATTATGGAAGTGAACCTCGAAGGCCCGCGCGCGGGTGAGGTTTTGGTGGAAATCAAGGCCACCGGCCTGTGCCACACGGATGAATTCACCCGGTCCGGTGATGACCCCGAGGGGATCTTTCCGGCGATCTTGGGCCACGAAGGCGCAGGCGTTGTGATTGAGGTGGGCGAAGGCGTGACATCATTGGAAGTCGGCGATCACGTGATCCCGCTTTACACCCCGGAATGTCGCGAATGCGACTATTGTCTGAACCCGAAAACCAACCTGTGCCAGTCGATCCGTTCGACCCAAGGCGCGGGTCTGCTGCCCGACGGCAGCACGCGGTTCTCCATGCTCGACGGCACCCCGATCCATCACTACATGGGCTGTTCCACTTTCGCCAACCATACGGTTGTCCCGGAAATTGCGCTGGCCAAAGTGCGCAAAGACGCCCCGTTTGAAAAGATCTGCTATATCGGTTGCGGCGTGACCACCGGGATTGGCGCCGTGATCAACACGGCAAAGGTAGAGATCGGATCCACCGCGATTGTGTTTGGTCTGGGCGGCATCGGTCTGAACGTGATCCAAGGGCTGCGTCTGGCCGGGGCCGATCAAATCGTTGGCGTTGATCTAAACGACAGCAAGATTGAAATGGGAACATATTTCGGCATGACCGATTTCGTGAATCCCTCTAAAGTCGAGGGCGACCTGGTTGCTCATTTGGTGGAACTGACCGGCGGCGGCGCGGATTATACATTTGACGCGACCGGCAACGTGAACGTCATGCGCACAGCACTTGAGGCTGCGCACAAAGGCTGGGGCGAAAGCATCATCATTGGCGTGGCCCCCGCAGGTGCCGAAATCTCAACCCGCCCGTTCCAGTTGGTTACCGGGCGCAGCTGGCGCGGCACTGCGTTTGGCGGCGCATCCGGCCGTACCGACGTGCCCAAGATTGTCGACTGGTACATGGACGGCAAGATCGAGATCGACCCGATGATCACCCACACCATGGGTTTGGATGACATCAACAAAGGCTTTGATCTGATGCACAAAGGCGAAAGCATTCGCGGCGTTGTGGTGTATTGATCTTAGATACAGACCAGAGAAAGGGGAGCCGATGTGCTCCCCTTTTTTGTTACGTTTCTCGCCGTTTTCTCTGGGGTGAATCTTTGCTTAGAAACTCTTGTCGACAACGGTTGCCTTCAGGATATAATTCGGTAAATTAGAACCATTCTAATCAGGAGCATTCCATGCTGTCCGGCACCCTTAATCGTCGTCGCTTTTCTGACCTGTCAGAACAAGAAATCCTCGCGTTGGCCATTTCCAACGAGGAAGATGACGCGCGGATTTATCGCCAATATGCCGAGTATCTGCGCACTGATTTTGCGTCCTCCGCCAAGGTATTTGACGGCATGGCCGAGGAAGAGGATGAGCATCGCCGCATCCTAATCGACGCCCACAAAGCGCGGTTTGGCGATATGATTCCGCTTATTCGCCGTGAACATGTGGCTGGATTTTACGCCCGCCGCCCCGTTTGGCTGGTGGAAAACCTTGGTCTGGAAACCATCCGTGCCGAAGCGCGCGAAATGGAGCGGCAGGCAGAGCAGTTTTACCGCAAAGCCGCCGACCG
>ATLU01000073.1_pt1 | contig 39869 bp, 43 predicted proteins | sample 178751 | NCBI WGS metagenome assembly ATLU01 (sample SAMN02211837, study PRJNA209200) | bioreactor metagenome | isolation source: day 23 sample from continuous culture bioreactor inoculated with sediment... | place: Germany: Wadden Sea | collected 2011
CACAGATTAAGAGTGTGGCGCTATCCTTGTAAGTGCGGGTGTTAACGGGTGGGTCTATTCAGCTTTAACCAGTCGGCTACAAAATCTGAAATTTCAGTCACATTATTAATGTCCAGGCAGGGCAGTGGCACATCAGCGTCCACAACACTATCACTGGCGAAAGCGATGATCGAAGGATCATCTGGATAAAGCAGTGGTTTGTTCAGACTCTCACGATGCAGTTCAATCTTGGGGAACTGCTCATGCTTGAAACCCTCCACCAAAATCAGATCCAGCGTAGATTGATCCAGGCGATTGACCATGTCCTGCAATACCGGATCGCCGCTTTTTTCTGTCTCCACCATCAGCGCCCAACGGCAACCTGAGGCCACCAGCATTTCACTGGCCCCGGCCTTACGCAGCTCATAGCTATCCTTGCCCGGTTGGTCAATATCAAAATCGTGATGGGTATGTTTTATCATCCCGATTCGTAGCCCCTGCTCACGGAGTAGGGGTAATAATTGCTTCAACAAAGTGGTCTTTCCGGTCCCACTGAAGGCTGCAAATCCCAAGATGGGTTTCCAGGCATCAATCATCCGTTCAGCGTCCCACACTTCCGAATACGGTTTTTAGGATATCTGTTGTACGCGCTACAGGATCCTGGCGAATCAACTGCTCCTGTTCCGCCAATTTAAGGAACAGGCCATCCAGCGCCTTGGCAGTGACATATTTATCCAGGTCAAGTGCATCCATATCCACATAAGAACCCAGAAATCCGACCTGGCCTACTAAATCTTTGTAAGACGAAGTCACACCCACCTGTTTGGTAGCCTGTTGCACAATAGGTAAAATAGCGGCTGTAAGGCTGTTACTGCCCTTATCCTTGAAGTAATCTGTTGCAGCCGTATCACTGCCGTTCAGGATACCCTTGGCATCTTCAAGACTCATCTGTTTAATTGTGTCACCGAAGATTGAGAGTGTCTCTGGCACAGCTTGTTCAGCCGCCCGATTTATTGTGTTTACAAATTCATCGACCAATTCATCCTGGCCTATGGCTCGCAACCCTTTAGACACACTCTTAAGTCCATCAGGCAGTGGAATTTTGACTTGGGCATCGTTTAGATAGCCACCATCGCGACCCAGTAAGGCAATGGCCTTTTCTGTGCCTACGCTGAGTGCCTCTTTAAGCCCCTCAATGACCTGATCATTACTCAACACTTGCGAAACAGCCGGTGTATCGGACTTATCCACAGCTTCTTTTGCCGATTTCAGCCAATCCTTCCAGTCCGCCTGAGCCAAACCACTGAGTGCAATCAGTGCACAAAGTACTAATAGATGAGATGTGTATTTCTGATTCATAAACCCACTCCTTCCCTGTTGCTGCTTTTCAAATTGAGTACAGCCAACAACTGATTCCTGTGATCTAAGGAACCGTTGATTAATTCTGGGTTCAGGATGTGGGGATATGAAACGTTCCGAATCAAGGTGATAAGCACACGTAATAGTGAGCTATTGCGAAACTTTGCAACGCCGAGTCGAACCTTTTCAGCCGCCAGATAGCCCTTCCTGAATTAATCAGAGGTTTCCTAAGCTACTAAGGTTAAGTCTATCAGATGAAATGGTTTAAGCGGCACTGATAAGCCATCAATGTGTTGTGGTTTATCAGCTTTGTTCGGAACACCTAATATAGAGGTGTTTTTTGACTCGGGCTATCGCCAGGGTTATGCGTTTATTAACTGCAACCCTGGCAATGAGGTCTGCAGGCTATGGCAAGATGTATTCAGCGTGAATTACCCGCGCCAATTAATAGTGCAAACTTCAGCACATCCCGGCGACTGACAGGGACAGATTTGGCATTAGGTGCTTTGCAACTAAACCCTGGAGTACATCTTGGGAGTTGTGATGCGATCATTTTATTTTCATCAACGGCACTCTGTTGCAGAGATGAAGTGGTAGCAGGATATCCATAGCCAGCCGCCAACGTCTTAAAGTTCTGAGTGGTACCCAAGGTGGAGGTTGAAGCTGTTGCCAGCAACACAAGACCTGCCAGTGTTTGAGAACCAATGTGATTAAAACTGTTCAATTTGCCCATGACGCCACCTCTCTATTCAACCCGGTATTCGCCCTTCCCGAGTAAAAGTCTGGACCTAACCGAGAGGATAAACAAGTGAATAACAGGCTAAAAAGGTGGTTTGCTGTCAAACCGTTACGGCTATCCCAAAACAAGAGCGATGACGTCCCATTGTTAAGGGAACGTCTTGGCATTCATGGGTACGACTGGTTCACAGTGAGATTAATTCTGGGTAGATAGTACGCGATAAGCCGCTAATCAGTGCACTATTTTGAACCGTGCAACATGACCACCAGATCGGCTTCGCTTCTGCTCAGTCCCAGCTCTTCCACCAAGCGTGAAGCGTTAGCGCCCTGCTGGACAAGCTGTATTGCTTCACCATAGGGACGATCCTGTTGAAGAGATTCTATGGACTCTTGGCGATGGGCCAGATCACGCCCCGTACGCTCAAGATTATTGACACGCTGATCAACACCAACGGCCCCAGAACAGAGAGCATTGAGGTTTTCTGTCAATGAATGGATCTGAATTTCAGCATTACTCAGGCGCTTTGTGGTATTTCTAAGGCGCAGCGCGGTGATCAGCAACCCCAAAACGGCCGTAACGGCCAGGATAAGAGAGACCAGCAGTAATATTTCCATAAAGTCGCTATCAGGCGTAATCGTCTATTCGGGGGTGCTTACCATCACCACCATCTTGGGGCTTTGGTAGTTTCACTTTCTTCTTTTTATCATCTTCAGACTCAGGCTGTTTACGCTTGGGATCATCACGCCTGACCGGCCAAGCTGGCTTGATCGGTGTTGGCTCGCTGATTTCCGGCATCATCCACCTCCTGGGCTGTTACATGATCAGAACATCCCGACCTGATCCCACTCCTCTTCACTCAACAGTTTGTTCAGATCAACCACAATCAGTAGATTGTTGTCACGGGTAGCTACACCCTGAATAAACTTGGAACTCTCTTCATTGCCAACATTAGGCGCCGAATCGATCTCTGAACCACTTAGCTCGACAACTTCTGCAACGCTATCAACCAGGATACCGACCACCTGCATCTCTGACTCAATGATTACAATTCTGCTGGCTTCGTCGATCTCACCCGGCGGCAAACCGAAACGACTGCGGGTATCAATAACGGTAACCACATTACCACGCAGATTGATAATACCCAAAACATAGGGAGGCGCACCTGGCACCGGCGCAATCTCTGTGACTCTCAGCACTTCCTGCACATGCATCACATTGATGCCATAGCTCTCATCTTCCAGACGGAATGTAACCAACTGATAGATTGGATCATTTTCTGAACCATCGGCAACGCGAGTCGTCATGGCAGTACCTCTGTTAACCTAATTATATGTCAAATTCCCGTCACTCTATGGGACATGGGATTATTTATGCCCAATCATTTCCAAGATAGCATCAACATCGAGCAGTACACTGAGTTGATCAATGACTGTTCCTGCCATCCAGGGGCGATAACCTTCACCTCGCCGCCAACGTACTTCATCTCTGTTTAGCAACAATGGACTCTGTAATCGATCACACGCAAACCCAAACTGACCATTACCAATAATCAGAATGTGGCTACCACGCTCTCTCTCTTCCGAGGCGCGATCAAGGCGCTCCGGCATAATTAGTTGTGCAATATCCACCACTACAACACGACGATCCCTGTGTAGAAGCACCCCCATACACCAGTCGGGCTGTCCCGGCATCTGAGTCAGATCCTGATTCCATTCAGTGATACTGTTCAACGCCGTGAGCGGAATCACCAGATTCATCCCGCGTACCTTGAAAGGTAACGATTGAAAAGGGTTTTCACCCCATTCTGGAACGATCTCCGTAACTGTCGCCCGCCCTGCCTCCGGCGTCTCTAAAGGCTTATCGGCCGTTTCATCTTTTTCTACAGTAACCGGGGCCTGAATGGGCGTTTCAACCTGAACACCCCGACGAATCTCTACAACTTCAGCCAATCTGGGTTTTTCCAACACGGTTTTAGGAGCTGTTTTTTGCTCTGGTTCCGTGTATTTATATTCATCCACCTCGCTCAAGAGTGCTGCAAGATAGCTATCTACCGCCTCTTCCGGGGCATGTAGCACTTCTTTAGGTTGTTTCGGTTCCTTACTACTCATCGGGCGACACCTGTGACAGGCAAGGTGGTTTGCTCATTCTGCAGTAATTCAAGTAGTGCTGTATAAGCGGCCACTCCTTTACCTCGAGGATCAGCAATTGCGGGAGGCAAACCAACCTTACTGGCTTCTCTGAACTGGGTATCCACCGGTATTACACCATCCCATACTTGTCTTTTATAGGTCTCACGGAGTACACGCAGGCTATCCACAGAAGCTCGTGTTCTCTGGTCGTACATCGTTGGAACAATGGTATAGGGCAGCGGTGTAGTTCTCGCTTTAAGGACCATTTTTAGTGTATGCAGCATACGCTCCAGGCCTTTGAGAGCGAGGAATTCTGTCTGGACTGGTATAATCAGTCTCTCACAGGCAGCCAGTGCATTAACCATTAAGACGCCGAGCATGGGAGGGCAATCAATAAGAACATAATCAAATTGATCTGAGAGACGATCAAAGGCCCGTTTGAGTACCAGCCCCATCCCGTCCATACGCCCGGCTTGTCTATCCAGGGTAGCAAGAGCGACCGAGGCCGGTAACAGCTCCAATCCTTCTGTTCCTGTTTTATAGAGTAGCGTTGCCGGGTCGATGGGTTTTTTATCGGCTACGGCCTTAAACAAGCTATAGGTACTCTCTTCAATGGCATCAGGATCATAACGAAAGTAGCTGGTCAATGAACCATGAGGATCAATATCCACCAACAGAGTTCGGAAACCCCAAACAGAGAGCAATCCCCCCAGACTAACAGCTGATGTTGTCTTGCCAACTCCACCCTTCTGATTCGCAATGGTCCAGACTCTCATGGTGATCCTCTCACTGAAGTTTCACCACTGTACTCTGATCCATCTGAAGTCTGCTGAGCCATAATCAGCAGATTAACCCGCCTATTATTCTTTCGGCCATCTATGGTTTCATTACTTGAAAGTGGACGGTGCTCTCCATACCCAATAGCCGCCATACGGCTTGATACAACGCCCAGTTTGGCAAAGTAGTGAACAACGCTTGCTGACCGCGCTGCAGAGAGTTCCCAATTTGATGGGAAAGAAATGGTCTTGATAGGCACATTATCCGTATGCCCTTCAACATTTATTAGATTGGGAAGCGGTTTTACAATGAGAATCACTTTTCGTAGCGCCTTGAGTGCATCGCGCGACAACCTGGCACTTCCGCTCTCAAACAGCATATTGCTCTTCATCTCTACTTCAATGCCCCGATCAGTCCGGGTGACATTAACCAGTCCTTGATCTGTATATTCAGAAAGCGATGTTGAGAGGTCACTTTTCACCGCATCCAGTGTCTTGGTATCGACCACTGAATTACCCTGACTCTCCTCTTCAAGGGGATCACGCTGCGACAGATCAGCCTCCGTAGGCCGAATAATCGTCAGATCCCCTACTTGAGGTTCGATCTCTCTGATCTCTTCACCAATCTGTATCGGTTCAAGACTGCGAGCCGTTGACACAAAGGCTTCCGTCAGCGTACTTGAGAGCACGCGGTACTTTCCATCATTTACTGACGAAATAGAGTACATCACAACAAAAAAGGCAAACAACAGCGTGATAAAATCAGCATAAGAGACCAACCACCGTTCGTGGTTTTCATGCTCTTCATGCCGCCGCCGTCTGCGTGCCATTAGATCAGGTACCCTTGTAGTTTGGACTCAATATTACGCGGGTTTTCACCCTCCGCTATGGATACGATTCCGTCAATAACCATCTCCCTGAAATGGCTTCTACTTATAGCCAGTGCTTTTAATTTATTACCAAATGGCAGTAAAAAAAGATTGGCCAGACCAACACCATAGATGGTCGCGACAAATGCCGTGGCAATGCCACTGCCCAACTTACTGGGATCAGCCAAATTCTGCATGACATGAATCAGCCCCATGACCGCACCAATAATTCCGATCGTGGGTGAATAGCCGCCCATACCTTCGAAAACCTTCGCTGCCTGAAGATCATGGTGTTCACGGGTCTCGATCTCCACCTCAAGAATATTGCGAATCACTTCAGGTTCACTGCCATCAACCAGCAGTTGCATACCTTTGCGGATAAACAGATCTGGCTCATTCTCCGCTATCGTCTCCAGCCCGAGCAGCCCCTCTTTTCTGGCGATATTACTCCAATCGATAATTTTCTTGATCGTTGGCTGCAGCACACGCCGCTTGGGTTTAAAGACTGATCCCGCCGACCTGAGGGCATGAAGAAACACCGACATAGGTGTTTGCAACATGATGGCACCAACCGTGCCACCAAAAACAATAACCAGCGCCGGACCATTTGCCAGAGCCCCTATTTCGCCCCCTTCTAGGGCATTTCCTCCCAGAATGGCAACCAGTGCGATTATGACACCAACGATGCTAAGATAATCCATTCTACACCACCTTTGTCAGGCTTGGGCCAATCTCAGCCAGAGCCAACACACGATCAGAAAGGCCTGATTTCTCCACTGCCTGCGGCATTCCATACACCACACAGCTCTCCTCATTTTGTGACCATATAGTAGAACCGCCATCCTTAAGCACACGAGCTGCCTGCTTACCATCTGACCCCATGCCAGTAAGAATAATCGCCAAAACTTTTCCTGGTAACAGTCGTGCTGCAGAACCCAAACTGACATCAACACATGGCCGGTAGGTCTGATCAGAACTACTCTCTTTAATCCTTATAGCAATCCCTTTATCACGCTGTTCGAAAACCATCTGTTTCCCTCCAGGAGCAAGATAGGCATGTCCTGGCTGCAACATATCGCCATCAACAGCTTCTGTTACTTTGATGGCGCACTGTGAATCAAGCCGTTCAGCATAGGCCGGCGTAAAACTGGCTGGCATGTGTACTACAAGAATTATAGGCAGAGGAAAAGACTCGGGCAGTACAGTCAGTAAGGTTTGGATGGCCACAGGACCACCGGTTGATGCCCCTATCGCAATCAACTTATGCACACCTTTACGCATTACAGTTGATTTACTCTTGGGATATTCACGCGCTACTGGCTGTGGCCTGATAATAGTGCCCAAGCGACGATTGATACCCCGTGAACCTATAGCCAAGACACGTCTGGCCAATTCACTGGCAGCATCCCTCCCCCGCCCTTCATCAAACTGCTTAGGCAAGAAATCTACGGCACCAGCCTCCAATGCATCCAATGTAGCACGCGCGCCTTCATGGGTGAGCGATGAAAACATCAGTATGGGGATCGGGTTTTCTGCAACGATGCGCTTGACCGCACTAATACCATCCAGTACAGGCATCTCCACATCCATGGTAATGACATCTGGTTTGAGGCGGCGCGCTTCCGTTATGGCACTTTCACCATTCCCGGCAAAACCCACCACTTCAATGGCTGGATCCTTGCCAAGAATTTCTGCAATGCGTCGGCGAAAAAATGAAGAATCATCAACAACCAGTACACGTACCTTTGAGGCGATCATGAGATAGCCATCCAGTTCATGCTATCGCAGAATCGAGAACTGTCTAGATGACTTACTGCTTTCTCGATATCACTAAAAGTCAGTTTAGCGGTGCGCATATTTTCGCATTAGCCCCGGGATATCCAGAATCAAGGCGATATTACCATCACCTGTAATCGTCGCCCCTGCCATGCCATCCAAACCTTGTAGTAGTGCACCTAGTGGCTTAATCACTACCTCTTCCTGTCCGATAAGATGATCGACAACCAGGCCAACCTGGGTATTACCAACAGTCACTACCACGACATGACCAACCGACTCCCTGTTACCACGTGTAGCACTTGGAACGAGCCATTTATGGAGATAAAACAGCGGCAATGCCCGCTCGCGCACCATAATGGTAAGCTGCCCATCAACTACATTTGACCGTTTAAGATCCAGATTGAAGATCTCAACAACACTGGCCAGTGGTAACGCAAAGGGCTGCTCTCCAAGGACCACCATCAGCGTCGGAAGAATGGCTAAAGTGAGTGGTAACTTGATGGTAATCAGACTTCCCTTACCATATTCAGAATCAATCTCTACTTGACCATTCATCTGTGCAATGCGGGTTTTAACCACATCCATTCCCACACCACGCCCAGAGACATCTGATATTTCAGTTTTGGTTGAAAAACCTGCAGCAAATATTAAGTTGTAACAATCTTTATCATCCAGGCGAGCTGCCGCCTCCTCGTCCATCATGCCCTTTTCAACCGCCTTACGACGCAAGACATCCGGATCCATACCTTTACCATCATCCGCAATGGTCAGCAGGATATGGTCACCTGCCTGAGCAGCAGAGAGTACAACAGTACCCTTGCGTGGCTTTCCTGCAGCTTCACGCTCATCCGGCATTTCGATGCCATGGTCTACCGCATTGCGTACCAGATGAACCATGGGATCAGACAAGGCTTCAACCAGATTTTTATCCAGGTCTGTATCTTCGCCATGAAGTTCAAGGTCAATCTCTTTCTTCAAGCTCCGGGCAAGATCTCGCACAACGCGAGGGAAACGCCCAAAAACTTTTTTGACTGGCTGCATTCGGGTTTTCATGACCGAGTTTTGCAGATCCGAAGTTACTACATCCAAGTTGGCAACGGCAGTAGCAACCTCTTCATCACCCAGTTTGGCTTTTAGTGTTTCAAGTCGGTTTCTAACCAGAACCAGTTCACCCACCATGTTCATGATCTCATCCAATCGTGCCGTATCCACGCGGATGGTTGTCTCGGCAGGGGGCGCAGCCTTACGGGCCAATGCCTGCTTTTTATCGTCAGCCACTTTAGGGGGTGGTGCTTTTTTTATCGGTTCTTTCGCCGCCGGTTTTACTTTTGCTGGTACAGCCTTCTTTGGCGGGGCAGCCGGTTTCTCAGCTTTTGTATTTGATACGGCCTCATCCGCAGACGAATTTACTGCTCCAAATTTACCTTTACCATGAAGCTCATCAAGCAGTGCATCAAACTCTTCATCGGTAATGTCGTCAGAGTCACTCTTTTTGGCGGGGCCGGACGCAGGCTTTGCTTCCGCTTTTACTGTTTCATCATTTGCGGAGGTGTCTGCAGCTTTCCCTGCGGGCAGGCCGTTAAATTGGCCTTTTCCATGAAGCTGATCAAGAATATTTTCAAACTCTTCTTCTGATATATCATCACTACTGGCGGGGGCGGGTTTAGCGGCTGATTGGGCAGGCACAGAAGCTGGTTCGTCTGCCGGTACACCTGAATGTTTTCCTGTCCCGTGGAGTTGGTCCAGCAATGCTTCAAACTCATCTTCGGTGATTTCATCACCACCTAAAGCAGGGTCAGTGCTTGAATCAGGGACGGAATCCTCAACTACTTCCACCGCCTCTTCGGCAACTTCAGATTCAGCAATAGGCGCTTCTTCACTTTCATCTTCAGGGATGGCTAAACGTGCAAGGGTTGCAAGCAGTTCAGCATCAGCCTCTTCCGGCTCTTCACCTGCCTGCACCAGAGCAAACATCTCGTTAACGATATCGAGTACTTGCAGAACTGCATCCATCAGAACCGCATCAACGTTACGTTGACCTTGCCGCAACACATTGAATACGTCTTCTGACACATGGCATACATTAACCAGAGGATCGATACTGAGAAAACCGGCGCCACCTTTGATTGTGTGGAACCCGCGAAACACGGCATTGAGCAGATCAAAATCATCTGGTTGCTGTTCCAGATCCACCAGCTGCTCATTCAGCTGCTCCAGAATTTCTCCTGCTTCAACCAGGAAGTCCTGAAGGATCTCATCATCCAAATCAATGGCCATGTTTTGACACCTCTAAAAGCCCAGACTGGAAAGCAAATCATCCACATCATCCTGCCCGCTGACCGTGTTGCCTTGATCAATACCAGGAATGACTGGGCCCTCCAATTTATTTGCATCTTTTTGTTTTTCTGGCAATTTTGAGCCGGATATCCTGACCAGCTGTACCAGCTTATCTTCTACATCATGCACCAGAGCAATCACCTGTCGAATAATCTGGCCGGTTAAATCCTGGAAATCCTGCGCCATAAGAACATCGGTCAAATAGCCGTGTAGCTGCTTGGATCGCTCTGATGTTAGCGCGAGAAAACTACCCAACTCCTTGCTCAGTAATCTGAATTCCTCAACAGACATTTCTCTATTACAAAACAGTTCCCACTTATCTGAAATTTCACGAGCTTTAGCGCCCAGGTCATCGGCAAGTGGTAATCCTGCCTCAACTGCACCTAACGTTGTGTTGGCCGATTTTTCAGTCATTGCTATGACATAGGTAAGTCGCTCGCTGGCATCCGGAATATCAACCTGTGCCATCTCACTGATGCGGGGATCAATCAAAAACTCATTGATCGCCTCATGCAACTCACGCGTCAATCGACCAACTTCTACAAAAAGCTCACTCTCTACGCAGTCAGACAATTGTGAAACAATTTTTGCAGACTCCGCTTCATTCCCTGCCTTTAGCTGCGCTACCAACGCTTCAGCTAAGGCCAACCGTTCATCACTATCCATGCTCAATCTCCAGATGGATGGTTCATGCTGACAGTTAGCCTTCAACACGCTCAAATATTTTGCTGATCTTCTCTTCCAGAGTGACCGCCGTAAAGGGCTTAACTACATATCCATTAACCCCTGCCTGTGCCGCTTCGATGATCTGTTCGCGTTTGGATTCAGCAGTCACCATCAGCACCGGCAATTTAACTAAATTGGGATCAGCCCGTACGGCCTTAAGCAGATCTATACCGGTCATACCAGGCATGTTCCAGTCAGTGACCAGAAAATCGAAATTACCAGACTGCAACATCGGCAACGCGGTATTCCCGTCATCAGCCTCCTGAGTATTGGTAAACCCAAGATCCCGTAGTAGATTTTTAATAATCCTCCGCATCGTGGAAAAATCGTCCACAACGAGAATCTTCATGTTTTTATTCAAGGCAACCTCCAAACTCGATGCCGTTACTCACTTTCAAAAACCGATCAAAGTGGATCTGTATCGGATAACCAATCTGCCAGACGAGAACGTAATCGCAATGTTGCCTGGCTGTGTATCTGACAGACTCTCGACTCACTTACGCCCAGTACCTGTCCAATTTCTCTCAGATTCATCTCTTCATCATAATAGAGGGCTATTACCAACCGCTCTCGTTCCGGTAGTCCTGCGATGGCTTCTGCAAGCGCCTTCTTAAAGGCATCTTTCTGCATGCCATCAAATGGCCCGGTAATGTCACTATCGCCACCTTCATAAGGAAGCTCACCAACAGACTGAAGCTCCTCCATGCTGAATATGCGACAACCTGATGCATCCTGAAGGATACGATGGTATTGGACCAGACTCATATCCAGTACCTCTGCCACTTCCGCATCTCGCGCATCACGCCCCTGTTCGTTTTCAATACTCCGCATGGCATCTGCAACCATGCGAGCCTTTCTGTGCACTGACCGAGGCGTCCAGTCACTACGACGTATCTCATCCAGCATGGCACCGCGAATTCGAATTCCAGCATAGGTCTCGAAACTCGCACCCTGGCTGGGATCATAATTTCTGCTCGCTTCAAGCAAGCCAATCATACCTGCCTGTATCAGATCATCTGCCTGTACATTGGGTGGCAGTCGATTCATCAGGTGATAAGCAATACGTTTAACCAGTGGAGCATGCCGGTTAACTAATGTATCTGAGTCCATCTCCTGTATTGAGGTATAGGTTGCCAGTCCGTTCACCGTCCAATCTCCCCATTGTGGCTGGTAAATTGAATCAGCCGTTCAACGAAGAATTGCAAATGTCCGCTGGCACCATCAGGTACAGGCCAGTTATCGGCCTTCTGGGCAAGATTCTTGAATATTTTTGCAATATGGCTGCGCGGATGGGCCTGAACCACTGGTTTTTGTGATTTAACCGCTTTTCTCAAATTTTCATCATAAGGAATGCTGCCCATATAGGTAAGCATAACATCCAGATATTGATCCGTGACCCGACACATTTTGTTGTACAGATTACGCCCTTCTTCAGCAGAGCGTGTCATATTGGCCAGAATACGGAAACGATCCAGTCCATACTCACGATTAAGGAGCTTGATCATGGCGTAGGCATCCGTAATAGAGGCCGGCTCATCACAGACCACAACAATCAATTCCTGCGCTGCTCTGCTAAAGCTCACCACGGTATCTGAAATACCTGCGGCTGTATCGATGATCAGGACATCCAGATCACTCCCCACATCGCTAAAGGCGCGAATCAGTCCTGCATGCTCTGCCTCACTTAGCTCTGCCATCTGCTGAACGCCAGAAGCACCAGGCACTACCCGTATTCCAGATGGCCCTTCCAGTACAACCTCCTCTAGGGATCGTTCGCCACTCAACACATGAGACAGATCATATTTAGGATGGAGCCCAAGTACGACATCAATATTGGCCAACCCCAGGTCGGCATCCAACAGCATGACACGCCGTCCCATTTCAGACATTGCCACAGCCAGATTGACAGAGATATTGGTCTTCCCTACACCGCCCTTACCGCCAGTAACAGCAATTACTCGCACGGGTGTTGGTTGAACCATCCGCCGCAATCCTGCGGCCTGATCAGATATTGCATCAGCCATGAGCATTTGCTCTCGCACCTCCTAATGCCAGCGCCAGGTATTCATCAGAATACTCTCCCCCCCCATTACTGCAGGCTACGGCCTTACTTACCAGGGTATGTGAACGTGCTAAATGCAGATCCTCGGGAACCTTCTGACCATCTGCCACAAATGCCAGTGGCAGTGCTTGGTGAATCAAAGCTGATAACGCACCACCCAATGACCCAGCCTCATCAATCTTTGTGAGAATACAGGCCGCAGGCTTTGCAGCACCGAACGCATTAATAGCCTGTTCCATGGACGAGTAATCCGTCGCAGCAGAAAGCGTAAGAAGACTCTGCACACCCTGACCCGCCACATCCAATAACGCAAGCTGCTCACTGAGCCGAACATCTCGCTGGCTCATTCCAGCGGTATCAATTAATATCAGTCGCTTACCAGTCAATGCATTAAGTGCTACCGCCAGCTCTTCACGGGTTCCAGCAGATCGCACTGGCACATCCAGAATTCGCGCATAGGTGTTCAACTGTTCCTGAGCGCCTATCCGATAGTTATCAGTGGAAATGAGTGCTATCTGATGATTACCATGACGAAGTGCAAAACGCGCGGCCAGTTTGGCAATAGTAGTGGTCTTGCCAACACCTGTTGGGCCTATCAAGGCAAATATGCCGCCCTGATCCAATAGATCATCGCCAACAGTCTCCAGTTTCGCGGCCAGATAATAGAGTGCCTTGCGCCATGCCTGATCGGCCGTCTCAACATTGGAAACTGCTTTAACCAGCTGGCTACAGATATCAGGCGTAATAGAGAGTGACATGAGCCGACGAAACAGATCCTGAGTTTCAGGTGCATGCTCGCCCATTTCCCGCCAACTCAATCCAGAGAGGTCATTCTCCAACATACGGCGTAGCGCTTTCATCTCCTGGCGCATTTCGATCAGCACAGGGTCTTGTGACCACTCCACCTTCGGTCGACTGACGGGTTGTGCGGGTGTTACGGGAGACTCAGCCTCTTTTATATGGGATACCTTTGTACTGGGCTGATTTTTTTGGCTTGTATATTTATCGGATTTTTTTGACTGGGGGGCATTTTCAACGGGTCGATCAAATGCGTTAGCGGCCGTATCCAGATCGGGCGTAAAGGCTGCTGCGTCATAGTCAATGGCAGCAACCAATTCGATGCCTCCGTCGACCTTTTTATTTGATAGGATGACAGCATCTGAACCTAAGGCCTCACGGACTTGCCGCAATGCCTGTCTGATATCGGATGCAAAAAAGCGTTTAATCTTCATACCTAGCTTTCCCTGCAGCCAGTATCCCGATCAAACGCCGCTTGCATTGGCTTTTTATACGTCTTTGATCGTTACACGTTGGCTGCCTTATGTTTCTGCATTTGGCCTGCCTACTGTGGCAACCACTTTTATCTTGCGGTTGTCCGGTATTTCGTTATACGAGAGCACACTCATACCCGGTATGCTGTGCTTCACGAAGCGCGCCATCCACGTCCGTATAGGCGCTGCAACGAGAAGAATACTCTCCTGCCCAGCCGTCTCCTGCTGATTTGCAGTCTCTGCCAAGGCCTTCTGAAGCTGTTCAGCTAAACCTGGCTCAAAACCGACACCGCCATCCTGGCCGGGCTGAATTGACTGCTGCAATATCTGTTCCAAACCAGGATCAAGCACGACCACAGGAATTTCTTCAACAGGACCAACAAGTTGCTGGACAATTGAGCGTGACAGAGCAACCCGGGCCTTGGCTGTTAAAGCGCCGAGGTCTTGACTCTGAGGTCCATATTCCGCCAATGTTTCGGCAATCGTCCGAATATCACGTATAGCTACACCCTCTGCCAAGAGGTTCTGCAACACCTTCAGCAACTGTCCCAAGGTCAATACTTCAGGCACTAGATCTTCTACCAGCTTGGGCGCCGAACGACCCAGCACCTCCATCAACTGCTGCACCTCTTCATGGCCAATCAGCTCATGCGCGTGGGATTGCAATATCTCACTCAGATGGGTCGCCACAACAGTACTGGCATCTACAACGGTATAGCCGAATGTTTGTGCCTGATCTCGCTGTGATGTTTCGATCCACACGGCCTCCAGGCCAAAGGCCGGATCAGTAGTTTCAACGCCCTGTAAAGTACCGAATACCCTGCCGGGATTAATGGCTAGCTCCCTGTCGGGGTAGATCTCCGCGTCACCAATGGCTACCCCATTCAGCGATATGCGATACCCTCCTGGGCTTAAATCCAAATTATCGCGAATATGCACCGGCTGAATTAGAAAACCCAGCTCCTGTGAGAGTTTCTTACGAACGCCTTTAATTCGATTCATCAGCTGACCACCCTGATTCTTATCCACCAGCGGAATCAATCGATAACCCACTTCAAGGCCAATAATATCTACCGGTTGAACATCATCCCAGGTAAGCTCTTTCTGTTCAGTTGTGGGGGCCGGCTCCGGCATGGGTTCAACAGCAGTCTCTGCCACCTGCTGACGATTTTGTCGTTGTATAATCCACCACGCACCAGCTCCAGATAACGCAGCTAGAGTAAGGAAGGCAAAGTTGGGCATACCTGGAATCACCCCCATCATGCCCAACACACTGGCGGTAATAATCAGTGCTTTTGGGTTGGTGAACAGCTGGCTGAGAATTTGCCCACCCATATCCTCTTTAGAAGAGGTGACACGGGTAACAATAATTGCTGCCGAGGTAGAGAGTAACAGTGAGGGAATCTGGGCAACAAGACCATCACCTATCGTTAATAACGCATAAAAACGCAATGCCGTAGAGAGGTCCAGATCGTGCTGCAGCATTCCAATAGCCAGTCCACCCAGGATATTAATAAACAGAATCAGGATACCAGCGACAGCATCACCACGAACAAACTTGCTGGCACCATCCATAGAGCCATAGAAATCAGCCTCCTTGGCTACTTCTTCACGTCGTTCCCGAGCTTCATCCTGATCAATCAGTCCGGCATTCAGGTCAGCATCAATGGCCATCTGTTTACCCGGCATAGCATCCAGAGTAAATCGGGCACTCACTTCGGAGACACGCCCCGCACCTTTCGTAACCACAACAAAATTAATAATAACCAGGATGGCAAACACCACCAGACCAACAGCATAGTTTCCACCAATAACGAAGGCGCCGAACGCCTCAATCACCTTACCTGCGGCATCGCCCCCCTGATGGCCTTCCAGCAGCACCACTCGAGTGGAAGCTACATTAAGGGCCAACCTGAGGAGCGTGGCTACCAGTAGTAAACTGGGAAAAACGCTGAACTCCAAAGGTCGCATGGTGTAGACCACCACCATGACCACGATCAACGACAAGGCAATATTGAAGGTAAAGAAAATATCCAGCGCCAAGGGTGGAAGTGGAATAACCACCATGACCAACAGCATCACCAAAACTATCGGCGCACCCAGCCCTCGTATACCTGAGCTCTTAACGCTATTCAGGATTGCTGTTGCATCCATTATTTAGACTCCGGCAACATCTACTCTGGCACCTTTAGTTCATCAGGGATCTGCAAATCATCGGGTGTTGACGGCCTCTTACCCTGCCCCGGTATGTGCGCTTTAAGCTGGAATACATAGGCCAGGATTTTAGCTACCGCCAGATAGAGGCCGGCAGGTATGGCATCACCCAGTTCCGTATGGAAATAGATCGCCCTTGCCAGAGCCGGTGACTCGATGATGGGTACTTCATGTTCACTGCCCACGCGGCGAATATTGGCGGCGACCAATTCCACACCCTTAGCTACAACAACGGGAGCCAGCATGGTTGTCTGGTTATAACGTAAAGCTACGGCAAAATGAGTTGGGTTGGTAACAATTACATCGGCTTTTGGCACCTCTTCCATCATCCGCTGGGTAGCCAGCTCACGCTGTAACTGACGGATGCGACCTTTAACTTCTGGTCGGCCCTCAGTATCTTTCATCTCTTCCCTGACTTCTTGTCGAGTCATCTTCATTTGCCGTTTGTGATCCCAAACCTGGAAGGGCACATCCACGGCAGCTACCAGTATCAAGGTGGTGGAGATCAATACGAAGGCCCAGCCAATGAGATTGACCAGCTCCCCGATGGCAGGCTCTAACCCCATACCACTCAATCCAATAAAGGAATCCAGTGTCAGCCAGATCAACAGTGCCGTTGCACCACCCACCAGAAAAAACTTGGCCATCGCCTTGGCCAACTCAACAAGCCCCTTCATTGAGAAGAGACGTTTCATCCCTTTTATCGGATTCATTTTGCTCAGCTTTGGTGCCATGGCTTGCGCACTAAAGGCCATTCCCCCCAGAGCAATGGAGCTTAATACAGCGACCACAACAACTATGACAAAAAAGGGAGCAAGCATAATCAGAGCATCCTGAAAACTGCTTACTAAACGCCTGCTCATAGCCATCGGGTCAAACATATCAACTCGGGGAATAGTGAAACTACTGCTCATGATGCCGGACAGATCATGCCCCATGCTACCGCTCATACTCACAAGCGCCATACCACCAATCAAGGTAATTGCCATGGTATTGAGCTCTTTAGATCGAGCGATCTGACCTTTCTTTTTCGCATCCTGGAGGCGCTTCGCTGTCGGCTCTTCTGTTTTCTCTTGACCGTCGTCATTCTCAGCCATACATCACCCACTAATCTGGAGAAGACGCTGCATCAGGAACATCCCCTCTTCCAGCAGTTCAGTAAAATTACCCATCACATCAGGTAAGGTAATCCAGATCAGTACAAAACCAATCAGTATCGACATCGGAAAACCAACGGCAAAAATATTCAACTGCGGAGCAGCCCGCCCAATAACACCCATGCCCAGGTTAACCAGCAACAGGGCTGCCATCACGGGCAAAGCCATCAGTAGACCTGCACTGAACAGACGACTGCCCCAACCAACAATTTCGGCAAAACTGTTATGGCTGATACCACTCATTGCAACAGGAAAAGTAGTAAAGCTCTGAGCCAATATTTCGATTAACACAAGATGTCCGTTGAGGACCAGAAACAGCAAGGTGGCAAGAATCAGATAAAACTGTGATACAACGGGTACCTGCACCCCATTCTGAGGATCCATCATGGAGGCAAAACCAAGCCCCATACTATAAGCAATCACCTGACCACCAAAGATGAGTGCAGCAAAAACCATCTGCAGAATGAATCCCATAACGATTCCAATAAGGATCTGCTGCAGCAGAATAACGAAAGCCTCATGACTGAAGGCATCGACAACCGGAGAGACTGGAATTACAGGTATCAGCACCCAAGTCAGAACCAGAACAAACCCGATACGGAACGTGACGGGGGTCTGACGCGAACTAAAGACAGGTGCTGCCAGAACCAATGCACTTACACGCACAAACGGCCAAAAGAAAGCGGCCAACCAGGCGTTCATCTGTGCATCACTGAATGACATCGGTTCAACACCTCGTTAGCCGATTAGGTCCGGCACACTTTCATAAAGGTTCAAGGTGAAATTCATAATGACCTGGAGCATCCATGGACCCGTCATCATTAACACAACCACCACAATAATTAACTTGGGGATAAAGGTCAGGGTCATCTCATTAATTTGCGTGGCCGCCTGAAACATCGCTACGATGAGACCGACTATCAATGCCGGGATCAGCAGTACAGCACCCAAAGCCACTGTCACTTCTAACGCTCGTTGTCCAATATCCAGTACGCTGTCAGGGGTCATGGAATAGCCTCTCTACACCTGAAAACTGGAAGCGAGCGTACCAAACAGTAACGCCCAGCCATCAATTAAAACAAACAGCATAATTTTAAACGGCAGCGATATAATCAAGGGTGATAACATCATCATACCCATTGACATCAATACACTGGCCACGACCAGATCTATAACAAGAAAAGGTATAAAGATGAGAAAGCCTATCTGAAATCCGGTTTTGAGTTCTGAGGTAGCAAAAGCGGGAAGAAGTACCGTGAAGGGCACACTATCAGGAGACTCAAACTCTTCAAACTTACCAATTCTGGCGAACAGCTCCAGATCACTCTCACGCGTCTGACCCAGCATAAACTCACGCATTGGAATGGCCGCCTGATCCAGCGCCTGAGTTGCCGAAATCTGCTCCTCCATATAAGGCCGAACACCCTGATCATAAACCTGTTGAAATACCGGCATCATAATGAACAGGGTAAGAAACAGCGCTAAACCAACCATGATCTGGTTAGAGGGTGTGTTTTGTGTACCGAGTGCCTGACGTAGAATAGCCAATACAATCACAATGCGGGCAAACGAAGTCATCATCAGCAATGCCCCTGGCAACAGGGTCAACGCTGTCATTAAAAACAGGATCTGTATACTTAAACTATAGGTCTGACTGCCGTCTGCATTCGGTGTGGTAGTCAAAGCATTTAACCCTGGAGCCGCGCTACTGAAAGCAGGCAACAATAAGCAGATGAGAGCAAAAAGATAGATTAAGTGCCGCGCTTTCATTGTTGCCGCTCTGCCAGCTCTGATTCAAGTTGACCAGCAAAGGGATCGTCCACCTGACTCTCCAGAGTCTCCTTTTCAAGCACATGTAAAGTCTGAACACGACCCGGTGCCACACCTACCAGTAACTTGGTTTCACCTACCCGTATAAGCACAGCCCGTTCACGCGGGCCTAGGGAAACGCCGCCAAGCACACTCAGGTCTGCTTTTGTGGCCATGGGTAACCGGCCAAAACGACGTAACAACCAACTAAGAGCAAATATCAGAACCAGAATCAGCAGCAATCCACCTGCCGTTTCCAATAACACCCCACCACCCAATGGCGAGACACCCAAGATGGGTGCCGTCGACTTTTCCGGCTCAGCCAGACCAATGCCTGGTAAGGTGGAGAAAAGTAGACTCGATAGGATGCCAAGCATTTTCATTTGCCTAATCTCTTGACTCTATCTGCCGGGCTGATGATATCAGTCAGGCGAATGCCAAATTTTTCATTCACTACAACCACTTCACCCTTAGCTATCAACGTACCGTTCACCAAGACATCCATAGGCTCACCAGCCAGACGATCCAGCTCCACCACCGAGCCCTGGTTTAACTGCAACAGGTTTCGAATGGTAATTTGTGTACGCCCGATCTCCATGGATATGGTCACTGGCACATCCAGAATAGCGTCTAGTTGCACTTCGCCTGAACCACCTGCCCTTGATTCTGATGTCAGCTCCTGAAACTGCGCCGATTCGGCACCAATTGTAGAAGCGGGAATGACTTGCTCATCCACCACATCCTGCTCTTCCATTGCAGCAGCCCACTCATCAGCCAGTGCTTCGTTTGCGTCTTTATCTGTATCATCACTCATGATTTCGCCCTAACTCAATTACCCAATGATCAGGATCCATTCAGCAGGTCCTGCAAACCTATATGCTTTGGTGGTTCTATCCATTTTTCGATTTTGATCGCATAACTGCCATCAGACACACCAATACGCCCGGAAAAAACAGGTACATCAGCCGCCGAGACTTCTACAATCTGCGGAATATCCACTGGTATAACATCACCCTTCTTAAGTTCAGAAAGCTCTCTCATACTAATTGCTGTTTCACACAGGACACTTGAAAGCTCTACCTTCACGCCCATAATTTCATCTTTTAAGGCGATCACCCAGCGCTCATCCTTGTCTCCCCGGTCAGACTGAACACCCGCATCCAGCAGATCACGAATCGGTTCAATCATGGAATACGGTAAGCAGATATGCATATCGCCACCGCCTGCTTCAAGATCAATATGGAATGAGGTCACCACCACAACTTCTGATGGACTTACGATATTGGCAAACTGGGGATTAACCTCTGATCCAACACACTCAAAGGTTAGAGAAAGAACTGGCTTCCAAGCCTCATGCAGATCCTCAAAGGCGAGGTTCAGTAACATCTGGACCACCCTGAGCTCTGTCGGAGTAAAGTCACGACCTTCAATCTTGGTATGAAATCGGCCACTCCCCCCAAAGAAATTGTCCACTACACTGAAAACCAGCTTTGGATCCAATACACAGAGGCCTTTTCCTTTAAGGGGAGGAACCCTGACAAGATTCAAGCTGGTTGGAACAAACAGACTGTGCACAAATTCTGAAAACTTGAGCATTTGCACGCCGGAGACTGAAATATCGGCAGACCGGCGGAGCATATTGAACAGACTCGTGCGAAAATAGCGAGCGAAACGCTCATTAACCATTTCAAGAGTCGGCAAGCGTCCGCGGACAATACGATCCTGGCTGGCAAAGTCATACGAGCGTGCCTCACCATCGGCCAGCTCTTCTGTGTCTGTATCGATATCCCCATCATCTACGCCATGTAAAAGCGCATCAATTTCGTCTTGTGAAAGCAGGTCGCTGGCAGACATAATTTATTGCATCACAAAAGAGGTAAAAAATACGGCTTCAATCTCGCCCGGGCCCTTCTGATCCTTGAGGATCTGATTGATTGCTGCAAACACCTCCGATTGAAGCTTCTCTTTGCCTTTGCGATCTCTAAGCGCGGCATCCTGCTGGTTGCCGAACAGTGAGAGAAGGTTATGCCGAAGCATGGGGTCATTGCCCTTGATAAAATCAATTACGGCAGGATCACGCGCCATCACCTGCACACCCAACTGCAGCATGCGCGCCTTTCCACCCGGCGGTAGATTGACAACGAATACCGGATCAAGCGGATGGTAAATTGCAGGCAGCTGCTCTTCAACAACCTCCTCTTTTTCAGCACTCTCTTCATCACCACCTAATAAAAAGAAAGCAGCCCCACCTCCCACCAGCAGCAGTAAAACCACTCCAGCTATAATGATCATCAGCTTCTTTTTCGATCCCCCGCCATTTTCTGCGCCCAGATCGAGATCTTCATCTTGTTGTTCTGCCATGAGCAATTCCTCTCACATGATTAAACAGACATATGCAATAGGCATACCATTTAACAATTAACTTAATATTTATATATATTTCAATATGTTATATTTTTTCTAATAATTATTGACAATTATTTGACGGTATGAAAAAAATACGGAAGGCAAAAAAATGGCAGCAAGATCACTGTTTTAAGCCCGGCAAAACCATCACAATGATACCCCGCACCGCACAGACACTAATGCTTCACCAGCCGCATCCAGCGCCAAAAGTTCAGCAAACTGGCCAGCGATGATGCAAGATAGGTCAATGCGCAAGCCCGGAGTATGCGCTTCGCGGCCGGTAACTGGGCCGGCTCAAGGTAGCCTTTTTCCAGTAACGGCATGGCCCGCCCAAAACTGGCATCCCACTCTACAGGCAGCGTCATCAACTGCACCAACAATCCAAGCCCCAGAGTACAGGCCGCAGCCAAAAACATAAGAACTCCAGCCCCCGGGGCTCGGGTTATCAAGGTGAGAACAGGCACCGCAAACAGCAAAAACGACCCTAATCGTTCTGCAACCTGAGCCACTCTGACCAACCGAACTCGCCAACGAAAAGGTGCATAACCGGCCGCATCCTGGATAGCATGACCTACCTCATGAGTCGCCGTTACTATTGCAGTAAGAGAACGACCTTCCATATTCTGCTGGGTCAGCCTGACACAGGCATTAACAGGGTCATAATGATCACCCTGCCCTTCTGGTGCTGTCTCTACCTTGATATGCTCCAGTGAAAGACGCTTCAACAAATGCTTGGCCAACTCACCACCTGTCCCTGGAAAGTCTTGTTCTTGTTTGCTGTAACGTGTCAGCACAGATCGAACCCACCACTGCGGCCCAAGAATAAGCAGCACCAGAACAATCAGTAGAAGCACAAACTGCATCGACTAACCCTCAAACCGAAGGGCATCTGCCTTTCCGGCCTCTTCATCGACACACTTCAGCAGCAAAGCACCGGCAACGAACAGTATCGCTACCGATAGAATTGAAAGCCGGGGATTACCTGTGGCAAGACTCACTACCCCCATAAGCATAGGCCCAAAAACGGCGGCAAACTTCCCCAGCATATTGTAGAAACCAAAAAATTCAGCAGGCTTATCTTTAGGTATCAAACGGATATAGTAGGATCGACTGAGAGCCTGAATACCACCCTGAACCAAGCCAATGGCCGTTGCTAGCATATAAAACTCCCATACTTGATTCATCTGATAGGCCCACAAGATAATCATCAGGTAAACGCCGATGGCCAGATAAATACACTGCCTTGCGCCCCAGCGTTCAGCTAATTGTCCAAATACTATAGCTGCCGGAAAACCCACAAATTGAGTAATCAGTAATGCCACTATCAGACCATTGGAATCAAAGCCGAGCGCCAACCCGTAGTCCACCGCCATCCTGACAATGGTATCCACCCCATCAATATAGAGCCAATAAGCCAACAGAAAAATCCATGCTTGACGTAATTGCGTCAATTTTGAAAGGGTTTCGCGCAGCTGTCCGATACCCGCTTTAATCCCAGCACTCAGACCCAATGAAGTACCACTCCCCGGCTCGGGGACAAACAACAGAATAGGCACGCTAAACAGTGCCCACCAGATCGCCACCATCAGAAACGAGGCTTTAACTGCGCTGGCGGTATCGGCCAAGCCAAACCAATTGGGGTTAAGTGTCATCAATACATTGACGGCAAACAGAATACCTCCACCCAGGTAACCCAGTGAAAATCCAAATGCAGATACCCGGTCCACATCAGCCTCATCAACCACTTCTACCAGCAGTGCATCATAAAAAACATTACCACTGGAAAATCCGATAACAGCTAGAACATAGAGTGTCAGCGCAAGCCACCACCCACCTGCTGCAACAAGAAAAAGTGAGCCGGTCATGACGACGCCCATGCATGCAAAATAGAGTAGAAAACGCTTTCGAGAACTTCCTTTGTCAGCTATTGCACCCAGAAGAGGGGCAAGTACTACCACAACAAGACTGGCAAATGCGTTAATACTCCCCAACATAAAGGTACTTTCACTCGCCGAAACATCTGCCGCCCAGTACTGCTTGAAAAAAAGCGGAAAAAAACCGGCCATAACCGTTGTTGCGAAGGCAGAGTTGGCCCAGTCATATAATCCCCACGAGAGTATTCGTCTATCTCGCCAGACGCCTCTTTTATTTGCACTCACTAAAGCACCATTTCAATGAGCATTCAGATATATCCTTGCTCACAAAGTTTGCGAAGCTCTTTACTGGCGACACCGAAATGCTCACGCAGCCTTTCAAATAGTTCGGAGCCACAGGAGAGATCCTGATCACGCGCTGCAATCTCTATCTGCCTGGCCGTTTCAGATAACTGCACCGCACCGACATTGGCACTGCTCGACTTTAATGAGTGAGCAGGCATAATCATCTGGTTGACATCACCATCAAGAATACCCGCCTCAATCTCACGTATCAGTGCCGGTGCGGCTTCAAGAAAACTAAGTAAAAGACTAACGAAGTCCTCTTCCATAATCTCATAAAGTTCTTCAATAATGGATTGATCTATAGCCCTCTCATTTCCGCGTCTGTCTGAAATTGATTGTACGGCGGCCACTCGGTCTGACGAGGCATTGCGGACCAACCTATCCAATTCACTTTCTGAGTCAGATAGCTCACCATCATTTCGGGGCAACCATTGACATAACATCAAGCGTAATGTGGCAGGCATTATCGGCTTAGGCAGATAATCGTCCATTCCCGAATCGAGACACTTTTCTCTATCTCCATCCATGGCATTGGCAGTCATTGCAATTATTGGCAGTCTTGTAAGGCCCTTGGTTACCTCACGAAGACGAATTGCCCGGGTAGCTTCATAGCCATCCATACGTGGCATCTGACAATCCATCAGTACCAGATCATAGTGATGATGATCAATGGCACGCAGTGCATCCAGTCCATCTTGAGCCACATCACACTTGAGTCCTAATCGTAACAACATCTTTTTCGCCACATTCAAATTGACCAAATTATCTTCAACAATCAGAACATGCCCCATTAATTGAACCTGGCTCTCCGGCATCTCTCCTGCGACAGATACTGTATTCGGAGGAATCGTCTCATCCCAGGCATCAGCCTGGCTATCGGAGAAAAGAAATTGATTAGATATCTCTTCCTCAGACTCTACAATTTTATGACGGGCAGTGCTTTGAACATCCATAATACGTTCTAATATACGTTGCAAGTCACTCGACTTCATCTGCCGAGGGAGCATTCCATCCACACCCAAACGGGCCATTGAGTTGCTGGATTCGCCCACTAAAAGGCGCTTCAAATTACCCAGAGCCGGTGTAGTGTTCATCTCTTGCAGAAACGCATTTAATCGGCCACCCAGCGACTTCGCATCGATAATAATCAGCTCATAAGCCCAACTCTCACCCAGCATGGCGGTGGAGCGCAGATTTTCCAAGGCATCCGCAGGCTGATCTACCCGCTGGTGAAGAATGCCCCATTCATTCAGGTACTGCTCCATTTTCTGGATATGACGATCATGGCCCGCCACGATCAGTACACGCAGCCCTTTAAGACTGAGACGATCAGGCGGTATATCACTCAGGGATTTTCGCATTGACACCACAAACCAGAATACTGACCCTGTTCCCCGTTCAGATCTGACGCCTATTTTACCATCCATCAATTCGACCAGACGCCGGGATATGACGAGGCCCAGCCCGGTACCACCATGCTTGCGGGTAGTTGAAGCATCGGCCTGATTGAAAGACCTGAAGAGTCTCGCTTGAACCTCTTCACTGATTCCATCCCCAGTATCCTTAACTGCAAACACGACCTCGACCGTCTTGCGACTGTTGCCGCGACAGGCCACTTCAACCATGACACCACCCTGTGTCGTGAATTTGATTGCATTGCTAACCAGATTAGTCAACACTTGGCGCAACCGAATGGGATCCCCCTGTACTACCGCTGGGACATCGGCGGCGATTTTATAATCCAGATCCAAGCCACGCCGCTCAGCACTCTTTGCCATCATGGCAACCACAGACTCAACCAGATCACGCAAGTTGACTTCGATCGATTCCAGATCAAGCTTGCCTGCCTCAATCTTGGAAAAATCGAGGATATCATTAATGATACTCATCAGATGATACGATGAGTTCAGCGCGGTATTGACAAACTGGCGCTGTTCTCGATCCAGCTTTGTTTCACGTAGAATCTCCAGCAACGGGACAATACCGTTGAGCGGAGTTCTTATCTCATGACTCATGGTTGCAAGAAATTCACTCTTCACCATATTGGCGGTCTCCGCCGCTTCCTTTGCTACATAAAGCTCCTGTTCCACATCCCTTCGTCGCTCATCTTCGTCGCTCAGTTTTGTATGCAGGCCAACCATCTCGACCCGGGCAAGACTGAGTTTTCCACTGACATTCTGTTTCCCTGCCCGCAGCCTTGCAATTATTCCAAAAAGTACTGAATAGGCCGCCGTTGAAATACTCAACCCAATTACGGTTGCAAGCAGAATCACTACCAAGCTACTGGATGGCCATACTGCCGTGTAATTGATTACAAAGAGAAGGGAAGCTAAAAAAGAGGCAATATAGAGCAAGACCATTAAATCGATAGCCGCCAGAAACATAACTGAGAGTAAGGCGCTAGCTGCCGATGAAAGTAGAATCAGAAGCCCCGTATCAGTGTGGTAGCTTGGCAATACAAATGCCACAACCGCACCCCAAAGCGCACCCAGAAAGAGGGCTATGGGTAGTGGATAATATTCCCAGCGCGCAGCATGCAACATATCCGGCTTTTTCAGATACCAAGCATACCAAAGCACTATCTGACAAAGCCCCATAGCCACCAGTCCAGCTGATAGCATAGTGACTATCGTCGTACCATCCTTACTATTTAGACCAAAAACAGCCGCCGCGATCATTACCGTAGCCAATCCGGCAAAGCCAAGTCCGTTGTAAAATAGTCTTACCCGCTCCATTGTAATCAAGAGTGCACGGGTTATTCTGCTATCTGGCATGAAAATTCTCAGTTTCTCAGACTGCGCATTCTATGCTAAACAGTCTGTCATGAGTGTTCTCTGCTTACTACCATTACCTGTTATTCGGTTTACAATGAGTCCTGGTATGAGACAAGGCAGTGACGCTAAGCGGTTCTATTAATAACTCGATTATTGATCAACGCTCTGATCCAATCCAGACCAGACTATAATCTGATAAAGTTAACTATCCAATCAGATACGCAGAATTGGCTATAGCATGGCCCATAATTCAAATAAAGCATAATTTTACCGCACATCAAGGATTAGTCTAAATGCTTGAAAAACAAGAAAAAGAACGTGAACTAAAGGCAGCGTTCATCCAGCATCTGCCGGAACGGATAGCCAGCATCAACAGCGACTGGACAAAATTGACAGGTGCTAACTGGGACAAGCAACAAACTGCAAAACTCAATCAGAAAGTACAGGGTCTCACAGGCGCCAGTGGCCGTTACGGTTTAATCAACCTGAGTGAAAGTAGCTTCTCTCTGGAGGTGTACCTCAATGCATTGGCCGGCACTGATGGCACACCAGCGCAAGATCAAATCGAAACCGGTCAAACCTTGATCTCAGCAATGAAACACGAAGTAGAGATTATTCGAAGCAAATCCGGCGCAGAGCAGCATTCAGACAAACTTATTTATCTTCTTCATGCCAATAGTGAACTGGCCCCCGGTCTAGCCGACATGCTGCAAGAACAGGAGTGTACTGTCCTGAGCTTCAATCACCCGGATGACGTCGAAGGCGAAGTACAAAGACGGCTGCCAAATGTGCTCATTATAGATGCCACTTTCCTGCCTAAAATTGGCCTGTTAAATCGCGAACTAGCCATTCAGCAAGAGCATCACAAAACACAGGTTGGCATTATCTGCCTCAGTCAGTCAAGGGACCTGGAGCAGCGCCTTCTGGCACTCAGGAGCGGAGTTGATGCCTATTACTTGGCACCAATAAACACCCAGGAACTGGTAGACAAGGTCATAGAACTCGCTTCACCTAAACGGGATAGATATCGCATACTGGTGGTTGAAGATGATCCATCACAAGCAGAATTTGCTGCATCAATACTACAAAAAAGTGGCATGAAAACATTGGCAATTACTGACCCAATGAAAGTCATTGATGCACTAGATGAGTTCCGTCCAGACTTAATATTAATGGATCTTTATATGCCCAACGCCAATGGTATTGAGCTGACTACAATTATTCGAGAACATCCTGCCTTCATTATGACTCCTGTCGTATTCTTGTCTGGCGAACAGGATACCGACAAACAGCTACATGCACTGAGTGTGGGCGGCGATGATTTTCTCAGTAAACCTATCCGCCCTCGCCATTTAATCAATACCATTACCAACCGGGTAGAACGGGCAAGAATTCTAGAAAAGAAACGACACTACCCAAGTAGCCGCGATCCGGTGACTGGCCTTTATAATCGCCGGTATTTTTATGAGAAACTTGATGCCGTTACCACAAACTCACACCAGTCAACAGCCATAGGGGGAGTACTTTATCTTGCGCTTCCTCAAAGCAACGAAAGCACAATAGATAGCCGCCTGCTCTCTAATCTTTGTAATCATCTTTTTGAGGTCCTTGAAGAGCAGGATGTTGCCGCACGCATTGACGATAACAGCATCGCTATACTACTTCTCCGACCACACAAAAAAAATATTATTGCTGTTGCGGAAAAACTCTCGACTCGATTAGTTAACCTGAACGATAAGCAACCGTTCCCAATTGGAATAGCGCTGACAGATAACGAGATAATGAGTGCATCTGAGCTGATCGAAAATGCAGCGGCCGCATGCACTGAGATCAAGCAAAGCCCAAAGACCATTAAAGTCTACCAGGAGGGAGATGGCGCTCCAGGCCACACCGCCCAACACGCCTTGCCCTTGTTATTAAAACAGGCCATACAGAAAAATAGCTTTCAATTACTCTTCAGAACGCTAGGTCATCCACATAAGGCCGAGCCTGAGGCGTATGAACTAAAGCTACGCCTTCGCCTTCCAGATGGAAAACAGTTAGGGAGCACTGAGATTCTATCAATTGCAAACGAAGAGGGCTTTGCAGCAGAAGTAAGCCAATGGCTCATTGAACATGCTCTACTTACACTTGAAGAGAAGCGAACAGAGGGAAAACAGATTAAACTGATTGTCGAACTCGCCAGCAGCACGATATTCCAGGGTACTCTGACAGGCTGGCTGAAGGACCAGTTACGCGCCAGGCAGATGGTTGGATTTGGATTGATATTTGAATACCGCATTGCCGATCTCAGCACCAATCTAAAACTCTCAAAGCAGCACTTCGCAGAACTGCGCGATATGGGCATTCAGATTTCTCTCTCTCGCTTTGGTGCCAGCGCTGCAGCGATCAAGGTACTACACTACTTACACGCTGAGTATGTCCATATCGCCGGCCCTATACTGGAAGATAACAGTAAAGCGATAGAAGGCATTATTGAACAGATACGTCAGAACGGCACTAAAATCATCTTGCCAGCCAGACAAAAACCCGAATCAATCTCACCACACTGGAGAGAAGCTGCAGACCTGATTCCCATTATTTCTGGAATAACCCGACACTAACCATCAGATTCAAGAAATGAGCATTCCCATTGAACAATATGAGCCATTGAAAAAGCGCATCCAGTTTCTCAACCAGGGTGACGACCGACTCAATGCGTTGTTTTACTCGCAGGCCTCTTTAGTCAGACTGAACAGCAGACAACCCATTTGCCATGAAGGCAATCAGTGTAGTCATCTCGCCATCGTACTTAACGGCACGGCGCGAATATATAAATCGGGTGAAAATGGCAAAGAGATTACGCTTTTTCGGATTGGACAGGGTGAGAGCTGTATCTTGACGGCATCCTGTATCCTGAGTGAGATTCCTTTCCCTGCATTTGCCACCTGCGAGACCGACATCGAAGCCGCTATGATACCCGCCAATGCTGTCAAACATTGGCTTTCGGAATCATCAGTATGGCGGGATTATATCTTTAGTCTGGTTGCCTCCCGACTATCCAATATTATCCATGTTGTAGAAGATGTGGTATTCAGAAAAATGGACCGCCGAATCGCGGGTTATCTCTCCAGGAGAGCCATGGAGAGCGATCACCTTATAACCACAACCCATCAGGTAATTGCCTCTGAACTCGGCACATCTCGTGAAGTAGTCAGTCGTATCCTTAAAGATTTTGAACAGGAGAAGTTAATCAAGGTTACTCGTGGTGCCATTCAACTACTTGATATAAAGCGCCTGGCAGGTAAACAGCATGAATCCTAAACCCCTGTGGGCTTGTGTGACTTTATCACAGACAACCCGTCTACTGGCCGCGTATCCTACAAATCGACAAGCGAAGTTTCACCTCAAGGCAAGTTGAATTCAACAGGAGCGAACAATGAAAAAGAACATGGGCGGTATAGATAGAGGTTTACGTGCGCTGGCAGGGATTGGTTTGATTGCTTGGGGACTCGCCACCCAAAACTGGTGGGGAGCTATTGGTGTCATTCCTCTTTTTACCGCGGCCACCAGCTGGTGCCCGGCCTACCTGCCATTTGGCTTATCAACCTGCAAAACCGAAAAATAGATCGCCGGGTGTTGCCGGATCACACCTCAGGTAACACCCGGTTTGGCCATGCACTCATAACCGCCTGCACCAGAGTCGCCAACGGGATGGCAAAAAACACACCCCAAAATCCCCACAACCCACCAAAAACCAAAATTGCCACAATTATCGCCACTGGGTGCAGATTCACCACTTCTGAAAACAACAGAGGCACTAAAACGTTTCCATCCAAGGCCTGAATCACAAAGTAAGCCACACTCAACCAAATAAATTCATTACCCCATCCCCACTGAAACCAGGCGATCAGAATCACGGGGAAGGTAACCACGGCGGCACCGATGTAAGGAATTATGACTGATAATCCCACCAGTACACTTAACAACATAGCGTACTGCAGCCCCATAAAAGTGAAGGTAACAAAACTAACTGAGCCAACGATGATAATTTCCCAAAACTTACCACGCACATAGTTGGCTATCTGCTGGTCCATATCATGCCATACGGTATCGGCAAACTTTCGATTTCTTGGTAAAAAACTTAGCACCCAATCGACAATGATTTTTTTGTCCTTTAGGAAGAAAAAAACCAACAGCGGCATCAGGATAAGGTAAACCAAAATTGTTATGAGCCCAACCACAGATGAGAGTGAGACTGATAGCACCTGCTGACCCACCGTGGCTATTTCACGCCGAATTATGGTGATAATTTCTTGCACCTGCTCACCCGAAAAAATCTCAGGGTAACGATCAGGCAGCAACATCAGTAAACGCTGACCTTCAGCAAGCATTGATGGAATCTGCTGAAAAAGCTGCGTTGCCTGGCGTGACAGCTCAGGCATTAATACAAAAAGAATCAGCGTGACAAATAAGAGGAAGGCAACAAATACAATCAAAACAGAAGGAAAGCGCGGTACTCCTGTACGCTGTATTTTACTAACCAGTCCTTCCAGAAGATAAGCGATCACTGCACTTGCGAGAACAGGCGTCAGCATCTCCCCCATTGTAATAATAATGGCAAAACTTGCCACCAAAAACAGGGCTAAAAAGATGACTTCAGGATCTGAAAAATGACGCTTAAACCAATCTGTCAGTAACTGCATCAAAGGCCTTTATGTAGATTTACTTACGTTTCTTCCTGCTTGGCAAGAAACGCCTTGTGGTAACGACTGAACAGCACCTCCAATTCATCAATCACATCCTTAGCGTCCCGTCCCTGCATAATATGCGCGGTCATGAGCGAAGAGGTTTCCGTCAGCAATTCAGATTTTTCCAGCATATGATAGCTTGCAGAGAGCCGCTTGATCGCAGCCACAACACTTTCACTCTCTGGCCGTGGTATCGAAACAGGTTCAATCGATACAACGGCATCAGCAGATGTTGTCGCATCACCACCGCGCTGTACAAGAAACTCAGCAAATGCCAGCAGGCTGAGTTTATCCTGTTCATTCATTCCTGAATACAGTTTAACCAGCTTTCGTGCATCCTCAGAAAGTTTCTGTCTGGGGAGCAGCATGATCAGTCAATACAGTCGTTTTTATGCTCTTCACAATATTTCTGTGCAAACTCAAGCAGCTCTTCCATCACGCGAGCACGGAACTTCTGTTTTTGGTGCACAAATGAGAACGGCCTTTCGAGCGAGGGCTCTAGATTGATCGCTACGAGGGTTTCCAGCTTAAGCTCTTTCTGAATGGTCGCCCTGGAGACCACTGAGATCCCCATACCGGCTTCCACAGCGCCTTTCACCGCCTCAGGGCTACCCAGTTCCATCGAGATATTAAGATCATCAACATTATCTTTAATCTTTGAAAGGTATTCATTGATCACTTCGCGGGTACCTGAACCCTCTTCTCGGCATATAAAGGGATACTTCACAAGATCTTCATAGGTCAAGGTAGACCGCTCTGCCTCAGGATGATTTGGCGGCACAATCGCCACTAACTGATCGGCCTTGCACATCTCAACCACGAGATTCTTGTTAGCAACGGGCGCTTCTACGACACCCAGATCAATCGTATTGTTCTCAACCATCGAGACAATACCCTCAGTATTGGAGACCTTGAGGTGGATATTAACGTCCGGGTACTTGACCTTGAAATCGCCTAAAAGCGCAGGAAGCATATACTCTGCAATTGTGGTACTGGCGCCAATAGTCAATGAACCACTGATTTCACCAGTCATGGCACGAACGGAATTTTCCATTTCAGCATAGAGCTCAAATATTTTGGCCGCATATTCGTAAACATGAGCCCCTGCATCAGTGAGGCTGATGCGATTATGTGTTCGGTCAAACAGACGGGTATTGAAATAGTCTTCGAGTTGCCTGACCTGGAAGGTTACTGCTGGCTGCGTCATATGAAGAGATTCTGCTGCCTTGGTGAAGCTGAGTAACCGTGCAACGGTATGAAACACCTGGAGTCTGCGATCGGCCATATGATTCCCCACAGATAGTAAGCTGATAAAATCTTTTTATAGCATATCTATCCTAGAAATTGCTAATGATTTTAGCAATTAATGAAATATTAATATCCCGGCCCTCCATAGCAAGCGCTGAGTACCTACCCCCCGGAAATGCCGTAGATACAGCTTGATGATTCAGATCACTCCGTACCAACCAAGGATCGAAGTGCCGCTTCAATCGCACCGGGTGCCTTGATGATACGCGTAAAACTGTAATCTCCTGTTCGCTTCAAATCGGGAAAGTCCAGTGGCAACTTAAAACGTGGGTGCAAGGCAAACACCCTGCCATTTCGAACAACCACGGTATAAGGCAATCTGGGAGTATGTTTTAACAGGGCCGTATCAACCGCTTCAGATATTGATTGATCCCCGCCACTTCCACCTTTGATCGACACACCAAAAATAGCAATATTTGAACCCGGTATTACAATCTTAAACACCTTCCCCAACAGACCCGAGGACTTTGAAAGATTCTGCTCAACGCGCTTCAATGCTGAGGTATGATCCCTAAACTGCTCCAGTTCCAGAAAATCAGCAAACGCCTCCATACCATAGGAGTATCTATAGTTCGACAGATTTGACTGACTAATGCCCTTTGTTCCAAATAGTGTCTGGGCACCTAAAACCTCACGCAGCAGATTGCTGATGATACTTAAATCACCATTAACGTGATAAGCATACTGTAAAAAATGCAAATTGTTATAAGCAACCTGCAATCTGCCCTCAACAAGGGTAAAGGTAATTCGCAACGGCACGGTAAAAATAGCCCCAAGATCCTTTTTAGCCAACCCTTTTAAATACGCATGTGTAACCACAAGGACATAGCGTTCATCATCAGGTGCATATTCACCAACTGTCTCAAATCCCGCACGATTTAGTGCCTCTTTTACCTCAATAAGAGTCTTTACCCTATCCGCCTGCACATTCGAAGAAAGAACATAAGGACGCAAAAGCGGGTCATCTGCCCAGGCCTCAGCGACGATAGTAATCAAAATGAGAGTAGTGACGATTATTTTGTGGAAAATCATTTGGAGATCCATTCCCTACACTGTATTCCATGGAAAACTTATCACTATGATGTACTGCAGCGAGAATGAATACGATCATTTACGGCATTTTCAATCTAGAGATAGCCTGTTTTGTGCGGAAGATCAAATTGATCAATGTCATTTTTCGTTACAAGCGGAGATTACAAGCCTGTTTCAAACAGTTGTGCTAAGAAAAACAAGATGCTAGATTCGGCCGAATAATTATATAAATGGTTGGGTAACGCCCCTTACTCCGACCAACAGGTCATTGTTGACCTCACACTTTTACGACTAGCCGCCATTGGCTGGCATAAACTTTTACGGGGAATCCCTAGATGAAAAAACTTGCGCTCTTCTCTGCAATATCGCTGGCAGCCACAGGCCAGGCAATGGCTGCTGCCTACAAGCTACCTGAATCATCCATCAACGCTACAGCCCTGTCAGCCGCCTATGTTGCCAATGCGCATGGTGCAGATGCCTCTTACTATAATCCTGCGGCCATGGTTTTTGATTCGGACAGTCGCGCAGCACTTGAAGCTGATTTAACCTTGATTCATCTCACTAGTATTTCTAACTTCCAGCTCGGGACCAAGATTGATGATACAAAGGAAGAGAACATCCCTGTTCCTACATTCCATTACATAAGTCCTGATATGGGTAACTGGCGCTATGGTCTCTCGGTTGTAACACCAGGTGGATTAACGAAAAGATGGAGTGGTGCTGCAAAAGCGGCTGCAGAAGAGTTCACTTTAAAGACAGTCGAAATTAATCCGACCATCGCCTACAAACTCAATGACAAGTTTTCTGTGGGTGGTGGCGCCCGCGTCATCTACAGCAAAGGCGTTGTTAAGAGTAATAATGGCGCAGGTACTTCCAGAGACCTAGAAGGCGACTCTTTCGATTTTGGGTATAATCTCGCCTTTAATTTTCGACCAACTGATGAACTATCCTTGGCACTGACTTATCGGTCAAAAATCGACTTGACTGAAAAGGGTGACGCCACACTCTCAGCTGCTGGCGGAGCAATCACCTATTCCGGGCCAGCTACCGTGTCTATACCTATTCCTGCCGCACTCAGTCTGGCGGCCGCATATGATATATCAGATAGTTCAACTGTTGAGTTTGTCTATGAACGTACTTATTGGTCCGCCTATGACGTCTTGGATTTTGACTATGCGAGTACTTTACATCCTGCCCTGGCAGCATCGTCCTTTGCCGTCCCTGGCATCAAGGATTGGAGCGACAGTAATACCTACCGTATTGGCTTAACCCACAACCTCAATAGCAAATGGACATTGATGGCTGGCTTTGCTTATGATGAAACACCTGCCCCAAAAAAATATATTGGTTACGAGTTACCTGATTCAGATGCCAAAATCTACTCATTTGGCGCAAAATACAAGTCATCTGAAAATCTGACCATCGGTGCAGCCTTCCTTTACGATCAAAAGGATAAATTAACGATCTCAGCAGCTGATGGTAATGCTACATTCCCAGCAGGTGCGGTATTTGAAGATGCTGCAGCCTATCTGCTTACTGTTGGACTTGAGTATAAGTTCTAACAGTCAACCCGTTGGATACATTTTTGGCAAGTTGTTGAAAATGCGCAATAAAAAAAGCCGCACCTCTATCAGAGGCGCGGCTTTTTCATTGCGATAGGTAATATCTACTTAGATGTAGAGACAGATATCGCTTTCACCAGCGAACTCGAAGAAACGGGCCGCACCCGCATATTCGATTCCATCAATGAATTCCGCAGTATCCATATCAAACAGATCCACAGTCATCTGGCAGGCGATCAGCTTAACTTCTGCTTCCTGACAAAGCTCCCGCAGTTCTTCAAGGCCAGCAACGCCCTTGTCTGCCATCTTCTTCTTCATCATCATGGTCATCATGGACTGCATACCTGGCAGTGCCGTGCCCAATACAGGGAACCATTTATCCATGCCAAGCGGCATAGGCATTCCAGGATTACCCAGCGGGGTGACCTGCAGGTCAAGCTTCTTACGAAGCAGCTGTAACCCATAGAAAGTGAAGAAAATCTCTACTTCATAGCCCAAGGCTGCAGCGGTAGACGAAAGGATAAAAGGGGGATAAGCCCAGTCCAATGATCCTTTAGTGGCAATTATGGCTAATTTCTTTGTTTCCATCTGAATATCCTCCAATGGATAAGAATGGATTCCTGATTCGTCTGAATTAAGACTTCTTAATCAGAAAATGGAATTTGCCGCCTTCTTCGCGAGATTCCATCAGTTCATTACCTGTCTGCTTTGAAAACGCTTCAAAGTCTTTAACAGAGCCAGGATCTGTTGCGATGATATGTAGAACCTTGCCAGATTCCATTGCAGTCAAGCTCTTCTTGGCGCGTAGAATGGGTAGTGGACAGTTCAGACCGCTTGCATCCAACTCGTCATCAAAATCAGCCATGGTTAACCTCCAAATCTTTCGTTTCGTTGTAAGAAAATCAGTCGTATCTTATATTCTAATTATCAAGCAAACGCAAGCCGATCTAAGCGGGAATGCATTGTCTACCCCACCCTAAATTGATGCCGCTCGGTTTCCCAGAATGTCTGCTGTCAACCGTAGGCCTCAATGCTATAGCCATTGCGAGCCCAATCGACGATTCCACCCTGCAGATTGATAACATTATCAAAACCCTGTTGCATCAGATACATACAGGCATGATATGAACGGGCACCACTACGGCAGTAGAGAACAATCTCCTTGTCACCGGAGAATTCATTGATTTTCAGTGGGATCAAGTGCATCGGCAGATGGGTTGACTGAGGCAACATACCGCCCACCACCTCAGCTTCACTGCGTATATCCAGCAAATAAAGATCTTCATTTGCTGCCAACTTACTTTCCAACTCTTTTGAATTGATCTCTTTAACCACTTTCGACCCACATGTGATGATTACCCTAGTTATTTAGTATATTATAGATTTACTAATATATACAAGCCATGCTATTTATTGTCCCTCTCATAACCACATGGTAGAGTTCCGCCTCATCTGTGAGCATGATAATCCGGCTCAAGGGCCCTATGACCGCTATTGAAGGTAACCGATGGATTTCTTTCCCATTTTCCTCGATGTTAAAAACAGAACCAACCTAATAATTGGTGGCGGTGAAGTCGCCTCCAGAAAAGTAACGTTACTTTTAAAAGCACAAGGGAAAATACGTGTGGTTTCCCCCACACTCTGCCCTGATCTGCAGAGCTGTCTGGATCAGGGTCAAATTGAACATAGCGCAAAAGAGTACCAGACCAGCGATCTGGATGATGCTTACCTGGTTATCGCAGCTACCGACAACCCCGCTGTTAACCGCCAGGTTTCTGAAGAGGCTCGGGCACGCCATCTACCCGTTAATGTGGTTGACCAACCGGAACTCTGCACCTTTATCACACCCTCCATTATCGACCGCTCACCTGTCGTCGCGGCCGTATCCACTGGCGGAGCTTCACCCGTTTTAGCGCGTCTGATTCGAAGCCGACTAGAGACACTTATACCTGCCGGTTATGGCCGGCTGGCAGAATTGGCAAATCGTTTTCGGGACCGGGTAAAAGCGCGCTTTGACAACCCATCTGACCGCCGTCTTTTCTGGGAAAAAATTCTCCAGAGCGGTGTAGCGGAAAGGGTCTTTTCAGGACACATCGATGAAGCCGATGCCAGCATGGATCGAGCTCTGGCTGAAGCTGATGCCCATAACCCTATGGGAGAAGTCTATCTGGTTGGTGGCGGGCCGGGTGATCCTGACCTACTTACCTTCCGCGCATTAAGACTGATGCAGCAGGCCGATGTGGTTGTTTACGATCGACTCGTCGCAGCCCCTGTTCTGGAGATGACACGTCGGGATGCAGAGCGAATCTATGTAGGCAAGGAACGCGATCATCATGCCATGCGTCAGGAAGAGATCAACCAATTGCTTGTAGACTTGGCTAAACAGGGAAAACGGGTCGTGCGCCTGAAAGGTGGAGACCCCTTTATCTTCGGTCGGGGTGGTGAAGAGATAGACACCCTTTCTGAGGAAGGCGTCCCTTTTCAGGTTGTTCCTGCCATTACGGCGGCATCTGGTTGCGCAGCCTACTCCGGCATTCCGTTGACTCACAGGGACTATGCGCAGTCGGTCACCTTTGTTACCGGACACCTCAAAGACGGCACCATAAATTTGAACTGGAGCCAACTGGCCCAACCTCATCAGACTGTCGTCTTTTATATGGGACTGGTCGGGCTGCCTGTTATTATCCAGCAATTGATAACGCACGGTGTCTCACCCGATATGCCTATTGCCTTGATACAGCAGGGTACAACTGAAAAACAGCGGGTTTTCACTGGTACCTTGGGTAATATCCAAGAGATCGTTGAACGTGAGCAACCTAAACCACCTACGTTGATCATCGTAGGAGAAGTCGTCCAGCTTCAAGAGAAACTCAGCTGGTACAAAGCGCCCGAAAGACCCCGCACGGGTGCAACCTCTCCAGTTATTCAGGATGACAATTAAGAAGCGTACAATCTCCATTGTAATTTTAGAGTGAAGCCAATAAACAACGTCCAAAAGCAGATGATTAAGCAGACTATGACTAATACAACCAACTTACCGGAAAACCCCTTGCTACCCGCACCACTGGCGCTCCCCCTCAGTCTGGTACCGAGCAAGTCCTACGGTGCGCTTATGGTAAAACTGCTTAATAAATTGTTTGCGCCTGAATTGGCCGATGGCGAATTGGACTTTTTGAACGAAAAAATCATGCGGGTTGATGTTGTTGATGCCCGTCTGAATTTCAGTATCACACTGCGAAATGGTGTGCTGTGTGCAGCTGAAAGCAATCAGCCACATGACTTGAGCATTGAGGGAAGTGTCTACGACTTTCTACTGCTGGCAACCCGACGTGAGGATGCGGACACCCTGTTTTTCAACCGGCGCCTGCGTCTCGGTGGCGATACAGAGCTGGGACTTTATGTGAAAAATTTCCTTGATGCCCTTGAGTTGGAAGAGCGTATCGGTCCCTTCTTGAAAATGCTTGATGGGATGACTTCCCTGATCAGCAGAATACCCGCTCTACCCAAACCGACATTTAAACTACCAATTCCCAAACTGCTCAAGCGCAGTTAACCTGGTATCGGATACATCAAGAGACCGCTACAGCAGGCCTTGAGCCGCCGCCTGCGCCTTGTTCTCCATGCCGGCATCGCCATGCCAGTAGCCGTTACAGGAACCAACCGGTATGAGCCGCTCAAGCTTCTCAGTGGCAATATTCGCAGCCATCGCGCCAGTGAGACAACGGCTGAACAGGTCAATCACTTTTCCTGTATGGTTAGCCTGCGGACTAATCCGCAATACATCCACACCCAACTCACGAATTTCATCAAGCTCTGACAGCAAATTAAAGGTATGTGCCGACTGAGTCTGAATACCATTCAGTGCCAGAAAACGGGTGTCATCCTGTGCGGATAGCGTCATACCATCTGGGAAATCGAGACAGCGATACTGGCAATCATCCTTGGGCAAATTATAGGCACGCGCGGTAAAACAGCGCGCAGAATAAGCCAACGGTAGCCGACCGTAGGCAAACAGCTCGGTCTCTACCCCTTCTGGACGGCGCTCCTGCATCAGCTTGAGTGTATGCTTGGATAACTCAACCGGAAATACCCAACGCTTCAATCCTTGTTTGGCGAGTAGACTTAGCGTGCGTTCGTTATAGATATTGACACTGTGACCCGCGACGAAGGGCTTATCCTTCATCAACTGAACGGCCCCCATATCGTTCGCCTCAACCATATGTTTTCCGTTATCACAAAGACGACGCAGTCGTTTCAATTCGGAGTCGGCCTCGAGAAGTGCCAGAGTTGAGAACACCACTTCCTTACCTGCCGCCGTTAGTCGGTCAGCCAGAGAAAACCAGTCGTCGGTACGCATCAGGCTGCGCTTTGAACAGACTGTTTCACCCAGATAGATAACATCTACGGGAGAAGCAGCCATCTCTTCATAGAATTCAAGTAACTGATCTTTCGCCCAGTAATAGAGGACGGGACCGAGAGAGAGCTTCGGTTGGCTATTCATAACACAAGAGACCTTACTGCCAGGGGCGACTATAAGCACCCAGGGTGGTTTGGGTGCCTTCTGACACCTTACCCAGTTCCGCCATCCATTCCGGTTGTGGGGCATAATTTTCTGGATCACGCTGCCAGGCA
>ATLU01000074.1_pt1 | contig 39670 bp, 33 predicted proteins | sample 178751 | NCBI WGS metagenome assembly ATLU01 (sample SAMN02211837, study PRJNA209200) | bioreactor metagenome | isolation source: day 23 sample from continuous culture bioreactor inoculated with sediment... | place: Germany: Wadden Sea | collected 2011
AAACGAAGTCCTGCCAGGCCAGAATCTGACTATTGATCTACCAATAGCCGAGCTCTACACCCACACACCGATGACCATGCCGGTGCATGTTATTCGGGGAAAAAAAGAGGGGCCACGTCTGTTTGTCTGTGCCGCAATTCATGGCGATGAAATCAATGGCGTTGAGATTATTCGTCGTCTACTCAGCCTCCCCCTGTTAAAACGCCTGCGCGGTGATCTGATCGCCGTTCCCATCGTTAATGTACCTGGCTTTCTTCACCGTTCCCGCTATTTGCCTGACCGACGCGACCTGAATCGTTCGTTCCCCGGTTCAGATAAAGGCTCTTTGGCTGGACGCGTGGCCCATCTTTTCCTTAACGAAATTGTTGCACAGTGCACCCACGGCATTGACCTGCATACAGCCGCTATAGATCGCGCCAATATGCCACAGGTCCGGGCTAATATGGCAGATAGCATCGCAGCAGATATGGCCGAGGCTTTTCGTACCCCAGTAACCTTGAACGCGGGACTCAGAGAGGGTTCCATCAGGCAGTCTGGTGCGACTCTCGGCGTACCGATTGTAGTCTATGAATGCGGAGAAGCACTGCGATTTGATGAACACTCAATCCGTATTGGCCTGCGCGGAATTATCCGCGTCATGAGGCACCTCAATATGCTGCCCGCATCTCGGAGCAAAAGTACCGGCCAGCTGACTATTCTTACCCATGCAAGCTCCTGGGTACGTGCTTCGCAAAGCGGCATACTGCGCGCCGTTGCACCGCTCGGCGCAACCGTTGGAAAAAATGAAATCCTTGGTTACATTAGTGATCCATTTGGCGAGCGAGAATCCAAAGTTAAATCACCGGCACGTGGTATCGTGATTGGACGAACAACGCTACCCCTGGCCTATCAGGGTGAAGCACTTTTCCACATTGCACGATTGGAGCAGGATGAGGTGGATCAACTAGACGATGCCATGCAGGAAGAAGATCCGCTGCCCTCCATCCCCTATTTACAGGATGAACCCATCATCGTTTAACTGGATATCATCACAACAATAAAAAAGGCGGGAAGATTAACTTCCCGCCTTTTTTGTGCAAGCTGCAAATGATATTAGCCCGTCATCAATCAATGCCCACCACCCTTCAGGGCACCCGCCAATCCTTCACAGACAGCCTTTGCATCACCAAAGATCAGTGAACAGTTGTCTTGATAATAGAGCAGATTATCAACACCGGCATAACCAGGATTCATAGAACGCTTGATAACATAGATCTGCTTCGCCTTACTCACATCAAGGATGGGCATACCATAGATTGGACTGGACTTATCTGTTTTTGCGGCAGGATTGGTGACGTCATTGGCACCAACCACTAAAGCCACATCAGCGGTGGGAAATTCCGGATTAATCTCATCCATCTCCAACACATGATCGTAAGGAATATCAGCTTCTGCCAACAACACATTCATGTGTCCAGGCATACGTCCGGCAACCGGATGGATAGCAAACTTCACATCCACTCCACGCTCAATAAGAAGCTCCATAAACTCTTTCAGGGCATGTTGAGCCTGCGCAACCGCCATACCATAACCGGGAATAATAATGACCTTGCTAGCATCTTCCATCCAGTAGATCGCATCTTCCACCGATGCGGCACGAACACCTTTCTCCAGAGCCGCAGCCGTCGCGCTGGATTCACCACCACCCGAATCACTACCAAAACCACCAAATACTACATTGATGATTGAACGATTCATCGCCTTGCACATGATGAAAGAGAGAATGGCACCAGAGAAACCGACCAGTGCACCCACAATAATCAAGAGATTGTTCTGCAAGGTGAAGCCGGTTGCCGCCGCCGCCCAGCCAGAGTAGCTGTTGAGCATGGAGATGATCACCGGCATATCGGCGCCACCAATCGGAATAATCAGGGTGAAGCCCAATACAAAGGCCAACAGCGTCATCATGGTAAGTGAGAAGACACTCTCTGTCATACCAAAATGCGTACCAAAGGCAATGATCACCAGCCCAAGTACGGCATTCAGCGTGTGCTGCCCCTTGAACACAACGGGCTTGCCACTGATCAATCCCTGCAACTTGCCAAACGCAATCACTGAACCACTGAAAGTGATGGCACCAATCACGGTACCCACGGCCAGTTCGGTCATGAGTACTGGATTAAGTGTACCTGCAGCAGCACGATTAACGTAGGTACCAATGGCAACCAAAACAGCGGCCATACCGACAAAGCTATGCAGTGCGGCGACCAATTGCGGCATGGCAGTCATCTGAACCCTGGACGCCAGGACGGCACCAATTAAAGCACCTGCGGCAACGCCAGCAATAATAAAGCCATATGACTGAACCTCTGCACCTGCCAGCGTGGCGATAATGGCGAGTGCCATTCCGGCCATACCGTAATAGTTACCACGCCTTGCCGTGGAGGGATGAGTTAATCCCTTCAAGGCAAAGATAAACAGGATGGCCGAGACGAGATAGACAAGCGCCTGGGTATTGGCTGAAATCTGCATTATTAACCCGCTCCCTTATTTTTTCTTTTTAAACATGGCGAGCATGCGATTTGTTACCAAAAAACCACCGAATACATTGATCGATGCCAGTAACACTGCAAAGAAACCCATAATCTCAGCTGTGGTGCTGGCCTCTTCAAGACCGGTCACCAGCAAGGCACCCACAATGATAATGCCTGAAATGGCATTGGTCAGTGCAACCAGCGGGGTATGCAGTGATGGGGTCACGCCCCAGATAACGTAATAGCCAATAAAGCAAGCCAGCACAAATACGTATAGTGCTACCAATGTATCAGGCATGTGACTGCCCTCCTGTAAAATCTTTCATAAATCTGAGCAACCTGTCTTTTAGTGATCAGGCATCCGGCCTGATCAGGGCAGCTTGGGTAATCTCGTCGGCATTAAAATCATTCATGACCAACTTACCCTCTTCGCAAGTCACCATGATATCCAGCAGATTAGCAATATTCTTGGCAAAGAAGGCACTGGCATCTGAAGGCATTCTGGATGGATAGTTGGTATGTCCCACCAGAATAACACCATGCTTGTTAACGACCTGGTGTTTTTCCGTTAGAGGGCAGTTACCACCGGTTTCAGCGGCGAGATCAATAATGACAGAGCCTTCGCGCATCCGCTTGACCACATCTTCAGTCACCAGAACAGGAGCTGGACGACAAGGAATCAGCGCGGTAGTAATCAGGATATGAGCCTTGCACAGCTCATCAGCCAATAACTGCTGTTGGCGCGCCTTGGCTTCATCAGAAAGTTCTTTGGCATAACCACCTTCACCAGAACCACTCTCGCCAATATCCAGATCAATTGGTTTGGCTCCCAACGAGAGAATCTGCTCCCGTGTTTCAGGCCGCACATCATAAGCATAAACTTCAGCACCCAAACGCCTTGCGGTTGCAATCGCCTGCAGTCCGGCCACACCCACACCCAGTACGACAACTCTGGCCGGCTTGGCTGACCCGGCAGAAGTCATCATCAGGGGGAAGAAGCGTCCAAACTGATTCGCTGCTTCGATAACCGCACGGTAACCCGAGATATTACTTTGCGATGAGAGCGCATCCATTGATTGCGCACGTGAAATACGGGGTACACGCTCAAGTGCCATGGCTTTTATCTGGCGATCAAACAGCGCCTTGAATGTGCCATCATCTTCACACACTTCAATAAAACTGATCAGCACGGCACCTTCACGCATCATACTGATCTCGTCAAGACTTGGTTTTCTCACCTTGAGTACAATATCAGCCGCCATCGCCTCAGCGGTGTCAACCAACGTAGCACCATTGGCCTGATACTCCTCGTCAGTGAAGTGCGCTTCTTCGCCCGCACCATGGGCGATGAGTACAGTAAACCCTTTGATCACGAGTTTTTTAACGATATCAGGCGTAGAAGCTACACGCTTCTCCCCTGTCACGATCTCTTTCGGAACCCCAATTTTCATATTCTTGTCTTTCGCCGCACCCTTAAAAAGGGTTAATTTATTAATAAAAACAGGCCATTATGTTTACTAAACATAATGCGTACAAGCGAGAAATGTTATGGAATGCCTAAGATTTTTTTATCCAGCGTCAACCCCTTCGAATCTTGCATCCCTTACATCAATATAGACAATGCATAATGACCGGTGTAGTGATTGTTATGCGCTATTTCAGGACTTTTATCAATAGCGAGGGAAGACGATTTTACAACAGATAACCTATGGTTTCTAAAGACTTACCTGGAATGTATGGCCTTTACGATACGCGAAGAGACCTCTTCGATGGAGTGAGTGGTAGTATCCAGTACCCAGATGTTGTGCTTCTTGAACATCTGCAATGCCTGGCGCACTTCAGACGCACAACGCTTCAGCGATGCATAATCACTCCCTGGGCGTCGCTCTTCACGAATTCTATTTAGTCGGGGTGGATCAATGGTCAGCGCAACCAGCTTTTCCTTATTTTTCAGCAGATGATCCGGAATTCTGTTGACCTCAAAATCATCCGGTGTGAGCGGATAATTGGCCGCTTTGATACCAAAATGCATCGCCAGATAGAGACAGGTCGGCGTCTTACCCGAACGGGAGACTCCGATAAGAATGACATCCGCCTGATCATATTTATCCAGCCGGGCTCCATCATCATTAACCATGGCAAAGTTAATAATGTCCATTCGGTCCTCATAACTGTCACCATTCGCCATACCGTGACTGAGACCTGTCTTACCGGATGGATTTACGCCCAACTCTCTACTCAAAGGCGCGATAAAGGTATCAAACAGTTCGATATAGAGACAATTTGATCGTTTCAGTATGACTCGAATCTCATACTCCACCATAGTAGCAAAAACAATCGGACGCGCCCCATCAGCCTTGGCCACTAAATCAAACTGATTGGTCAGCTTTTTTGCCTTCTCTACCGAATTGATAAAAGGCATGTAGACGGTCTTGAATTCAATCGTCTGCTCAAACTGTGAGATCAGACTATGCCCCAGTGTCTCTGCGGTAATACCTGTGCTTTCAGATACATAATAAATCGTGCGCTTCTGTGTCATCTGCAGTCCTGGAGTAATGGGCACTAGTGTGTGACAGTTTCAATGCCATTGATCATGGAAATTGTGGTGTCCAGCATTCGGTTAGCAAAGCCCCACTCATTATCAAACCAGGTGACGACCTTGGCAAAATGGTGGTTACAGACCTGTGTCTGATTGCTATCCACAATGGACGAACGACTGTCATGGTTAAAATCACACGAAACCAGTAACTCTTCAATATAACCAAACAGGCGCCCTCCCTGTTTCTGACTTAACCCCTTCAATACCTGATTAAGTTCATCTTTATTGGCAGGAGATTCCAGTTCAACCGAGAGATCCATCATTGAGACATTAATGGTGGGTACACGTATAGCCTGTGCATGTACGCGGTTTTTCAGCTCGGGGAGAATTCTTACCACACCCTTTGCCAAGCCTGTCTCTACAGGAATAATTGATTGAAGTGCCGAACGGGTCTTGCGCAGATCCGAATCATACGCATCGATCACAGGCTGATCATGCATAGCGGAGTGAATGGTCGTTATAAGCGCACACTCAATTCCAAATGATTCCTGGATGACATTGAGTACGGGAATAATGGCATTGGTTGTACAGGAGGCATTGGAAACGATGGTATGCCCGGGCTTCAGCAGATGATCGTTCACACCAAACACAACGGTCGCATCTACATCCTGCTCTGCCGGATGCGAGAATAACACTTTCCGTGCACCGGCTCTGAGGTGGCGTTCAGCATCATGACGGGTCTTGAATACACCGCTGCACTCCAGCACCAGATCAACACCTAACTTCCGCCAAGGCAACAACTCAGGTTCAGATTCACTCAACAGCTCGATCTTGTCACCATTAATCACCAGATGACTCTCATCCCGGGTTACAGTTCCCGAAAAGCGTCCATGGGTGGTATCGTACTTGGTCAAGTGCGTGACCGCATCCAGATCAGCCAACTCGTTAATGGCCACAATATCGATAAAACTGCGGTAGTAATCGGATTCATACAGGGCACGCAAAAGACAACGCCCAATGCGTCCATATCCGTTGATGGCAACTTTTAGCTTCATTAAACCGGGTGCTCGATACTATGACAACTGGCTGAACATGGTGGCGTGTTCAGAATGACTTAAAGAAGGGCTATTTTCCCACACTTCACTGCCATTTCCCACCCGAGACAGGAGCCTCTTCACCATGAGCAAAGACTTTCAAGACCACTTCTCAACGGGTTCATCCGATTACTCTCACTATCGCCCGGTTTATCCGGTGACACTCTTCCACTATCTGGCCACACTCACACCCAGTCAGGATCTTGCCTGGGACTGCGCCACCGGCAATGGACAAGCCGCACGGCAACTGGCCAGGCATTTCCAGCAGGTGATTGCTACCGATGCCAGCCGAAACCAGATCGAGGCCGCTATTAGCAGTGAAAACATTGATTATCGGGTTGCACCGGCGGAGCAAACTGATTTGGGCAATAGTACTGTTGACCTGGTGACCGTTGCCCAGGCCCTGCATTGGTTTGATCTGGATCGATTTTATGCCGAAGTGAAACGGGTATTGAACAGTCAGGGGGTAATTGCTATCTGGACCTACAACCTGTTTAGAATCAGCCCTGCTATGGATGAGCTGGTAGACAAGCTTTATCACATCACCCTGAATGATTACTGGCCTGAAGAGCGAAGATTGGTTGAGAACGGCTATGCTGACTTAGCCTTTCCATTTGAGAAAGAACCGACAATACCCGCTTTCGCTATGACGGCAGAGTGGACGCTATCACACGTTCTGGGCTATTTGCGTACCTGGTCAGCCGTTACGCGTCACACAGAGGCTACAGGTGAAGACCCCGTTACGAAGTTATCCGAACAATTTGAACAGGCGTGGGGTGACCCTAAACAAACACACGCCGTAGACTGGCCACTGAGTATCAGAATTGGTATCAATCGCTGAGACGCGTAACCATCCTACGGCGCGTTATTTCTTAAATTGTACTAATTAGAACTTAGCCACCTAAAAGCGAGGCACGCTCACGCCTTTGAGTGGGACGCCGCCGCTTATTGGCTGAAGCCGGCGCTGTATTGGCAGATGTATTTGCGGCCGTCCTGTTCTTTTGTTGCGGCCGACTCTCTTTAACAACCCGTGTATTTCCATTCACTTTATCGCCCGCACCTTCAGCGCGTACGCTATTGCCGCGATCACTCTGACTTGCACGTGGTTTCTGGCTGTTATTTCTGGGTCGCTGTGCTTGTTGCTGGCGACCCCGTCCGCGATTGCGATCACCACCACGACCATTCTGGATGGGCTCGGGCTTGATACTGAGATCAGGCTCATAACCCGGCAAAATTTCCTTGGTTATTTCACGTTTTAACAAACGTTCAATATCTCTCAATAAACCTTTCTCATCGACGCATACCAGGGAAACCGCCTCGCCCTCGTTGCCCGCTCGACCCGTACGGCCAATTCGATGTACATAATCTTCTGCCACGTTAGGCAATTCAAAATTAACCACATGGGGAAGCTGATCAATATCCAAACCCCGAGCGGCAATATCAGTTGCTACCAACACACGAACTTCGCCTTGTTTAAAACCGGCCAATGCGCGTGTTCTGGCACCCTGACTCTTGTTTCCATGAATAGCAGCTGCGGTCAGGCCATCCTTTTCAAGCTGTTGTGCAAGCCTGTTTGCCCCGTGCTTGGTACGAGTAAATACCAACACCTGCTTCCAATTCTTTGAACCGATCAAATGCGATAGCAGTTCACGTTTACGCTCACGATCTACCGAATAAACCCGCTGCTCGACTGTTTCTGCAGCCGTATTGCGTCGCGCCACTTCGATCAGTACGGGGTTATCCAGTAAACGGTCAGCCAGAGTCTTGATCTCTGAAGAATAGGTTGCGGAAAAAAGCAGGTTCTGTCGGTTTTTTGGCAACAGGGCCAGCACCTTGCGGATATCATGAATAAAGCCCATATCCAGCATGCGATCCGCTTCATCCAGCACCAAGATCTCTACTTTTGAGAGATCCAGCGTCTTCTGCTGAACGTGATCAAGCAGACGACCAGGGGTCGCCACCAGAATATCCACACCGTGTCGCAGTTTTTCGATCTGCGGATTAATCTTTACACCACCAAAAATCACTGTTGATTTCAACGGTAGATGTTTGCCATAGGTTTCGACGCTCTCAGCCACCTGAGCGGCCAGCTCACGGGTAGGTGTTAACACCAGTGCCCGCACAGGACGATGCCCCTTTCCTTGTGCATGCTGCGAAAGCAGTTGAAGTAGCGGCAGGGTGAAACCGGCCGTCTTGCCGGTACCTGTCTGTGCGCCTGCGAGGATATCTTTACCCTGCAAAACAACAGGAATAGCTTGTGCCTGTACAGGCGTAGGCTCCGTGTAGCCCTCTTCAGAGACAGCACGAAGTAGTTCGGCCGAAAGGCCGAGGGAATCAAACGACATACGAATTATTGCTCCTGGATGCCTTCCCATGTAGGGCCCAGCCTAGGCAAAACTTAATAAATTGATGCTAAATCGAGGTGTTCCTGAAGGTGTTACCGCGATGGAGACAACGCAGACTGGCGTGCGCGAAGTTTGGCATTGTAGCCCTTTTCTGGATAAACACAAGAAATCTATGAAGAATTCACCAAATGAGGTAACAAAAAACTCTGACTTCATCACTTAGAAGTGGAGTGACTCATACAAAAAAAACGCCCGGTTCATTCTCAGAATGCGGAGTTTAGGGTCTCTCACAGTGTCGGCATAAGACGGAACCACTGCAATGTTGAAAACAACAGTGACAAATCAGCCCTCAACTTCAATCAATGAGTTGCCCTGTCACCCCAGATCTCTTTCAAACGTTGATCGCGCCCACAATTCCAGCGGTAATATTTATAACGAACCGGGTTATTTTTGTAGTAATCCTGGTGATAGCTCTCTTTACCAGTAATGGGATAAAAAGTGCTGACAGGTAATATCGGCGTGACCACCTTTTGATCTGAAAACTCCTCCACTACTGCTTTTTTAGATTGCTCGGCTATCGCACGCTCTTTATCATTTGCAACAAAAATAGCGCTTAGATAGCTAGGTCCCTTATCACAAAACTGTCCACGCGCATCAAAGGGGTCGATATTCACCCAGTAATGATCTAACAGGGCCTGATAACTGACTTTATCCGCATCATAGGTAATTTCTACAGCTTCGTAGTGACCGGTATGATCACCATTGTAGGTAGGGTTTTTCAACGTTCCACCAGTAAACCCGGAAACCACATCAGTCACACCGGGAAGTTTTTCAAAATCAGATTCCATACACCAAAAACAACCACCGGCCAAAATAGCCTTATCTGCCATCACGCTTGAGCTACCAACGATTAGGCTGGTTATAAAAATGACTGCCAATTTTTGCTTCACAACACTTCTCCCTAATGCACTCGTTCAGATATGACCGTTCCTGTTCATCCAGGTGCCACTTTTTGAGAATAGATTTGATGCCATAGACACCCGGCACAATCACTCTCTCTCTTAATGACCCCATTGGCAACCGAAATGCTTCAAGCGTTATAGAATTGTTATATGTCGACTTTACCAACACAGCTTCCCATATATTGCGCACCTATCACTGCCCATCCATCTCAGGCAGTGAAATGAGCTGAGCCGCCTACTGTGCAGGTTGTGACTGCTCTTGCCCCACCCCTTTCATACCACAGAGTGGGTTACAATCATCGCGATTGATTGCTCGGGATCCTGCACCGGTTTCAACCTTTGTTGACCCTACTGTTTGAGCGGCACTTCGAGCAGCTTGATTAGCTGTACCCGCACGGTTCCTCATAACAGGAGCTGGGCGCCGTACAGTGTCCGAAACCCTGTCTGCTTCTTGCTCATACTCATCGCCAGCATAGAGTGTTGGCGCCACTAGTCCAACAGTAAGCACCAGGGAAGAAATTAAAATAACCCGTTTCATCGATAAGCCTCCAGAAACATTATCCCTGGTTAAAGTTTAGCTTATTTTTTGTATGGTTATCACAAGTAAGGCCGGTATAAATACCGAGCTATACACCCTCGTTGACGCTGTCCCCAGATGTAAATCCTTATTAAACTCCTTTATCAAATACCCGTTTTTTACAATAAAAGGTTTACTTATCTGCATAACAGACAGCATCCAAAAATACCACTATTGGCAAAGAGCTCACTTCAGCAGAGTAAGCGGGCTTTTTCACTTAATTATCTGAAACCGCGATTACCTGACAACTTAAAACAAAAAACCGGCTTATGAGCCGGTTTTTTAAAATCAGTGAAAACCTGATCAACTATAAAACAACTGCGACCAGCGCCCTTGATCAATCAACTTCTGTTTCATTGCCTGCCAGTTTTCCTCTGATCCGGCTGCCGCACTAAAGACCTTATCCATTGAATCAAGCAGCTTACTCAACCCGGCCACACAGATATAGGTATTGGGTTGCTGGATCAATTTCCATGCCTCTTCTGCATGACGTTCCAGAGACTGTTCCAGAGCGTCGGTGTCTGACATGAGCGGTTTACCGGCCAGTGCGTTATAGGCCGAGAATGTAGCTTCGTCGAAATACTCTTTCAGGTCACTGTTCTCATCATTCATGTAGAGCATATCTACACCGGTCTTCGCACCGTAGAAGAGTCGCACCTTACCACGCCATGCGCCTTTATCTTTATAGAGATGCTGCAAGAAGGCGCGAAAAGGTGCTATACCTGTACCCACACCGATCATAACCAGATTATCACTGATATTGGACGGTACGTTGAACGGACTTTTGTAAGGGCCAGTAATCGAAACAGCCTGCCCTGGTTTTGCATCACAAAGGAAGTTGGATGCAGTACCCGGATAGCGTTCGCCATTTACGGGATCAATGTAGAAGCAGCGGCGTACCAATATAGAAAACTCGACACTCTCGGCTGAGCCTGTAGGCCGGTCATTGGCAATAGAGTAGCGCCGCATGTGGTATTTATTACCAAATTCATGCGGCCCCGGAACAACTACACCAATCGATTGCCCTTCCTGATAGCGGAAAGAGGGCTCATCAACTCGCAGTACGATATGTCGTACTTCATCAGTTGATTCCGGTGTTATACGCTTACTCTCTATGACCTTGGCCGTTACCGCAGGTCCTAATTCTACATCACTCATAAATCCTCCGAGCCCGTTCAGTTCTTTGTATGAACCAGGCTATTATTTTCTACAACTGGATCCACCACTGCAGGAGCAGTTGCCACCGCAACCACGTTTCTCCTGATAGGGACCAAACTCAGGGTGACGGCGGGCAAATTGTCGTGCCATCTGTTGTACCATAATCCAACCGACCAATACGGCCATAATCACCGCACTCGCCAATAGAAACTTAAGCATGTGAACTTCCCAGGCCGGCAAAGCCCATAAAGGCCAGTGAAAGAAGACCCGCCAGCATTAAACCCATTGCAGCACCCTGGCTGACGGTTGGCAGTTTAGCCAACTCCAGTTTTTCACGCAGGCCCGCCATTAACATCAGTGCCACCGTGAACCCCACTCCTGCTCCGGTACTAAAAGCCAGGGACTGAAGAAAATCATATTCACGGAAGGTCTGAAACAACGCCAACCCCAGGATCGCACAGTTGGTTGTAATCAACGGAAGGAAGATACCCAGTGCACGAAACAGTCCAGGACTGAATTTTTTTACCGTCATTTCTACTAACTGTACCGCCGAGGCAATAACAGCGATATAGCAGATCAAACGCAGGAACTCCATCTCAAACTCAACCAGTATCAAATTAATGCCATAGGCGGAGATTGAACTAACCAGCATGACGAACATGGTGGCGATACCCATATTCCAGGCAGTCTCTTTTTTTGCCGATACACCAAGAAACGGGCAGAGCCCTAAAAACAGTGCCAATACAAAGTTATTAATCAGTGCTGCATTGAGGAAAATGAATGTCAGTGAATTAGGATCCATTGGCTGTCGCCCCCTCAGCAGCGAGTAATTTCTGCTCTTTACGTTGTTTTATATACTCAAACAGCAGTAACCAGACACCCAGTACGAAGAAGCCACCCGGTGGCAAAATCATCACCACCCAGGGCTCAAAGTTGCTACTGAAGATCTGGACACCCAATATTGTTCCGGCACCCAGTAGTTCCCGCACGGTTCCCAGACAGAGTAACGCGATAGTAAAACCGGCACCCATGCCGAAGGCATTAACAATGGAGGCACTCACCTTCTGTTTGGAGGCATAGGCCTCAGCTCTCCCGAGAATGACGCAGTTGGCCACAATCAGCTGGATGAACGCGCCCAGCGCATTATAGAGATCCAGACTGATCGCCTGGATGACGTAATCCACAATGGTCACAAAGGTCGCAATAATGATGATGTAAGTGGCGATACGCACTTGCTTGGGTATCATTTTGCGAAGCAATGAGACCAGGGTGCTTGAGGCCACCAGTACAAACAGTGTGGCTAACCCCATGGCAATGGCATTCATGGTGGAGTTGGTGACAGCCAACACCGGACAGAGTCCAAGCAGCATCACAAACACCGGGTTCTCTTCCCAGAGTCCCCGCATGAAGGTATCCAGTGTTACTTTTTCTTGTTGATTCGGTAATGTTGACATAGTGGTTATCTCACCCCTTCTGTCCGATTCTTAGGACGTCAAGATGCTTGATAATCAGTGGGAACATGCGTTGACCACTGTCGTTTATCATACGTCCGATCGCCTTGGAGGAGATGGTGGCACCGGATATGGAGTCGATTTCCCACTGCTCTCGTTTAGTTCCACTTTTGACGGTGACGATGGCATTTTCCAGCCCGCTCTTCTGGTTGTTCAGACGTGCATCCAGTGCTTCAAAGTTTTTCAGCCACTCGGGATCGAAAGCGATCTTGTCACCCAACCCGGGGGTTTCAGCCATCTTCAAAACCTTGATACCGGTGACGCACTGACAGTCCTGGTTGTAACCGTAAAGTATACGAATAACATCCTGATAGCCGGTTGCGGCGGCTTCCAGTGCAATACCTTTTAATTCGCCATTGACACCATATCCCGCATAGATCTTTTCACCGGTAGCCGTTTTGCTACCGTCCGCAGGGAACAAGCCTTCGGCACTCAGTAAAAAATCTTTTTTGCTGACCGCGCCAGGAATCACCCGAGAGACAGCCTTCTCAATGGCGATACGCTTGTTCTCTTCAATAATCGGCTGGGTGAACTGAAACACCAGCACCACCAGCAGACCGGAAAGCATGGCAATGCCTCCCAGTGTACGAAGCATGGCAAGGCTGGGTGTTTGTGGCTGGGTCTGAGCCTGATCGGTACTACTACTCATGATTCAGCCTCCTGTTCCTGCGCACCATAGATCTTGGGTTGAGTCACCGAGGCAATCAAGGGTGACAGCGCGTTGGCGACCAGAATGGCATACATAACGCCTTCTGTAAGACCGCCAAACAGGCGAATGAGCGCTGTCAACACACCAATTACAACGCCGTATAACAGGACGCCTTTCATGGTCATGGGTGACACGACCATATCTGTTGCCATAAACATGGCACCCAGCATCAGGCCACCTGACAGCATCATGAACAGTGGCGTAGGATAGAGTTCAGGGTTGATCATGTTTAGCGGTAAAGTGATCAAGGTGACACCAGCAAAGATGGCAGCAGGTATACGCCAGTCCATCATTTTTCGGAAAACCAGATAGAGACCGCACACAAAGATCAACAGGGCTGAGGTTTCACCCACAGAACCGGTAACCGTACCGGTTAACAGATCCATTGTGTCTACCGTGACATGCTCAAACTTTTGCAATGCCAGTGGTGTTGCCCCGGTAAAGCCATCTAATGCATGCTGCTTAACCCATACATCCGTATTGACAGGCGACATGAACGGCACCGCCAGTGTTGAAGGAATAAATTCAACAAAGCGTCCCGTTACAAAACCCGGCGTCCAAGTGGTGATTGCCACCGGAAATGCCGCCTGCACAAACGCTCGTCCTACCAAGGCAGGGTTCATCACGTTATAACCCAGACCGCCAAACAGGGATTTACCCAGTCCAATCGCAATAAACCCAGCGACAGCCGCCATCCACAACGGAAAGCCTGGCGGGAGTGTGAGCGCCAGCAACAGAGCGGTAATGATGACACTGTAATCACCCACACTGTTAGGACGACCAGAGAGTTTGCAGAACAGGGACTCGGTCAAAACACAGGTGAGTGTTGTTACCAAAATCAACGCCAATGCGCTAATACCAAACTGATACACCGACCAGGCACAGATCGGCAACAGGGCATACACCACGTTGCGCATAATCTGATCAACCGAGATCGCCTTCTTCAAATGCGGTGAAGTGCGTATCTCTACAACTTTTTTCTGTTTCTTACTCATGCTCTACCCTGCATGGGGCTTCCTGTCCCGTTTACTACTCTGGGGATCTGGCAACCATCGATGTGATAGCAACGTATTCCCCGCTTATCTATCAAGCGGCTACTGCCTTCGCTTCCCGATTGATTGCCTTGGCAATGCGGAAATACTGTGTCAGCGGTATATTGGATGGACAGACATAACTGCAACAACCACACTCAAAACAATCCTTGAGATGATAGTCACTATCCATCACCTCATATTGCCTGACACTCGCCAGTTGGCCGAGCATCGATGGATTCAGATTAATCGGGCAGGCATCCAGACAGGCACCACATTTGATGCAGGGGAAAACGGGCCGATCTTTCTGATCTTCATCCTCTTTTTCAAATACAACAATGCCTGACACACCCTTTGTAACCGGCACATCAAGTGAAGCCACGGTCATTCCCATCATGGGGCCGCCGACAATCACTTCATTGGCATCAGAGCTGGAACCCGCCTGCTCCATCAAAAAACGCAATGGGGTACCGATGGGTACCAGGTAGTTGCCGGGTTTGCTGACACCGGGACCCGAGACAGTCACTACCCGCTCAATCAAGCCGCGGCTGTTTGGAATCAAATCACCCAACTGCGCCATGGTGCCAACGTTATACACAGCCACACCAATATCAACAGGTAGTCCACCGGAAGGCACCTCCTTACCCAGCAGACTGCTAATCAGCATCTTCTCTGCGCCTTGCGGATACTTGGTCTCGACAGCCTCACAGCTAATCGCGCCCTCTTCTGGCAGTTTTGCCCGGATAGCATTGACCGCATCGAGTTTGTTATCTTCTACGCCGATGATGGCTCGCTTGGCACCGGTCGCACGCATGATGGTGCGAATACCGGTCAGCAATTTATCTGTTTGCTCCAACATGACCCGATGATCGCAGGTCAGATAAGGTTCACACTCACACCCATTGATAATCAGGGTTTCAATTGATTTGCCTTCCGGTGGCAACAGTTTCACATGACTGGGAAAAGCCGCACCACCCAGACCCACCATACCACTCGCCTGCACGGCCTTGATCAACGCTTCACGGGGCAGTGTTTCCAGATCCTGCTCCAATCCATAAAGTACTTCCTGCGTGGAAGCCTCATAGGTGTCAATCACAATGGCTGGTGTCTTTGGACCTGCCGCAGTGGGGACCAGATGATCTATTGATCGAACAATACCGGTTACCGGTGCATGCATCGGCACAGAGACAAACCCGCCCGCTTCTGCAATCGGCTCCCCACGAACCACTTCCTGTCCCACTTTTACCAACGGCACCGCAGGTGCGCCGATATGTTGGGCAAGGGGAATCACCATCTTGGGCGCAAACGGCAGACGCTTGATTGCCAAATGGGCCGTCTGTTCTTTGTGCGCCATAGGGTGCACACCATGCTTAAAGGTCTTGGTTCGACGAAATAGATTGAATAGACCCATTGTGTCTCCGCTGCTTACTACTGTCAGGCTGGCCAGGCAGTGCCACCACAAAACAGTGGCGACACCGCATTCAACAACCTCTTATTTCAACGCTTCCAGCGCCGCGTCATAGTCTGGTTCATCGGCAATCTCTGGAACCAGCTGGGTATAGGTAACAATGCCATTTTCATCGACAATCACCACAGCACGGCAGGTCAATCCCATCAGTGGGCCATCATTGATGAACACACCATAATCCTTGGCGAAGTTCTTACCCCGCATCAGTGACAGTGTGACAACGTTTTCCAAACCTTCCGTTTCACAGAAACGACCCTGTGCAAACGGCAGATCGGCAGAGATCACCATTGCAACCGCATCATCACGCCCGGCAAACGACTCATTAAACTTTTTGGTCGAGATGGCGCAAGTAGGCGTGTCCAGACTCGGCACGATATTCAACAGGCGTTTTTTACCTGCGAAATCAGCCAGCCCGACATTGGCCAGATCTTTATTCGCCAGAGAGAACTCCGGGGCCTTGCTTCCTACTGCAGGCAGGTCACCATTGGTGGTTACCGGATTGCCTAAAAATGTAACTGTAGCCATGCTTATCTCCTCATTTTCTGGTTTTACTGATACTTAGCGGCACGCTTGATCAGTTTGTCGAGATCCTTCTCATTTTGATCCCAGGGTGTCCCTGGATGCAAACAACCGGCGGTACATTTCTCCGCGGCTTTGACAATATCCTTGAATGTCCCACCTTTAGGATTGACCACTACAGCCAATTTGTCATCGTTATATTCAAAAATACCCGGTGCAATCTCGACACACTCATCACAAGTGGTACATTCAGGGGTTTCAATCCAGACCGGCTCATAATCGGCCGCATTGGCAGCCGCAAGCCCAGTCCCGGCTGCACCACTGGTCAGAGCAGGGGTGTCGGTCAGTGCCGATACATCACCATCATTGGCCATAGCCAACAGATTCGCGGTCAGCTTCTGTGCCATCTCAGCCTTGGTGCGATTGACGATCTCAGCTTCACTGACACCTTCACCGTAACCTGATAGTGATCTCAGCTGGTGCCAGAAGGTACGCCGCTCTTCACAGGAAAGTACAATCTCCTGGGCAACCAACACCCGCATCAGGTGGCTCTGTTTATCCACCGCCCAGATGTAGGGATAGCGACCCTCACGATCATCTTCATCCATATCCAGGAACTCATGCAGCTCAACCATGTCATCGTTCCAGGCATCCTGCGGCACGGCACGGAAATGCTTGCGGAATCGTCCTTCACTGAAGGCGAAATCAGCAAAGGTGATGGGCAGTTCCATCTTCGCCTCTTTACCCTTCTCATCCAGATAGGTCAGCTTATAAGTGGGCCAATCTGAATCGATAGCCGGGTTACCCTCAATGCTGCAACACTCACTAAACGTTACCCCTGCATCCGGGTCAAAACGGAACATGGGATAGGCACGGGATTCTAACGCCATCTTTGCCTGAGCTTCAGAGGCATCATCCGCCACACCATGCTCTGGCTGACAGGTGGTATAGAGATTGAACATGGCTGGACGACGGCTGTTCAACCCATCAATAAAGCCCTCGATCAGATGTGTTACGTTGGCCTGAGAACTCTGCAACACAAAGCTGGTGCGATGTGCCATACCAATGATGCCCATCTCCTTACGGATTTCAGTCTTACCCTTCCAGGCTTTTCCGTAAGGCGACATATCCGCCACCTGACCAACGAAGCCTGACGTACAGGCCTGACCACCTGTGTTTGAATAAACCTGGGTGTCCAGGATCAGGACTTTGATTGGTACGCCAGAAGCGAGGGCACGAGACAGGTTCTGGAAACCGATATCGTACATGGCACCGTCACCACCGATCGAGACAACAGGCGGACAGAGCTGCCACTCTTCGTCACTAAAGCCTTTCCAGTCAAAGTAGGTGAAGAACTCATCGTGGATATCGGCATCGTATTTACCTTCAAGCTCCAGCTTGGCCTGACGAATGGTTTTGAAACCGGCCGCCATCTTAGCCATGTGGCCCTCAAAGATACCCATTGCAACCGAGGGGCTATCCTGGAACAGATGACTGGTCCAGGGGAATGGGTAAGGATTGAATGGGAAGGTTGAGCCCCATACTGAAGTACAACCAGTGGCGTTAATAATACCCATGGTGGCACGACCCTGGTTGGTGTTGCCATCGGTATAGAGCCACTTCAGGTGACGCAGTTTTTCCAGTAGCTGTGTGGCCCACTTCAACCATTTCGGATCAACGGGATCAACCACAGAGCCTTCAGATAGTGTTGCTGAGAGATTGGTCAGGGTCAAATCGGTATCCTTGTTCTCTTCTACTACGTCATTGATCGCTGACGTATTTGAGAGATCCATACCGGCTGCCAGCTTGAGACGGATATGTGTTTCAAGGCGATTGATCAGATCATCCAGCTCGGCAATATGAGCCTTGACCCGTGGCTGCATCAACGCAGTCGCCGTACCGGTGAACAGATGGATAGCAGTCTTCTCGCCACAACCCAGACAGGCACCATCACCAGACAGCAGGGATTGATAATTGGTCTTATCCAGAAGCAGGGTTTCCAGTGCACCGATTTTCTCATTCAGATCATCGATTCGAATGAAATCAGCATCGGTGGTGGGCAGATCCATCCAGAATTTCCAATCCTTTTGCATCTTTTCAACGGCCGCTTCGGTCTGCAGATCAACCACCAGAGCGCCGTCATCACACACCTCAACACACTCCATACACCCTTTACAGGTATAGGGGTTGATGGTGATGGAGAAGAGACCACCCGAGCCTTTTTCCTTCTTTTCGCGAGTGCTGTAGTAAGGCTTGGTGATAGAGAACTCAAAACCGCCGATAGATTCAAGGAACAGACCAAACTCACGTTCAAGGCCGGCTTTTTTCTGTTCATCAAGATCGGACTCCGCCACTACCTCAAGGACCGCCTGATCTATCAGCTTGGAAACAACAGCCGCCTCACCCTGCTCTTCAATCAAAGCGCGCAGACGTTTTTCAACGTTACGACTTTCACGACGCAGATAAAGTGTGGGTGTCCCTTTTTTCTCAATCCGCTCAATGGCCGTATTGAAGACTTCACTGATGGTGTTGACCAGCCCCGGAATGGCACTATCAGGACAGGCGGTATAACAGTCGCCACAGGCCGTACAGTTTTCTGTAATGAATTTAGGATAATCAAAACGAATCTGGGTCATGTCACGGAAGATACCGGTAGCAGCCGGGATCAAACTGGTGGCCATGTAGGGATCAACCAGATTTTCAGAACCCTTGCCGCTCATGTAGAACGACCCGGTCTGCTCCCAGAAACGATGGACGTCTGACAGTTTGCCATCACCCTCTGGAAGATATTGCAGCATGACCGGAATGTTGGCTGCTTTGCGAATATCCTGCGGGGTCATGCCAATCTTCTTATTGGTGATCTCGCGAATCTCATCAAAGCCACGGCGAACAACCCGCAGGTTATCCTCAACAACCCGCTCGCCTTTGCCGCCAAACTTGTCCCGCAGCTGCGTGGTAATGGCATCAAACAAACCCTGCTCAGTCAGGTGTGCGCGCTCAAGCAAGGGTGAAGCCGCAAAGAAGGCACCCTGGAAGGCATTACCCTGCATACGGAACTGCAGCTCTGCATCCGAGGCTTCATCTTTGGCGATCTTGAAGCCATCAATAAAGTAGACGTGAATATTGTGGTCTATGATGTACTTCTGGTACTGCACCGGGATCTGTGCCCAGACTTCATCTTCGGTCTCCAGATTACTCTGGATAATAAAGAAGCCACCCTCTTTCAATCCGTACAGTGGATTGGAGTGCAGGAACACATTGGGATCGGGCGACAGCACCACATCCACATGATGATATTCACAGTTAAGGCGAATAGCCTCTGGTGCGGCCGACAGATAGTAGGTTGTTGGTTGGCCTTTCTTTTCTGAGCCATATTTAGGATTGGCACGAATGTCATAACCCAACAAATCATAGAGGGTCATCGCCAGATTCTTACCGGTGGTGATGGCACCCCAGCCACCGACTGAATGCATACGTACAGTAATCGCATCTTTTGGCAGCAGATCAGGATTCTCACTGCCGCGAATCGCCATCTGCGCAATGTGCGGATAGGACTCCAATAGCTCCTGCTGACGGATCTCTGCTTTTGGATCAGCCGATTCGCGTACGAAATCCACACCCAGATAGAAGAAACGCTGTTTTCTACCTTCTGGCAACATATTCTCAATCGCGCCGATCAAACCTTCAGGCTGCAGATCCCGAGAACCCAGCCCATAGGAACCCGAGAACAGCGCCGGCGCATCACCGGCCTTGTAGGACTCATAGGTGGGATAAGGCTTGTCACCTTTCCCGTAGCCACCGTTTTCTATGCATTTGGTCAGAGCCGCACGAATCTCACGAATCATCGGCAGATCTTCTGCCAGTGGCTGATCGGTACGTTCCAGCACCACAACGCCCTTGCGACCTTTTAGTACTTTACCGATCAGATCACCCGGGAACGGACGATACATGGTGAGGTTCATGACACCAACTTTCAGTTTGCGTGTCTCACGCAGGTAATCAGCAACAACCTGTGCCTGGATAATCATGGAGCCCTGACCGGCAATAATGTAGTCCGCATCATCCATTTTGTATTGACCGACACGGTTATAACGACGACCCGTCAGTTCGTAATACTCATCCATTACCTGATCGGCAATACTGGAAATGTGATCAAAGAAATAGGGACGCTGTGCAGCAACCGCCTGCATGTAGGCATCCTGGTTCTGTACTGAACCGGACAGCATGGGATTGTCCACATCCCATATCTCTGGGACACGACGACGCTTCTCACCATAGATCATCTTCTGTGCAGGAGTTGGACAGGTGATAATGTCATCCGGGCGCCCACAAAACTCTTCGATCAGTTCGCGCTCAGGCACCATCACAGGCTCAATCAGATGGGTAGTAAGAAAACCATCCTGTGCAACAGCCGCAGGTGTCAAACTCTGCTCTGCGATTTTTCGACCAATGAGGTTAAGGTCAGCCGCCTCTTGTGCATCAGCACCAAACACCTGAAAGAAGCCAGTATCATCTATACAGTGATAGTCGTCATGTCCGCAATGTACGTTCAGTGATGCCTTGGTAATGGCGCGGGTGCCTATATTCAATACATAAGGCAGGCGCTTGCCAACCGCCGCATAAAGCGACTCATGCATGAAGGCTACACCTTGCGCAGAAGAGAAGTTGGTGGCACGTAGCCCGGTCATCGCCATACCGGCTGTTACCGCCGCCGCCGCATGTTCAGATTCTGGCTCAACAAATATCAGAGGCTTTCCGGCCACGTTAATATGTCCCTTCGCCACCTCTTCTGCCCAGTACTCACCCATCTGGGTGGAGGGGGTGATGGGATAGGCGCCAGCAGCATCAGAGGCCTCTCGCTCACACATGATAACGGCAGTGTTTCCATCCATCGCCATGCGGATACCAGGATACTTAAACTGCTTTTGCTCTTTTTTACCGAACATGGACACTTCCTCTTCTACGAAACCAGACCAACCATCACTTCTGACAGTCCAACTTAAAAAAATCTCAAACTACCCGACGGGCAGCACCTCTTTACGGATAATCTTTTTCGCGTCTTTACCCACCTGATAACCACCCTGTTTATCAAACCAGATAATGGCACCCGTTGGGCAACGCTCAATAGCTACCTTTGAAGCCAGGTCGTTCTTGCTGTAATCAATCACAGCCAGGTTATTACGCATCTCAATCAAACCTTCGGGAGAATCCACCGCACAACGTTCACAGGCGGTACAGATCACCTCACACTCAGCCTCGGCTTCTTCACCCTTCTCAAGGTTTTTACAGGCAACAAACAGCTGTTCATTAACCGAATGGAGTTCAAACAGATCTTTGGGACAAACCTCCACACAATCATTGCAGGCAGTACAGCGTTCTTCATTTACAACGGGCAAGCCGTACTTATTCATAGTGATCGCATCAAAGTCACAGACGACTGCGCAATCCCCCATTCCAAGACAGCCCCAGGAACACCCTTTGCCACCACCAGAAACCAATGCAGCAGCACGGCATGAGTTAAGACCGGCGTAGCTGGCACGAATAAACGCCACATGAGAACCACCCGCACAAGCAAGACGCGCAACACGTTTATTCTCCGCGCCCATCTCAACGCCAAGAAAATCGGCAATTAATTTATTTGTCTCTTTGGAATTAACGGTACACTGTGCGGGTTCAAACAAACCATCTACCAGTCCTTCAGCAAAAGGACGGCAACCTGGACTACCACAGGCACCACAATTGGCGCGCGGAAGCAGGTCTTCAACATCATCGATACGGGGGTCTTCGTAAACGAACAAACGCTTGTTGGCTATAACCAAAATCATCGCCAGAAAAAAGCCAAGCAGCGCCATAAAGCCAACGGAGATAGCAATGCTGGAAATATCGGTCATTAATATGGCACCTCAAACTAAACTTCAGTTAATTGCCAGATAAAAAAACTTAATAGTTGCAAGTGGTACTAATTAATCCTTATATATATCAGTATTTTGCATTGATTTCACTTGAAAATATTAGCTCTAGTCTCGCAAGTGCAGCAAAGTGTAGTAGAAATTGTGGTATTTGACAGGCCAATTATTTCAATGCTTACTATTAACATCAGCAATAGAGTAACAAGAGAACAACATGGCTTCACCCGCGCCAATTTATTACAAACAGAACAGACTCAAACAGTTACGCGCCTTTTGCCATGCAGCAAGAACAGGCAGTATTAGTGAGGCAGCCGATAAGGTTTTTTTAAGTCAACCCACTGTCTCGTTACAGATCCAGGCACTTGAAAGAGAACTGGAAACTGTACTCTTCGAACGACGGGGACCAAAAATACGCCTCACCCCTGAAGGAAAGATCCTGTTTAAGCTTTCACAACCTTTGGTTGAAGGTATGGATAAGTTGCATGAAACCTTCATCGCCCAGCAGGGTTCACTTGAAGCAGGCGACCTGAATATCGCGGCAGGTGAATCTACTATTTTGTATGTCATCCCAAAACCTTTGAAACGATTCATGGAGCAGCATCCAAAGATTCGGGTGAAACTACATAATGTAACGGGTGGGCGTGATGGACTCTCCAGACTTCGCGCTGATGAAGCTGACTTTGCCGTTGGCTCCATGCTGGATGTACCAGACGACATCGTTTACAAACCTTTAGTCACCTATTCGCCAGAACTGATTGTCCCGATCGGACACCCACTAGCGGAAAAACATACTGTCTCTTTGAAAGACATTGCCCCCTTCGGCCTGATCCTTCCGCCACCCAGCCTGACGACTTGGCGTATGGTAGACTTGGTCTTCCGCCAGCACGAACTGAAAGCCAAAATCGCACTGGAAGCCGGTGGCTGGGAAGTAATCAAGAAGTACGTTGAACTGGACATGGGCATATCCATTGTTACCGCCGTCTGTCTGACGGGAGATGAGAAGTTGGTAAAAATCCCGCTGGATGAATATTTTCCTAAAAGAACCTACGGAATTGTGCTGCGTCGCGGCAAATACCTCTCACCTCAGGCAAAACGATTTATTGATATGATGGAAGCTTGTTACGAGAGTGATAATGAGTCTCAGATAACAACAAATGCACTCTAGACGAACCTATCTATCTTATTGTTTTATATTACCTTTCATCGGATCATTAACCGCTACAGCAGTGCTGTAGATGATAGCTAATTGATCTGTATTTAGTTCTTGACTCCTGAACAATCCACGTGGAAAATGAAATGAATTAACGCAGGTTGCTGAAATTGAAAGGATAACCCGCCAAGGTATAGTTCGCGACACTGAATTTATACAGGCATATGTTATCGGGTAGATGGAAAAGGATCGTGTTCAATCGGGTTCTTTTACATCTATCTTTAACTCAAGGATAGGTGGACGCGTTATCGCACACCGGCAACATAAGAAGGGCCAGTGTTTTTTTGTAATGCCAATCTAGTTGGCGCTGTTATATATAGTACGAGGGTTATATGTCTGATTTAGTTACCGGTGTCGTTAAGTGGTTTAACGATGACAAAGGATTTGGTTTCATCGAGCGCGAAGGCGGTTCTGATGTATTCGTTCACTTCCGTGCCATCAATGGTACTGGACGCCGCACACTGGCAGAAGGACAGAAGGTCACGTTTGAAGTGACTCAGGGCCAAAAAGGTCCACAGGCTGAAAACGTAACCATCGTTTAAAGCTAATGAGATTTATTCACCGGGGTGATTTATCGCCCCGGTGAATTCCCCAAAAATTCCCGCTGTTTTCAGGTCGACTACCCAATGTCGAGCTGTCAATCTATTGTCTGGTTTAATATAGCCTGGCATGCCCATTTAGTAGCCAGGTCATTCCCCCAATACCAGCTGCATTGATATCCTTTTGCTACCAAACAACACCCCTTTGCGCAGAATATCCAGCGTGATCTGATCGCCAGGATGTTTGTTTAGCAAGGCAATTCTTACATCTCCAGTGTTTACCACTTTCTGACCATCAATGGCCAGCAGAATGTCATCGGGTTGGATGCCTGACTTTTCAGCAGCGCCTGCTTTGGAAAGCTCGCTCACCCGCACACCATCAGAGGTCTGCAACATAAAGATCCCCATCAGACCCGGCTTCGGTAGCATAATGTCTGGAGGAAAAATTATATAATCCGCGATCGCCGGCTCAACTTTAATGTCACCTCCAGGGAGTACGATAGCGGATGATACCGGCAACCTCCGAGTAACCCGGCTGGGAATCCCAGAGCCGTGCATGAGATGTCCACTACCCGCCAATACAATCAACTGCTTTTCTGAGTGATTTACAAGAAAGTCAGCAGCCCGTTGCGCCATACCTTCATCCCATAGCAATTGGACCTGTAAAAAACGCTCAAAACTTCGATCCGCCCTATCCCCGTGTTGTTTGAATATTTCACTTAGTCGCTCACTATATGCTTTATCAGAAAAATCCATATCTGCCGGAATCTGACTGCGCTGCTCATCTGATAGTGAGTCAATACCCTGCTTGGAGACCTGACTGGTAATTTCACGCGATGTATTGAGTGCAATAACAGGCAGTTGATGCTCTTTTGCGAAATTTAGTATGGGACGGTAGTGACGATAATCGTAAACCCAACGCTCATACCATTCGGTCTTGCGCAGCATCTCCGACTCGGTGATATCTCCCGCTAAATACTGATCCAGATACGTCTGAAAAGGGCGCTGAAACATCTCCATGCCAATTGCAAGGTCGGCACCTGCTGCATGAAATGCCGTTATAATCTCCAACTGGGCATTATGATGACTGAAGTTATCATGCGTCTCACCAATATAGACCACACGGTTTTTTATTAATGCCGGCATCAAAGTATCCAAATCGGATGACTGGTTCAGATCCAGAATAGCCGAACGCCCGGGAACTTCAGCGATGACCTCCGATGATTTACGCTCATGCCCGATGGCTGATCGCTCTTGTACAAGCGCATTCCCACAGGCAGACAGCAGTAATACAGTCATTATGAGCAGGAGGGATAAAGGATAACGTGCTATAAACATAATATTCTCACTTCAACTTCATGCTTTGCAGTCAGACAATCTAAAACAAGATTGATTCACGCAGGTGACAACATTGCTATCTATACTTCAAACCCCAAGCGTAAAATGCAGTTACACCACGCAGCGTACCAGAGGTGTTGTATGGCTTCTGCTATCGCTATTATTTTCGTCACTGGTCCATGCCAGCATGGGCTCTCAGATTCACCATACACTTCATGTAGAAATTATTCCCGACTCAGGTCAACTGATTGCAACCGATACACTGCAGCTTTCCAAGGCAACTCAAACATTCCAATTCCTGCTGCATGCCAATTTATCACCCGAACTGAACAGTACTGAAGGATCACTTACACTTATTCGCACCCTGCCAGGCAGGGTTCCAGTTAAACAATACCATCTTCAACTCAAAGCACCCGCTAAGCATTTTTCCCTGCGCTATAAAGGTGAAATCGTCCATGCCTTAAGTAATGAAGGAGAAAGCGCTTCATTACGCCAATCAACACCCGGAAAGATAGCCAGTCAGGGTGTTTTTCTTGGCGCCAGTAGCTTTTGGTATCCACATAGCGATGCAGAATTAATCAGTTTTACAATGCAGGTTAAGCTCCCTAAAGGCTGGCTCTCAGTGAGTCAGGGCAGTCAACTGCCTGACGGTTCAGGCTGGGAAGAGCTACAGCCACAAGAAGAGATCTACCTTATCGCCGCCCCCTATAATCGCTTTCAACTGGATGCAACAGGCACTCTTGCAGAAGTATATCTAAGAGACAACAACCTGAATCTTGCAAATCGCTATCTACAAGCGACTGAAAACTATTTAGCACTTTATGAGAAATTGATTGGCCCCTACCCCTACAGTAAATTTTCACTTGTGGAAAACTTCTGGGAAAGCGGCTATGGCATGCCCTCTTTTACACTCCTTGGACCACGGGTCATCCAACTACCCTTTATAATCAACACCTCTTATCCCCATGAGATACTGCATAACTGGTGGGGTAACGGTGTCTACACAGATGTATCATCCGGCAACTGGAGTGAAGGGCTGACAACCTATCTGGCCGATCACTTAATTAAAGAGCAGCAGGGCGAAGGTTCAAACTACCGTAGAAATAGCCTGCAAAACTACGCCAGCTATGTCACAGAGCAAGATGACTTTCCTCTGATTGAATTTCGCGGCAACCAGGGCCAGATCAGCCAATCCATCGGTTACGGAAAAACACTCATGCTCTTCCATATGTTGCGAAAAGAGTTGGGTGATGAGTTGTTTGTGGACGGCATACGATCACTCTATAAAAACTATAAATTTCGTCGGGCCGGCTTTAACCAGATCCAAGAACGCTTCGAAGCTGTATCCAACAGATCACTTGAGTTGTTCTTTAACCAATGGCTTAAGCGTACCGGCGCACCCGCACTTAAACTAATTGATGTTTCTTACCGGCCGTCAACTAACGGAAACAAGCTAACGGTATCGATCGAGCAGACGCAACCAGAAGCCCCTTTCAGTTTAAAGATTCCGCTATTTATTAGTGGTGAGGGGTATAACGCGACTGAATGGCATACCCTTGATATGACAGAGCGAAATCAGACCTGGATTATCAACACCTCCCTAACACCCGTAAGTCTGGCAGTAGACCCACTTTTCGACCTGTTCAGGCGACTCGACGACAGTGAAATCCCCAGCAGTCTGAGCCAGCTCTTTGGTGCCAAAAAAGTCTTTGCCATTCTGCCTGATGCGACAACCGACAGTATGAAACAGGCCTATCAATCACTAATAGCACAATGGCAACAGCGTCAGCCTGGTCTTACCTTACTCTGGGACAACGAGATAAATGCACTACCCAAACAGGAACACATTTGGGTTATTGGTGAGAGAAACCGATTTACCAATCAAGTACACCAACGCCTCAAAGACAGAGACATCGATTTAACAACCGGCACAAAAGCCATTACCTTGCGGAATCCCAATCAGCAGAGCCAGACGATTGGTTACATTGAAAGCGATTCAATCGAGGCCATAAAGGGCCTGACAAGAAAGCTGCCACACTATGGAAAATACAGTTATGTGCTTTTCAATGGAGAGCAGCCACAAGTTGAGCAACGGGGTGAATGGAGAATCAGTCATAACACCATGTCATGGATTTTAACTTCCAACCACAGTGGTATTACAGGCCAACTAACGGATTATCGCGCTCTGATTGATTAATGAATCGTACCCAATCAGGCTATTAATCCTTGATTTCTTTATCAGGCAAACCTAATGATAAAGCACCCTTTCCAAACTTGTCAGATGCCTCATCAAGCATATGATAGAGACGCCGGTCTTGTCCTGTTTCTGAATCACAAGCAAACAGATCCAGATTAGCACCGCTATTATCACCCCAGTCTGAGATCCCTATGCCGATAAGACGTATCGGCTTTCCCATGAATCCAGACGCCTGAAAAAGATCCCAGGCCACTGTGAAGAATGTACTGTCCAGATCATCCGCAAGCGCAAGACGTCTTTGTCTGGTGTGGGTTTCAAAACCGGGCAAGCGAATTTTAATAGAGACGACCTGACCTTTGAGACCTTCACGCCTTAGACTCTGACCCACATCGGAACAGAGTCGTCTGAGGGTTGATCGCAACAGACGAATATCAGTCACATCGTCATTAAAGGTGGTCTCTTTTGAGATCGAGACACGTTCCGCGCGTTCGCCTATTTGATCAGAGGCTAAACCGCGAGATTGCCGATAAAGGCTGCCAGCCATTTTTTCACCGAAAAACTGCTGCAACGACTCCAGCGTATAGGCTTTCAGTTCCCTGATCGACCGAATTCCAAGGCGCTGTACAATCTTAACCGTCTTGGGCCCAACACCTCTCAGGTTGGAGACGGGCATCGGGTCCAAAAATGCTGCCACTTGATCAGGCAGAACAACGGTCGTTCCATTCGGCTTATTATGCTCTGACGCGAGTTTGGCAATAAGTCGATTACTGCCGACGCCAACGGAACAGGTCAACGCTGTCGCATCCCAGACAGCGACTTTGACTTGTTGCGCAATCGCCTCAGGCGAGCCAAAAAGGCGATCCAGCCCGGTGATATCAAGGTAGGCTTCATCAACCGAGACCTGCTCTACAATAGGTGAAATAGTACCCAGCGCCGCCATAACCAAGCAGGAGGCTTCGGAATAGCGTGGCAAATCCGGTTTCAAAAAGAGCGCATCTGGACAACGGCTGTAGGCTTCTGCAATCGGCATGGCAGATCGTATACCATAGGCCCGGGCCTCATATGAGCAGGTAGACGCCACCCCGCGCTTGCCGGGTAGAGCCCCAATAACAACAGGCAGGCCACGACACTCGGGGCGATCTCGCTGCTCAACCGAAGCAAAGAAGGCATCCATATCCACATGTAAAATTAATTTGGCAGCACGTTCTGGCATTTTTACACACTTGAGATTTTATTAGCTTGCAACTGCATATCCCGAGCAACTCTACCTGCAAATTTTATGTTGAGGTATTTTCTTTTGGCTATGTCGACAAAGTCACAACCAGCAAAGACCAAACAGTCACACATATACTCACTAAAAGTGGATAGATTACACCGAGTTGGCATACAATACAGACTCCGTCAAATCGAGGGTGGGCCCGTCACTGTGTGGTGTAGCACTCAGCGGTCTATCGACCAGATACGGGTAGATGGCGTGACGATCGACAAACCTTAATTCGGCGATTGCTACAACCCGCCCATTGGAGTACTAAATTGTCTCAGAACAATACAACCAAAAACAGCGACGAACCCTGTGTTGAGCTTGATAACTTCATCCCCTACCGCCTTTCGGTACTCAGTAACTTTGTCTCTGGCAGCATTGCCACCATCTACTCTGAGCGCTTCAATATCAGCATTATGGAGTGGCGGGTCATTGCCGTACTGGGCAACTACCAACCCCTGTCGGCCAACGAAATCTGTGAACGCACCAACATGGACAAGGTACAGGTCAGTCGCGCGGTATCCAGTCTGACAAAATCAGGTCGGGTGCTGAGAAAGACCGACAAGAAAGATCGCCGCAAGTCGCAACTTCGCCTCGCCGCAAAAGGCATGAAGGTCTACCAGCAGATCGTTCCCCTTGCCCTTGAGCGTGAGAGACAGCTGCTCACCCCCTTCAACAATAAAGAGATGAAGGAGTTTGATGATCTTTTGCGCAAACTGGAAGCCCGCGCCCGTGAACTCTGCATCACCAGCTGACTATTAACCTTACTTAATAGTAGCCGCTACAAAGGGTCGGCTGGATTAGCATTTATATTGCCGCCCCGTAAGATTGAGCTAAGATTGTGCTAATAAATCAAACCTCAACAAGCGCCAGACCTTGCAGTTTATTCACTTAAAGCAACAGACATTCCGCAAATCAAAAATAGATTAATTTTTTAATTCAATTAGATAGAAGACGTTTCTCCAAACAGCATCCACTTAAATCGTTCACCAATCCCAGCTTATAGCTGAACCTCATCCACCCTTAAATATCGAAGAACTATACTTCGAGCATAAGCACGCACTATTTACCTACTATATCTAATGTTGTTATTAGTTGCGAATGCAACTATATTTACAACATCTGACATATGTCATATTTACTGTTTCACCAGTAACTAATAGTCCACGGATAGAATCAACTGAAGGTATCACGCAATGAGCAAGAAATTCGCATCCCATGCTGACGTCGAAGAGAAGAATGTATCATTTGATAAGCTGGCCGAAGGCGTTTACGCCTATACTGCCGAGGGTGACCCCAACACCGGTATCATCATCGGTGATGACAGCGTCATGGTCATTGATACCCAGGCAACACCCGATATGGCTCAGGATGTTATTCGCCGGATTCGCGAAGTAACCGATAAGCCCATCGAGTATGTCGTGCTGTCTCACTACCATGCCGTTCGGGTCATGGGTGCTTCGGCCTACAAACCCAAGCAAATCATTGCCAGTCAGGCGACCTATGACCTGATTGTTGAGCGTGGCCAGTTTGATTTTGATTCCGAAGTGGGCCGTTTCCCCCGACTGTTCCAGGGCGTTGAATCCGTACCCGGCCTGACCTGGCCTACCCTGACCTTTGAAAGCGCTATGACTCTGTGGATGGGAAAACGCCGGGTTGAACTGATGCATGTCGGTCGCGGCCACACCAAGGGTGACATCGTAGTCTGGTTACCTGAAGAGAAGATTCTGTTCAGTGGTGATCTGGTCGAGTTTGGCGCAACACCCTACACCGGCGATGCCTATCTCTCAGATTGGCCCCAGACATTGGCTAATGTCCGCGCACTGGGCGCTGAAAAACTGGTTCCAGGTCGCGGCGATGCCTTGACCACACCCGAAACAGTTGAGGCGGCTATTAGTGGCACACAGGATTTCCTCACTCAGATGTTCGAGAGTGTTAAAAAAGGCCGCGCAGAAGGCAAGGCACTGAACGAGATCTATACCGAAACCTACCAGGTACTCAAACCACAGTTTGGGGACTGGGTTATTTTCGATCACTGCCTCCCATTTGATATTACCCGGGCCTTCGATGAGGCCGGTGAATACTCCGATCCACGCATCTGGACCGCTGAGCGTGATAACGAGATGTGGCACTCGCTGCAAGACGCACTTTGATTAGCGCCCTCCCTTAGGAGGGTAATACCAATTAGAAGGCGGAAAGCCAATCGAGGAGGATCAATAGATCATGTTGCAAAGCCATCAGAACCCTGTCTATGAGTTTATTCACTCAACTGACCAGGACGCCCCTACCCCAGTCCATCACCCGGTTATTATTGTGGGTGCCGGGCCAGTTGGCATGGCGGCTGGCCTGGATGCGGCCAAACAGGGTATAGCTGCGCTGATACTGGATGACAACAACACCGTCAGTATCGGTTCACGCGCCGTCTGCTATGCCAAACGCGCACTGGAAGTACTGGATCGTCTCGGCTGTGGCCAGCGCATGGTAGATAAAGGGATTACCTGGAATCTGGGCAAAGTCTTTTTCCGTGAATATCAGGTCTACTCTTTCAACCTGCTCCCCGAAGCCGACCATGAGCGACCCGCCTTCATCAATCTTCAGCAGTATTATCTGGAAGAGTACATGGTCGACCAGATCAACCTGCAGGAAACGGTTGAGTTACGCTGGAAGAGTCGTGTCACCCAGGTAGAAGAGAAAGCCGATCACGTGCAGATTCAGGTAGAAACACCTGAAGGTGAATATACCCTCACCTGCGATTATCTACTGGTAGGTGATGGCGCAAACAGCGGCATCCGAAAGGTGATGGGGCTGGAGAGCAGTGGTCAGGTGTTTCAGGATCGCTTCCTGATTGCTGACGTGGTCATGGAAACCGACTTTCCACCTGAGCGCTGGTTCTGGTTTGATCCCCCCTTCCATAAAGGTGGCTCCACCCTGCTGCATCGCCAAGCTGATAATGTCTGGCGAATTGATTTCCAGCTGGGTTGGGATGCCGACCCTGAAGAGGAAAAGAAACCGGAAAATGTCATCCCCCGCCTGAAGGCGATGCTGGGTGAAGAGACCGAGTTTGAATTGGAGTGGACCTCGGTCTACACCTTCCAGTGTCGACGCATGGAGAAATTCCGTCACGGCCGGCTACTGTTTATCGGTGATGCAGCCCATCAGGTTTCACCCTTCGGTGCTCGCGGTGCTAACAGCGGCATTCAGGATACCGACAACCTGTTATGGAAAGTCAAACTGGTACTGGATGGCAAGGCCCCCGACACACTCCTCGACAGCTATGACGAAGAGCGCGTCTATGCGGCCGATGAGAACCTGTTGAACTCAACACGCAGTACCGATTTCATTACACCAAAAAGCCCGGTCAGCAATACCTTCCGTAATGCCACACTGCTGCTGGCAGAGGAGTATCCGTTTGCCCGCACGCTGGTCAATAGTGGCCGCCTCTCTCTGCCTTCTGTCTATCACAACTCCCGTCTCAACACGGTCGATGAAGACAAGTTCAACAGTAACATGGCGCCCGGTACACCAAGTACAGATGCGCCAGTAAATGACGCTGATTGGTTCCTGCGGGTAATTGGAAACAACCGTTTTAATGGTCTGTTCTTTGCCCAGCAGGATGGCACGATTTCAGAAGCTGACAGAAACCTGTTAACCACACTGGCCCATAGTGACGACATAGCCATCAATATCCTGATCGTTGGCCTGAATGCAGATCAAACACTGCCGAATGGCATGACCCGATTGGCAGACAGCAAAGGCCTGTTAACGGAACGCTTTGATGGCAAGCCCGGCAACTTTTACCTATTCCGCCCGGATCAGCATATCGCTGCGCGCTGGCGCACGCTGGATCAACAAAAAATTGAAGCGGCGCTGAACAGAGCAACTGGCCGGGCCTGAAGGAGCAAAAGATGATCGAGACACAACACCTGAATGTTCAACCGGCCCTGAAACGTCCGGATGATTTTTATAACGCCCTGGTGGATATGCATCGGGACCTGAGTGAAGAGCAGAGCCAGCTGGCCAATGCCAAACTGATCCTGCTGCTTGCCAATCATATTGGTGATGAGGCCACCCTTGAAGAAGCGCTGAAGATAGCCGCCGAAGGCCTCAACTCATCAGCAACAGAAATTTAAACTTTAGCTTTAACAGGAGCACAACCTGTGGACATTAAACAGATCCATCACGTTGCATACCGTTGTAAAGATGCCAAGGAGACCGTGGAGTTTTATACCAAAAATCTCAACATGGATTTTCTCCTGGCCATCTCGGAAGACAGAGTACCTTCTACCAAAGAGCCAGATCCCTATATGCATCTGTTTCTGGATGCCGGTATGGGCAATATTCTGGCCTTCTTTGAGATCCCCAATTCGCCTCCCATGGGCAAGGATCCCAACACGCCTGACTGGGTACAGCACATCTCTTTCCGCCTTGAAGATGAAGCGGCCTTGCTGGAAGCCAAGGCACAACTGGAAGCCAATGGTATTGATGTGATCGGCCCCACCAATCATGAAATCATCAAGTCCATCTACTTTTTTGATCCCAATGGTCATCGACTGGAACTGACGACGGTTACCGCTACTCAAGAGATGCTGGATAAGCTGCATGAGATTGCACCCACCATGCTTGAAGAGTGGACCAAAACCAAAAAGACCCTGCATCATGCCGCTTGGTTGCATGAGAAAGAGTTCGAAGAATAATTCACGCACTGATGTCATAAAGGATAGTAACCGATGAAACTGGCTTCACTAAAACAGGGGCGTGATGGCGCACTTATTCTCGTCTCCAGAGACTTGAAACGCGCTGTATCTGCAAGCGACATTGCGGCAACACTGCAGGCCGCGCTTGATGACTGGGCACGCACACAACCGAAACTGCAGGCACGCTACGAGCAGCTCAATGCAGGAACCGCAGAAGGCACTTTTGATCTGGAGATGGACAAACTGGCTTCACCACTACCCCGCGCCTACCAGTGGGTAGATGGCAGCGCCTATGTGAATCACGTCGAACTGGTTCGCAAGGCACGGGGAGCAGAGATACCCGAGAGCTTCTGGCACGACCCTCTCATGTATCAAGGCGGTTCAGACAGCTTCCTGGGGCCACAGGAACCGATCAAGATGGCGGATACGGCATGGGGTATCGATTTCGAGGGCGAGGTCGCGGTCATTACTGATGATGTCCCAATGGGCTGTTCAACAGAACAGGCCGCTGACAGTATTCGTCTGCTGATGCTGGTGAATGATGTCTCACTGCGCGGGCTGATACCTGCGGAGCTGGCGAAAGGTTTTGGTTTTTTCCAATCCAAACCCTCCAGCGCTTTCTCTCCCATTGCTGTCACTCCGGATGAACTGGGAGACGAATGGCAGGAGGGCCGGGTCAAACTACCCTTGCTGATAAATTACAACGACAAACCTTTTGGCAAGGCTAATGCTGGCGTGGATATGACATTCAACTTCCCTCAGTTGATCGCCCATGCCGCTAAATCACGTCCACTAGGTGCTGGAGCAATCATCGGTTCCGGTACGGTATCCAATAAACAGAATACCGAATGGGGTTCAGCCATCGCAGATGGTGGCGTGGGTTACTCCTGTATCGCTGAAGTGCGCATGATTGAAATCATCAATACCGGTAAGCCTGAAACGCCCTTCATGGGCTATGGCGACACCATACGAATTCGCATGGAAGACAGTGAAGGCAATAACATCTTTGGCGATATTGATCAGGTGGTGGAGCCCTACGAGGCAGGCTAATGAAACTGTTCGATTACTTTCGCTCTTCTGCGGCCTATCGAGTACGTATCGTACTTAATTTGAAAGGTATAACGTATCAGCACGCTGGTATTAATTTGTTAAAGGGTGAGGATGGCGATCGTGAGTATCACGCAGTCAATCCACAGGGGCTTGTCCCTTCATTACAGAATGGATCACACATACTGATACAGTCACTGGCGATCTGTGAATATCTTGATGAAACCCATCCAACACCCGCACTGCTACCGGGCACGGCACTGGAACGTGCCCGCATCAGGGCCCTGGCACAAATGGTCGCCTGCGATATTCATCCGGTCAACAATCTGCGCATTCTGAAATACCTAACTATTGAATTGGGTGTGACAGAAGAACAGAAACTGACCTGGTACAGACATTGGATCAGCGAGGGTTTCACTGCACTGGAAGCCCTCCTATCATCCTCAGCTGAAACGGGCCAATACTGTCATGGTGACAGCATAACCCTGGCCGATGTCTGCCTGATTCCACAAGTCTATAACGCACGGCGTTTTAAGCTGGACCTTACCCCTTTCCCAACGATTGAACGCATAGAACGACAGTGCCTCAAACAATCTGCCTTTGAGCAAGCCATACCCGAAAACCAACCGGATGCCGTTTGAACTTACCCGTGCAAGCCGGCATCCAATAAGAAAAACCAGGTAGTGATCCTGCCTGATGAACTGAGCGGCCACTCGCCAGGAGGAGAAAAGATGGGACAACTCTGGGACAACCCCATGGGAACGGATGGCTTTGAATTTGTGGAGTACACCTCCCCGAAACCTGAAGCACTGGGTCAGCTGTTTGAACAGATGGGTTTTGTGGCGATTGCCCGTCACCGTTCAAAAGAGGTCACGCTCTATAGACAGGGTGATGTGAACTTCATTATCAATGCCGAAAAGACCGGCTTCCCCCGCTCTTTTTCACAACAGCACGGCCCCAGTGCCTGCGCCATCGCGTTTAGAGTAAAAGACGCGGCACACGCCTATAGCATGGCCCTGGAGCACGGCGCCTGGGGGGTGGAGACCAAGGCCGGCCCGATGGAGCTGAACATTCCAACCATAAAAGGGATTGGTGACTCACTGATCTATCTGGTGGATCGTTATGACGATAAGGGCAGCATCTATGACGTGGATTTCATCCCCATCAAAGGGGTCGACCAGCACCCCAAGGGGGTTGGGTTTACCTATATTGATCACCTGACCCACAATGTCTATCGCGGTCGCATGGATGAGTGGGCCGAGTTTTACTCCCGTCTGTTCAACTTTAAAGAGGTCGGCTATTTTGACATCGAAGGAAAACTGACCGGTCTCAAATCCCGCGCCATGACCAGCCCCTGCGGCAAGATTCGTATCCCGATCAATGAAAGCAGCGATGACAAGTCGCAGATTCAGGAGTACCTCCACGCCTATCACGGCGAAGGGATTCAGCATATCGCCCTTGGCACAGACGATATCTACCGCACGGTCGAACAATTGCGCGCAAAAAACGTCCCGCTACAAGACACCCTAGATACCTACTACGACCTGATTGATGAACGGGTTCCGGGTCATGGCGAGGATATTGCCAGGCTGCGTGAAAACAGCATTCTGATTGATGGCGCGCCCACTGAAGGACAGGGTCTGCTGTTACAGATCTTCACCAGCACGGTTATCGGCCCGATCTTCTTTGAAATCATTCAACGCAAGGGCAATGAGGGGTTTGGCGAGGGTAATTTCCGTGCCCTGTTTGAGTCCATTGAACTGGATCAGTTGCGCCGTGGCGTGATCAGCGAAGATAACGCAAGCCACTGAGTCTGCTATGCCAACCCTATTGTTGGGCTTCACGCTGTTCAGCCCAACCTACAGACATTTTCTAATCGATGCCAAGCGTAGGTTGGGCTAAGCGAGCGAAGCCCAACACCTCAAACACTCCTCGTTTATGAGTAGCGCAGGGTGGTACGACGGAGCACTGATTAAATATAAACGCTTGTGTGGTTTTCTTTCGGCCTGAGTTTCTAGGTAATCAGGTATGATAATGCACCACCCCTGCAGCAAAAAAACAGGGGAGTTTTTTTTATTGTCTGATCAATGTTATTCTTTATGACGTTTACGTTAACGTCAACCAATTAATCGACGGAGATACCCATGCTACAACCCCTCTGGCAACCCACTCCTGAGCAAGTCGAATCAGCCAATATGACCCGCTTTCGGGCCTATATAAACGCACAACAAGGCACCCAGCTGGCAGATTATCCAGCCCTCTACCAATGGTCGATTGATCAGCCAGAGGCCTTCTGGTGTGCTCTTTGGGATGAGAGCGGCGTGATTGCCGAGACCCGGGGCTCTGTGGTGCTGGCTGATGGTGACAAGATGCCGGGGGCCCGCTGGTTTCCTGAGGCACGTCTCAACTTCGCCGAAAACCTGCTGCGCCGCCGGGATGATGGCGATGCCCTGATATTCTGGGGTGAGGACAAGGTGCGGCGACGGGTCAGCTATAAGGCGCTGTACGATCAGGTATCCCAGGTCGCACAGGCCCTCAAGGCCGCCGGTATCACTGAAGGTGACCGGGTAGCCGGTTATCTGCCCAACATGCCGGAAGCCGCTGTGGCTATGCTGGCCGTCAGCAGCCTGGGTGCCATCTGGTCAAGCTGCTCACCAGACTTCGGTGTCAATGGCGTGGTTGATCGATTTGGGCAGATTGAGCCAAAAATCCTGTTTGCGGCAGACGGTTACTTCTACAACGGCAAGACCCATGACAGCCTGGATAAGATTGCCGAAATTCAGCAACGCTTACCCAGCCTGGAAAAGGTGGTTATCGTCCCCTATACCCGTGAAACCTTTTCACTGGATTCAATAAACAATGCCCTGCCCCTTCCGCAGTTCATTGCCAGCTACCAGCCGGAAGAGATCACATTCAAACAACTGCCGTTTGATCATCCGCTCTACATCATGTTCTCTTCCGGAACTACCGGCGTACCAAAATGTATCGTGCATGGTGCCGGCGGCACCCTGTTGCAACATCTGAAAGAGCATCGACTGCACACCGATGTAAAACCCGGTGATCGCACCTTCTTCTTCACCACCTGTGGCTGGATGATGTGGAACTGGCTGATCTCTGGTCTGGCCGCAGAGACCACTATCCTGTTATATGACGGCTCCCCCTTCTATCCCGATGGAAATGTGCTGTTCGATTACGCCGACGCGGAGAAGATGACCCAGTTTGGCACCTCTGCCAAGTTTATTGATGCTATCAACAAGGCGGGGCTCTCACCGAAAAACAGTCACGATCTTTCAACCGTACGCACACTCTGCTCTACTGGCTCACCGCTGTTGCCAGAGGCCTTTGATTTTGTCTACGAGCAGATCAAACAGGACATGTGTCTCTCCTCCATCTCTGGGGGTACCGACATCATCTCCTGCTTTGCACTGGGCAACCCGGTCATGCCGGTCTATCGTGGTGAATTGCAGTGTCGTGGTCTCGCCATGCAGGTCGAGGTTTGGGACGATGAGGGACAACCGGTTCGCGGAGAGAAAGGCGAGCTGGTCTGTACGAACCCCTTCCCCTCCATGCCGATCGGTTTCTGGAATGACCCGGAGGGCGAAAAATACCACAGCGCCTATTTTGACCGTTTCCCCAATGTCTGGTGTCACGGCGACTACGTGGAACTGACCGAGCAGGATGGCATTGTTATCTATGGCCGCTCAGACGCCGTACTTAATCCAGGTGGTGTACGTATTGGTACCGCCGAGATTTACCGTCAGGTGGAGCAGTTGGAGTCTGTTGTTGAAAGCCTGGTGATTGGTCAGGAGTGGGAGGGTGATGTGCGTGTCGTACTCTTTGTCCGACTGCGTGATGGCCTCACACTGGACGATGCGCTGATCGATCAGATCAAAAAACAGATTCGCGCAAATACCACACCACGCCATGTGCCAGCTCGGGTGGTGCAGGTCAGCGATATCCCCCGTACCAAGAGCGGCAAGATTGTTGAACTGGCCGTGCGTGAAGTGGTACATAACCGCCCGATAAAAAACAAAGAGGCGCTGGCTAACCCGGAGGCACTGGATCTGTTCGCCAATCGAACAGAACTTCAATCCTGACCGGTTCGGTGTTCAAGTGCATTGTTGGGCTTCACTTTGTTCACCCCAATCTACGTTATGCACTGAGTTGAAAATTGTGGAAGGTTGGGCGATTCAAAGAAAAGCCCAACCTGCCCAAATCAACAAACAACGCCATTATATGGTTTCGTGATGTTGGGCTTCGCTGCACTCACCCCAACCTACGTTTTCGTTACATGAAAATCTGGTAGGTTGGGCTGAACAACGTGAAGCCCAACACTTCCCAGACATTCTTCTGTTGACGTTTTGCATACAATGGCCTGTACGCTGAACATATAGATCAGTGCATACGACCCATGCCACGCATCGGACGCATCTCATCGGCCAGTTTCTGCTGCTCAGGTGTCAGCTGGGTGTAGAGCTGCTCAATCGCATCGGCCATCTCGGCCATCTGACCCGCACCAGTGCGCATCTTCTCTACCCGTTCAGTCACGGGCATCTGCCCCTTGAAACCACCTGACTTTTTATACTCCACCATCTTCTCGACCTTGGATTTCAACACCTGCTCAAAGGCTTGCCAGGCGGGCTCCTGCGCTTCAGTGATCCGAAGCTTATACTTCATCATATCCAGTCCTTGAGCCATACGTTCCGTAGGATCACCCCGCATACCACGACCGAAGCCACCTCGACCCTGCTCGCTATAGCCACTGTCTTGCATACCCATTCCGCCCTGTCCATAGCCGCAGCGATCAAACCGGCCATTCGCGGCAACCGCTGTACTGATACCAATAACCGCAACTGCTGCAATAATAATTTTACTTGAACGTTTCATCTCTGTTTCCTCTCTGGTTCGGAGCAGGCTGCCCCCTTCTGTGAGGACTATAAGAACACCCGGGTGTAACGGGCTGATGTCGGGAAGGGCCTTTTTTGTAAGCCTGAGTAACAACAGACAAACTGTTACACTCTGTTACAAAACCGTTCAGATGATTCCTAA